>LNFM01004704.1_pt1 | contig 24699 bp, 28 predicted proteins | sample 596031 | NCBI WGS metagenome assembly LNFM01 (sample SAMN04254537, study PRJNA301005) | activated carbon metagenome | isolation source: dual media filters at the Ann Arbor, Michigan drinking water treatment plant | place: USA: Ann Arbor | reverse complement strand
TGCGCGAGGTCGAACGACACGATGCCGCTCGAGCGCAGGTAATAGCCGTCGGCGAGATTGTAGAAGAGCAGGGGTTGCAGCTGGATCGTCCGCGCCAGGCCGTCGAACGACTGCTGGTAGGAGAAGAAGCCCGCCGTCAGGCCCCACGCGTGCCGCGCGCTCACGATGCCCTGGCCGCCCAGCTGCCACTTTGCCTCGCCCAGCGCGGGGCTGGTCGCGGTGGGCGCCACCGCCAGCGGACCGGCGCCGAACCGCACCTTGTCGAACGTATGGACGAAGAGATCGAAGATCGTGATATCGCCGATGCCGGTCGTCGAACCGTTCGGCCCCCAGGCGCTCGCCATCACCGGGAGCGTGACCCGGGCGAACTGCGGCAGGCCGAACGCTTCGTGCGGCAGCACCCCGCGGACATTCAGCTGGTCGGCGCCGCTTCCGGTCCGGCCGTTGAGGAAGGGCTGGAAATAGTTCTGGACCTGCACCGCCCCCAGCGGCGTCAGCGGATCGTTGCTGACGTTCTGGTCACTGTCCTGCGCCTGCAGCGCGAGCGGCGCGGCAAGCAGCAGGGCCGCGAGCAGCCACCTCATGAGTGTTACTGCATGAACCAGCCGTGGCTGACGACGGCCGACTGGCCGCTGTGCACGGTATTTTTGGCGGCGGCATAGAACAGCACCGCGTCGGCCACGTCGTCGGTGGTGGTGAACTGGCCGTCGATCGTGTCCTTCAGCATGACGTTCTTGATCACGTCGGCCTCGGAGATCTTGAGCTCGGCCGCCTGCTCGGGGATCTGCTTGTCGACCAGCGGCGTGCGCACGAAGCCGGGGCACACGACGTTGGACGAGACGTTGAACTCCGCGCCTTCCTTGGCCAGCACCTTGCTGAGCCCGATGAGGCCGTGCTTGGCGGTGACATAAGGCGCCTTCAGCTTGGAGGCTTCCTTGGAGTGGACCGAGCCCATGTAGACCACGCGGCCGTACTTGGCCTTGTACATGTGTTTCAGGCAGGCCTTGGTGGTGAGGAAGGCGCCGTCGAGATGGATCGCCAGCAGCTTCTTCCAGTCGGCGAAGGGGAAGTCTACGATCGGCTTCACGATCTGGATGCCGGCGTTGCTGACCAGGATGTCGATCTTGCCGTACTTGGCGATGGTGTCGGCGACGCCCTTCTCGACCTGGGCTTCGTCGGTCACGTTCATGGCGACGGCGAAGGCATCGCCCCCCTTGGCCTTGATCTCGGCCGCGGTCTTGCCGGCGGCGTCGAGGTTGAGGTCGGCGATCACCGGGATGCCGCCTTCGGCCGCCAGGCGCAGCGCGATTTCCTTGCCGATGCCGCTCGCGGCGCCGGTGACGATGGCAACTCTTCCTGTAAAGCGGGACATGAACGGCTCCTGTTATTTGGCGAGATAGTCGAACACCACTTCACCAAGACCCAGCGTCAGGTCGGTGACGAAGTGGCTGGCCGACACGACTTCGCGCACCGGCAGGCGGGCGACGTCGCACTGGGCATGGTCGAAGAGTTGCAGCGCTGCCGGGCCGGACCAGGCGCCCTTCACGGTGACGTCCTCGCAGTAGTAGCGCACCAGCTCGCAGATGCGCGGCGTGCAGTCGACGTGCGGGATGATCTTGATCATGAAGGCGGGCTTGGCCAGGCTCTTGAGCAGCGGCGCCTGGTCGATCTCGCGGTGCTTATACCCCATGGTGGCGTTGACGCAGAGCACCGAACCATAGTGCAGCGTGCAGACCAGCGTCTCGCTCTCGTGGGTGATCTTGGGCGTCGCGAGCTTCTTGGGAAAGCCCCAGATCTCGCGGCCGCCGGCGATCGGCGAGTTGTCGTCGAGGTACATGGCGTGGACGTAGCCGCCCTCCTGCATCGTGCCGTCCTTGGCCTTGAAACGGACCGGGATCACCTGGCCGGTCTCGGTGTAGTCGCCGAAGCCGGTCGAGTCGGGCATGCGGATGAATTCGTAGTTCACCGTGTCGCCCACGACCTCGAGCGGCTCCGGCACGACGGCGCGCAGCAGCTCGGGGTCGGTGCGGTAGGTGATGATGACGAATTCGCGGTTGTAGAACTTGTACGGTCCGCGCGGATAGGCCGGGTTGTTGAGCGGCATCGCGAAGGCGTTCTTGCGGACATCGGCTATTTTCATCGTTTGATTTCCTCCCGGCCCTGCCGGGCGAGATCGAAGGTGAATACGCCATCCGCGCTTTGCGGGCGCTGCAGGACTTCGGGGTGGCGCAGCGTGTTGATCATGTCGTCGTAGCCGGTCTTCCAGTGTTCTTCCATCGTCCGGCGCGAGAACTCGTAGTCCTTCGACGCGCCCTCGTAGGTCTTGGCGTGATAGATCAGGTGGATGATGTTGTAGACCTTGGTGTCGGCTTCCTGGGCGAGGATCTCCGCTTCCGGCGTCTGGCGCAGCTCGGGCCGCATGTTGGCCAGCAGCATGGCCGCGGCGCGGCGGACCGCCTGCAGCTTGCGGAACTGGTCGGTGCCGGCGCGGGTCCGGCTCGAATAACGGATGTCCTTCTGGCGCACGTCGATTTCGATCATGTCGCGCGGCAGCGCGCCGCTGGCGCTCCACAGGTCGACCTGGAAGGCGAGCGTGTCGTGGCGCGGCCGGGCATCTAGTACCCATTGCAGCGGCGTGTTGGAGACGACGCCGCCGTCCCAGTAGAACTCGCCGTCGATCTCGGTGGCGGGAAAGCCCGGCGGCAGGGAGCCGCTGGCCATGACATGGGCGGCGCCGACCTTGTGCGTCCTGTTGTCGAAATAGGCGAAGTTGCCTGTCCTGACGTTGGTGGCGCCGACGCTGAAGCGCATCTCGCCCGAATTGATCCGGTCGAAGTCGACGAGCTGCTCGAGCAGCGTCTTGAGCGGCCCGACGTCGTAGAAGCTCAGGTTCCCGGGATTGCCGGCCGGCGTGAAGATCGGCGGCGGGAAGCGCGGCTTGAAGAAGCTGGGCGCCCCCCACAGCAGCGTGCCCATGGCGCGCCACTGGTTGATCATCTGGTGCTGCATGTCGTTCTTGATGTCGAGGCCGGCGAAGTAGGGGATGCCCATCGGCGGCGCGGTGACGGTCTCCCAGAAGGCGCGCAGCTTCTCGACCCGCCGCTCCGGCGCGTTGCCGGCGATCAGCGCCGAATTGATGGCGCCGATCGAGATGCCGGCCACCCAGTCGGGATGGAGGTTGGCCTCGGCCAGCGCCTGGTAGGCACCGGCCTGGTAGGAGCCCAGTGCGCCGCCGCCCTGGAGGAGGAGCGCGATGCGCTCGAATTCGGGGCGCGTTGCTGGCTTGGAATTCATGGTGTGTCTCCTTCGCAACGGAACCGCCGCGGCGATGACTTCTGACCTGCCGTCTACGCGACGGCAATGACGATTCCGCAATTTCCGGACCGATCCGGGCGCGTCACATCCTCGCCATCAATATATTTGCACGATATTGTGTACATTAGGGTGTTGGGATCTATCCGAGAGGGCGCATGGAGGAAGAGTTCGACGGGTACGTCACCGCAACTCCCTACACCCATGTCTACTATCCCGAGAGTTCTCCGGCGTTCCTACAACTCGCCACGTTCAATCGATCCGTCCCGTTTCCGTCTTCCCGTCCGTTGCGCTACCTCGAACTCGGGTACGGCAACGGCATTTCGCTCAATATCCATGCCGCTGCCAGCCCCGGCAACTATTGGGGCACCGACATAAATGTGGCGCACGCGGCCACGGCGAACTCGCTCGCGGCGGCCTCCGGCTCGGGGTTGAGGGCGCTGACCTCGTCCTTCGAGGAGTTGCTGGAACGCCCCGACCTGCCCCAGTTCGATGTCATCACCGCCCTTGGCGTCTGGTCGTGGGTTTCCGACGCGAACCGCAAGACGATCGTCGAGCTGTTGCGCCGCCACCTCGTCGAGGGTGGCCTGTTCTGCATGAGCTCGATCGCCCTGCCGGGTTTCGGAGAACTCGTGCCGCTTCAGCGCCTGCTTCGACTGAATCTGAAGAACGACGTCACCCAAGGAACGATTTTCGAGAAGCTCGAGTCCGGCATCGGTCTGGCAATGGCCCTCCAGAACGCAGGCAGCCGATTCCTCGCCGTAGATTCATTCGCCGGGCGAAAGCTCGAGACGATGAAGACCGCCGACCGGGCCTATCTCGTTCACGAGTACCTTCACGAGCACTGGAAGCCGACGCTATTCGCCGACACAGCATCCCAGTTGCAGGCGGCAGGGCTGCGGTTCGTCGGTAGCGCCAAACCCCTGGACCAGTTCGACGAGCTGAATTTCCGCCCCGAAGCGCTGGAACTGCTGGCTTCCATCGACGACCCCTGGCTTCGCGAAACGGCCAGGGACTTTCTGCGATCGGGACAAGTCAGGCACGACGTCTACATCAAGCGGAACGAAACCCTGCAGGGACAGGCCCTTTCCCGCCCCGCACTCGATCTCGAGTTCGTCCTGTGCGTTCCCACCTCGATGGCACGCGCGCGAAGTATTACGACGCCCGTCGCCAAGCTTGGGTTTGGCATGCCGCCTTTCCGGGACATCCTCGATGCTCTCGGTGAAGGACCGCTCCGTTCTTGGCGTTTCGATGAGTTGATCGGCAGAGTGTCGGCGGGCGGAATCGGGGAGAAGGAGCTGCTTCGCGCCTTGATGATCCTGGTCGACGCCGACATCGTCGCGCCCGCCCAACCGGCCGCGCGCGTCGTCGAAGCCACGGCGGCCTGCTCGAGGCTGAATGCGGACATCCTGCGCCGTTCCCTGTCGGACGGCAGGATCCAGGCCCTCGCGTCGCCTGTCACGGGAGGCGGCGTGGGCGTTTCCCGGATCCAGCAGCTCTGCCTGCTGGCCTTGCGGCAGGGGGCCAGTTCCCCGCAGCAGTTGGCGGACTTTGCGTGGAGCGCGATCGGCGCGAGCAGCGACGACCGGTCGGAGGACCGTCCGACGGCGGCGCATGTTCTCCAGGAGGTGTTGTATTTCTCCCAGCGCTTGCCGCATCTCACAGCGCTGAAGCTGGCGGGCGACGTCTAGGTGTCGGCGCTGAATTTGAATGCCACCGACAATCTGGATTCGAAGCAAGTCCGCGAAGGCACGCCGCCGCGGTGCAGGACGTCGCCGGAGAATATCAGGATACGTCCCGGCCTCGGCGCCACGGCATAGTAAGCTTCGCCGCCGCCGTCATAGAAGATGGTCTCGCCGTGCCAGTTCTCGTCCCAGTCGGGATTGGCGAAGTAAAGCGCCGTCACGCCGGGAACCCAGTCGACATGGGCGTGCTGGAGGTCGCCGTAAAGGTGATTGTTGAGGTGGATGCGCCGAAGCGTGAGTTTTCTCTCCGGGAAGAGTTCATTCGTCTTCGCCACGATGTGGCCGTGCCAGGTCCGGAGAAACGGATTCGACGTGAAGTCATCGAGCGAGAATTCGTACTTCCAGTGACGCACGCCTTTCGTGGCGTCGGTATCGTAGTCGGAGCGCGTGACGGCCTGCCGGTCGAGAACCTCGAAGAGCATTCGCATGAAATCCGGCCTGAACATGCCATCGACGACGAATAGCGGGCGGCCGTCGAGATCGCGCGCCCGAACGTGGATGTCGTTTTCTGCGATCAAGGATCTTCCCTCGTCCATTGTCCGGCGGCGGGTGCATGCGGCGTCCCCGGCCATTTTCATCCTGGTGGCGCAGTGTAGCAACAGTAGCCAGGGCACGAAGCCGTCAGGCGCCGGAAATCACCCTCATTTCCTTCTTGCCCGACGACGGGGCGCCGCCGGAGACTGGACGCCATGCGGGACCCATCTTTCCGTGCCGGGCGGTTTCTGCCTTATCGCGTCATTTCGTGCTGGCTGGGCGAGGAACGGGCGGAGAGCCTGCTGTCTTACGCCTTGGCGGAGGAATCCCGGTTCAAGCCGACAAAGGTGAGTGACGACGGCAAGGGGCTGTACGATCCAACGGTTCGCAAGTCGTTTGTGCTGAAGGACTTGGGCCCTTTCGCCGAAATCCTGCGCGAGAAAGCGTTGACCCTGCAGTCCGATCTCGAGGCCGCCTTCGGCATGGGCCACACGCCCACGAAGAGCACGCAGATCGAGCTGGTCGCGCATGGCGATGGCGGCTTCTATCAGCCGCACATCGACACTTTCACCGGCGGCGAATTCACCCCCGGCGACAGCCGGCGCCTGAGCTTGGTCTATTACCTTCATCGTCGGCCTCGCCGATTCGCGGGAGGCCAGCTGCGTTTCTTCGAACTGGGCGGCCAGCAGACGATCGATGTCGATCCGGCACACGACAGTTTGCTCGCTTTCCCGTCCTTCGCGAGCCACGAGGTCGAACTGGTGTCCTGTCCCGGCGGGAGCTTCGCGGACAGCCGCTTCGCGGTGAATATCTGGCTCAACGGCTGACGTCACCGAACCGGCGAAGCAGTTCGCGATCCTGACGGCTAGATCCTGGTATTCCAGGGGTTCATGCTGACCGCAATCCTGACGCCAGTGAACGTCGATACGCCATGAGATATTCCCGGAGAGAACATGACCAATCTGTTCGTCTTCGGGAAAAGCCTTATGTCGTCGGTATAGAGTTCGCCGCCGTTCATGTTGTCGACCAACGGATAGTAGACGGCACTGCACTGCGGGAAGACCAGGATCTTCTTCTCGGCGTAGAGCTTCTCATCCTTGTCGACATGCCATCCGGGATTTTCCTTGTTTGACCACATCTCGTAGCCGACGATGCTTTCCAGATCGAAGTGAACCCGGCACGCGTCGAGTACCTTTTCGTGGATCGGATTGGCGCCCAGCTCGTACCATTTCTCGCCGACACCATAGTCGAACTCGGCGAACGCCTGGACTGTCGCGCTGTCGAAGACGTCGTCGAGAACAATGAATTTATCCATCAGCGGACGTGGGCAAAGAGACTCTGCCGGTCCTCGGGAACCCGCGGGAGGAAATCGCCGTCGAACACGAGGCGCGGCTGCGTCGCTTTCACGAAGTTAATGGTATCTTGGTACCAGCGCCGCGCATAGGTGGCGTAGAGCATCGGCCGATGGATCTCGGAGCGGTTCGCCGTACCGCCATGAAAAAGTCTGAAGTCCCAAAGGGCGCACGACCCTGCAGGTATCTGCGGCGCCTCCGGCGCCGCCTGTTCGTCGCGCTCCTTCCAGCGATGGCTGCCGGGCCAGATGGCGGTGGTTCCATGGACGTCGTTCATGTCGATCAACGGCATCACGAACGTCAGCGCATGTGCCGGCAGTATCGGCGAAATCGCCGCATCGAACAGCAAGCGGCCGTCGCGGTGGATGTGCTGTGACCTCGCGCCCGGCAGCGATACGACCGCGCCAAAGCTTTCGAGGATGGCGTCCAGGTCGAGCGCCTTGCGAACCACGGCGACGACGACGGGATGCGCGTAGACGAGAGGGTCGCCGAAGGCGCCTGAAAGGTCGATCGGCACCATGAAGCGCCGGTTCCCGACTTTCCTGGTGTCCTCGAGTTCCTGATTCTGCAGATATTTCGTGTAACGCCGGTTGAATTCGAGATTCATCTCTCGAACTTTGTCTTCCGGGAGCACATGATCAAGGATTGCATAGCCATTCTTGACGAGGCAATTATAGGCTTGCTGAACTTGCTCCGACTTGGCGAGGTCCTCCGTCGACAAGCCACGGCAGTCGAACCTCATCATGGCTGCCGAGTGGCTTTTTGCACGATCATGGTGGTGGCTTCCGGATGAAGAGAGATAGTCCGTCCCCTGAGTGGCGGCGGAAAGTTCAGTGCCCCAATTTGAAGCGGATTTGAAGGTGTTTGCCAAGTTTTCTGAGAAGCACGGCGACCGGGATGTTCCGGCGGCAGGCCGCTATCGGCATGTCGTCTATGGCATCGTGGTGGAAAGCGAGTTCCGGTTGAATTCGGTCGACGAGGTTTCGGTTGGCGCGTCGGAAGGGAATTCGCATGCATCGATCGGGGTACGTTTCGGGTCGGCCGATTATTTCCGCGGCAGAACGGACGGGCTGCCGGCAGACTCCGACGACTGGATTCGGCACGTCGTGCTGGCGGATGGCAGCGTCTACGTGAAGGTCGATGGCGTCTTCGAAACCGTCATCTCTTCGGACGGACGATCCGTCGTCTGTGCACGGCTGGGAAACGTGGACCAAAGATCGTTCGAAGCGAACCTGATGAACTTCGTTTTCAGCACGGCGCTGACGTTGCGGGGCGAGGAGCCGCTCCATGCGACGGTCCTCGACCTCGACGGACGCGCCATCGGCCTGCTGGGCTCCAGTGGCGCCGGAAAGTCGACCCTTGCGGCATTTCTGATCGGGCAGGGCGCCGAGCTGGTCACCGACGACATGCTGCGGCTGACCTTCGCCGACGATCTGGCCTTTGCCCATTACGGTCCGCACCGACTCAAACTCTTCGACGAACCCGCGCAGCGGTTTCTCCCGGGAAGAGTGGGCGACGGCCACTTCAACCCGCTCAGCGGCAAGATCATGATCCCCCCGCATGACAGGATGCGCGCCCGGCGCGGGCCACTGCGGCTTGCCGCGCTGTTCTGCCTCGACGAGTTGCACGAGCAGCCAGCGTCCGACGCCGTATTCATGCGTCGGCTTGCCGGCAACGATCTGCTGCAAGCGGTGACAGCATCGGCCATGAACAAGCGGTACCATGCTCCCGACCGGTTGATACGGCAGTTTCGGTTCGCCGAGCGCGTGGCGCACACTTTGCCGGTCTACGCGCTGAACTACGCGAGGCGCTATCCGCTGCTCGACCGGGTCGGCGAGGAAATCCGCCGACTGGTTCACCCATGAGACGCGTTGCGGCATTCCTCGCCCTGCCGGGCAGCGATCGGGTCCTGTTGCTCGAAGCCTTTGCGACCCTCGCCGCGGTCCGCCTCGCTCTCCGCCTGACCACTGTCGACCGTTTGCGTTCGTGGGCCGCGCGCGTGAAGCCGGGAACCGGATCGGTCGACAGACTTTCCTGGGCCGTCCGCGTGGCATCCCGGCAACTGTCCGGCACCACATGCCTGGGCTCGGCGCTTACCCTGCAGCGTCTTCTCTCGACGCAAGGCCACGTCTCCGAACTTCACATCGGCGTCGCCAAGCAGGATCAAGTCTTTGCCGCTCACGCCTGGATCGTCTGTGAAGGCCGGATCCTCATGGGCGACGACGAGCACGACGATTACACGCGGCTGGTAACCTGGAAGTCGGCGGAGTCGTCGGGCTTGCCTGCCCCCGCCAAGTCCGATCCGGGCTGAGATTGTTCGCCGCCGTTCTCAACGTCGACGGCGCGCCCGTTGACCCCAGGAAGTTCACCGGCACCGGCGATTTTGTCGAGATCGTCGGTGGATCGCGTCGCGTGGCTTTCATCTGCGCGCGGCCGGCACCCGAAGCGGCCGGCGAGGAGGCGTGCGGCATTCAGAGCCTTGGGGGCCGATACTGGATCGTGGGCCGCATCCGGCTCGACGCCGGCCGCGAACTCCGGGCGCGGTTGGCGGACCGAATCGGGAGCAGGCCCGATGCAATCTCCGATCTGCTGCTGTGCCTGCATGCCTATGCGGCGTGGGGTGAGACCTTCGTCGACTTTCTCGCCGGCGACTTCTGCTTTGCCCTGTGGGACGACGAGCGTAATCGCCTGATCTGCGTTCGCGATCAGCTGGGTGTGCGCTCACTGTTTCATGCCGAGGCCGGAAATTCCCGGTTCGTCGGCGATTCGCTCGACTGGATCGTTTCCCACGCCCCGGCCGACCGTGACCTCGACGACTACTGGATTGCCGATTTCCTCAGCGGCGGCCACAGCCTCGACTTCGATCGAACGGTCTACCGGCACATCCGGCGGCTTGCACCGGCTCATGTCCTGACACTTTCCGACGGTGGCGCGAGCGTCCGCAGATACTGGCGACTTGAGATCGGCGAACCGCTCCAGTATCGCGACCGCCGACAGTATAGCGAGCGGTTCCTCGAGGTGCTGTCCCGAGCGCTGGCTGACCGCCTGCCTGCCGGCAGGGTGGGCATTGCGATGAGCGGCGGTCTCGATTCCACGACGCTGGCGGCCTGTGCCGTACGCAGCACGGGCGACGCGTCGCGCGTGCTGGCGGAGTGCATCCATTACGAGAGGTTGATGCCGGACGACGAGAAGCACTTCAGCTCGCTCGCAGCCCGACACCTCGGCATAGAGTTGCAGTTCAGGGCCGCAGACGACCTTGCCTACGATCCGCAATGGCGCTCGCGCGCGATCGGCAGTGCCGAGCCTTCCCTGTCCATCATCTGCGCCCACCCCAATCGCATTGCAGGTCGCGAACAGGCGGGCAGGGCGCGTGTCTGGCTCCACGGAGAGGGGCCTGACAATGCCCTCGTCTTCGAGCGTGAGCCTTATTTCTCCTGGCTGCTGCAACGTCGGGACTGGCCGCGGATCGCCGAAGCGGCCCGGCTCTACGTCGCGGCAAAAGGCTTCAATGGCTGGTTCGAGACTTTGCGGCGCTATGTCGGGCGCCGCGCCGTCGTTCACGATCCAGTCGCATTGCCGTCGTGGCTAGACCGGACTCTCGTGGACCGTCTGGATCTCGCGGAACGCATCCGCAGCGCCGACGCACCGAGGGAGCCTCCTCACCCCTGGCATCCGCGCGCCGTCGCTTGGTTCGGCGATCCCGTCTGGCAGAGTGTGTTCGCCGATTTCGATTTCGAGGAGTCGCTGGCGCCGATCTCGTGGCGCCATCCCTATCTCGACCTCCGGGTTCTGGAATTCATGCTGTCGGTGCCACCCGTGCCGTGGGCGAGGGGAAAGTTGCTGCTGCGCGAGGCCATGTGCGGCGTGCTTCCCGGGCCGATACTCGCCCGCCGGAAAACGCCGCTGGCGGAGTCGCCGCGCGTGCAGCCGATTCGAACGCATGGTCTTCCCGGATTGTCGCGGAACGATCGGTTGAGCCGGTATGTCGATGTCCGGGCCCTGCCGCTCGAACCGCCTCCCGATCCCGGCCTCGACCGGTTGATTGCCGTCCATGCGCTCGATCACTGGCTGACCCAGCGTGCATTGTAACGTGGTAGCGCCGGGGGTAACGTGCCGGTCATCGATGACACTAGGGACACTTCATATGCTAGAGCCCTCGACAGTCGTGAAAAAAACCTCGAGCCAGGTTTCCTGCGTCCTCAACGACGAGGTCGCCGTGCTGAATGTCGATCGCGCCCTCTATTTCGGGCTGCAGGGCGTCGGGGCACATATTTGGGACGCCCTGGAGCAGGCACGGTCGGTCGCTGACATTTGCGACGATGTCGTCGCCCATTTCGATGTGGCCCCGGAAACCTGTCGCGACGATGTAACCAAATTCCTCGCCAGCATGCATGAAGCGGGTCTGATCGAGGCCGTCTGAGGGGTGATCCCGGTCCTTGCGCCCCGTGGCCAGCGAATTTCATTTATATTGCAGTCCCTACGCGATATGTGCACTATCGATGTGCCGGGTATTGCCAATAGTGGGTATGTGGTAATATTTCTCTTCAGATGCAAAGAGGCTCTCAGCCGATGGATGCTCAATCCACCCAGGAAGATTCTCCTCACGATCCGTCGTCGGCAAAAAAGCCGTACGTGGCTCCCGTGCTCGTGCAATGGGGAACGCTGCGCGACATGACGCAGTCCGCCGGCAAGTCCAAGGGGCCAGACGGCGGCACGGGCAAGTCCCCCAGGAGGACCGGCTAAGGCAAGGTTGTGCGCCCCGGCGGTCGTGGGATGCCACGACTGCCGCATGGCGTCTTTCGACTATCTGAAGCAGCGTGACGGTGTCGCCGCATACTCCAGCACGCGGGACTGAATTCGACCTGCTGTGCCTGGCGGTACGTCCGAAGCCCGATCTGGGCCGGGCCTTGCAAATGCTGGAAGGCGGCATCGATTTCACGAGCTTACTCGATGCGGCGGCCAATCATGGGGTGCGCCCGCAACTGATCCGTAGCCTGGCCGAATTGTCGTGGGCCACGGTGCCTGTGGAGCGCAGGTCCGCGCTCGAGTTCTTTTTGCGGCGGCATTCCGCGCGCATGCTGTTCCTGTCGGACGAGCTCGGCCGGATTGCCGATGCTCTCGCAAAGGAAGGAATTCCGTTCGCGGCATTCAAAGGTGCTGCCCTGGCGACCGCCCTCTATGGCGATCTGTCCCGGCGGGAATACAACGACATCGACATCATCGTGCCGGAACGGCGCATGGATGACGCCGAACGGATTGTCGCGTCGTTCGGCTATCTTGGCGCCCAGGGCGACCGCGCGTTCCGGAGAGCTTTTCTGGTCAACCAGCGCCAGTATGCCTTTCATCGTGTCGACCGCGAGGTCGCGATCGACCTGCACTGGGCCTTCAGCGGCGCCCATTTGCCGTTTCCGCTGACGCCCGCCGATGTCTGGCGCGACCTCGACCACATATTGATTGGCGAGCGCGCGATTCCCACGGTGTCGAAAGAGAATCTCGCTCTTCTCCTGGCCGGACATGGAACCAAGGAAGCCTGGAGATCTTTGTCGTGGATCTGCGATTTCGCTATGCTCCTCGAGTGTCAGCCCGATCTCGACTGGGTTTCAATTCATCGCCGGGCCAAGGCGCACGGATGCGGCAACGCGGTTCTGCTCGCCGGCGCCATGGCAAAGGAGCTGCTCGAATCGTCTCTGCCGCCGGCGCTTCGGCAACTGATCGACGGCAGTGCTCGCGTGTCCGTGCTTGCCGGGCGTCTGTCGCGCCGGTTGCGGGAGGGGTTGCCGGAATCGGAGATGGAAAGGAATTTCTCGGATGTCCATCTTTGCGACAGTCCGATCGACATGCTCAAGGCCGCGATACGGCTGGCCGTTAGCCCGACCTCGGGTGACTACGAAGCGATGAAGCTGCCGCCGGCGCTGTGGCCCGCCTACTATGTGACGCGGCCGTTCCGTCTCGCTGCCAAGGCGCTCGGCGCCCTTCGCTAGCGTTTCGGCGTGCCGTCGGCAGCCACCAGCCGGCCGTCGATCAGCGTGAGATGGTGGTCGGCGCCGGCGATAGCCGCCGGCCGGTGGGTGACCACCACGATCGTGGTCCTTCCCTGCAGGCCGGCGATGGTTTCGAGGATGCGGTCCTCGTTCTGAGAATCGAGCGCGCTGGCCGGTTCGTCGAGCAGGATCAGCCGCGGTCCGCGCAGCAGCGTCCGGGCCAGCGCGAGCCTTTGACGCTCGCCCCCCGACAGGCTGGTGCCGCGGTCGCCGACCACCGTTGCAAGGCCATGCGGCAGGGCGCGCAGCAGTTCTTCCAGCCCCGCCAGCCGGAGGACGTCGAGCATCCGCTCGTCCGATGCCGAGGGATCGGCCCAGGCGAGATTGGCCCGGATCGAATCGTGGAACAGGAAGGCCTCCTGCGCCATGTAGCCGACCGACCGGCGCCAGGCCGGCGCGAGATCGGCCTTCAGCTCGACGCCATCGATCAGAATCCGGCCCGCGGTGGGGGCGATCAAACCGCCGACGAGATCGAGCAGCGTGCTCTTGCCCGCGCCCGATACGCCCGACAGAACGGTGAGCGAACCGGCAGGCAGTGCGAGATCGATGCCGCTGAGCACGTCGCCCGCCGCCGTGTCGTAGCCGAAATCCACGCCTTCGAGGCGGAGCTCCCTGTCGAAGGCGAGGACGCCGGCTGGCGCCTGTCCGATGCGGTCTGCCGCGGCATCGCACTCGGCGATGGTCGCGGCGACGATTCGGAAAGCCGACGAGGAATGGACGAACTCCTGTGCCATGCCCTGGATTTCCTGGAACTTCGGCATGATCCGCTGGAACACCAGGATGAGGACGAGAAGGCTGGCCAGCGGCAGCTCGAGCCAGCCGGCGGCCAGCCAGAGGAGGGCGGCCAGCACGACGGCCGTCGCGATCTCCAGGATCAGCTCCGTGTTGGCCAGCAGGCGGCGGCTCGCCAGACCGGCGCCTTCGGCCTGCTGCACGGCGTCGCCGAAGGCGCGTACGTGCTGCGCCTCGGCGCCATAGGCCTTGGTCAGCTTGAGCGCCTGCAGGAACTCGGTGATCTCGCGGCTCACGCGGGTGCCGGCCTCGGAGACGATGTCGCCGAGGCGCCGGCTTTCGACCAGCCGGCGCCGCAGGCCCCACGCCAGGCAAACGCCGAGGGCAATGGCCAGGGCCGAGAAGGCGGGCGCGATCGCAAAGGCGACGGCGATGTGCGCCAGGAAGATGACGAGGCGGGCCGGAACCTCCAGCAGCAACTGCACGCCATGCTCGACGCGGTCGATCTCGGAGGCGAAGAGTGCGTGGAAGTCCGCCGTCCGCTTGCGTCGCAGGTACGACCACGAGGCATTGGCGATGGCGGCGTAGGTTCTGGTCTTGAGGTCGACGGCATAGTCGAAGCGCAGGTGCGCGACGGCGTTGCTCTGCAGGCGGTCGACGACCGCACGCAGGACGGCGATGGCCAGGAACACCAGCAGCAGGCCCGCCAGCGTGCCGGGCAGAAGGGCGAAAAGCCAGCCGGCCACGCCCGTCAGGGAGGGCATCGGGGCACCGAGCGAACTTAGCAACGGCACGAGAAGCACCAGGCCGATGCCGTCGCTCAAGCCCGCCAGGAGGATCAGCACGGCGACATGGACGAGCCGGCGCGGGCCGATGGAGGGCCCGCGCAGCTGCCAAGCCGCCTTCAGGTCAGCCAGCATCGGGTGGGGCTCTCTCATCGACCGCCACCTTAGCGCGGCGTTCCGCGCGCGCCAGAGGTCAGGGCGTCTTCTTGGGCAACAGCTAGCGCCGGCGCGGGCGGCTGCCGCTGTCGTAGTACGGCGCCTTCACGCCGTAGTTGCCGCGCGAGTCGGCGTAAGTCTTGGTGCCGTCCGTATAGCGGTCGACGACGACGACCGTGCCGTCGCGGCGGACATAGGTGCTCGAGCGCGGGTTCGGCTTCGAAGGGCTGCTGCTCGGCGGGGCGCTGTAGCTGGTTGTGCCGGGATTGTAGGAGGAGCCTGGCACGTATCCGTCATACCCCGTGTCGGCGCAGGCCGCCGTCGCGAGCATTGCCAGGATTCCTGCCGGAAACATCATCTTCGGCATGTGCAACTCCCATCAACCCGCAGGGAGACAACGGGGTCAGCTTACGCCTGCCCTATTCGGCGGCAACCGCAAAGCGCAGGTCGGGCAGGGGCCGGGCGCGGTCGATCGCCGCGCCGGCGTCGAACTTCTTCAGCTCCGGCATCACGGTGCCCGCGAACATCCGCAGATTGCGGGCGGCTTCCTCGTGCGGCATGCCGGCGTAGGAGAAGACGCCGACGTAAGCCGAGTTGTTGGTCTGCCTGTGGATCGCCATCACCTTCTCGTAGACCTGCTCCGGAGTGCCGTAGACCTGCAGATCGGCGAAGAACTCGATCGCCTTCTGGTCGCCGTAGACCGCGAGCTTCTCGTTCATCTTGGCGTAGTACTCGTAACCGCGCTGGTTCTTCATGTGCTCGCCCGCGAACTGGTAGTGGTCGAGCACCGTGCGGTAATAGCCGCCGATGTACCTGATCGCCATCTCGCGCGCCCGTTCGGCACTTTCGTCGACGAAGGTCCAGCCAGCCGAGATCGGCTGCGGCGCGTCGGTGCCGTTGATCTCGCGATAGAGCGTGTTGTACTCGGCGAGTTCCTTCTCGACCTCGCGCCATGGCTTCTGCGGGATGATGAGGAGGCCGACGCCGAGCCTGGCCATGATGCGCGCGCTCTCGGGCGAGACGGCGGCGGCATAGGTGCGACCGCGGAAGCTCTTGAAAGGCGCGGGCCGGATTTCCACGGGCGGCTGCTTATAATGCTTGCCCTGGTATTCCATCACGCCGGTCTCGAGACCCTTCAAGAGCGCCTCACCGTACTCGACGAACAGTTCGCGGCTGTCGCCCATGTCGAGGCGGAAGCCGTCGAACTCGACCTTTCCGGCGCCGCGGCCGAGACCCAGGATCATGCGACCGCCGGAGAGGTGATCGAGCATGGAGATCTGCTCGGCCGCCCGCATCGGGTCGTGCCACGGCAGCACCACCACCATCGAGCCCAGGCGAACATGCTTGGTGCGGCCGGCCATGTAGGAGAGGAACTGCACCACGTCGGGGCACATCGTGTAGTCGGTGAAATGGTGCTCCACCGACCAGATCGATTCGAAGCCCAGCGGCTCGGCCATGTCGGCCAGCGCGAGTTCGTTCAGATAGATCTAGCGGTCGCTGAGCGCGCGGCCGGTGTTCTGGAAAACGGCGGCCATTCCGACGTGCATGGGGGCTTCCTTTCGCGGGGTAGGGGCCATGGTAAACGGCGGTTTATCTCGTTGGGAAGGGGCAGTTTGCTTGATTCCGCCGCATTCGGTCGTCATATGCGACGCATGCGTAACCTCCTCGCCGCTCTCCTGCTGTCCCTCACCACGCTCTTCGCCATCGGTCCGGCAAATGCCCAGGGCCAGGCGTCCACGGCCGAGGTCGAGAAATACATCAACTCGATCCGCACGCTGAAGGCGCGATTCGTTCAGAGCAATCCCAACGGCACGGTCGTCCAGGGCACGTTTTATGTGCGCCGTCCCGGCCGCATGCGCTTCGAATACGATGCGCCGTCGCAGCTCAAGATCGTGGCCGATGGCTACCAGGTGACGATGTGGGACATCGCCAACAAGGATTTCGGCCAGTGGCCGATCGGTTGGACGGCCGCGTCGTTCCTGGTCAAGGACCAGCTGTCGCTGACCGGCGACCTGCAGGTCGAGAAGAGCGAGCGCCAGGACGGCATGCTGCACCTCACCTTGACCCAGCCGCGCAAGCCGCAGGAAGGCAAGGTCATTGTCCGCTTGTCGGAAAATCCCATGACGCTGCGCGGCTGGACGATCATCGACAACCGCGGCAATCATGTGAACGTGTCGCTGCAGGACGTGCAGTCCGGCATCCAGCTGGCCGACCAGCTCTTCAAGTTCGACGGTCCCGATCCTGGCGCGATTCGGCGCGGCGGCAACTGACGCGCTATAGTCCCCTCATGGATCGGTGTGGGGGACAATAGACGTGAGCGGACTGATCGTGCGGGCCTCGACCGAGGCCGATGTGGCGCGTTGCGCGGAAATCTACGGACATCATGTGCTGCATGGAACGGCCTCCTTCGAGGTCGATCCTCCGGACCTCGGCGAAATGAAGAAACGCCGCGCCGCCGTGCTCGATCTCGGGCTGCCCCATCTGGTGGCCGAGCGCGCCGGCCGGGTGATGGGTTACGCCTATGCCGGCAACTGGCGGCCGAGACCGGCCTACAAGTTCTCGGTCGAGGATTCGATCTACATCGACAAGGATGCGGTGGGCCAGGGCGTCGGCAAGGCGCTGCTGCCGGCGGTGATCGAACACTGCACGGCGGCCGGCAAGCGCCAGATGGTGGCGGTGATCGGCGATTCAGCGCAGACGCCGTCGATCCGCCTCCATGCTTCCTGCGGCTTCGAGATGACGGGCACGCTAAAGAGCATCGGCTTCAAATTCGGCCGCTGGCTCGACAGCGTGCTGATGCAGCGGCCGCTCGGCAGCGGCGATCGCCAGCCGCCCGACACGGGCTCGACCTGAAGGAGGGTTGTCCATGGGAATCGACGAGTATGCCGAATGGGCGCGTCGGGTGGGTGGCGAGGAAACCATTGCCGACGCGTCGGATGCGCACGTCGCGATCCTCGCTTTGTCCCTTCTAGGCGACGCCAGCGAAGTAGGCGAGGTCGTGAAGAGAAGACTGCGCGATGGCCGGTTCGACCGCGAGCGGCTCGCCCACGAGTTGGGCGACGTTATCTACTATTGGGCACGTCTTTGTGCCGTCGCGGACGTGAGTCCATCGACGGTGCTCGAGCGGAGCCGCCGTAACATCGAGGAGCGGCTCACCAAGCGCGCGAAGCCTGCCGGGTTGGCCCAATGAGGCTGATCGATTATTTCGACCGCGGCACCGATCTCTTTCCCGGCCGCGATTGCCTGCATGACGGCACGCGGGGTTGGACCTACGAGGCGGTGCGCGACCAGACGCATCGCGTCGCCAACGGCCTGCTGGCGGCAGGACTCGGGCGCGGTGCGAAGGCTGCCGTCTACAGTCCCAACCATGCCGCCGCCTATGCCTGCCTGCTCGGCATCGTGCGCGCCGGCGTCACCTGGGCGCCGGTCAATGCGCGCAATGCGCTGGAGGAGAATCTCTACATCCTGAACAACACGGATGTGGCTTTCCTCTTCTACCATTCGAGCTTCGAGGCCTCGCTTCCGCGCATCAAGGAGGCCTGTCCGAAGATCAAGGACTTCGTCTGCCTCGATCAGCCGTCGTTCGAGACCTGGCTCGGCGCGCAAAAGCCCGAGGCGCCCGACCTGCCCGACGATCCCGACGGCGTCGCTTTTCTCGCGAGCTCCGGCGGCACCACCGGCCGGCCCAAGGGCGTGCAGATCACCAACCGCAACATCGAGACCATGAATTCGATCTTCTGGGCCTGCATGCCGCTGGACGCACCGCCGGTCCATCTCATGGTGGCGCCGATGACGCACGCGGCCGGCGTCTGCTCCTTTCCCATGCTGCCGTTCGGCGGCACCAACATCTTCATGGGCACGGCCGATCCCGGCGGCATCCTGGCCGCGATCGAGAAGCACAGGGTCACGCACATCTACATGCCGCCGACGCTGATCTACATGCTGCTCGCCCATCCCGACGTTCGCAAATACGACTACAGTTCGCTCAGGAACCTGGTCTACGCCTCGGCGCCGATGTCGGTCGACAAGCTGGTCGAGGCGATCGAGGTGTTCGGGCCGGTGCTGACCCAGACCTACGGCCAGGCCGAAGCCTGCATGATCTGTACTTTCTTTTCGCCCGAGGATCACGTCGAGGCATTGAAGAGCAACAACCGCCATCGCCTCGCGAGTTGCGGCAAGATCTCGCCGCTGGTGAGACTGGAGGTCATGGACGAGGAGGGCCGGATCCTGCCGCGCGGCCAGCGCGGCGAGATCGTGGTCCGCGGCGGCCTCGTGATGTCGGGCTACTACAACAACCCGCAAGCGACGGCCGAGGCTTCGACCTTCGGCTGGCACCATACCGGCGACATCGGAGTCATCGACGAGGACGGCTTCGTCTACATCGTCGATCGCAAGAAGGACATGATCATCTCCGGCGGCTTCAATGTCTTCCCGAGCGAGGTCGAGCAGATACTGTGGAGCCATCCCGCCGTACAGGACTGCGCCGTCATCGGCGTGCCCGATGAGAAATGGGGCGAGGCGGTGAAGGCCGTGGTCGAGCTGAAGCCCGGCGCCACCGTCGCGGCCGAGGAGTTGATCCATCTCGCCAAGGAAAAGCTCGGCGGCGTGAAGGCGCCAAAGTCGGTCGACTTCATCGCCATGCTGCCCAGAAGCCCGGTCGGCAAAGTGCTGAAGAAGGACCTGCGCGCGCCATACTGGGTCGGCCATGACCGCAAGATCTGAAGGCCCCACATCTGAAAGACAGGCCGCCTAGTGCTGGCCTGGTGGCGGCGCCTGCCGCCCAACGTGCAGGGCGCTCTGTGGCTGGTCAGCGGCGGTTTCATCTTCACTTCGACCGGCGTCATGATCCGGCTGCTGTCGGAGCAGATCGACAGCGTGCAGACGGCCTTCTTCCGCGCCGTCATCGGCCTCGTGCTGCTGCTGCCCATGATCCTGACCGGCCGCGTGATCCCGTGGCATTCCAAGCGTCTCGGCGGTCATTTCTGGCGCACCTTCATGGGCACCGTCTCGATGGTGCTGGGCTTCTATGCCGTGTCGATGCTGCCGCTGGCCGATGCCACCGCGATTGCCTTCTCGCAGCCGCTGTTCTCGGTCCTGGTCGCCGTCGTGCTCGCCAAGGAGAAGGTCCGCTGGCGGCGCTGGACCGCGACCATCGTGGGCTTCGCGGGCGTGCTGGTGATGGTGCGGCCGGGCGAGGGCAGCCTGCAGCTGGGCGCGCTGATTGCGCTCGCCAACGCCGCCACGGTGGCGATCTCGATCCTGCTGGTGAAGCGGCTGTCGGACTCCGAGACGCCGCTGATGATCCTGACGCAGTTCGCGATCTTCTCGACGCTCCTGCTGGCAGCGCCGGCGATCTGGGTGTGGCGCTGGCCCGACCTGTGGGGCTGGACCCTCGCCGTGGGCATCGCGCTCGCCGCCACCGTCGGCCAGTATTTCTGGGTCCAGGCCTTCAAGGCCGGCGAGATGTCGGCAGTGGCGCCGTTCGAATATCTCCGCCTGCCGTTCGCGGTGTTCGTGGGCTGGCTGATGTTCGGCGAGATGCCGGTGGTCTGGACCTACGTCGGTGCCGCCATCGTCATCGCTTCGGCGCTCTATATCGCCCACCGCGAACACCAGCTCGCGCGCGAGCGGCGCCGCGCCGAGGCGTCTAAGTCTGTAGCGCCGCCCGCTCCTTGAGGAGCCAGGCCCGTGCGCGTTCGCGGTGCGCCTCGGTGATGTGCATGCGGGCGGCGGTGAACGCCGTGACCAGGATCGCGGCGTCGTCGGTGAAGCCCAGTCCCACGAAGATGTCCGGGATGATGTCGAGCGGCATGACGAAGTAGGCGAGCGCCCCGAACAGGGTGGCGCGGATCGGCAGCGGCGTGGCGCTGTCCGTGGCGCAGTGGAACGCCGCCACGGCATCCTCGGTGAAGGGCACGCGGCCCAGGGTCTTGCGCGCCTTCTGCCAGAAGCCGGCGCGCACCTTGGTCTCGTCCGGGACGAGCTGACCGGAGTTGCTCATGGCGTGAAAGGTTGGGCGGGCAAGCCCGCTTGGCAAGAGGGGTGGCCGTGCTAAAAATGCCCGTTCAGGGAGGACATGAATGAACGTCAAGGGTCAGGCTGCCATCGTCACGGGCGGCGCATCTGGTTTGGGCGGCGCCACGGCGTCGGCGCTGGCGGCGGCGGGCGCCAAGGTCGCGATCTTCGACCTTCAGGATGAGCTGGGTGAAAAGAAGGCCAAGGAAATCGGCGGCCTCTATGTGAAGACCAACGTTTCGGACGCCGCCAACACCGAGGCCTCGGTCAAGACCGTCGTCGAGAAGCTGGGCGCTCCCCGGGTCGCGGTGAACTGCGCCGGCATCGGCCGCGCCGCACGCACCATTTCCAAGAACGGCCCGCACGATCTCGCCATGTTCGCCCAGGTGATCCAGGTCAACCTGATCGGCACCTTCAACGTCATCCGTCTCGCCAGCTTCGCCATGAGCCAGGCCGAGCCGATGGACGACGGCGAGCGCGGCGTCATCATCAACACGGCCTCGGTGGCGGCGTTCGACGGCCAGATCGGCCAGGCGGCTTATTCGGCCTCGAAGGGCGGCGTGGTCGGCATGACGCTCCCGATCGCGCGCGACCTTTCCAGCATGGGCATCCGCGTCTGCACCATCGCACCCGGCCTGTTCCTGACGCCGATGATGATGGGGCTGTCGGCCGAGGCGCAGAAGAGCCTGGGGGCGCAGGTGCCGTTCCCCTCGCGCCTGGGCGATCCCAAGGAATACGCCCAGCTCGCCATGTCGATCGTCGAGAACCACATGTTGAATGGCGAGACCATCCGCCTCGATGGCGCCATCCGCATGGCGCCCAGATAGGCGGCGCATGCGCCCGGGAGTGAGGCTGGCGAGGACCGCGGCTCTGGGGGTAGCGCTCGCCGCCATTGCATCGCCGGTCCTGGCCGATGCGCGTTGGCTTGCCTGCAAGTTCACTGATCAGGGCGGCGCGGTGCGCAACTTCCACATGGTGTTCGACGATCTGCGCGGCACCGCGTCCCTGTTCGACAACGGCCAGCTGGTCGAGGGCAGCGGCACCACCATCAACTTCCAGTCGATCCGCTCCCGCTTCCCGGCATTCGCCCTCACTTACAACCGCAACGACGGTGCGCTCGCGATTGCGGCCGAGGGCACTTTCGGCGGCATCCTGCGCGGCGAATGCCGCCGCAGCCCGCCGCCGCCGGGCGCGCCAGCTTCGTCTCGTTGACGCCGGCTATTCGAGGTCTTTGGCCCGCTCGCAGCGCAGGTCGGCGACGCTGTTCTCGGTCGCCTGCTGGCCCGGCGTCGTCTGGCCGTTGCAGGTGAAGCGGATCCTGAGCGTCTTGGTGAGGGCGACGCGGTCGGGCATGCCGAAGATGTAGGCCATCGCCGGCACCTGGCAGCGCCACGAGCTGTCGCCGCAGATGTCGCGGACCTGCTGGGTGACGTCGATCGTCTGGCCGTTCGGCGAACCCCAGGTGGCTTCGAGGATGCTGATCGTGCGCGGCACCAGCGGCAGGCCGCCGACGCAGTCCATGCGGACCTTGAGACCGCTGTTCACGACCTCGGACAGCACGAAGCGCTGCGGCTGGCAGGTCCAGATGACCGTCAGCCGGTTGTCGTAGTTCAATTTCGCCTGGCCGTAGTTCGCGGCATTGGCGAAGACGTCGCACGGGTAGCCGTTGGGGCAGGTGACCTGGCTGGTGACGTCGGCGGAAGCGCCCGCCGCCGGAAGGCCCCAGTAGGCCTTCTGCAAGGCAGCCGTGGACACGGGCACCTTGGGTGCCGAGTTGCAGGCCACCGCGCCGGCAACCGCCAGAACTGCCAGGATAAGTAGACGACCCCAAATCATCGTGACCCCATTTGACCCCAGAACCGCCGCAGAACCTAACGTCCACTTATCGCGGCGGCAATGCAAGATGATGATCAGTGTGGGATCGCCGGTCCAGCCAGGGCTGGCCTTCAGCCGATGGAAATAAGTGTGCCCGCTCCGGTGGCGAGTGCCCGGCGGTAGATCGCAATCGCCGCCGCGACGTCCTGCAGCCCCATGCCGGTGCTGTCGAACAGGGTGATGGCGCGGTCGTCGGTGCGGCCGGGTCTTGTGCCGGCGATGAGTTCGCCCAGGGTTGCGTGGACATGGCCCGGCGTCACGGCACCCGCCACGAGGGCATGATGCAGGTCGCCGATCTCGGCGCATTGCTCCAGCGAATCGACGACGACGAGACTTTTTGCATAAAGGCCGGGATCGATCTCCGACTTGTCGGAATTGTCGGCGCCGACCGCGGCGATGAAGGTGCCGCGCCGCACGAGATCGGGCGTCAGGAAGGCGCGGCGGGCCGAGCTGCAGGTGACGACGATGTCGCTCTGGCGCACCGGGCCGAGATCGGCCGTCGCTTCCATGTCGAGGCCGAGTTCGGTCGACATCTCGTGGGCAAAGGCAATGGCCTTGGCGGCATCGGCGTCCCAGACATGGACGCGCTCGAGTTCGATTGCAGCGGCGATGGCCCTGAGCTGGATGCGGCCCTGGACGCCGGCGCCGCAGATCGTGGCGACGCGCGAATCGGCCCGGGCAAGATGGCGTGCCGCCAGCGTGGTGGCCGCACCGGTGCGCTGGATCGTGACCTCGATCGAGTCCATCAATGCCAGCGGCCGTCCGTTGCCTCCGTCGGCGAGATAGATGACGCCCTGTACCGTCGGCAGGCCGTTGGCCGCCGGATTGCCCGGGAAGTTGCCGTTGATCTTCATGGCAACCTTCGCCTCGTCGCCGAGCAGGGCGGCGCCCTTGGCGTGGAACGAACCGGTGGGAACGTGCAGCGCCGACGCGGGCGGCGCCACGGCCAGGCCCTCGGCCGCGGCGCGGAACGCCGCCTCGACGGCATCGACATAGTCGCCGTAGTCCATCAGTGTCGCGATGTCGGCGCGCGAGAGGACCAGCAGATCGCTCATGTTTCGTAGACCGCGGCGCGGTGCGTGCGGGGCAGAAAGGCGTAGAGCCGGTCGCCCGCCGGAGAGAGCGCCGTGGTATGGGCGCCGGCTTCGGTCTCGACCCGTCCCAGGCTCGCCATGCTTCTGGTGTCGAAGACGTCGATCACGCCGGGATCGCCGACAGCGACGTAGAGGTGCTGGCGCTGGCGATTGAAGAACACGACATCGGGCACGCCGCTCAATGGCTTCTCGTCCAGCACCTTGCCCGACCGCGCCTCCAGCGCGACGAGCACGCCGGCATCGCAGGCGCAGAACAGCCGTCCGGTGGCGCCGTCAAGATCGAGTCCATGTGGGCCGGCGGCCGGAATGGGGATCGTGCGGGCGATCCCGGTCGGCCTCCTCGCATCGACGACCACGATCGTCGCCGGGTTGGAGATGTTCACGTAGAAGACCTCGGCATCGGGATCGAACACCGCCCAGCGCGTGCGGCCGGGCACTTCGATCGAGGATCGGACGGCGCGGGCGGCGACATCGACCATCGTCAGCGTGTACGAGCGCGCGATCGCCGGATCGCCGACATTGGCCGCCAGCAGCAGCTTGCGGCCGTGGTCGTAGGCGAGCCCGTTAGGCCGCACGCCGACGGCAACCTTTGTCACCTCGGGGTCGGGGCCGGGCGCGAAGATGCCGACGGTGTTCTCGGCCCGGTTCGAGGAGAAGATCAGTCGATCTTCGTCGCTCACCAGGGCGCCCGCGACGCCGGCGAGGTCCGGGATCGAGAACAGATGCCTGTCGCGGTCGAAGACATCGACCGCGTCGTTGGCGGTGTGCGCCACATAGACGTGGCCGCTCGCGGCATGGACGGCGGCATGATCGAAGCCGCCTTTCGCTCTGTGCTCTGGCAAGGGGATATGGCCGATGAGTTTAAGGGTCATGGCGTTACCTCAGACGGGCGTAGAAGCGGAAGGCGGCCATCAGCACGACGCCCCAGGTCGCGAGGCCAAGGGCGGTGACCACGCCCAAGCCGACGAGGCCCGACTGGAGGACTTCAATGGCGATCCAGCCGCCCACCACGACGACCAGCAGCCGGCAGGTCATGGCTGTCAGCGGCCACTCCGGTTGGCGCGTCGACTGGAAGGCCGACATCAGGGTGTTGGCGGCAACGAACGGATAGGCGAGGC
>LNFM01004703.1_pt1 | contig 24703 bp, 19 predicted proteins | sample 596031 | NCBI WGS metagenome assembly LNFM01 (sample SAMN04254537, study PRJNA301005) | activated carbon metagenome | isolation source: dual media filters at the Ann Arbor, Michigan drinking water treatment plant | place: USA: Ann Arbor | reverse complement strand
CGATGTCGACGCAGTCGTGACGGCTCGTTGCCTCGGAGAGGCGAGCCTTGACGGCCGGCGGGTCCTTGGCGCGCAGGAACGCGGCCGGTGCATCGATAGTCAGAGGGCTCTCGAAGAGCGCTGGATCACTGGCGACCTCGGTGATGCCGAGCACGTCGAGAAGGGCCAGGAACTGGCGAGGCGTGTTGGCTGCGAAGGCGATCTGGCCGCCGTCTCGGGTCGGGAATAGATCGGCGGCGGGGCTTCCGGAGAAGGCCTGGTTGCCCTGGCGCACGGGGCGGGTGCCGTCGGTCAATGCCTCGCAGGTCAGCGGATACATGAGCTGCAGAGCGGCGCCTGCCATGGAAACGTCGATCAGCATGCCGGCACCGCGGCGGTCACGCTCGCGGAGTGCAGAGACGATGGCGAGCGCCGCAATAATGCCTGCCCCCGCATCAATCAGGGGAAAGCCGATCTTCTGCGGGGGATCGGTCTCGGCCCCGGAGGCGAGCGTCATGCCGGTGGCCGCCTGGACGACGTGATCGTAGGCCGAGCGGCCGGTGTCGCGGCCGAAGCCCGAGATGGAGCAATAGATCAGGCGCGGGTTGAGCGCCTTCAGGGCCTCCCAGCCGAGGCCCAGACGATCGCTTGCGCCGGGGCGCAGGTTGTCGACGAAGACGTCGGCGCCGGCGATCTCAGCTTTGATCCGCGCGAGATTCTCGGGCATTCGCAGGTCAAGGCGCAGCTTGCGTTTGCCGGCATTGAGGGCGACGAACGCCTGGGGGCCCCGCGCGCCGCGGCGCATGACATCGCCGGCTGGGCTTTCGATCTTGAGGACATCGGCGCCCATCTGGGCGAGGTGGAAAGTGGCAAATGGTCCGGCGATGACGTGACTGACGTCGACGACCTTTACGCCCGCCAGCGGGCGGAAGGCTTGATTCATGGGGTCAGACTCCATCGCTCGCCGTGACGGCGCGGAGGCCACTGTCAAGCGATCTCGCGCGCGAGGCAAGTGGGGTGTGAATTGGCGGGAGAGACAACCCAACCGCCTTGATCGCGCCGGACGGGGGCGTAGCTTTGCGGGCAAACGTCAAGCGATCGAGGGCATACGACATGACCACGCTGCAGGCCTCCTCCCAGAACCAGCTCCGCCAGTACATCGAGCAGATCGAGCGTCTCGAGGAGGAGAAGAAGGCGTTGGCAGCCGATATCCGGGACAAGTTCCTCGAGGCCAAGTCCGAGGGCTTCGATCCGAAGATCATGAAAAAGGTGATCTCGCTCCGGAAGAAGCCCAAGGCGGAGCGCACCGAGGAAGAGGCGCTGCTCGAGACGTACCTGCATGCGCTGGGCATGCTGGCCGATGGTCCTTCGATGCAGATGCCCGACGAGATGCTGGACGCGGCGGAGTAAGCCGGGCGCTTTCGATATCCCTGAGATGATCGCCAACCGGCCTGTGGCGCCCTAGTATCGGGCATGAAGGGCGGATCAAGGGGCGTTCATTGATGAGCCAAGAGACGGCCGCGCCGGGCGCGCGCAGGACTTATCGCGTGGTGCAGATCTCCGATACTCACCTATCGGCGACGCACTCTTACTTCGTCGATAATTTCCGGGTTCTGGCCGACGAGGTCGGGGCATCGGCGCCGGACCTCGTCGTGCATTCTGGCGATGTCTCGTTCAACGGACCCGCTTGTGCGGCCGACCTTGCATTCTCGCGAGCGGAGATGGGACGCATTGCGGCATGCTGGCGGATCATTCCCGGCAACCACGATGTGGGCGAAGCGCCGCGCCACTCGCGACTAGACCAACCGTTGACCGATCGGCGCCTGGCTGCCTGGCGGCGGGAATTCGGGCCACTATCGTGGATGGAGGATGTCGGCGACTGGCGGCTCGTCGGGCTCGATACGTCGCTTTTCGGCAGCGATCGACCCGAGGAAGCCGAGCAGGTGGCGTTTCTGGCGGACACACTGGGAACGCGCGGCGGACGGCCGGTCATGGTCTTCATGCACATGCCGCCGTTCGTCGATGATGTCGAGGATCGCCAGGCGACGACATCGAGCATCCCGTTCGAGGGGCGGCTTGCCTTCCTCGAAGCCTGTCAGCAAGGCGGTGTGCGGGTTATCGCGTGCGGCCATCTGCACGTCTATCGACGCATGATGTGGCGCGATATCGAGATCGTGTGGGCGCCTTGCACGTCGTTCGTAAACATCGCGAAATGGCAGAAGCACTTCGGCGGCTTCGCGCGCTCGGGCTTCGTCGAATGGACGCTCGACGGACGGGAGATCTCGCACCGCCTTGTCGAGCCGCCAAGGCTCTTTACTCACGACACCGGGCTCTGGTCCGACCTGCACGGTACCGTCACGAAGCTCCCGCCGCGACCACTCGGCTAGCCGAGGAGCGGCACCGCGAACCAGAGGGTGAAGCCGTTGATCATCAGGGCTGTGCCGCCTGCGGCGAGGGCGAAACTCGCTATCAAGAGTGCGTCCGTGCCAGCAATCAGGGCTACGGATGCGAGCACGATGGCGATTTGCAGCAGGGCTTGGGAGAGATCGAAGTAGGGGTCCTTGCGCAGGGCCAGGTCGCGCTCCGCCTCGAGCACCTTGGCGCGCTGGAACAGCTCGTCGAGGCCTTCATTGCGCTGCTTGTCGCTGGAGAAAGCGGCGACGGTGTCGCGATAGGACTTGATCTTGTCCTGTACCGCACGGCGTGCCTCGGGGGGCATGGCCGGGTTGACCGCGAGCATCAGCTCGAGCTCGTCGCCGGCCAGCGAATACGTCGTGCGGCGGACGTTCTTTGCCTGGAAGAACGCCCACATGTTGGTGACCTCGATGTTGGCGCGTGTCGCGTCCTTGGATGCATTGCCGCCGCCGACGCCGCAGATGGCGAGCAATGTGGCCAGCACGCCGACATAGACGCCGATCCATTTGGAGCGGTTGTCATCCGTCGCCTTCAAGTCTGCGATCTCGCTCATCGACATGTTTTTCCTCGGTGCGACTTCGGCGCGATAGTCCGGAAACATCGATGCCCGGGCATTGCGCAGATTGACGCAGATCAGGGAGCCAGATGCGACGGGATCGGTCGCCGTGCTAGCGCTGCGGGAGTGACCTTGCGGAGGTATGCCGGTGCGAGACCCTTATGCTCTCAGTCGATCCGATCTCGAGGCGGCGGCCGATCTGGTGCACGCGCAGATGCCACCCACTCCGGCTTACGTGTGGCCACTGCTAGGGGAGCGGTCGGGCGCAGAGGTTTGGGTCAAGCACGAGAATCACACGCCGACAGGCGCCTTCAAGATCCGCGGTGGCATCGTCTATATCGACGAGTTGGCCAAGTGCGGTGCGGGTGCCAATGGGGTGATTACCGCGACGCGCGGCAACCACGGACAGTCGATCGCCCGCGCCGCCAAGGCATCCGGGCTCGCCTCGACGATTCTGGTTCCGCATGGGAACTCGGTCGAGAAGAATGCCGCCATGCGCGCGTTTGGGGCCCGCCTTATCGAACATGGCAAAGATTTCGACGAGGCGAAGGACGAGGCAGCGCGGCTCGCCTCGGTCGAGGGGCTCCACATGGTGCCGTCGTATCACCCCGCGCTGGTCAAGGGTGTGGCGACCTATGCGCTCGAGCTTTTCGCCGCCGCAGGGCCGCTTGATGCCGTCTACGTCCCGATCGGCATGGGTTCGGGCATCTCGGGGCTGATCGCGGCGCGGGATGCGCTCGGGCTCTCCACGGAGATCGTCGGTGTCGTAGCCGATGCGGCGCCGGCCGTAGCCTTGTCGTTCGAGGCGGGTCGGGTGGTGGCGACCAACAGCGCGGCGACCTTCGCCGACGGAATGGCCTGCCGAGAGCCGCACCCCGATGCGATCGCCGTGATCGCGCGGGGGGCTGCCGAGATTGTCCGCGTGAGCGAGGACGAGATTGCGGAGGCGATCCGTCTCCTCTACGAGACGACGCACAACGTGGCGGAGGGGGCGGGTGCGGCCGCCACGGCGGCGATGCTGAAAGACCGCCGCAGGCAGGCCGGAGCAAGGCTCGGCGTCATTCTTTCGGGGGGCAATGTCGACCGGCCTGTGCTGGCACAGGTGCTCGCCGGTGAGACGCCGATCGTATAAGAGAATGCTGGGAACGATCGGTGATTGCACGGTAAGAGCACTGGGAATCGTTATGGTCAAGAGGCGCCTAGATTTGCTAGCGTCCGGACTGGTGAATCACTCAAGCCGGGTGCCTTTACGAGGCCCGCGAGGTGCAAGCGATGTGGAAGCGAGCCACCGTCAGGGGAAGCCGGGGCGTAGCGAGGCTCCTGCTAGTGCTGCCCCTGGTCTGCTCGCTCGGCGGCGGGGCGGCGACAGCTCGAACGGGTAGCGACGCCCAAGGGGCGAGTTCACTGCTCGGCAGCTATCTGGCAGGACGCATTGCGCGCGGACAGCACGACACCGTGGCCGCGTCGGAGCACTACCGGGCGGCGTTGTCACGTGATCCGAGCAACATGCCTCTTACCGAGCAAGCGTTGCTCATGGAGGCTACCGAGGGGCGCTTCGAGCCCGCGATCGAGCTGGCAAAGCGGCTCATCGAAAGCCATCCGGAGCACCGGATGGCTCGGCTGGTGCTCGGATTGGAAGCTGCAAAGGAGAAGCGCTACGCGGACGCGGCCCGGCATTTCGGAGCGCCTGGAAATGGCGTGATGGAGCAGCTGACGCTCGCACTGGCACGCGGCTGGATGAAAATCGCGCAAGGCGACGTCACAGGTGCCATTGCCGAGGCGGATGCCGTCAACCAGGCTGAATGGGCGCGCTTCTATGTGCGCTATCACAAGGCGCTGATGTACGATGTGGCGGGGCAGCGAACGCAGGCCCGCCAGGGCTATGAGCGCATCTTCCGCAGTGACACGAAGTCGTTCCGTGTGGCCCTCGCCTATGCGCACCATGCCTCGGCGGCGGGCGACAATAAGCTCGCGTCAGCTACGCTCGACGAGCATGCCAGGAAGACGGGCGGTGCCGTGCATCCTGTCGCCAAGGGGCTCGCAGAACAGCTCAATAGCGGCAAGCGGGTCGAGCTTCTGGTCGGAACGCCAAGCCAGGGGCTTGCCGAGATCTTCTATGGACTCGGTGAGGCGTTGGCGAGCGAGGGTGGAATCAGCGTCGGCTCCGTTTACCTGCAAATGGCACTCTATCTAGAGCCGGCCTCGCCTTTTGCCCTGGCGGCGCTGGCGAACGTCTACGAGACAACGAAGAACTACGAGGCTGCGATCGCGGCATACGATCGGATTCCCGAAGGCTCGCCCTTGCAGCAGGCGATCGATATTCGGAGGGCCCAGAATCTCAACCTTTTGGATCGCGTCGACGAAGCCAAGCTGTTGCTCGAGCGATTGTCGGCGCGGGATCCGTCTGATCCGAGGGCGCTCGATGCGCTCGGAAACATGATGCGCGGGCGCAAGCGCTACGAGGAAGCCATCGAGTACTACTCGAAAGTCATTGCGCTGATCGACAAGCCGGAAGCCAAGCACTGGCCGTACTTCTATGCTCGCGGCACAAGCTATGAGCGGGTCAAAAAGTGGCCTCTGGCCGAAGCCGACCTGCAAAAGGCGATGCAGCTTTCGCCCGATCAATCGCTGGTTCTCAACTATCTGGGTTACTCGTGGGTCGATCAGGGCGTGAATTTGAAGCAGGGCCTCAAGCTGATCGAGCGGGCCGTACAGCTAAAGCCCGACGATGGCTACATCGTCGACAGTCTCGGGTGGGCACATTTCCGGCTCGGCAACTTCAAGCAGGCGGTCAAGTATCTGGAGCGGGCAGTTGAGCTGCGACCGGAGGATCCGACACTTAACGATCATCTCGGCGACGCCTTCTGGCGCGTAGGGCGCCAACGCGAGGCCCAATTCCAGTGGGAGCAGGCCTTGACGCTGAAGCCGGAGCCCGATGAAGAAGCGAAAATCAGGCAGAAGGTCGCCAAGGGATTGCCAAACCTGCCGCAGGCACGGGCGCAGAAGGCCAAGAAGGCTCGAGCCGTGAAGTCCGGAGAGCCGCGGAAACGCGTCGAGACGCGCCTTGCGCCACAAAGCCCCGGCTTCCAGTAAGCCCGAAGAGATGGTCTCACGCGAGCCGGAGGCGTGTCGATCTTGGTCAGCCGAGGAAACGCGCAGGGCTCGCTGGTCGAGGCGGCTCCTGCCAAGGTCAATCTGACGCTGACCGTCCACGGGCGTCGACCGGACGGATACCACGAGATCGAGAGCCTAGTGGTGTTCGCCGACGCCGAAGCTGGGGACGTGGTCAGCCTCAAGCCGGGCGGGGCCTTTCGCCTGGAGACGACGGGGCCTGGGGCCGGCGCCCTCACCGAGGCGGGGGAGGGCGCGAACCTTGTGGCGAGGGCTGCCATCGCCGCCTCGACAAAGGTGCCGCAACTGCAGACAGGTACATTCCGGCTGGAGAAAAGGCTGCCGATCGCGGCAGGCATAGGCGGCGGATCGGCAGATGCGGCGGCCGCATTGCGTCTGTTGCGGCGGGCAAATGCAAGCTTGGCCGACGAGATAGACTGGATGGGGCTCGCGGCGTCGCTAGGGGCTGATGTCCCGGTCTGCCTCGGACGTTCGGCAGCAATAATGAGTGGTCTGGGAGAGCGGGTCGTCGCCGTGCCGAATTTGCCGTTGCTCTGGGCAGTACTGGCAAATCCGCGGGTGCCGCTGGCGACAGGCGATGTCTTCACCGCACTGGGTGCGGGCCCGTTGAAGGCCGGAGGAAGACCGACGCGGGAGACCGCGCCTCCGAGGTTCGCAGATCTGGCCGTACTGCTCGGCTATCTGGCCGATCGCGGCAACGATCTCGAGGTGGTGGCCAGCCTAATGTGTCCCGAGGTGGCCGATGTGAGAGCGCGCCTCTCCGAACTCGATGGGTCGCTGCTCGCTCGGATGTCCGGGAGCGGGCCGACGTGCTTTTCGCTCTTCGCCTCGTCCGAAGCCGCGCAGGAGGGCGCGCGACACCTTGCGGCGGCGCGGCCCGGCTGGTGGGTCGTCGCGACGGCACTCGGCTGAGGCCGTCGCTGCGATCCGACTTGGGTGCGGTGCCTCCGAGGTGCACTCGATCTCGCCATCGGGTGTCCGAGGGAAATCTGCTGCTGTCGAATCGAGTGCGGTGCGCCCTACGCTTCGACGAATTTGAAGTGTCCTGCCTTGTCGCGGGTGATGCGGCCTGCTGAGGGCGACGGGAAGTGGCCGGTGCAGATCAGCGTCGAGGTATCGCAGAAGCGCGAGAACAGTCGATTGCGCGTCTCGCCGGCGATTTTGGAATCCCAATCCGACATCATGCCGATCTCGGGATAGCGGACCTGGATCGGCGAATGCACCATGTCGCCTGTAACAAGGGCATCGTGTCCAGCCTTGCCAGCGAGGACATTGTACTGATCGATGGTGTGCCCAGGCGCTGGAACCAGTTGAACGTGATCGTTGAATGCGTAGTCGCTCTTGACGATGTCGACACGTCCTGCCTCGACGACAGGCAAGACGCTGTCGGTAATCCACGCAGCGGCCTCGGGGTTCTGCTTGTGACGCGCTGTCCAGAACTCGAGTTCCCGGTCGGAAAAGATGTAGCGCGCCTTGGGAAATGTCGGAACCCAGCGGCCATTCTCGAGGCGCGTATTCCAGCCGACATGGTCGACGTGGAGATGGGTGCACATCACGAAGTCGATGTCGTTCACGGTGAGGCCGGCTGCAGCGAGGCTCCTCTCGTATCGGTCGGACTCCATCATGTTCCAGAACGGCCGGTGTGGGCGCGGTTTGTGGTTGCCCACGCAGGTGTCGACCAGGATTTTGTGATGCGGAGTCTCGATGACGTAGCTTTGGATGCAAAGCACCAGCATGCCGTTGTTGTCGACAAAGCGCGGCTGCAGCCAATGACTGTTCTCGGTCATCATCTCCTTGGTAAACTTCGGAAAAAAATCGTGCACGGGAAAGAACGGGGCCTCCTGCTCGACAATGCGTCGAATCTTAATGTCGCCGAGCTCGATGGCGGTGCTCATGGGCGGTCTCCCTGAAATGTGTGCACGAGGGGTGCGTATCTCCCCGGTCCCGAGGCACGATTGCGCCTTCGCGGTGGCTTGTCCAGAGCGGTTCGGCGCGATGGCGCAGCGACCGGCTCAGTTTTCACCTGCGTAACGCGTTCTGATGGTCTCGACGAGAAGGTCGAAGCACACCGTTATGCGTGGAACGTCCTTCAAATCCTGGTGCATGAGGACCCAGACGTCGCGCTTCATAATCGGAGCGCCGCGGGAGACGCGGACCAGCTCGGGCCATGGCTCGGCCATCTGTGCCGGCAGGAGCGAAAGGCCGAGGCCAAGCCGGGTCGCCTCGATCCGATTGCCGAGATGATTGATGCGCACCGCGGTTCGACCGCCGCGTGCGATACGATCGAGTGCCTGGGCCTCAGGCCATGTCGCGAATTCGGGAGCGTAGCCGATGTACTCGAAGAGTTCGGGCTTGCGCGCGTCGACGTAACTGCGGGCACCGTAGAGATGGTAGGCGAGTTCGGTGACCTTAAAACCGAACAGCCCTGAATCCGCCGCCGGTTCGGACAGACGAACGGCAACGTCGGCGTCGCTTCGAGCGAGGTTCAAGTTCTGCTGACTGATCCGCAGATCGAGATCGAGATCTGGATATTGCTGACGAATTTCCTTGAGGGCGGGCATTACAACGTATACGCCTACCGCCTCGGTAGCGGTTATGCGGACTGCGCCCGCGACTTTGGCGTGGAAGCCAGAGACGATACGTACGATCGCCTCTGCCCGGTCGGCCATCGGGCTAGCCAACTCGAGAATGCGTTTGCCGGCCTCGGTCAACACGTATCGGCCGGACTCTCGCGTGAAGAGCGGTTGCGCGAGATCCGTTTCGAGATTGGCGATACGTCGGCTGACCGTGACGTGCGTCACACCGAGCGCTCGTGCCGTCGCCGACAAGCTGCCCCGGCGCGCCAATTCGATTAGAACCCGAAGGTCCTCCCAATCGAGACGGACTGAACGACTTTTAACACCCATTGTACAATCTTTGCCACTGGCGACGAGAACTGATCACGGGCACGTTACCAGGAATGTGGCCGTTTGACTTGCGGTAGCCCAAGAGCGGGGGCGGGTCATTGAGAACGGTGCACGTTTGAGGGGGCGCATTGTCAGCGCCTCCGTCGGTCCGCATGTGAGGTGAAGTGCCCACGTGCCGGCGCAAATACCAGGAGGCCCCATGCTCACAAGACCAACGGAGCCCAAGACAATGACGGGGGAGGAACCCAAGGCAGCCTTGACTACGTCTATCACGCATCTTCTGCACCGGGCCTGCCAAGTCGCCGACAGCGTGTTCAACGAGGAAGCGGGCAAAACCGGGCTGACGACGCGGCAGTTCGCCGTGTTGATCGCCGTAGCCAACAATCGCGACATCAGCCAAACGGGACTGGTGCAGGTAACCGGCATAGATCGCTCGACGGTTGCCGAAATCGTCAAGCGACTCCTGCGGCGTGGCTTGATCAAGCGCAAGCGGACGCGTCTTGATGCACGTGCCTATGCGGTGCGGCTCACCGACGAAGGCGAGGCCCTTCTCGGCGAGGTCGAGCCTGCTGCGCAACGCGCCGAGGAACGTCTTCGCCGCGCGTTCAATGGCCAGGATGTTCCAGCCCTGACCGAGGCGTTGATGCAACTTGTGGAGGCCTATCCCTCCTCGAAATGATGCGGGATCGGGAACCGCGGGCGCCGGAACGGCGCTGTCATTGGCTCCCGACCACTGCGACCCTTGCATCGGACGATCCAGTGGCGTACCGGTGGGCCGCGTTGCCTGCCGTGATGGGCTGATGTGGCGAAGACCGCGCCAATATGCGTTCACTCCCCAAGAGTGCTGAAATCCTGGTCTCCACCGGTGTGCCACGCGTAAGCCACGTCGCGTGTGCTGCTGCCGGAGGAGCCATCCCATATGCATTCCAACCCTCCAGGCCGCGTTGAACGACGCCTCGTGCTCGTCGGGGGGGGGCACGCCCACGTAGGGGTTCTTCGCGAACTCGCCATGGCGCCTGAGCCAGGGCTCGATGTCGTCCTTGTGGCCAAAGAACTCGACGCCCCCTACTCGGGGATGCTGCCAGGATACGTTGCCGGTCACTACGATATCGATGGTTGCCACATCGATCTCGTCCGTCTCGCGCATTTCGCCGGTGCCCGCCTCATTCACGGGACTGCCAACGGCGTCGATACAAAGCTGAACCAGGTCCACATCCTAGGACGGCCGCCGATTGCGTTCAATATTCTATCCATCGATACCGGAATAACACCCTCGGTGGGGGATATCGCAGGTGCCGACCTTCATGCCGTCGCGGTGAAGCCGGTCTCGACGTTCGCACCACGCTGGAAGGCGCTGGAGGCCCGCGCACTCGGGAAGGGCGGACCGCGACGGATCGCGGTTATCGGAACGGGGGCAGCCGGGTTCGAGCTGGTCCTGGCGATCCGACATAGATTGAGACAGCTCGGGCCGGCTCATGGGATAGGGGCCGGCGATTTCAGCTTCGCCTTGATCGGTAGCGGAACGCTTCTCGCGAGCCACAACCCAGGGGCGCGAGGCTTGGCGAGGAGGGAGTTGGTCCGTGCTGGTGTCACATTGGTCGAAGGCGATGCCGCGGTGGCGGTCGACCGGGATCGGGTGCGCCTTGCAAGTGGACGCGAGATCCTGAGTGACGCAACTCTCGTGACGACTAAGGCGGCGGCGCCGGGCTGGTTTGCCGGAACCGGGCTAAGCCTCGATCCCCGGGGGTTCCTGGCGGTCGAGCCAACCCTGCAGGTGGTCGGGGAGAGCGACATCTTCGCGGTCGGGGACTGCGCGACCGTTCTGGAGCACCCGAGGGAGAAAGCTGGCGTGTTCGCCGTGCGCCAGGCGCCGCCGCTCACTCGTAATCTGCGTTTGCGAGCGCGTGGAATGACTGCCGAGCCGTTCGTGCCGCAAAAGCAGTTCCTGACTCTCTTGTCGTGTGGCGGCACCACAGCGATTGCGTCGAGAGGCGCGTTTGCGGCCGGCGGGCGCTGGGCGTGGCGACTGAAGGACCATATCGACCGGACCTTCATGCGGAAATTCCAGGATCTACCCGATCCGATGCATGGGATGTCGGAGGCATCGGACAGCATCCTTTGTGCCGGGTGCGCGGCCAAGCTCGGCCCTGCACCGTTGGCAAGGGCGCTTGCGCGGTTCGCGGCCAGCGCCGAGACGGGGCCAGCTGACCGGGTACGCAACCTGGCACCTCGCGACGACGCAGCACTGCTCGATCTCGGGGGCGACGCGCTGCGCGTGGAGAGCATCGATCACTTCCCGGCAATCTGGCCGGAGCCCTACGTGCTCGGAGAAATTGCGGCGGCGCATGCCCTGAGTGACATCCTGGCGAAAGGTGCAAAGCCCGACCATGCGTTGGCGCTGGCGGGCTTGCCATCAGCTGCGGCACACCTTCAGGAGGATGACCTTTTTCAGCTTCTCGCGGGCGCCCGAGCGGTGCTTGGTCGCGAGGGCGTTCCGGTCGTCGGTGGGCACACGGCACGCGCCGAGCAGATCAGTATCGGCTTCTTCATCTCGGGAGCGGTGGCTCGAGATCAGTTCTGGCTCAAGGGTGGGCTCAAAGGCGGCGAGGTGCTGGTGCTGACCAAACCGCTCGGGACAGGGATTATCTTCGCCGGGTGGATGCGCAGGTTAGCGAAGGCGAGAGAGGTGGCGGCAGCGCTTGCCGGGATGCGGGCATCCAGCTCGGTTGCGGCGCGGGTGCTGCGTGAGCACGGGGCCACAGGTGTGACAGACGTCACAGGCTTTGGCTTGGCCGGTCACTTGACGGAGATGCTCGAGGCGACGAGCGGTCGGGCGACGATCGGGCTTGCGCAGTGCATGCGGTACGAGGGGGTCGATAGATTGATCGCCAGTGGTGTACGGTCGAGCCTGCTCGCTGAAAACTTGGCGTTCCGGGACAAGATGGCGCTCGAAGTGGGCGACGAGGAAGCCGCGCTGGCATTGCTGCTCGATCCGCAAACGTCGGGCGGGTTGCTCGCTGGCATATCGCCCGAGGTCGTTGAACCTCTGCTAGCGGCCATGGCGCAGGCGGGGGTCGAGGCCGCGGCCATCGGTGTCGTGGAGCGTGGTCAAGGGAAAGCGCTGAACGCCGCCGTTCGCGTCGTGGTGAAGTCCGCGGTGGTCCTGCCGGAATTGGCCGGCACCGCTCTGCGCGGCGCCTCACTCTCGCCGCTCACGGCGCAATAAAGTCATCGTGAGTACCGCGTCCACCCGCCGGCATGGTACGCGAACGTCGGATCAATACGGGGAAGACGCGAAAAGCGTCGCTCAAACCACAATCAGGGGACGTTTCACAGTGACTCAGCCCAGCCATGACTTGGGTCTGGCCAGCCTTGCGAAATTCGAGCATCCCGATGTCACAGCCTCGGGCGAGCAGCGCGCGAGCGTACCGCTCGAAAAGCTCGAGACCGTGTGGTTCAACACAGGAACACTCTGCAACATCACCTGCGCAAACTGCTACATCGACTCGAGCCCATCGAACGACCGCCTCGCCTACATCAGTGCGGTAGAGGTGACGCAGCTTCTGGATGAATTGCTCAGAGATGGACACGGCACACGCGAGATCGGGTTTACAGGTGGCGAGCCGTTCATGAATCCGGATTTCCTTGCGATGCTTGGAGCGACGCTCGACCGGGGCTTCGACGTGCTCGTGCTCACCAACGCCATGCAGCCGATGCAGCGGGCTCCTATCAAGCGCGGGCTGCTCGCGCTCAAGGAGCAGCATGGCGCGCGCCTGCGGCTGCGGGTCAGCCTCGATCACTCCTCGCGAGAGCTGCACGAGGCCGAGCGCGGCGCCAACACGTGGGCGAAGGCGATTGCGGGGATCGACTGGCTCAATGCCAATGGCTTTGAGATCGCTGTCGCGGGGCGAACGTGCTGGAATGAGCCGGAAGCCGAGGAGCGCAACGGCTATGCAGCGCTGGTCGCCAGCCGCGGGTGGCGGATTGATCCGGCCAATCCGAAGCAGATGATGCTGTTGCCTGAAATGGATGGAAGCCGCGAGGTGCCGGAGATCACGACCCGGTGCTGGGGTATCCTCGACAAGCGGCCGCAAGACATGATGTGTGCGACGAGCCGCATGGTCGTGAAGCGGAGAGGGGCGGCAGGGCCGGTCGTGCTGCCTTGTACGCTACTGCCCTACGAGCCGGCGTTCGAGATGGGTGCGACCTTCGGCGAGGCAGCGTCCGCGAACAAAGGCATGTTTGCCGACGGGGCGGTTAAGCTCTGTCATCCTCACTGCGCGAAGTTTTGTGTGCTCGGCGGCGGCAGCTGCTCCTGACAGTGCGCTCGCGGGGCCACCTTCACCCGGCCGATCCCACGCTGGAACGGCCGGGTGCTCAACATTGACAATGTGGCTGTATCAGCGCTTGCCGGCGACCAGGGCGTCGCGGATCTCCTTGAGGTAGACCTCGCTCGGTGCTGGCGGCGCTGGAGGTGCAGTTGCCTGCTGCTTCTCGAAGCGCTTCTTGGCCATGTTGATCGCCTTGATCACCATGAAGAGCACGAATGCGATGATCGCAAAGTCGATAATCGTCTGGATGAACTCACCGTACTTCAGGAGCACGGGCTTGCCGGTCGGCGTTGGCATGTTGATGGCGAGTTCAGCGAAGTTGACGCCGCCGATCATGTAGCCGATGGGCGGCATCAGCACGTTCTTGACGAGCGAATCGACGATCTTGCCGAATGCTGCGCCGACGATGACGCCCACGGCGAGATCGACGACATTGCCCTTCAGGGCAAACTCACGGAATTCCGATAGTAGCGACATCTCTGGCCCCTTCGATCATTCATGCCTCTCAAGGTCCAGTGCCGCTCTCCCGGTCTGAAGAACCCTGACCAGCACAAGTGGTGCGCGCAGCACCGTGCGCGCCGCGCGCCTGTGCGTGGCGGCTGAACAATAGTCCGTGTTTGAGTTGTGAGGCAATCATCTCTCTACACACAAACCTTTTGGGTTGTCGGGGACGGTTTGGGCGCACTAGCCAGATTGGCGCTACGACAGACTATGGATTCGGACAGTTTGCCGTCTCGAGCTGCAGTGTAATCGGGCTTGCTCATGGCTGGGGACGACGTCCTGGCGCCGAGAGCGTGTTGCGGCTAGAGCAGAAGGTGATCGGCGAACGCTGCGAAGCGACTCGCTGGTTGCGTGGCTTCCAATCTGCCCAGTCGCGACCACATTGAAGGAGCTACTTCAGTCGGGACGGCGTTGGCGGGGGCTTAGAGCATGGCGGGTTTGGCCGTGAGGTGACAGGAGGGGGACGGGCATGATCGAACGCAAGGAGCGTAAGCCCTACTGGCGTCACACGAAATGGCAGATGCTGACCAGTTTTCTGCCGTTCTTGTTGGCCCTCATCGTATTGCCGCTCTATGCAGACGAGCTGAACACCCGGCGATTTCTGGGCTTCCCGCTCGGCTATTTTCTCGCCTGTCACGGGGTGGTGCTGATCGCGATCGTCACGGCGTTCGCCTACATCAACCGGCAGGACGCAATCGATCACTGGCACGGTGCGCACGAGGACCTTTGAGCCATGCCGCACCGCCATGGGGTTCAGCTGGCCAATCCGATGGTCGGCGTTTATTTCGGCATCTTCGCAGCTTGCCTTGCCGCCGGCGTGGTGCTGCTCTTGATCCTTGAGCAACTGGGCGTGACCGAGGCATCGCTCAAAACGGCGATGGCGGTGATCTCGGTCGCACTGTCCGCTACGATCGGTGTCGGGGCCTACTCGAACCGAGCTCGCGAGTTCCTGATTTCGGGACGACGGGTGCCGGCGGTCTACATCGGCATTTCACTGGCCGTCGCCGCGCCGGGTGGGGCCGGAATTGCCGGGATCTCCGGCGCCCTGTTTATCACCGGCTTCGATATGCTGTTCCTGGGCGTCGGCATCGTGGCGGGGCTTACGGTTTCGGTGATGCTGTTGGCCCCGTATTTGCGCAAGTTCGGCGCGCCGACGGTGCCGGCTTACCTTGGGCAGCGCTTCGAGAGCGGCGCCTTGAGGCTGCTCGCAGCCTCTATCGCAGTACTGCCGCTGGTGCTGATTGCGATCGCGGAGATCAAGATCGGTGTCGTGGCCGCAAAGTGGCTGATGCCGATCTCGACGGAGATGGCGGCGGTACTGATCGTGCTGGTCGTGGTCGTTACAGTGGTGCCGGGAGGAGTCCGATCACTGTCGTGGTCCAGCGCGGCGCAGGCGCTGATGGTCTTGATCGCGATACTTCTACCTGCCGCTATTGCTGCGGTCATGGAAACCAATCTTCCATTCGGTCAATTGAGCCACGGACCGTTGATGAGGTCGGTGGGCCGAGTGGAAGCGGCGCAAGGGGTGCCCATTCCCGTCGCCGGGCTTATGGCGCTGGAGTTGCCGGGAGCAGGTCTGCAGCCAATCGCCGGGAGGTTCGCGACAGCCTTCGGTAGCGTCGGCCCAATAGCGTTCGTGCTTGGCACATTGTCGGTTCTGGTCGGAGTGGCGGGTTCGCCTTCGCTGCTGGCGCGCTCCGTAACCACGCCCAGCGTCTTCGATACGCGCAAGGCGATCGGCTGGGCCGTAGCGGTGTCCGGCATCCTTCTGCTGACGTTCTCAAGCGTCGCCGTTTTCCAGCGCGACATTCTTTTGAGTAGTCTCGTAGGACAGCCGACGTCGGCAATCCCGGAAACGCTGCAGAGACTGGTCGACGTCGGGCTGGCAGCGACAGAGGGGGCCGGAGCCAAACTGACGGCCACCTCGATCCAGTTCGATCGCGACGGCATGCTGCTCGCACTTCCGTTGCTGATGGGCATGCCACTGGCGGTGGTCAATCTGGTGGCCGCGGGCGTGATGGCGGCAGCGCTGGGCGGCGCGGCTGCCAGCGTGACGCAACTGGGCATCATCATTGGCGATGACGTGATCAACGGTCCGGCAAACTGGCGCGCGACCGACGCGCACCGGGTCATGGTGTGCCGTGTTGCAATCCTTGCCTCGGCCGGGCTCGTTGGCCTCGGCGCCGTCCTGGCTCGCGGCGATCCCCTTGTGCTTCTTCTCTATGCCTTCGCGATTTCCGGCTCCGCGCTGTTCCCGGTGCTGGCCCTCTCGATCTGGTGGAAGCGGATCACGGCAGCGGGGGCTATCGCGGGACTGTCGGCAGGGCTCGTAGGGGCTCTGATCGCCGTGCTGGCAGATCTCGGAACGCTCGGGCTGCATGGGCTTCTGGCGCCTGCCGTCGGTCTTCCGATGGCGGTGATCGCGACGTTGGCAGTCAGTTATTTGACGCCCGTGCCTGGGCGGCACATTCTGGAGATAGTGCGCGACTTGCGTATTCCGGGCGGCGAGACGATCTACGATCGCGAGTTGCGTCAGGCCCGTCACCGTGGTCCACGGGGACGTTGACGGCGTCGGCGATCGTGCTTGCACAGCTGGTGCGCCAGAGCGATCGGTGGGCACCGTGAGCATGGGCGGAGAACGGTGAGCGGCGAGCTGCGGGCGCCAACGGCGCAGGAAGCAGGTACGATGGGGGTACGCGAGAGGCTCGGCCTCTATCCGCCGATCGAGCCTTATGCGCGCGGCCGTCTGGAAGTTGGCGACGGCCACGAGATCTATTTCGAGGAGAGCGGAAACCGACGGGGCCAACCGGTTCTGATCGTGCACGGCGGACCAGGTGGCGGCAGCAACCCGACAATGCGCCGTTTTCACAACCCTGCGCGCTATCGCATCGTTCTCGCGGACCAGCGCGGATGCGGCCGGTCACTGCCCAACGCCTCACTAGAGGCGAATACGACCTGGCATCTCGTCGGAGACATGGAACGGCTGAGGGTTCACCTCGGCATCTCGCAGTGGCAGCTCGTCGGAGGCTCGTGGGGCTCGACGCTGGCCCTCGCTTATGCCCAGGCCCATCCCAGCCGGGTGTCTGCCCTCGTGCTCCGTGGAATTTTTCTCTTGCGGCGGGCGGAGCTCGATTGGTTCTACCAGGATGGCGCAAGCTGGCTGTTTCCGGATGCGTTTGCCAATCTCATGGCTGCAATTCCAAAGGACGAGCGTTGCGACGTGATCGGGGCCTATTATCGACGCCTCACGCATCCCGACCTTGCGGTGCAAGTTGCTGCGGCGCGCGTGTGGAGTCTGTGGGAAGCCTCGACGCTGGCGCTGATGCCCGACGCCGAGCGGATCCGGTTGTTCAGCGGCGACGCCTATGCGCTCGCCTTTTCACGTATCGAGTGCCACTATTTCGTAAATGGCGGCTTTTTTTCGCACGATGGTCAATTGCTCACTGAAGCGCACCGTATCGGCGATATTCCGGGCGTGATTGTCCACGGGCGCTACGACGTGGTCACGCCGATCAAGTCGGCCTTCGATCTTAAAGCCCACTGGCCGCGAGCGGAGCTGGTCGTGGTGCCGGACGCCGGGCACGCCATGACGGAGCCCGGCATCGTGCATGAGCTGATCCAGGCGACGCGCCGCCTCGGAGAGGGGTAGGCGGGCCGTCCCGCTTATTCCTTGAGGCCGGCTTTGCGCAGTCCTTCGAGAATGTGCTGGAGGTCGTCCGCAGCGGCATTCCATTTCTGGAGTTCGGCTCGGGCGGAAAAGCCAGGCTTGATCTCGAAGAGCTTCGCCACGGGCTCACCGGCATCGGGGTGGCCGAGCTGCCCCTTGGCGGCCGCCGCGAGGAGGTGGGACCAGGCGAAGTGGGGCAACCCGATGCGCTGCATGTCAGCCAGTGTCTCGTCGTAGCGCCGTTGGCTGTAATGCAAACGGGCGAAGCTGAAATAGTACCAGCTGGGATGCAGGGGATTGAGTTGCTGGGCGCGGCGCGATAAGGCGGCACCTCGCTCGAACTCACCCATGAAGGCATAGTAATGGCCCACGTCGGCGAGCGTCTCGGGATCGTTCGGGTTGAGGCTAAGCGCAAGCTGGGCCTCGGTCTCGAACCGTTCGTTCTCTCCACGGAAAAAGTGGACGATCGCGAGCCAGCAGCGAGCATAGGCATTCTTCGGGTCGAGGCTGGTCGCGGCGAGGGCATGAGTGAGCGCTCGCCCGATCGGATTGGGCCGCGGGTTCATGTCGAAGCGATGTTCACCCAGGTAGACATTGGCGAGGAGCGCGTGAGCGTCGGCCGATAGCGGGTCGAGTTCGACGGCTTTCTCGAGGAGATCGCGCGCCTCGCCGTGCATCTCGGCGCTGAGCATCCAAGTGTAGCGGCGCGCCCGCAGCAGGCAATCATAGGCGCTGAGCTGTAGCGGGCCCTTCTTCATGGCGCGTTGGAGCGCCACGTCCTGCATGGTGACGCCGAGCGTAGCCGCGATGATGCGGGTGACTTCGTCCTGGAGATCGAAGATGTCAACCATCTCGCGGTCGTAGCGGTCGCCCCACAGCTGGACACCGGTCTCGCCATCAATGAGCTGCACCGAAATCCGCAGGCGTCCGGCGGCGCGGCGAACGCTGCCCTGTACGACATAGCCGGCATTGGTGCGCTCGCAGATCTCGGAGAGATCATGCGTGCGGCCTTTAAACTGGAAGGACGAGGCGCCGCCGATGACCCTCAAGTCGCGGAAGCGAGAGAGATTCGTGATGATGTCCTCGGTCAGGCCGTCAGCAAAGTACTCGTCGGTCTCAGTATTGAGATTCGCAAAGGGGAGGACGACGAGAATAGGCTTAGGGTCATGGTCGGCGGACAGCGAGGCGCCGTCGGGTTCGGCCGAGGAAGCGGTGCGGGTCGCCGGGGGAATGGTTCCTGCCGTCGGCGGATCGTGGCCGACCTCGACGTTGGCGCAGAACTCGAAACCGCGACCCCGCACGGTGCGGATGTAACTCTGACTGTCACCGCTGTCGCCGAGCGCCCTGCGCGCGGACTTTATACAACTCGAAATGGTGGCGTCGGAAATGGCGCGGCCTTGCCAGACCGCTGCAACCATATCGTCGCGCGTGACGATGCGATTAGCGTTGCTGGCGAGATACGAAATCAAGTCGAAAACGAGCGGCTCGACAGGGCACGTATCCCGCCCGCGTCGCAGCTCGTAACGAGTCAAATCGATCTCGAACTGGTCGAAGCGATAGCGCATCAGCTGCTCATCCTCGCAGAGATCGTGCGAGAGACCATTCCCACCAGGCGGATGTGCAGGCATGTCCCAGGATCTGCCGCAGGCCCCCCAGCAATCACCATGAAGAACACCCGAAATCCCCACGCTGGGCTCAAGCAGGCACCAATTGTTCGAGAGATATTCAGCGTGTCCGCCGGCACAGAAGAAATGCAGGTTGCGGACAGATCCTCCCCCGATACGACCCTGAAGGAGCTCATAATGACGACCTCGATACAATCTACTGCTGCCCCCGACTATAGCAGCATAAAGGCCAAACAGAACGCCGCCTGGGCCTCGGGGGACTATGCTCGGATCGGCACGACCCTCCAGATCGTCGGGGAAAGTCTTGCGGAGGCGCTGGACGTTCGTCCAGGGTCGACCGTGCTGGACGTTGCGGCTGGCAACGGGAATGCCACTCTCGCCTTCGCAAGGCGCTGGTGCAACGTAACCTCTACGGACTATGTCGATACGCTGTTGGCGCGCGGGAGAGGCCGGGCCGAGGCCGAGTCGCTGCCGGTTACGTTCCAGGTGGCCGATGCTGAACAGCTTCCATTCGCTGACGGGCAGTTCGACGCGGTGGTCTCGACCTTCGGAGTGATGTTCACCCCCAATCAGGCCAAGGCCGCTAGCGAGCTGATGCGTGTTTGCCGGCCGGGCGGGCAAATCGGGCTCGCCAACTGGACGCCGGAGGGCTTCATAGGGCAAGTCTTCAAGACCTTAGGGCGCCATATCACACCCCCGGCCGGTGTCAGCTCACCTGCACTCTGGGGGACGAAAGGCTGGATCGAGGAGCGGTTCGGGGGCCAAGCCAGCGCCATCGCCATGACGCCCAAAGACTTCATGTTCCGCTATCGTTCTCCGGCGCACTTCATGGACGTGTTCCGTACCTACTACGGGCCCGTCCACAAGGCGTTCCTTGCGCTCGATTCTACCGGCCAAGTGGCATTGGAAAAGGACCTTCTCGCCACGATCGCCAGTTTCGACACGGCCAAGGATGGGACAATGCGCGTGCCGTCCACCTACCAGGAGATCGTGATCAAGAAGGCTTGAACTTCCGGGCCGATGGATGCGCGCGACTAGTCGGGACGGCTGCGGTTGCAGTCTGGAGCCCGTGTGGCTAGAGGGGCTCCACAATTGGCCTTGCCGTCGCCATCTCGCCATCAAGGAGAGAGGGCGACGAGCCACTTACGCTCGTCCCGTCAGAGCGGGGTCCCCTTGCCGTCTGGTCCCGTCCCCGGGCTGTCGAACTCCTTCAATTTGTCCCGGAACTTCTTGAACATTCGCTCGAGGTAGCTCAGTGCCTTGTCGACGTCCTCCTCGCTCGGCAGCTCGAGCTTGGGCTTCGGCCGGGCGAGGCCTCCATCGAGGCCGAGCATTTCCTCAAGGCGCTTTATCTCGGCCTTGAGGTCCTTGTTCTCGTCGGCCAGTCGGGCAACCTCGGCCTGAAGGTCGCGGTCGTCCTTGACCGGCTTGCACTCGAACGAGCCGCCTGCTCGCGCGCAGAGGGAGACGTCGCCAGTTGCGGTATCGAGGCGTAGGAAGCCACCCTCTGAAGGCTGCATAGTGAAGCGGCCTGGCTTCTCCTCGCCGCTCGGAGGAGCTGCGATCGCCGCGCCGGCCAGTCCCGCAAGCAGGACGCCGGCCAACACTGTTCGCATGTGCATCTTATCCTCCCAACCACTCCTGAGGCGCCATGCCGGGACACCCGAACAAGGCTCCCGTCGCCTCGCCGGCTCGATATCTCGAAATTGTGGCAATCCGGGCACATTGCCAAGCGGGTCGCAGAAGAAGACGATACTTAACCGTTCTTTTACGCGATGCAGACACCGTCAGATCGGACGGCTTTTTCTCGTTCTTAGTCAGAGCCTTGTTAATGCAACTAGCTGGTACATGCGAACATCGGTGAACAACCGAAGGACGCAGGCTTCGAATTCGGATGCCCCAGCCCTGCAGACACCTGGGAACGACTTTGCCGACGAGGACGAAAATGGCGGAAGCGGAGCGAGCGAACGACGAGGGAGAGGCGCCCGGGAAGCCGGTGAAGCGGCGTGAGGAGCTGGACCAGCTGCTGCAGCGCATCGCGGCGCACATCGCGGAGGTCGACAAAGGGGATGGCGAGCCGGCAGCAGACGCGTCGTCCGCGGCGACCACGGACGCCGAAGGGGCATCGAATCAGCAGACCAATGCGGCGCGACCTGACCATGCGAAGGCAGCGCAACACCGGGACACGGTAGCCCCGGATAGGCCCCGCGCCGGGGCTACGCTGCGGCGTTCGCCATCGAGCATCGAGCCACCCGCGCTTCGCTCTGCTCTCGGTAGCTCGGGGCTCGCTACGCCGGGGCGAGGTCTTTCCGGCTTGCCGGTCCCGCGGAGGGACGACGGCGATGAGCCAGGTGACGGCACGACGTCGGAGACGCGGGTTGAGCCCGCAGGCGCAGGTTCAGAGCCGAACCTGGTGGAAGGCGTGTCCGTTCGCGCATCGGGAGGGGCCGCGCGCAGCGCGGACGAGCCGTGGGACGATGCAGCGGCCGAAGCTTTGACGCGAACCTATGAGGCCGATCTAGCGGTGCCGCCGCTGCGGAGCATGCTCGAGGCAATGGGCGGGCCGAGCGGCGGTTCGATCGAACGTCGCGGCAGCGAGCGCAGGCTCGGTGCAGCCGAACGTGGACATGACTTTGGAGTCAGCGCGAGTGCGGCGGATGTCGAGACCGCGCAGAGTGACCTCATCGATGCGGCACGCCGAGTCGAGGCGATGCTCGACCGGTTGGCATCGCGCGAAGCCGTTGATGCGCTCGGTGCGCGATTCGGGACGCTGGAGAGCGAGGTCGGACGAGCCAGCCTACAACTAAAGAGGCTCGACGGAATCGAGACGCGCCTCGGAGAGCTTGGGAACAAGCTTTCAGACGAGCAGGTCGTCGCCCTTTTCGGCTCGCTGGTGCCGACCGCGGAGGATCTCACGCATTTCGCTGAGGATGCAGCGGGGCGCGCCGCCGAGCGAGTTCTCGAAGCCTACTCTCAGGAGCTTGCGGTACAGGCGACACCGCGAGCGGATGTCGTTGCCGGTTCAGCCTCAGCCAGCCAGTTGAAGGCGCTCGGGGAGCTTCTCGCGGCGTTCATGGACGAACGTCGGCGCACCGATGCCGGTACGCTCGAAGCGCTGGAGACGCTGCAACTCGCCATGCAACATGTGCTCGACCGCATCGATCGGGTCGAGGAGGTCGAACCGATCGATGGTCGGCCAGCCGGGGGCTTTCCAACTGTCCCGCTGACGCCAGAGTTGAGCGTCGGGCCGACTCTTGCCGCGCCTAGATCGGGCGATCTCGTGCCGGACGGTCTCGTCAACTTGACCGCGAATCAAGGTGTCCGTGGATTCGAAGCGCATGCCTATCGGATGCCGGACGAGCGGACCCCGGATCTCGAAACGATTCCGGATGCTCGAGGCTATGACGAGACAGCAACGCGTGCGCCCTCGCTGCGAGGCCGCCAGCCCGACCCGATGGCCGGTGAACTCGACGACGTTCCTCGCGATGTGGCTCCCCGGCTGCCGGGCGGTGTTGCGAGTGCGCAGCAAATCGCCGGCATTGCCGATGCTGTCCAGCCACAGCTCAGCGAGCGGCAGGCGTTCATCGCGATGGCTCGCAAGGCCGCCGAGCGGGCCAAGAATGAAGCGGACATTCCATCGAAGAGGGATGCCGACAGGGCCGCCAAAGGACGTGCGGCAAAGGGCAAGAGCAATGAGGCCGTAGCCGGCCCGTCAGTCGGCGTTATTCGGCCTGGTGTGATCGCCATCGCTGTTGGTGCCATCGTGCTTGCCCTGGTTGCCGGCTATTGGCTCCTGCTCGGACAGACGGGCAGTTTGCCGGGCGTGCTCACGCCGACAGTCAGCGAGCACGTCGAGCCGGCGGATCGCCAGCCTTCAGACGGGGCGAAGCCAGATCTGGACGGTGAGGAGGCAACGTCGCCGGCCGATGCACCGCCGGCAATGGAGGCTCCAGCAGGCCCAAGCAAGATATCCAACGAAGCTCCGTCGGTGCCCGCGCGTGATCAACAGGAAGCAGGCTTGACCCCGGCGTCCGATGCCGCCGGCCCCGGTATGGCCGTGGCCTTCGGCCAGTCTCCCGCGACGTTCGAGACCGTCATGCAGGCCCGTGAGCGTTCACGTCTTGCTAGCCTGTCGCACCGGACGGCGTTCGCTGCAGCGCGGTCGCACGCCATACCGCAAGATCCAGTCCCGGAGGCGCCACGGAACGTCAGTGACATTGAGACGGCTTCGGTAACTCCTGCTCCGACCACTCCGCAAGCGACGGCCCCAGCAGCCATTCCGACCGCCGCGAAGGAGCAAATCCAGCAGCTCATTCTGCCGCCGGCCGCCGCAGGCCCCCTGTCGCTCCGGCTCGCGGCTGCGCAAGGCGACGCGTCCGCCCAGCTCGAGATCGCGACGCGTCTCGCCGAAGGCAAGGGCGTGAAGCAGAGTTTTGCCGAGGCCGCCACGTGGTACGAGCGCGCCGCGATGCAAGGCCAGCCGATTGCTCAGTATCGCCTTGCGACACTCTATGAGCGCGGTATGGGGGTGAAAGCGGATCGCGGACGCGCGCGGTCGCTCTACGAGCAGGCCGCCGAGCAAGGCAACCTCAAGGCGATGCACAATCTTGCAGTGATCAGCGCGAGCCCCGCGACCGGAAGCCCCGACTACGATACGGCGGCAGCGCTCTTCAATCGCGCCGCGGGGCATGGTCTTGCAGACAGCCAGTACAATCTCGGCGTGCTCTACGAGAGCGGTCTCGGCGTTCCGAAGGATCATGCAGCGGCCTACAAGTGGTACACGCTCGCCGCTCGCGGCGGCGATGCGGATGCGGCTCGGCGTCGCGATTCCTTGATCTCACGGCTGCCGGCGGAAACGCTGCAGGCGATGGACCGCCAGATTGTGGCGTGGCGTCCGGCTCCGGCCGACGAGCAGGCCAACAATGCTCGAGTAGCGGGTAACAATTGGCAGCAGCGCAAGGCAGCAGCACCCCGCTGAGCCAACGGCAAGGAAGAAGTCGAGGCGGGGCCAGTGTGCTCCGCCACGAGCGTCTCTGCGGCGACGTGGCAGCCATCTGACAATTTGCCGTTGCGACGGCCGGTGAGGCTTGCCAAACGCCGCGCTTTGTGTGTCCTTTGCCGGTGATCGCGCGGCGATCATGCGGGGCGGAAGCTGGCATGCGAGAGAAGCGGAACTGGACGAAGTGCGCGACCAGGCTCGCGTCGATCTTCGTTGCAGGGATCGCGCTGGCAGCTGGCAGCGCCGCCGACGCTCAGAGGCGCCAGCGGATCACGCCGATACCGGTACCGGTGCCCCAGCGGATCGAGCCATCGTCGCCGACAAGTGAGGGAGCAGCGGCAGAGCTGCCGCGCGAATCGGTGCAAGCCGACGTCTCGACCCGGAATGTTCCCGTCACGTCCAATTTCGCCGGCACTGAGATCGTCGTCTTCGGCGCGGTCGACTACAGCCGCCAGTCAAGCGCCGAGGCCGGTCTCTACGACGTCGTGATTGTGGTCGTAGGGACGCCGACGCGGTTGACTGTGCGCAAGAAGGGCAAAGTGGCGGGGATTTGGCTGAACACCGACGCGATCACATTCGACAGCGTCCCGAG
>LNFM01004702.1_pt1 | contig 24705 bp, 24 predicted proteins | sample 596031 | NCBI WGS metagenome assembly LNFM01 (sample SAMN04254537, study PRJNA301005) | activated carbon metagenome | isolation source: dual media filters at the Ann Arbor, Michigan drinking water treatment plant | place: USA: Ann Arbor | reverse complement strand
CGTACGGCCCGAATGGGTGCGCACGCGCAGTTCGTCGCGCGCTTCGATGTTCACTCGAGCTGGCCGGCGTCATTTATCTTGAGCGAAGCTCACGATGATTGTCGCTGGCCACGCCGAGCATGCCTCAGGAGAGATTGAATGCAAGGCCGAGGGCTCCCCGTCACCCGTGAAGCGCTTTACGAAGAAGTCTGGAGTGCCCCCGCAACGATCGTCTCTCCGCGGTACGGTCTATCCGACGCGGGGCTGTTGAAGGTCTGCAAAAGGCTTCAGATTCCCGTTCCCGGTCGAGGCTATTGGGCGAGAGTTCAGGCTGGCCGCTCCGTCCGCAAGCCCCCATTGCCAGCGCTCGCGTCGGGCCGTCGATTGGGACCCACGCCCCTGTCCCCGGATGAGGTAGCACTGCGAGCTCGCGTTCAGGAAGCCGTTCTGCAGACGCGCGAATCCCAGCCCCAGATTAGCGTGCCCTCCGATCTCGTCGAGCCGCACGCGTTGGTGCGGGAGGCCGCGTCCCGACTGAAGCAACGCGAGGGCTGGGATCACCCTGCAGGCGTGCGAAGCGCGCCTAAGGAAGTACTCAACCTTCAGGTCACGATGAACAGCCTCGATCGCGCCCTGCGCCTGATGGACACGCTGCTCAAGGCGCTCGAGCCCAGCGGCTTCACGGCCCGAGTGGACGAGGAGAGGGGGGCGACCCTGCTGGTTGGCGAAGGCACGACCTTGTCGATCTCGATCATCGAACAGGTCAGGCGCACGGTCCACACGCCGACACGCGCAGAGCAGCAGGCGCGCGACCGCTACTACAACTTTTCGAGCCCGCGTGTCCGAGGCAAGTATCCGGAGATCCCACAATTCGACTGGACTGCAACGGGACGGCTGACACTCGAAGTAGGGACATGGCCGTCGCGAAAATGGAACGACACGGAACACGGCCATATCGACGCGCGAATGCGCGAAATCATCCCTGTTATCGTCGGCCTGGCGGTGGCCAAGCGCGCCACGGAGGCCGAACAGGAGCGACGACAACAGGCCTACGAGGAGGCGCTCGCCCGCTACGAAGCGCATATGCAAGCACGCCACGACGAACAGTTCCAGCTCCGCGAACTGGTACGCGATGCGGCACGGCTGCAGCGCGCAACGCGCGTGCGTGAATTCATTGCCGCCGTCGAGGACCGCGCTCGCCAGGACGGCGAGTACACGGCCGAGAAGCAGCAGTGGGTCACGTGGGCGCGTGCAAAGGCAGACTGGCTCGATCCTTTGGTGCGACGCACCGATCCCATCCTGGATACCCGGAGCCGGAACGCCCGTACTCCTGGCGATTTTGAATGTGCCACCTTCAAGGTGCACGCTCTGGCACCGGGGCTAAAGGTGTTTTTTGTAATACGCCCACTGCACACGCGCTAGGCCACCTATCAGCGCGACGACGACCGCTACGCACTGCCCCCATTGCACCGGCCCTGGCCACATCAGAAGCGCAAGTCCACCCAGCCCGAGCACAATCAACTGCAGAAACTTCGCCCGGTGGTACAGGCTGGCCGACTCGCGTCCCCCACAAGCCCGGCGGATCGCACGCTGGGTGACCCCATCGGCGACGCCGACCATATACAGAAGCAGGAGGAGCGGCGCGAAGCGCACCAGGATCGCAGCGCGCACGCCGAGCAGCTGGGTGCTGACCATCGCCGCCTCGATGCTCTCCCGGTGCGAGACATAGCTGCGTCGCATGATCGTGTCCGGGATCGACAGCGCTGACCCATTGGCGAACTGCGTGCCCATGTCATGGATACCAGTGGCCTCGAACACGATCGAATACAGGGCGTTGGCCGGCGCGGCGATGGCGCCGGCGCCGCCGCCCTGCTGAGCGGCCAGGGCAATGCCATGCTCAAGATCGTGCGCCAGCAACTCGCGCAGTCGTTCGATCCCCTGCGGCCAGACCTTGAACACGAATACCCAGCCGACGATCCAGGCGCACAGCAAGAGCGCGGCCAGTCCCAGTGCTAGCGAGAAGGCCAGCTTCAACGGACTCAGCAGCACACCGGCCAACGCGCCGTCGTGAAAGGCCGCGTTTCTAGACGCCACGTCGACACTCCGGTTCCGAGTCGTCGTCCGGGCGATTCCAGGGCCCGTCGAGGCGCGCACGCAGCGCTTCCCCGATCGCGGCGAGGCTCGCAGGCATCAGCGGATCGCTAGCTGCCGAAGGCAGCGGCATGCGGATCTTGTGCAGCTGGCCACCCTGAATGAGCGCGAAGGCCTCGCCCTTGGGCAGTTGCACCAGATCGGTCGGCTCGAGCATACGGACAGTTTCCGGAGCGATGCGGTCTTCATTGCGGCTCGCGAAGTCCGCGAAGTCGACCGGATCGTTGGTATCGGAGACCGACGATGACACAACCGTGGAGACCACTTTCACGTCAGGCAGCTGACTGGTCAGCAGATCCGCGGTGGCGACCTCCTTCACCCGCAGCATGATCAGGGTGTTGAAGTTGCCGGCGATCTGCCCGGCCTTGGCCGGCGAGCCGATGCGCGCTTCCACATCCGACCAGGTCTGCGTATACGCCGTCACCTGAAACCCCGCCCCGCCCGCCTTGTTGAGCAGCGGGATGAACTCGTCGCCGATCAGTTCGTTGAACTCGTCGGCGTGAATCGCGATCCGGCAGGGCGTCACCTCGCCCGGCAGACCGCGACCCGCGCCGAACTTGTAGAGGCTCCCGGCCGCGCTGGTCAGATCGGCGAACATCGAGTTGCCGACCGCGGCGGCCACCTCGTAGTCTGAGAGCGCATCCAGCCCGACGTAGACAATGCCGCCCAGATTGATCACCGACATCCAGTCGAACACCGGCCGCCAGTCGGACGGGTCATCGAGCGCTGGCGACAGCAGAGAGGCAGTGCGCCCGGTGGTGAGTTTCTCCATCAGAGGCAGGAGGGAGGCCACCAGCTTGTCGAAATGGCTCTTCTCGTAGTTGAGCGTCGAGGCAAGCGCATGGGCGATCGGGTCGTAGAGCTTCTTGCGCCGCGCATACTCCACCAGACCTACCGCTCGCGCGCCTCGTGACTGCAGGCCCTTATCGAGATTCTTCTTGTCGATCGCCAATGACTGCAGTTCATCCCGCCAGCCCACAGCGGAGGGCTCCCGGTCAAGCCAGTACTCGAAATAGTCGACCAGCAGCGGCTCGACATCCGACGCGTAGCGGTTGATCTCCTGGTAGTCGGGCTTGCGGCCGAGCGCCACCAGCGCACGGGCCATCACGTTGACGAAGCGCCAGACGAATTCCTTGAAGGCGGCAGACTGGCCTTCCGACGGCAACTGGCCCGCGATGCGGGTGGCAACCTCGGTGATCCGAGAGAAACTTCCCACCGGGTTGTAGCGCGCGGAGATCTCCGGGTGCCCCAGGTGGAACATGAAGAACTCCGCTCCCCGCCCTGCACGCACCGCTTCCGCAAACACCCGGCGCAGCAGATCGATGTCGCCCTTCGGGTCGAACACGATCACCACCTCGCCGCGACGGATGTCCTGGGTGATCAGCAGTTCGGCCAGACGGGTCTTGCCGACGCGCGTCGTACCCAGCACCAGCGTGTGTCCGACCCGATCCCTGAGGTCCATCCAGATCTCGCTCTCGTCGGGTTCGACGCCGTGGATGGCCGGATCCCCACCAAGCGCATCGATTGCGGCCGCTGCAGGCCTGAGCGCCGTCAGCGCACCGCCGAGAAGACCGCCCTCGATCAGCCGCTGGTTCGCAGGAAGCCGGGCCTCGTACAGGCGCTGGGTATGGCGCTGATCCCACCGAAACCCGCGCCCCAGGAAGAGCCGCTCTGTCGACCACGGAATGTCAGTGGAGCCCACCTCGTAGCGCCGCCGACGGCGCAGGCCGGCGCGATAGCGCAGCGTCCTCATTCCGGCCGCGCCCCGCCATGCGGCATGGCCCGTCAGGGCACCCGCAAGCGCGAGATGCCAGGGCGGCGGCAGCAGAAAGAGCGCCGGGTTGCCGAGTACCACGGCCGCGGCGACCAACGAAACCGTCGCCGCAACGAGTTCATGCGCCGGCCGCAACCGGGCTTCCAGCGGATAAGCCATCAATCAGCGTCCCGGGCGGATCGCTCCGCATGCACCAGCGCAGTGTTGATCGCCGGTACCGGATCGACGAAGCGCCGCGGATCAAGGATCACGATGCCGTGAATGCGAGCGGACGGGCGTCCTTCCCGCTTCCACGTGTAGCCATGCAGATTCACGCCACCCTCGGTGCGCAGGTGCCACCTTCCCCTCAGGATTTCGCGCTGCAGCCGCTTGTCGGCGTCACCGGACTCACCCTTGCCGACGCCTTCGTGCCGGATGAAAGCCCGGAAGATGCCAGGCGATGCGAGCAGCAGACCTTCTTCGACTCCATGGACCAGAGCGCCATGCGTATTCACCGGCAATGTTCCATCGGCCATTCCCTGCCGCAGCCATTGCAGGAAACGCTGCGGACGCGCCGACGGAGGCACGCCGGCGTCCTCCAGGAACTCGGGTTCATCGGCGGCTGGCGCGCTTCGTCCAATCACAACGTTCACCACCGCTTCGCTATGGGCCGACTCCATCGGTACAGACGTTGCGGTCGCCCAGACAACTGGACGAGCGCCAGTCGCGGCCCGCCCCACCAGTTGCGCAATCGCGCCGGACGCATCCGGGCGCCCCGCCAGCACGCCGCGTAGTTCCTCGATCAGCGGAGGATGCTCGGCCAGCCACGCGAGAATGCTCGGCGGAACCCACCGTTCGAAAAGCAGCAGTGCAACGTCCGCTTGGGCTGCGCTGACATCGCGCAGCAGCGCCGCGGCAAACACCGCATAGCTCCAGCGATGGGCGAGCGCACCCAGGTCCTCGGGCGGCGCATTGCGCGGCAGGATCTGGCCGCGCCGACGGTCGAGCGCGCGCAGCGCGGTGACCAGCCCGCGAAGCAGTTGACCGCCAGGGCTTCCGTATCGGGCCGAGCCTGCCACTGACTCGAGCTGCACGAACGCCGCAAAGCCATCGATCAGCGGTTGCACCGCCAGCGAAAAGGTTTCCGTGGGAAATCCCATCCTGATCCGGAGCAGAGCGATGACGTGGGCAACTCCGCTGCGAGCGATGACGTCCTGCGCGGACAGCGCCGGCCGGTTGGGCGCAGAGGGGGTTTGGTTGATGTTCATGCGAGCAGTATTCCGCGCGCCGTGTTGCCCATCAGCTTCGATCGAAGCATCGACCAGGGCCTGATTCCCTATTGACGCCGCGAAGCAAGGCGTGTCGCGATCGACGCGACCGTGCCGGTACGTTCCAACAGCGGCGTGGAGGAGATCGAGCGCACGGAATTTCCGCTGAGACAAGCCCGATTCAGGACTTCAGCAAAGGCCCGATTGCGCCTGACTCGCACGTCCCCGCTTCTTACGATGACTGCAATGAGGTGTGTCGGTAGCGCCGCAATGGCCTGCCAACGTGAAGGAGTTCGGATTGCTTACGAGGATGAACCGTGTGTCCACCGCAGGAGTGATTGCCGCGATCGCCCTGATGGCACCCATCCAGACCCACGCGTGCTGGAACGAAGCTGCCGCGCGCTACCGCATCAGCAGCGAGTTGCTGTATGCGATCGCGCGCACCGAATCGGCGCTCGACCCGCAGGCCGTCGGGCGCAACCGCAACGGCACTCGCGATATCGGCCTGATGCAGATCAATTCGGCATGGCTGCCCACGCTTGCCACGCACGGTATCGCCGAGCGCGATCTGTTCGACCCGTGCACCAGCATCCACGTCGGGGCCTGGATCCTCGCCGGAAACGTCCAGCGCCTGGGCTACACCTGGGAAGCCGTCGGCGCCTACAACGCCGCCAGTCCTGCATTGCGCCGCGCCTATGTCGAAAAGGTCCGCCGCCAGCTGCGAACCACCGCCACCACGACCGCCGCGCATTCCTCTCAGCAAGGCGCCACGCGCACGGCCTTCAGCCAAGACGACCACCGGCCACCGGTGGTCGTCACCCTGCCCTGACCGCTCATCCGAGCAGCACGCCCACCACCCCACCTGGAGAACCCGGTATGACCCTGATCCGCCGCAGCAGCACTGCATTGCCCCTCGCCATCGTCCTGACGCTCGCCGCCGGGTCGGCCCTAGCCGGCACCACGGGCACCGAGTTCCAGACGATGTACACGACCCTGCTCAACTGGGCGACCGGGTTCCTGGGCAAGTCGATCGCGATCGCCGCCTTCATCCTCGGCGCGGGTATCGGCATCGCGCGGTCCTCACCGATTCCGGCGCTCGTCGGCATCGTCTTCGCACTCTTCATGGTCTACGTGCCGACCATCATCGACTCGATCATGACTGCGGTGATCTGAAGGATCGATGCCGTGATCGACGCCTCTCTCGACATCCCCCGTCGCCTCAACGACCCCCCGCGCATGTTCTGGTGGGACATCGACACCGCCCTCCTGGTGATCGGGGTGGCACTGGCGGGCATGGTCGCGGGCTTCTTCGCGAGTGGCTGCGCCCTAGGCCTGCTGCTCGCCTCAGCCTATGGTCGCGCAAAGGCGGGCAAACACCCGGCCTTCGCGCTCCACCTGGTGTACTGGCACCTGCCCGCATTCATGACGGGATTGAAGCGCACCCCGCCGTCCTACCTGCGCGAGCTCTTCGGTTGAAGCTCGACTGGCTACGCGCCGACATCGCCGGCGCACGCCGGGCAAGTGCACTGCTCGTGCTGCTTCTCGCCTGCTCGATGCTTGCGAACGTCGCGCTGGCGGCGCTGGCGATGCAGATGGTCGGCCGCGAACGGGTCGTTGTGGTGCCGCCCAGCATCAACAAGACCTTCTGGGTCGAGTCCGAGCGGGTGAGCGCGGAATACCTCGAACAGATGGCGTACTTCCTCCTGCAACTCACCTTGAACGTGACGCCGCAGAGCATCGATCACCAGTCCCGGATGCTGCTCCAGTACGCCGCACCGGCGGCCTACGGGGAGTTGCGCAGCGCGCTTGCCACCGCCGCCGAGCGGGTCAAGCGCGACGGCGCCTCCACCGTGTTCAGCGCGCAGGACCTCTCGGTCGACGCCAGCGCGCAGCGCGTGGGCGTGCGCGGGCTGCTCACCACATTCATCAGCGACCGCCGCGTGTCGGAAGTCTCGAAGGGCTACGCCATCGAGCTGCAGTACGCCGGCGGTCGCATCTTTCTGAAGGCACTCCGGGAGACCCCTCCGAATGACCCGCTCGAAATCCAAGCCCAGCCCTTGTCTCGCCTGGCTCCCGCTTCTGGCAATGGTCGCTAGCGCGCCTGCCCTGGCCCTGCAGGTCGTGGAGGCACGCGACGGCGAGACCGTGCTCGCCAGGGTCTCGCGCAAGGAGGTGACCCGCATCGCGATCGAACGGGGCCGCATCCGCAAGGTGACCGGAAACGCCGGCGAGTTCGTGCTGGAGAAGGACGACGAGCGCGGCCAGGTGTTCATCCGGCCGGTCTCTCCGGACAGCACCCGGCCGATCAACCTCTTCATCAGCACGGAGCGCTCGACAATCGGCCTGCTGCTGCAGCCCGTGGACACCCCGAGCGATGCCATCGTCATTCGTGAAGCGCGCGAGGCCAGGGACGTGACAACCGCACCGTCCCGCCTCGAGCGCAGCGGCCGGCATGTCCGGATGATGAAGAACCTCCTGCTCGCAATGGCGGAGGACGCGCTGCCCGATGACATGGAGGTGCGCGAGCCCGAGCGCGAGCTGCTGCTCTGGCCCGGCGTGCGGATCGTCCTGCAGCGACTGTGGCTCGGCGCTGGCGTGGTCGGGGAGAAGTACCAGCTGCTGAACATCGGCGCGTCCGGCGTCGAGTTCGCCGAGCGCGATCTTTACAGGCGCGGCGTGATGGCGGTCAGCGTCGAACAGGCGAGCCTGCGCCCGGGCGAAGCCACCCAGCTGTTCGTGATCCGGGAGCGCCGCGCCGATGACTGATCCCACGCTGCCGCCCAACACTGCGGCTCACGCATCGGGCAGGGGTTCCCCTTCAGCACGATCGGAGCCCACGCCCACAGCGATCAAACGCCGCCAGACCCTGCTGCTCGCCGGCATCGCCGGCACGATCGTGGCCGGCACGCTGCTGTCGGTATCGCTCACCCGCAGCAAAGGCAGCGACGCGCCGCCGGTGAAACCGCAGTCGACCAACATCCTCGCGCCCGGCGGGCAGGTCGATCCGCGCGATGCGTGGCGCGGCCAGGCCGATGCCCAGCTGAAGGGAATCGAGCAGCGCTCGCGCGACCTCGCGCAGCGCAATGCCGAACTCGAAGGCCAGGGCAAGGAGATGCTCGAGCGACTGAGGAAACTCGAAGGTAGCGGCCTGACGCCGCTGCCGCCGCCTCCTGTGAACGTTCCCGCTGTACGACCGAACTTCGGTCCGGATCGCCCGGGAAACGCATTGCCGGACTCCGGTCCACAGCGCTTCCCGCCGCCACCGCCACCCCCGCTGCCAGGTGCTGCGCAGGGCGCCGGCCTCCCCCCGCCGCCCCCCGGTGTCCAGCCCCCGTCAACGCCCACCGGTATCGTGAGCATCGCGCTCGGGGATGCCGCACCGGGCAAGGGTGCAAAGCCGGCCACGGAGGCAGCACCCGTTGCCTCCCGCGACACCCGCCGCTATCTGCCCAGCGGCTCCTTCACCCGCGCGGTACTGCTCGGGGGCCTCGATGCGCCGACCGGCGGCCAGTCCCAGCGCAACCCGCAACCGGTCCTGCTCCGCCTCGCCGACAACGCCATCCTGCCCAACCAGTTTCGCGCACGGGTAAAGGAGTGCTTCATCGTCGGCGCCGGCTATGGCGACGTGAGTTCCGAGCGTGCCTACATCCGCACCGAATCGCTGTCCTGCGTCACCCGCGACGGCACCGCCATCGATGTGCCAGTGAAAGGTTACGTCGCAGGTGAAGACGGCAAGGCGGGCATGCGCGGACGCCTGGTGTCCAAGCAGGGACAGATCCTCGCCAACGCGCTGCTCGCGGGTGTGGCCAGCGGAATCGGTCACGCCTTCCAGCAAAGCTCCACCACGCTGTCGGTCTCGCCGCTGGGCACCACCAGCGCCATCGACCCGGGCAAGCAGTTCGAAGCGGGACTGGGTACCGGCGTGGGCAAGGCTCTTGACCGACTCGCCCAGTACTACATCAGCCTCGCCGAGAAGGTGTTCCCGGTGATCGAGGTCGACGCCGGCCGCAGCGTCGACGTGGTCATTACCCAGGGTGTGGCCCTGCCCGGGACGCTGGACGCTGCCGGCATGGATCCCGACAACCTCGCGCAACTCGCCCGGCGCGCGAGCAACTCCAGGAGAAACGAGAATGAAGACGACTGACGTCCGCCGCACGCTGCGTGCACGCTCTGCCACCACCATGCTGGCCGCAGCGCTGGCCACCTGCCTCAGCGCCACTGCATTCGCACAGCCTGGTCAACCGCCCGCCATGGCTACCACGGCCGAACTGACCGGTCTCTCCGGTCGCCTGCAGTCGCTCTACCCGTCGACCCGCTTCGGTGACCTGCGTCCGACGCCGTGGCCGGGGGTGTTCGAAGTGGCGATGGGCGCGAACCTCGCCTACGTGGACGCGACCGGGCAGTACTTCCTGTTCGGCCACCTGTACGACATGAAGACGCAGCGCGACCTCTCCGCCGAGCGCAAGGACACGCTCGCGCGCATCGACTTCAACGCGCTGCCGCTGGCCGATGCGATTAAGGAAGTGCGCGGCCGCGGGTCGCGCGCGCTGGCGATCTTCAGCGATCCGGACTGCCCGTACTGCCGTCGACTGGAAGCCGATCTGAAGGGGCTCTCCGACGTGACGATCCACACCTTCCTGATGCCGCTCGCCTCGCTGCATCCGCAGGCGAGAACGAAGGCGATCGCCGTCTGGTGCGCGAAGGATCGCCTTGCAGCATGGCAATCGCTGATGATCCGCAACCAGGTCCCACCCACGGTGGACTGCGCGCACCCGGTGGACCGCAACGTCGCGCTGGCCGAGCGACTCGGCGTCACCGGCACCCCGACGCTGGTCGCCGCCGACGGTCGCGTGCTGCCGGGTGCGGCGAGCGCCGAGCAGATCAACGCCTGGCTGTCGCGCTCGAGCGTGAGTGCCGACAACCTCGCACCGGGCAAAGGAGCTGCCCAGGCGACGGGCAAGGCGCCATGAGCGACATGCGCCGCACCTTCTGCGTGCCCGCATCCGCCATTGCCATCGCCATGGTTCTGGGCGGATGTGCCTCCACCCTGAGCGGCCTCGGCGGCGAAGCCAGCTACGCCTGCAGGGCGCCGGTCGGTTCGCAGTGCTCCTCGGTCTCGGGCGTGTACGCGAACACCGTCCACGGACAGCCTCTCGCTTCTGTGCGGCCGAAGCTCGCGGCAGGCTCAGTGAACGCGACGGCGTCCATGACGACATCTTCTGCCCCCATAGCTGCCCCGACGCTCACAGCAGCCCCATCGGCGCTCCGCTCCCAGCCCCGGGTGCTGCGCCTGTGGGTAGCGCCGTGGGAAGACGCCGACGGCGATCTGAACGAGGCATCGGTGGTTCATGTGCTGGTCGACACCGGCCGCTGGTTGATCGAGCGGGTGCGCCCGGTGAATCGAAACAGCCTCGATGCAGTGCGGCCTCCGGTCGCGGCCATCGCCCCTGCATCCGAACCGACACCGACCGGCGAGCGGGCAACGTCGGGGGACGCAGACCCTGATCGTTTCCCCGCGCGCGCCGGACGGCTGTTGGGCGATGGCACCACCCGGGAGCCCTGAGCGATGTGGCGCAGCCTGCTGACCGATCTGGAATCCGTGCTGAAGGGCGCGAAACCCGCCGACCTGATGCACACACTCAAGTCTGGCCCGGCAGCACGCGACGACGACGCGGCCGCATTCTCCGAGTGGCTGCCGTATCGCGCCTGGATCGTGGACCGCCAGGTGTTCGTCAATCGTGATGCGCTGGGCTTCTGCATGGAAGTGCGCCCGCAATCGGGCGCCGACGAGGAAATGGCCCGGGTGCTGACTGCGCTCTACGCGGCCTGTCCTCCCGGCACCGGTATCCAGTTCCACCTGTACGCGAGCCCCGATGTGCGCGCACCGCTCGCGCGCTACTCGAGCCTGCGCCTTGAAGACGAGGTCGTGCCGGAACTGGACACCCGCGGCCGACCCGGCAGGCATACCAACATCCACCGCACGATGGCCCGGCGCCGTGCCGGGCACTACCTGCAGGGCAGCCGGACGTCGCTGCTGCCTGCCCAGAGCTACCTGTTCCGCGACTTCCGGCTGGTAGTCAGCGTCTCGCTCGCCGGCAACCCGGACAACCTGTCACGCCTGGACGAGTTGGTGCTGCTGCGTGACAGCATCCGGGCCACACTGCAGGCCGCCGGCTTCCCGTCACGTCCGTGGACGGCAGAAGACCTGATCAACTGGGTTTCAGCGCTGCTCGATCCGCACCGGCAGGCGGGCGACGCCCTTCCCCTCACCTACGACGAGGGGCGCGAGTTGCGCGCGCAGGTGATCGACCGGGCCACACGGCTACACATCGATCGCCAGGGGATCAGGCTGGCCAATCCGACCGCCGACCTTGAGAGCGCGCTACGCCTGATGTCGGTGCGCAGTTTCCCGCCACGGTTTGCGCTGTGGAACGTGGGGAGCCTGATTGGCGACCTCTACCAGGGCACGCTGCAGTACCCCTGCCCGTTCCTGCTCACCCTCGGCGTGCATGTGCTTGATGCCGAGGCCACGCGCAACTGGGCCTTCCTCAAGGCCGCCCGCGCCACGACGAACGCCACCAGCTACATGGCGCGCTTCCTGCCCGACCTGCAGGAGCGCAAGGCCGACTGGGACATCGTGCTGAAGGCGATGGACGATGGCCAGCAACTGGTCGACCTCAACGTCCAGTTGGCACTCTTCGCCGATCCGAACGCGGTCACCCGCGCGGAACAGGCGGCACGCGCGATCTTCCGTGCGCGCGGCTTCGAACTATCCAGCGACACGATGATGACCACCCAGGCGCTCATCGGTTCGCTGCCGATGACGCTCTCGGCACCGTTCCACGCCGACCTGCAGCGGATGAAGCGCATCACCACCAAAACCTCGGCCAACGCCGTGCACCTGGCGCCGCTCGTTGCCGAGTGGCAGGGCACCGGCACGCCGGTGCTGCTGTTCGGCGGCCGACGCGGCCAGGTCATGCAGATCGACGTCTACGACAACCCGGCGGGCAACTACAACGTCGCGATCGCCGGCACCTCGGGCTCGGGCAAGTCGCTGCTGTTGAACGAGATCGCCGCAGCCTACCTGGGCACCGGCGCGCGCGTCTGGATCATCGATGTCGGCCGCTCCTACGAGCGGGCGTGCCGCAACTTCGGCGGCAGCTTCATCGAATTCACCGAAGACGCCGCTCTGTCGCTCAACCCGTTCCCGCTGGTCGAAGACATCGACGAGGACATGGAACTCCTGCAGCCACTGCTCGCGCAGATGGTGTCACCACGCGAGCCGCTTGATGCCTTTCGCTATTCGACGCTGGGTGTCGCGATCAAGAAGGTCTGGAAAGCCCTCGGGCGGAAGATGACCGTCAGCGACATCCACGACCTGCTGGCGACCGGACGCCTGGACGAGGACGAGGCAGGCGCCCCGAACGCCGTGGAAGGCGACCGGCGGCTGAAGGACCTCGCCGCCATGCTTCATCCCTATACGCGAGACGGTGCGTACGGGAAGTATTTCCACTCCGAAACCCACCTCGACTTCAGCGCCGACCTCATCGTGCTGGAGCTGGAGGAACTCAAGGGGAAGAAGGATCTGCAGACGGTGGTGCTGCTGATCGTCATGTACCGCATCACCCGCGAGATGTACTTCTCGCGCGATCGCAAGAAGATCGTGATCATCGACGAGGCCTGGGACCTGCTTTCGGGGGGCGCCACCGCCGAGTTCATCGAAGCCGGCTATCGCCGCGCACGCAAGTACAAGGGGGCGTTCATGTCGGCCACGCAGGGCGTGGACGACTACTACCGCAACCCGGCAGCCAAGGCGGCACTCGACAACTCCGACTGGATGTTCCTGCTCCGCCAGAAGCCCGAGTCGATCGAGATGATGGACAAGCTCGGCCAGCTCACGATGGACGATGCGATGAAGCGGCTGCTGCTGTCGCTGCGCACCGAGCACGGGGCCTATTCGGAGGTGTTCATCCATTCCCCGGCCGGCAACGGCATCGGCCGGTTGATCGTCGATCCGTACAGCCTGCTGCTGTTCAGCAGCCGCGCCGAGGACTTCAACGCGATCAATGCCAAGCGCGCAGTCGGCATGGACGTATCCGCAGCGATCGATGCGGTGCTGCGCGACAGGGGCCTCGCATGACCTGGCGCACCGCTGCCCTGCTCGTGATCGCCAACGCGCTCATCGCTGCCGCGCTGATCGCGATCGTTCACCTCTGGCTCGCCCCCGCGCGCCTGCCGTCCCTGGCCGTGCTCGATGTCGCGGAGCTCTATCGGCTGAAGGAACTGCAGGTCGCGGCGGCGCTGGTGAAACGTGACGCGAGCGAGGAGGAGCGTGCCAGCGCGCTGCGCCGCGCCGCCCGCTTCGGTACCGAGGTGAGCACCGTGCTGCAGGCGCTACCCGACGAGTGCCGTTGCATCGTGCTCGCGCGTGGCGCCGTGATCGGCACCGAGCATCTGCTCCGAGACCTGACGCCGGACGTTCGGCGCCGGCTCGGCCTGTAACCGCACCCGGAGACCGCATGCGCACCCTGTTCCTTCATCGACGCTGGGGCGACCGATCGGCAACGTTCGGAAAATCCCGTCTGAACGCCTTCGCCGGGCGCTCGGCGAAACACCTGAAGCACTGGGTCGTCCTCTACGTCGCACTCGCCGCGATCGCACTCTGGTTTCACGCCCACTATGGGTTCGGGCTGAACGCCTCACCCAGCCTGCCGCACCGGCTGTTCCTGATCCACAAGGGCGAGATGCCAGGCCGAGGCGACTTCGTGGCCTTCCGCTGGGCCGGCGGCGGACCGTACCCGGCGGGCGTCACCTTCATCAAGGTGCTCGCTGGCGTTCCCGGCGACGAGGTCACGCGGGATGCGCAGGGATTCCACATCAACGGGACGCCGGTGGGCATGCCCAAGCCGGTGGGCAGGCAGGGTAGGGTGCTCGAAGCCGGTCCAGTCGGCCGGATTCCGGAGGGGCGCTACTACGTCCACGCAGGGCACACTGACAGCCTCGACTCCCGGTACCAGCTGACCGGCTGGATCCACGCTTCGCAGATCATCGGGCGGGCAGATGCGCTGTTCTGAACCGGCGGTAGTACGCGGCACGGCGCGCGGCACGGCCCGCGGCTGGTTGCTGCGGCTGGCAGCCATCACCTTCGTTGCAATGGTCGCGACAGCGCCCGCGCGCGGGCAGGACCTCGGCGTGATCGGCCCGGTGTACCCGATTGCCGAGCCGAGCCTGCTGGAGATGATCCTCGGCAAGCTTCGCACGGCCAGCGTGGACGGCACGCTCGCCCGCCTGCAACGCGAATCGCTGGCGAAGGTCAGGCAAGGCGTGGAAAACCCGACGCCCGTGCCCGGGCTCGCGCGCACCCGTGAGGCACGGCGGTTCCACCACGACCCGAGCATCGTCGTGCAGGAGGCCATCCGCGACGCCGACGGCCGGGTCATCGTGCCGCCCGGCACGGTGGTCAACCCGCTCGACACGGTTTCCTTGAGTCAGGCGCTGCTGTTCATCGACGCACGCGATCGCGACCAGGTAGCGCGTGCACGCAAGGTCATCGACGAACGCCAGGGCAAGGTGAAAGTGATCCTCACCGGCGGGTCGTACCTTGAGCTGATGCGCCGCTGGCGGCGGCCGGTGTTCTACGACCAGCAGGGAACGCTCACCACGAAACTCGGCATCCGCCAGGTGCCCGCGCTAGTGACCCAGGACGGCAGGAGGCTGCGCATCGATGAAATCCTCTGACTCCATTCGCCGGCAGCGCGGTTGCGCACGAACCCCGCTGTCGATCGTGGTCGCGCTGGGGCTGATTGCCTTGTTCCTGCTCGCGCTTCGCCCCGGTCCCGCAGCAGCCGGCCCCACCTGCCACGGCCGATTCATGAACCCGCTCACCGATATCTGCTGGAGCTGCCTGTTCCCGCTCACCATCGGCTCGGCATCGATCCTCTCCGACGGTCAACCCGACACTGGCAACCCGTCCTCGCCGGTCTGCTTCTGCAACAACCCGCCACGCATCGGCGTGTCGATCGGCTTCTGGGAACCGGTGCGCATGGTGGACGTGACGCGCACACCGTTCTGCATGGTCGGCCTGGGCGGCATCGCACTGGACCCCGGACTGGACGTACCGCGCGGTGCCCAGGTCGGTCACGACAGCCAGACGCGCAATAGCTTCTATCACGCGCACTGGTACGCCAACCCGATCCTCGCCTGGCTCGAGGTGCTGCTCGACTTCCCCTGCCTGGAAAAGGGCCCGCTCGATCTGGTCTACCTCACCGAGGTCGATCCGCTGTGGGCCGACGACGAACTGACCGCCATCCTGAACCCGGAGGCCGTCCTGTTCGCCAACGCGCCAGCGAAAGCGGCGTGCGCCGCCGACTGCGTGGCCGCAACCGCCGGCATGCCGATCGCGAGCCTCTTCTGGTGCGCGGGCTGCCAGGGCTCGATCTACCCGATGAATGGCCATGTCACCACCCACATCGGCGGCGTGCAGGCCTCGACCCTGATAACCCAGCGGATGACTGCCAAGTTGCACCGCCAGCTGGTGACCTTCACCGGCGCCGGATCGGCCGGGCTGTGCGGCTACTACCCGCTGCCGATCATGGACAAGACCCACTACAAGCTGCAGATGGTCTACCCGGTGCCGGCCACCGCCAAGGAAGCCGGCCAGTGCTGCCAGCCGTACGGCCGCACGACGATGCTCTGGGGTGCCGGCAAGTCCTACCCGGTGGCGGGCGAAGACTTCGCATATCAGATCTTCCGCAAAAGGAACTGCTGTGCCGGCGCGTACTGAGATCGGCGCCATGACTGCGCCCGTTCCTGCGTGCGTACCTGCGTACATTCGCACGGCCGTCAGTGCGACTAACCGTGCCACCACCTGTGCGGCCCTCTTCGCGCTCGGACTGCTCGGCGCCAGCATCGCGCTTGCGCAGGCACCGCGCTGGCCCGATGCCACCGACATCGAACGTGCCCGGCAGACGCGCCCCTTCCCGGGCGCCGATCAACTCGGCGCTCAGCCGGTGCCGGCGCCGCCTCGCGTGAACGTGCCGCCCGTGGCCGCACCCACCGACATCGAGGCGCTCGCCCGGGCGGGCGCGCGCCTTGGCAGCCCGTCCGCACCGAGCCCAGCGGCAAGCCCCCTCAGGATCTTCATCACGCTGGAGATGCCGCGTGCGAGCCTGCAACTGCTGACCGATCAGGCTGCGCGCAGTGGCGCGGTCCTGGTCTTGCGGGGCCTGAAGGCAAACTCGATGCGCGACACCCTGGCGTCCGTCGCGAGCCTGATCGGTGAGCGTCAAGTCGCATGGGTGATCGACCCGGAAGCGTTCGCGCGCTACCGGATTGAGCGCGCGCCGACCTTCCTGCTGAGCCTCGACGATCGCGCCGACCCCACGACGGGCTGCGGCACCGAATGCCGCCCGCCGCCGGGCTTCGTCAGCGTGTCCGGAGACGTGAGCCTCGACCATGCGCTGCATGCGCTGGCCAGGCAGCGCCCCGAGGCAGGACCGCGGGTGGCGCCGCTGCTGAAGCGCCTGAAGGGCTCCTGAACATGTGGCGACAGAAGCGATTCATAGGGCGGTTCCTAGTGTGCACCGCGCTGCTGCTCACGGCCCCGTCCGGCGCCATGGCGCAGTCGCCGCCCTCGCTCGGTGACGCGTTCGATCAGGGCACGGCACTGGGCCGAAGCGGGAACAGCAGTGCCCGCGGCACGATCAGCGGCAGCAGCGCGCAGTCCACCGTGCCGAACTACACCGCCAATCCCCCGGAAGCGAGCTACTTCGGCAGCCCGGGATTGGGCACCCCGGCCGCAGCGCGCGCTAATGCCTGCGCGAACGGGGCCGCCACGGATCCCTCCTGCACCGCCGTGGGGTTCTCGCAGACCAACCCTAGTGCGCGGCCGAGTTTCAGCATCGCGCCTACCGATCCTCTGCTCACCCGTGGCCGCGGGATCACCGCCGATCCGCAGGCCATCGCCGGAAACATCGCCGGCACCTACAGCGGCTGCACCGTCCAGACCGTCACCACACCCGATCGTTTCGAGACCGCGATCTGCCATCAGTACCGTACGCTGGAGACCACGACGTGCGACAAGGTGCTGATCGTCACGCCGATCCAGACGCCCGGCTGCTCGGCCGGCCAGTTCCTCACCCGCGTCACCGCCGACCCCTGCCCTGCCTGTATCGACTACCTGGCGTTCGACTTCAGTTGCGGGAACAACAGCTACCAGATGCATGCCTTCACGGTGGCCAAGGCGACCGGCGCGGTGTTCGCGGATCTGGGCACGCAGAACGTCCCCGGCAGCCTCGATACGCAGATCCCGCAGACCCCGGGTCCGACCCGGATCGACGGCTACTTCTGCTACCAGACCTACTACAGCCAGAGCTGCACCGGCCCCAACTGCACGATCGGCGCCTGGTTCTACAACCCCTGCCAGGGCACGAGCTTCTACGGTGCGAACACCTTCGCGATGCCGACCACGGTCAGCTTCAGCGACCGATGGGATAACCAGTGCGCGGCGCTGGAGGCGCGCGCGCAGTGAGCGCCGCCCGCACCTTGGCCTGGATCACCGGCAGCGCGCTGGCGCTATGCCTCTTCGCGACCGCGCCAGCCCAAGCGGCCGACTGCTACCGAACCGCGGAGACCTGTGTAGAAGGACCCGAGACCCGCAACATCGGTGGCTATCCGGTGCAACGCGACTGCTGGCGATACCGCGCGTCCTACACCTGCGCCTCGCAGAACAGCACCGACGACTGCCAGCCGCTGCGCGACCGTGGCTGCAGTCAGGTCAATTCGCGCTGTATCGACACGAACCCCCAGGGCGCCTGCATGCTCCATGAGCAGACCTGGCAGTGCCGCGTTGCCACCGGCAGCACATCGACGACGACCAACTGCGGCGGCCAGCAGTTCTGCGTCGACGGGCGCTGCTTTGACACCGGATATGCGCCCGACGCGGACTTCGCGCGTGCGGTCGCCGGACTGGAAGCGCAGCGCGAAGCCGGGCGCTACATGGACCCGACAACGCTGGAGGTATTTCGCGGTTACGACAACCGATGCCGGAAGAAGCTGTTCGGCCTGGTGAACTGCTGCAAGGGGGGCGGCAGCGCCGGCTCCCTCTTCTCCACCCTGAACCTGATCACCGGCGCTGGCGGCCAAGTCCTCGGCGCCATCGGTTCGAGCTACACCTACGACGCGCTCTTCACCGCTGACGCCCCCGACCTGGTGATCGCCGGCTTCGAGGCACTGTTCGGCGCCGGCGGCGGCTCCTCCGCGCTTGCCGGGCTGATTGCAGGAGACCTGTCGGTGGGTTCGTTCGTCGGCTCGCTGGTGCCGGGCCCGTGGACGATCGCGATGCTCGCGATCCAGTTCTCGGGCCTGCTGTCGTGCGAGCAGGCCGAACAGGTGCTGGCCATGAAGCGTGACAACCGCCTGTGCCACAGCGTCGGCAGCTACTGCTCCACGCGGTTGCCGATCATCCGCACCTGCATAGAGACCACCGAGACCCACTGCTGCTTCAACTCGCGCCTGGCGCGCATCATCAACGAACAGGGACGCGCCCAGATCGGCCGCGGCTGGGGCGGCGCCCAGGGCCCGGACTGCAGCGGCTTCGCGCTCGCGCAGCTGCAGTCGCTCGACTTCTCGCGCATGGATCTCACCGAGTTCTATGCCGAGATCGCACCCACGCTGCCCAATCTCGGTGCCACGCAGCAGCGTGCGCGGCAGAAGGTAGACAGCTACTTCAGCCGATGACATCCATTTCCGCCCTTTGGCCACACCCGATGCAACTGCACGCGGTCACCGCGCTGCTGCTGGGAGCGCTTGTCGCCCTTCCAGCCCAGGCACAGACGACGCAGCGCCTTCCCGTGACCGAGCTCAAGCCACTGCTGACCCTCGCCGTGCAGCGCGGATCCGCGCACGGCGTCCTCACCGGTCCCGGTGCCGACTACATGCGTCGCCGGTTCGGCGCCACCGCGCCGATCGAGATCGACGTGTCGACCGTGCAGGCCCTCCCCCAGCCCGGCTGCTCAAGGCTGGAGGTCATCACACGCCAGCGCGACGTGCTGGAGCGCGACAGGCGCTCAGATCAGCAGCTGCGCTGGGAGATCAGCTTCTGTCGTGACGGCAGTTTTCCGGAGAAGCGGTAGATGCGCGCGAGAGCGAGAACGACCCCGACGCCCCCAAGCCTCACCACGACCTCACCGGCAGCGCGAGTCGTCGCTGCCCTGCTGGCGGTCACGATGGCGTTGCCCGCAGCGCTGGCATACGCCCAATCCACGACCACCGACACACAGCTACTGGACCCTGATCCGGAGACCGCTGCGTACTGGCTGCGCAACCGGGAAGGCTGGTTCTGGTACCGAGACCCGCCTGCCGCACCTCCCAAGTCAGCGCCGCGCGCACCCCAGCGACCGCGAGAGCTGGTCGAGTTCGAGGCTATGCAGAAGCGCCTGGAAGACCTGAAGCGCATCGCGGTGATGAACCCCACCGACGCCAACCTGACCGCCTACATGCGCTACCAGCGCATGGTGATGGACAAGTCGGAGCGCTTCGCCGAGCACTGGCAGCGCCTGGTGTGGACCGTACCCGATCTTGACTACGGCCTGACCGGACGGCCGACCAACGCGATGGCGATCAGCGCGTTCGACGAGCAGCAGCGCGACCGGCAGGCGCAGACCGTCAGGCGTCTGGCTGCGACGCACGGACTCATCTTCGTGTTCCGAGGCGACTGCCCGCACTGCCACCGCTTTGCGCCGATCCTGAAGCGCTTCGAGCAGGAGTTCGGCTTCACCGTGCTCGCGATAAGCATGGACGGCCGTGCGATCCCGGAGTACCCGAACGCCCGGCCCGACAACGGCATGGCCGCGCGCCTGAATGCCACGGCCGTGCCGGCGCTCTACCTCACTGCACCCGCCACCCGCGAGATCCGGCCGGTCGGCTTCGGCGTGATGTCGATGACCGATCTGCTCGAGCGGATCGCCGTACTCGCGCAGGACGCGCCCGCCAACCCCCGCCAGCCCTGAGGACCCGACGATGCCGACCCAAGCAAACCGCCGCCCGACCCGCCGCCTCGCCAGGCGCCTCACAGCGAGCCTGCTGGCCGTGTCGCTGGCGACCACCTCGCTGGCAAGCCACCCCGCCGATCTCAACGCCGAGATGCAGGCCATGTTCAACGAGCTGGGCGCCCTGGGCAATGTGACCAGCCCCGGCGCGTTCCGCGGCCAGGCGATGAACCTCTACACCGGCGGCAGCCTGATGATGCGCAATCCGGGCCGCAACTATCCGCTGGCGACAGCCCAGCTGCCCAGCCTGCGCGCCGGCTGCGGTGGCATCGACATCTACGGTGGCGCGTTCTCGTTCATCAACAAGCAGCAGTTCATCGCGCTCCTGCGCAACATCGGCGGCAATGCCGTGGGCTATGCGTTCAAGCTGGCACTCCAGTCGATCTCACCCGACATCGACAAGCTGCTGACCGAACTGCAGGACCAGATCAACAAGATCAACGCGATGAACATCAACTCGTGCGAGGCGGCGCAGTCGCTGGTCAACGGCATGGTGGGCGAATACGACAACTCCGTGATGAGCGGCTGCGCGAACATCTCGCAGTACCTGGGCAGCGTCTCCGACCGGGCCGAGGCCCGGCTCACCTGCGCCACCAACGCGCCAGCGGTGGTTAGGACTGCGGCCAGCAGCGGCGACCCGAACGTGCGCAACGCCACCTTCGTGCAGGGCAACGTCACCTGGCTCGCATTGAACCAGGTGGGCGGCAGCATCAGCCAGCAAGAGAAGGAACTGATCATGAGCGTGATCGGCACCGTGATCCTGTATCCGCCCGCCGACGACGGCAGCGGCGCCACGCCCCGCTACGCCGAGCCCACCATCGTCGGCCTGCGCGACCTCCTGCTAGGCCGCGGTGCCTCAGCAGCCACCGAGGGCAACGTCGACATCGACGTGTACGCGTGCGACGAGCCAACCGAGTGCCTGAACCCGACGCGCACCACCGTCTCGGCCAAGCCGTTCACTCGCCTGGTGGCAGAGCGGCTGCGTCGCATGTCCGACAACATCGCCACCCGTAGCCCGCAGTCTCCAGCCGACATCGGCTTCGTCAACAACACGAGCGAGCCGGTCTACAAGATGCTGTCGGTGGCCAACGCCGTGCCCGGATCGAGCACCGCAGAGACGCTGATCGAGACCTACAAGGACGTAATCGCCCTCGACTACGCGGAGACCTTCCTCAACCGCGCCATCCGCCAGGCGATGAGCGCGCTGTCGCAGGCGCTCAAGCGCACCGGTATCGAGCAGCAGTACATCGACGCGATCCGGCAGAACGCCCAGGAAGCCCAGCGCCAGCTCCTCGCCGAGAAGCAGGCCGCCTACGCCAAGGTGCGCTCGGTCTCCTCGATGACCCAAGACCTGCAGACGCTCGAACGGCAACTCTGGGGCTCGATGCCCTCGTCGGTGAAGTCGATGCTCGACTTCAGCGCCAGCAGCAGCGCCCGCGGCTCCTGAACCCGGGACACCAGACGCTCGCGCCCGCATGTTCGAGATCTACGCCTACGGCAACGTCGACACCCTGACTGGTGTCTTCAACGCCATCGCTGCCATCATGGGTGGCGCGGACTACTTCGGCCTCATCAAGGCGATCGCCATCACCGGTGTGCTGGTGGCGGCTTTCGCCGCGCTCTTCACGCCGGGCAGGTTCCACGGCTGGGGCTGGCTGATGGGCTTCCTCCTCGTCTACTACGCGCTCTTCCTGCCCAAGGCGACCGTGGTGATCGTCGACAAGCTCGGCAGCCAGCCGCCGGTGGCCGTGGCCAACGTGCCGATCGGCGTGGCCTTCTTCGGGCACGCCACCAGCAAGGTGGGCGACGTGATGACGCGGTTCTTCGAGACCGCCTTCCAGGTCATCCCGGCTACCAACGCGCAGCTCCCTGGCGAGCTCGCGTACCAGAAGAACGGCGTGATGTTCGGCAATCGCCTGATCAAGGCCTCCCGCGCGGCGAACGTGGCCGACCCGCAGCTGCGCACCGACCTCATCACATTTGTCCACAACTGCACCGTCTACGACCTGCAGGACGGCACGATCGACCCGGCCGCCTTCGCGCGCAGCACCGACATCTGGTCGCTGATGGGCACGCCCAACCCGGCGCGCTTCACCACCTACGGCAACCCAGTGCAGGTCGACACCTGCCCGAACGCCTACACCTACCTCGCCGCCCGCCTGCCGGCCGAAGTGGCGCACGCAAGATCGATCCTTGCCTTCCAACTGAACCCGACACTGCAGCCAGCCGCTGCCCTTACAGCCATCGACGCGCAGATCGAGCAGGCGTACTACAAGACCAAGATCGCCACCGCCGCCCAAGGCGCCGCAGACCTGCTCCGCCAGAACATCATGATCAACCTGGTGCAGGACAGCCGCAGCCTCGCCGGCCAGAAGCTCAACGACCCGGCTGCGCTGATGATCGCCGCCGCGCGCGCCAATGCGACCGCGTCAGTCAACTCCTCGTTCCTAACCATGGGCAAGATTGCCGAGCAAGCGCTGCCGCTGGTGCGCAACGTGATCGAAGCCATCGTCTACGCGGTGTTCCCGTTCGTGTTCCTGCTGTTCCTGCTGGCCCAGGGCCGCGGCCTCGGGCTGGCGATCAAGAGCTTCGCGATGAGCCTGGTGTGGATCCAGCTGTGGCCCCCGCTCTACGCCATCCTGAATTACGTGGCCACGCTGGCCAGCGCGCGCAACCTCGAAGCCGCGGCCAAGATGGGCACGGCCGCTCAGGGTCTGTCCTTGGAAACCGCCGCCAGCATCTACAGCGGCGCGGTCTCAGACCAAGCCATCGCCGGCTACATGGTGATCTCGATCCCCATCATCGCCACCGCCATCATCAAAGGGGGAGAGGTCGCGTTCCAGGCGGTGACCGGCGTCGCCGCTATGCAGTCGGCGGCGTCCGGAGAAGCGGCGGCTGCGTCGAAGGGCATCATCACCCAGAACGCCGTGTCGATGGACCAGCAACAACTGGCTCCGACACGGACGTCCGCGTTCATGTCGACCACCAGCGATGCGCACGGCACCACCATCCAGGGCAGCGGCCCGGATGCCGGCGTCTTCCGCTATCAGGCCAACCTGAGCCGGCTGGCCAGCACGTTCACGTTCACCGAGCGGCAGGCGAACGCTCTGGGCGAAAGCGCACGCGAGGCCGAGACCCTGGCGCACACCGAGCGCGAGGCCATGCAGCGCAGCCAGGCGACCGCGCTGACCCGAGCACTCGGCATCCAGGAGAGCTATGAGCGTTCTCAGCAGAGATCGGGCGCGACCAGCACGTCCGACGGCGGCTCCTTCTCGAGCCAGCTCCAGACGTTGAGCTCGGTGGCCAAGGACGTGAACCGCAAGCTGGGGTTGAGCGAGGACTCGACCGTCGGCAAGAGCATCGCCGCCGCAGCGTCCGCTGGCGCAAGGATCCCGTTAACCGAGATCGGTGGCCATATGTCGATGGAAGGCCGCAAGGTCGATCAGCAGCGACTCCAGAGTGCCTACGACCACGCGCGAAACGCGATGGAGAGCTCCCAGCTCACCGAGACCAGCGCTCTGATCAAGGACTTCCGGTCCTCGAACGCATACCAATGGGCGCGCGGCAACCGAACTACATCGACCGCTGGTTACGACTCCTCCGCCCGCGAGGCCACAGAGCGGCAAAGCTCCAGCGACAGCGCCTACGGCCAAGCGCGCGAACTCGCCCGCACGGCGCAGTTCATGCGGGAGTGGAGCAGCGGCACGCAGACTGACTTCACCAATTACGCGGCGCGGCGCCTTGCTGAGCGCGGGCTCCTGCGCGAGGAGGACCCGATCAAGCTCCAGCGGGCCGTGACCGAGATCGCGTATTCGTACGCCCGTGGCGGAGGCGCGGCAACGGGCTACGTTCCGATCGACAGCCCGCTGGGTCCGTCGCGGCCGCTGCCCCAAACCATGGGGTGGTCCGAGTCGACGTTGCGCGAGCAGTACGACGGCAGTGCGAGGACGGCGGACGGCGGCGCACTCCGCAGACAGACCGAGGCCAACGAAGCCGATCTCCGCGGGCGCCAGGGTCAGCAGCGCGCGGTTCCCACCCAATCGTTGGGCAATGACCTGGCCAATCGCCTACGCGCCAGCGAAGCCGAAGCGAAAGCCAGGATCGACGAGGGACGCGCCCAGATCTCGCAGGACGCCGGAACGCTCAGCGAGAACTACAAGGCCGCGGTGCGCATCGGCAAAATCAGTCCCAAACACGGTGGGAACCAGGCCGTGTGGGACACCGTGGGGGCCAGCGCGGGCCAGCCCAACCTAGGCACCCCTCCAAACGTAGCGCCGATCCTGGATTGGCACTTCGATAAGCACGGCATTCCCGTCGCCGGGTCGGAGCCTCAACCGGCAGTGCCTGACACGAAACAGGGTACGCCTAGCGGGAAGGAAGCCGGCCAGAATCTCACCGGCACGCAGCCGACCCAACGCAAGTAGGTAAATGCGAGCTTCAGTCGTCCGCGGCGCCAACCTCAAGGCTGCCGAGCCCGTTGCGGGTGAGGTATCCGGGCGAGCTGTCT
>LNFM01004700.1_pt1 | contig 24711 bp, 25 predicted proteins | sample 596031 | NCBI WGS metagenome assembly LNFM01 (sample SAMN04254537, study PRJNA301005) | activated carbon metagenome | isolation source: dual media filters at the Ann Arbor, Michigan drinking water treatment plant | place: USA: Ann Arbor | reverse complement strand
TCTTCATTGCTTCTCCTTGCGCCCCTTCGGGCTTGCCGGAAAGCAACCGTACCTCTAGTTTTGAAAAGTCCGGAATTCGGGGGAGACGTCAGTCGCAAATGTCCAAAGGCAGACTGCCGTACCTGGCAGAGTGCCATCGGCTGGGATCCATATTTCTATGATTGAACGGATCTGAAGAGTCCGGGTGGATCAAATTGGCAGCTTCAATCATGCAGCGACAGCCTAGCCCAGTCACAAAGAAAGCCCCCTCGGTTTAGCTTGACCAAAGCTTCCAAAAAAACTGATTGAAGCGCGTACACAGGAACCACAAAATTTGCGGATCGTCACTTAATCAAGGGTGCTCTGATGCAAGTCCTTCGCGAATCAAGTGAGTCTAGCGCTCTGCTCTTGCGCAGGCAGCAGACAACCCCGAGGGTTGCAAGGTATGGTAGTAAGTCGGCCAACCTGCAATCAAGACATCGCTGGGATGGTCCTCTCTCAAAAGTCCAGGTGGCTCAAGCTCGTCAAGAAGGCGTTCAACTTTCCTACGACCCGGCGCAAAACGGGTGGGTGCCATCAACAGCACCGGGCGCGCTTGAAGATCCCGATCCTCCGATTTGGGCCTGTCTCCTACCGTTTGAGCTGCGCCCATGGGAACACAAAGACCTAGACCGGTTCTACGCGCTCCTGGACGATCCTGCGCTTTGGCAATACATGGTCGAAAAGATACCTAAACCCTTCACCAAAGCTGTCGCCTCTGATCTGCTCACAATTTCCAATGCCGGTACTCACCACGAAGTTAGGGCCATATCAACCTCCTTGGGGCCGGTGGGTCAAGTGCGACTGCTGTGGGTCGGTCCGGGGTTGCAACGCGGAGAGGCTGAGATCAGCTACTGGTTGGGGCGGAAATTTCGAGGGCGCGGCTGGGCCACCGACGCAGTCAAGCAAGCTTTGACGGAGGCGTTCCAAACCCGTCCGCGGCTCCATCGCGTTATTGCCTACGTACATCCTAACAACATCGGATCCGCGCGAGTGTTGAAGCGCGTTGGTTTTGAGTACTCCAATGTCAGGCTCTCCGATGGCTGGCTGAGGTTCGGTTGCAATCGCCCGTCTGTTTGATGGGCTTCTTGCCCCGTTCATAGGGATGCGCCAGGGTCAGCAACATCGTCGTACCTGAGTGGCCCGGCCGCACCAACAGCTCTTTGCGTCAACCTGAAGTTCCCTTGATTTTCTGAGCAAGTCAGAAGTAGAGGTTGAGGTTGAGGTTGAGGCAATGCTTTACACGGTACTCGACCGGTGGGACATGGCCAAGGGATTCATGGGGTCGATGATGGTCGCATTTGCGCAAACAATCGGCCGTCATGTCTCGCACTTCCTGTAGTGACTCGAACACGTAGCAGTTCAGCAGTTCGGTACTGTCGGTCTTGTTGAATCTGGGCTGAACTGCCGTAACCGTTCGACCGACACGGTGCGTGCAAATTGATCACCAGTGGCACCCTCAATGACGATGCGTTTCGCCGGGCCTCAGGATTACTGCGAGCGCAGCGGTGCTTGGGGCCCGGAACTAGGCCGCCATCCGCCGCGCGCTGGGCATACCACGCGTTGGTGATGCGGGGAATGCCACGGCGACTTAGGCGAAGGCCGCGCTGATTCCCCTTGAGTCGAAGAGCGTCTGCTTCACATGGTGTTCGCAAACTTTGTGTCTGCGTGGCACCTCCTTTCAAGTCAAGTACGAACGCCATTACTTAACCTCGGAACTGGTTTGAACGATGTTGGCGAGATTCTTGCTTACCCACCCGGCACATGCGCCTAGCATTCACGAACCTTATCGGGAAGGCACAACCCTTCTATGCGGGGAAACACCAGCAGCACCTTTCTGCAACCCAGCGTGGGCTCAACCTACAATCCGTTCGCTTGTATCAACCCGGATGGCGCTCAACGCAGCCGCAATCGAAAGACTTCCATGAAACACCTACTTTTGTCTCTGAGCATGATTTCCGCAGCCGCCCTTATGGGCTGTGGCAAGACCGAAACGCCCGCGCCGGAGGCTGCGCCAGCTGCAGCGCCCGTTGCAGCGCCTGCTGCGGCTCCCGCACCTGCCGAGCTGCCTGAACTCAAGGTGGCCATCGACCCCACCTACGAACCCTTCACCTTCAAGACCGCCGATGGCAAACCCACCGGTTTTGACGTGGATATCGCCGAGGCACTGTGCAACGAGATCAAACGCAAATGCGTTTACGTCGAGCAAGTTTGGGACGGCATGATTCCTGGACTGCAAGCCAAGAAGTACGACGTGATCATCAGCTCGATGTCAATCACTGAAGAACGCCTGCAAGCGGTGGACTTCACGGACAAGTACTACAACACACCGAGCCGAATTGTCGTCAAGACCGGTACGCCTTTCACGGATGCCGCCTCGCTCAAAGGCAAGAAGATCGGCGTGCTCAAAGGCAGTACCCAAGAAAAGTACGCCATGGGTGAACTCAAGACCGCAGGCGTGAGCGTGGTCCCCTACGAAGCCCAAGACCAGGTCTACCTGGACATCAAGTCGGGCCGTCTGGATGGCACGGTGGCTGACCAGGTTGAAGTTACTGGTGGCTTCCTGAGCAAGCCTGAAGGCGCCGGCTACGGCTTCGTGGGCCCTGTGTTGGCCGAAGCCAAGTACTTCGGCACGGGCGCTGGGGTGGCTCTTCGCAAAGGCGAGACTGCACTCAAGGATGAGCTGAATGCTGCGATCAAGGCCATTCGCTCCAACGGCGTTTACGAGACGGTTAGCAAGAAGTACTTCGACTTCGACGTGTACGGCAACTAAGCTGTAACGTGCTCTCCGGCTACTTCGTCTCGATACTGCAGGGCGCCCTCCTCACGGTGAGCGTTTCACTGGCCGCCCTGGTGGTGGCCATCCTGCTGGGTCTTCTTGGCGCTGTGGCCAAGCTCTCGGGCCGCCCACTGATCGTGGGTCTGGCAACGGTCTACACCACTTTGGTGCGCGGTGTTCCCGAGCTGGTGCTCATGCTGCTCATTTTCTATGGCGGCACGATCGGCCTGAACAATCTTCTTGAAGCCACGGGCAGCAAAGCGGCTGTGGACATCAACCCGTTTCTGGCGGGCATGCTCACCATCGGGTTCATCTACGGTGCTTACATGACGGAGACGTTCCGCGGCGCCATTCTTTCGATTCCCAAGGGGCAAATGGAAGCAGCCTGGGCCTTCGGCATGGGTCCCATGAGCACCTTTCTGCGCATCACCGCTCCGCAAATGGTTCGGTATGCGATCCCTGGCTTCACAAACAACTGGTTGGTCCTGATCAAGGCAACCGCCCTCATCAGCCTGATCGGCTTGCAGGAAATGACCTACCTGGCCAAGCAGGCCAGCGCGGCCACCCGAGAGCCCTTCACCTTCTTCTTGTTTGCTGCGGCGCTGTTTCTGGTCTACACATCGGTGTCGCTGTGGGCGTTACGCTGGCTGGACCGCCGTTTCAGCATGGGCGTAAAACGCGCCAACACCTGAGCACTTGGTCATGAAATGGGACGTCATCTTTCAGCCCAGCACCCTGACCATGTATGGCGAAGGGCTGATCACCACCATGTGGTTGCTGCTGTCTTCGCTGGGTGTGGGCACAGTGCTCGCGGTGATCTTTGCACTGGCTCTCACCAGCTCGGTGGCACCGCTGCGCTGGGTGGTTGGCGCCTACACCTATGTCATTCGCGGCACACCGCTGCTCATTCAGCTTTACCTGATTTATTACGGTCTGGCTCAACTGGACTGGATCCAGGCACGCTGGAACGATGTGTGGCCCTGGACGCACTTCAAGGAGCCCTTCTTCTGCGCCCTCCTCGCCTTCAGCCTGAACACAGCCGGCTACACGGCCGAGATGTTGGCAGGTGCGATCCGGGAAACGGGCGCCGGTGAGGTCGAGGCAGCGCAAGCCATGGGCATGAGCCCGGCCACGGCCATGCGCCGCATCGTGCTGCCCAGCGCGATTCGCCGCGCTTTGCCGGCCTACAGCAACGAGGTGGTGATGATGCTGCACGCCACCAGCCTCGCGAGCACCGTGCCCGCCATGCTCGACGTCACTGCGGCCGCCAGCCGCATATATTCCGACTTCTATCTGCCCTTCGAGGCTTACATATTTGCGGCTGCGATCTACCTGACCATCACGTTCAGCCTGGTCGGGCTGTTCAAGCTGGCCGAGCGCCGGTTCCTCGCCCATCTAGCACCCCGCGCGCACTGAGTACCCTCGCCAGTTGCCCCCTCCCAATCACCCATGCAACGCACCGAACACCCCCTGCTGAGCCAGAGCCTGGGCAGCCAGAAAACGTTGGTCAGCTTCCGCTTTGGTACGGCAGGTGCCCGCCCCAAGGTATACGTACAGGCCAGTCTGCACGCCGAAGAACTGCCCGGCATGCTGGTGGCACATCACCTCAGGACATCGCTGGAAGCGGCTGAGCGAGACGGTCGTATTCAAGGAGAGGTGGTCCTGGTGCCTGCGGCCAATCCCATCGGACTGGCCCAACGCCTGGACCACAAGGCCATGGGTCGCTTCGAGCTGGACACGGCACAAAACTTCAACCGGCATTACCCCGACATGGCGGCTGCCGTGATGCCAGAGGCCATGACCCGGCTCGGTCAAAACGCGCAGGACAACGTGGTCATCGTGCGCTCGCTCGTCCAACGCTATTTGAATCAGTGGCAGCCCGCCACCGAGCTGGACAGCCTGCGCCGACAATTGCTGCTGCTCTCTCACGACGCCGATCTTGTGCTTGACCTGCACTGCGACTGGGAAGCTGCCATGCACATGTACAGCGAGGAGGTTTGCTGGCCCCCGCTCGAACCGCTGGCCCGACTGCTGGGCTGCCATGCTGTGCTGCTGGCGCGTGAATCGGGCGGCGGTCCCTTTGACGAGCGCCTCTCAGGCCTGTGGTGGCAGCTGTCGGACGCCTTGAAGGCGGCGGGGGTCCACGTTCCCCTGCCCCAGGCCTGCGCGAGCGCCACAGTGGAACTGCGCGGTGAGCGCGACGTGGCACACCCGCATGCCATCTCGGACGCGCGGGCCATCATGGCGTTCCTTGAACATGCGGGCGTCGTCGCCACAAGCCAGCTCACCACCCTGCCCCCCCTGCTCCACCCGGCCACGCCACTGGCGGGCTCCCAAACATTGAGCTCGCCAGTGCCAGGCGTGTTGGTATTTCACGTTGCGCCTGGTGCACAGCTCAAGATGGGTGATGTGGTCGCCGACGTCATTGATCCCACGGCGGCTGGTCAGGCCCGGGTACACCAGGTTTGCGCCGAGGTCGATGGGGTTCTGTACGCCGCCGTGAGCGGGCGCTACGTCGTTGCCGGCGGCGAGGTGGGCAAGATTGCCGGTGCACATCCGTTTCGCTCGGGCGACCTGCTGGGAGCCTGAGTCAGACATGGCCATGTCTCCATTCCGCTGCCACTTCTTCATATGGGCCTCTTCATGACCGCTGAACCCACCTCCATTGCCCGCCCCCTGCTGGAGGTGGAGAACATTCACAAGCGGTTCGGCGCCAACGAGGTGCTCAAGGGCGTGTCGCTGCAGGCGCGTGCCGGTGACGTTATCAGCCTGATCGGCAGTTCGGGCTCTGGTAAGAGCACTCTGCTGCGCTGCATCAACCTGCTGGAGAACCCCAATACTGGACGCATCATCCTGGCCGGCGAAGAGTTGCAGTTGAAGGCAGACAAACGCGGCGAATTGCGTGCGGTCAATGCCGCGCAACTGCAGCGCCTGCGCACCAAGCTGGCGATGGTGTTCCAGCACTTCAACCTCTGGGCCCACATGACGGTGCTGCAGAACATCATCGAAGCGCCGGTGAATGTGCTGGGCATTCCGAAAGACAAGGCGGTGGAAACCGCGCGCCGCTACCTTGAGCGCGTGGGCTTGCGTGGTGTGGAAGACCGCTATCCATCGCATATGAGCGGTGGTCAGCAGCAGCGTGTGGCCATTGCGCGCGCACTGGCCGTGGAGCCCGACGTGATGCTGTTCGACGAACCCACCAGCGCGCTCGACCCGGAACTGGTGGGCGAGGTGCTGCGCGTGATGAAGCTGCTGGCCGAGGAAGGCCGCACCATGGTGGTGGTCACTCACGAAATGGGGTTTGCGCGCGAGGTGTCCTCGCACCTGATCTTCCTGCACAAGGGCTGCATTGAAGAACAAGGTGTGCCTGCTGAAGTGCTGGCCCGACCCAAGAGCGAGCGGCTGGCCCAGTTCCTCTCGGGCAACCTCAAGTAGCCCTCGCCGTCAGGGCGTGAGCTCCAGCGTTGAAGTCCACTCGGCGGGTTTCATCGAGAGCGTGCGGTATTCCACCGCAGCCCAGGTTTTGCTCATGTCGCGGTAACGGGTTGAGAACACGTTGCCGCTCTGCCCGGTCTGGTAAATGAACCGCGAGTTGTCCATGTCGGCCAGGTCGTAGATGGCGCGCAGGCTGGCTGCGTGGCGGTTGGCGTACGGTGCATCGGCCTTGTCCAGATGGTATTGGCCGACATTGATCGTGAAGGGATCACCCCCCGTGGGCGTGCGTACCTCGAAAAAGGGTGCCAGTGCCTTCACGTTGCTCAGCGGACGATGAACCGAAATGGCCGGATGGGCATCGGACCAGCGCCAGGCGGCTACGTTCTCTCCATGCGTCTGCCTGAGTTGATCAAGGGCACGGTCAAGCGCCCGCGTGCTGGCCGCCTCGCAGCCTGCCGCGCCACACCAAGACGCATCGTTGCGCTCCAGGATGCCCTCGACCGCGTTGCGAAACAGGCGCTTGCCGTACGAGGCTTCGAAGCGTGCTTGTCCCAGACGCTCGCCCACAACCTGCCGCGTGAACGCGTCCACCCACGCGGTGTAAATCAGCGGCGCGGCAAGTTCAGCACGCATTTCGCCGTTGAAGTCTTTGAGTTGTGCCTGCGCCGCCGCTGCCAACGGGTGACTGGACGGGGTCTTTTGAAGGAACGGAAGCAACCGAACGGTGGCCGCCGATTGCAGGTCGGCATGCATGGCCTGGAAAGAATCGACCGAGTGCTGCGGCGTGGCTTGCAGCAGCGCTTCGATGCGTTCCTGACGATAGGGCGGAGCCCAGTCCTGCGTGAGGAAGTGAGGGTAGTCGGCCGCGTGAATGCGCTGATTGGCGGTGGCGATCCAGCCGCGTTCGCCCGCGTCCTGCGGCGTGTCTTCGTACGGTAGCCAGCCCACCCAGTCGTACCGCGCGTCCCAGCCTGGTGACGGTGCCACCCCCCGGATGTCGTTATCGGCAGAGCGCACCGGCACTTTGCCCACCGCCTTGTAGGCAATGACGCCGCTGCGGTCGGCCATCAACACGTTCTGCATCGGCGCGTGGAAATGGGCGAACGCCTGAGTCAGATCGGCCACCGACTGCGCTCGGTTCGATTCGAGCGTGGCCACCACGTTGCGGTTATCGCCATCCAGTGCTGTCCAGCGCAGGGCGAGCACAAAACGGCGGGTGTCGATGACTTCACCGTGTCGCGCCTGAGCGTCGCTGAGCACCGGGCCGTGGCGCGTGCTGCGCACCATGTGGCTCACGTCAGGCTGCCCTTTGACTCGTATGGTTTCCATACGCAGGGTGAAGTCTGCCCAGCGGGGTGCTACGTCGGTGGAAGGCACCCGGTACTGCGCCGGGTTGGCCGGATTGATCTGCTCGATGTAGAGGTCCTGCACGTCAGGCGCGGTGTTGGTGAAACCCCAGGCCACCTGCTGGGTGCGTCCCAGCACCACAAACGGTGTGCCTGGCAGCGTGGCGCCGATCACATCCATGCCCTTGATGCCGTCGGCATCGGGTGCCTGCAGGCGGGCGAAGTACCAGATGGCCGGCGCGCTCAGGCCAAGGTGTGGATCATTCGCCAGCAGAGGCATGCCGGTCTTGCTGCGGGCACCCGACACCACCCAGTTGTTCGACCCCTTGCCCTCGATGTTGCCCAGCTCGTTCGCCCAGCGCGCCATGTCGCGGCCAATGAGCGCAGCCATGCCCTGCGATTTTGCAGGTGTGGACACCGTGGTGGATGAAGTGGTGACCGCCGCAGGCCGGTACAGGTCCAGACCGCGGTACAGGCCCGCCAGATCGGCGGTCGCCGCAGGAGGTTCACCCGGATAGGGCGGAAACAGCTCCCACAGCGCCGGCGTGTCGATACTCTGCAAAGCCGTGAGCCGCGCAAATTCGTTACCCCAGTTGCCTCCCAGATCCAGCGCCATCATGATTGACCAGCCCACGCTGTCCAGCGGATCCCAGTAGCGCCCGGCCCGGGCTTGCGGTCCCGGGTCCATGCCCAGCACGACGAACTCGGGTGACAGCGCCTGCGAGCTCGTGGCAAAGAACGCGTTGACCCCTTCACTGTAAGCCTCGAGCGCCACGCGGGCGTCGGGGGGCAGGCCTTCCCACTGCCGTTGCGCCGCCTCCCGGATGCCCAAGGTGCGCATGAGCTTGTCGGTCTCCAGCGTGGCGGCGCCCAGCACCTCCGACAATTCGCCGCGCATCACACGGCGGTTGAACTCCAGTTGCCAGCCTCGCTCCTGCGCGTGCACGTAGCCCATGGCCTTCCAGGCATCGCGCGGCCGACTCGCCAGGACGTGGGTGACGTCGCTGGCATCGCGATGCACCTTCACCGGTGCGCCCAGGCCACCGATCTGCAGTTGCCCGTTAACCGTCGGCAAGCTGCGTTGCGCATAGAAAAAGGCTGCAGCGACCGCGGCGACCAGCAACAGCACCAGCAGCGCAAAAAAACGTTTGATCCAGCGCATGTTGTCTCCAGGATGTGGTGGCAGGACAGCTGGGCGCCAGCGATGAACCCACCGCAGCCCGGCCAGGCCGCGCTCAGTTTCGGCGCGGTCCGCGACCGAGCACCATGTTGCCATTGACGAGCCTGAAGCTCACGGTGGGGGCGCTGAAATCGGTGAACGGCGCGCCCAAGGCGATTTCGCCGTCGTTGTGCAGCATGCATTCCTGGCGACGCAGGGCAATCACATTGTCCCCACCCGCAAACCTCACCCACGTTCCATAACTGCTGATGTCTTCGAGCACATAGTTGCCGGAGCGGATGTCGATGCTGGTGTGCATGCGCGACACGCGCGGGTCACTGACCACAAAATCTGCCTCCGGCACGCGGCCGATCTTGAGCGGGAGCTCGGTCATGCTGAAGCTGCGGCTGCTGTCCAGCCAGGACAGCTCGATGCCACCCATGCCCACGTCTTTCGGCGGCGTGAGCGCATGCAGGTCAGCCGGCAAAGTGAGGAACTCGGAGAGCATCTCCTGTTGCCATTCGATGCGAAACACTTCGCAGGGTTCGGTGCGGCCCTTGATGCGGATGGGCCCCAGACTGCGGCTTCGGATCGGGGTGCGTTGACCGAGTTCACGCACCACGTTGTCGGTCACCAGGATCTGCTCGCCACCGGCCAGGTCGCTCAGGCGCGAAGCCAGGTTCACGGCATCGCCAAAACAATCGCCGTCGACCACCACCACCTGGCCGCGCGCCATACCGATCTGCATCATGAGCTTGAGACGATTCGGCCACTGCACCACCCGCTTGGCGTGCTCCTGCTGGATCTGGACCATGGCCTCAACGGCCTGGCGGTTGCTGGTGAAGGACAGCAATACGCCATCGCCCAGCATTTTCACGACGGTTCCGCCGTGTTCCATGCCGGTGGCACCGATCCACTGCGTCAGTTTCGTGATCACCATCGTGGCACGGTCGTTACCCAGTGTTTCAAACACCGAAACGCTGCCGGTCAAATCCACGAATGCAATTGTCAGTTCGGCCATAAAGCTGATGAATATCAACTGGATTAAAGCACAGGGTCCTTTGTGCACCTGTTGCGTGCGCAAGCTTGTCTACCCCGTCGTTCCGAGGCTGTCGTATTTGTGCCAAGCACGGCGTTTTCAGGTACTCATTCATCTGGGGCCATTTCACAAAAATGGATACAAAAGGTACTATTTACCTAATGCAGGACGTAAAAACACTTTCGTAAACCTTTGATTTGTTTGTTGTTTTTAGAGATCCAGCCGACGTGCGGGATTGCACGGATGCGGTAAGGGAACGTATCCTTCGACGGCATTCCAATAAAAGTCGTTGAGGACACACCATGCGCTGGTTCAAGCCGAGTATTCGAAATAGCATTTCAGCCCTTCTGAGTCCGGAGGTTCACCAGGAGCCGGGCGAGGCGCTGGAGCCTGTGCGAAAGGCCATGCTGGATGTGCTCGGCGAAGACGGCGCCCAGATCAATCCCCAACTCACCCGCCGACTCAAGCATCTGCACGATCCACACGCTTTGTGGTTTGCCCGCGCTGAAGTGGTGGCAGTCTTGAGTCAGATTCACGGCGAAGCACTGGCGGTGCACCGTGTGCAGAGTCTCTCTCCCATTTTTCAGGGCCTGGTGCCCAAGAGTCTCATCGATTCGGGCCGTACCCGCCGCTGAAGGCGGGCTGGTCCATCAGCCCCAGTAAATCAGGGCGTCGCGCCCGTCCACCAGAAGATCAACTGTCTGCCCCGCAGGCAGCAGCACTTTGGTGGGCACATGCCCGAACGGCAAGCCGGTGAACACCGGCGTTTTGGTTTTTGTGCGAAGCCAGTCCACCACCGTCTGCAGCTTGAAACCGCGGTCATAGCCCGGGACAAGCTTGAATCGGTTGAACGACCCCAAGAGCACCGCTTTTTGCTGATCCAGGATGCCCGCGTTGAGCAACTGCGTAAGTTGGCGCTCGATGCGATACGGGTGTTCGTGGGTGTCCTCAAGAAACAGAATGCCTCCTGTAATGGCCGGCAGCCAGGGCGTGCCCACCATGGCGCAGATGACGCTGAGATTGCCGCCCCACAAGGTGGCAGAGCGCACACGCAGTGCCGGATCGCCACCGGACCTGGCCGGTTTCATGAACTTCACATCCGAGGCGGGTAGTCGCCACCCAGCCCCTTCGCCGTGCCCGACCAGCAGATCGTCAAAGCAGGCTTCCATGATGTCGTCCGGGCTCTCAGCCCCGAAGTCTTCGCCGAGCGCAGGACCGCCCCAGGTCACGGCTCCCGTCTTGGCCAGCAAGGCCATCTGCAGTGCAGTGAAATCACTCAGGCCGACGAATTGGGTACCGCGCTCGATGGCCTTGGCCAGCTTCTTGAAGGGCAGCTCGCCAACAATGCGAGTGAGTCCATAGCCACCCCTGGAGATGAGCGCCACGTCGGCACCACTGGCGGCGGCGCGACCGATGGCGGCGAGCCGCACGCCGTCGTCGCCGGCAAAGCGCATGTGCGCGGTCAGGGCCGATTCATCGATCTCTACCTCGTGTCCCAAGGCCTTGAGCCGCGCCACACCGCGGCGAAACGCGGCCTTGTCGCGCACCGCGCTGGAGGGGGAGTAGATGTAGATGTGGCTCATGGTTTGCGGACGCTTCAAAGGGTACCCATTATCAAGGCGCTCAAGTCTTGAAATGCCTGACGGCAGTCTGCGCGACGGCCTCGCCGTGCTCCTGAACGAAATGGCCGGCCTGCTGGAGCAGCATCGGTTCGGGACATCCGCGGATCGAAGCCCCCAATGCCCGCATGACCGGCTCACCCAGAACCGGGTCTTGCTGACCTATGACCATGAGGCTTTGCCCTTGCCATTGGCTGGACCAGAAAGACATGGCACGACGGCTGACCGATGCGCCGTCATCGTTCAAATGCTCGGGCACCATGGCCGGAAATGCACGCAAGGCGGCGCGGTGACCGCGATCGGGAAACGGCGCGTTGTAGGCGGCACACTCCTCGCTGCGCATGTGCGGGTTGCCACGCGCAAACAGACGCGCCACATCAAACTCCGGGTTCTGCGCGCACATGGTGCGCCAGGCCACGAATCCCGGCGACAGCGGTGTCTCGCCCGTGGCCAACAGGGTGTTCATGACCAGCAGACCGCTGTAGCGATGAGGCGCTTCCATCGGCAGCGTGAGGCCCAGCAAGCCGCCCCAGTCCTGAACCACCAGCACAACATTGCGAAGATTGAGCCGCTCGATGAACTCGAGCAGCACCTCGCGGTGCCAGCTGAACGTGTGCGCGCTGTCCTTTTTGGGTTTGTCGCTGCGGCCAAAACCGATCAGATCGGGCGCCACCACGCGCGCGCCGCTGGCGAGGAGTACCGGGATCATCTTGCGGTAGAGATAGCTCCAGGCCGGGTTGCCATGCAGGCAGAGCCAGGTCAACGGTTGATCGTCCTGCGCTGGCGCGAGGGCGGGCCCTTCGTCCAGGTAGTGCATTCGCAAACCGCCCAGCGCGGGCAGGTCGCTGAGGTAATGGGGTCGCCAGGGGTAGCCCGGGAGATCCGCAAAACGACCATCCGGCGTGCGCAACGCATCGTCGCGAAGGGGATGCAGGTTCACACGGCGCTCCTTGAAGAAAACACGCAGCAGCGAAGATGCATCGGCTGCAAGCACGCCACCCGACACCTGGGTCTGGTGATTGAATTGGGGATGGTCGAACAGGTTGATGACCGAGCCTGCCGCACCGGTCTTGGGATCGGCGGCGCCGTACACAACACGCGCCAGCCTCGCGTGCAGCATGGCACCGCTGCACATGGCACACGGCTCCAGCGTCACGTACAGGGTGCAACCTTCGAGGCGGTAGTTGCCCAGCGCCAGCGCCGCAGCGCGCAGGGCCACGATCTCGGCGTGGGCCGTGGGATCGTGCCCTTCAATGGGAGCGTTGCGGCCCGTGGCGATCAAGCGTCCGTCTTTCACCACCACCGCCCCCACGGGCACTTCGCCGTCGGCCGCAGCAGCCTGGGCCTGGGCGAGCGCCAGGCGCATGAAATCTTCGTCGGTCAGTGTGCATTCGGGCATGCGAATGAGTGTAGGACAGCGCCCCAGCACACACAGGGAAGGCCGTCACTCTGGCATCATCGCGGGTTGTTCTGGTTTTCCCTATGTCCACGCCCCTCCTCCACTCCTCAAACCGCCGCTGGGAGCTCGACGCCCTGCGGGGTTTGATGCTCGTGCTGATGACGCTGACCCACATGCCGACGATGTTTTCGTTGCCATCGGGCCAGCCCTTCGGTTTCGTCTCGGCGGCCGAGGGTTTTGTGTTTCTGTCGGCCTACATGGCGGGGCGCGTGTACGGCAAGCGTGCCCGGCACGACGGCCTGGAAGCCATGCAAAGCGCCTTACGCGAGCGCGCGCTCAAGCTGTACCTGTGCCAGCTCACCTTGCTGTTGCTGGCCTTCACAGTCATCGCCTGGCTGGGCGTGCACAACCGCCAGGGTGGCGTCACCGGCCTGCTCGAGTTTTTCTTCATCGACAAGCAGGCCGCCGTGGTGGGCGCCGCCCTGCTCCTCTACAACCCGCCGCTGCTGGACATCTTGCCGCTGTACATCGCCCTGATGTTGCTGAGCCCCTGGCTGTTGCGCCGTGGCCTGCGCCATGGCTGGCAAGGCGTGCTCACCATCAGCGCCCTGCTCTGGCTGGCTGAGCAGTGGGGCCTGGGTCAGGCCCTGCATGAACTGGCCGTGAGCGTCAGTGGTCTGCCCATCCCGTACAAGGACATGGGCGCATTCCATTGGTTCGCCTGGCAGGCTTTATGGGTGGTGGGTCTGTGGCTGGGGACTCGTGAGTTGCCGCTGCCGCGTTTTACGCTGTGGCTGGTGATCCCGGCTGCGGTGTACGCGGCGGGCATGCTGCTGTGGCGCCACATGGTGGGCCAGGACCCGATGCCCGGTGTGCCTGCGGTGGGCCTGCTGCTGGACAAATGGTCCCTCGGGCCGCTGCGGGTGCTGAACTTTGCCGCCGTGTTCGTGTTGCTGGTGAGCTTCGGACCGTGGTTGAAGCGGATGCTCCCACGTCCACTTCCGCTGGAGTTGCTGGGGCGCAATTCCCTCTCCGTGTTTTGCGCCCACATCGTGATTGCCTTGTTCACTCTCGCCTTCTTCGGCTCCACCCAGGTGGTGCGCCCCTGGAGCACCGACGTAGCGTTGTTGGCCGGTGCCCTGGCTGGCCTGTTTGCAGTGGCCATGGCTGTGGAGGCTCATGATCGCAGCGGCTGGCGCCCAGCCCCGCGGTGGCGGTCAAGGCCGCAGATGCGCTGAAACGATCTGGCGCCACAGACCGTAGCCTTCGGCGCTGAGGTGCAACTGATCCCGAACAAACAGTTCGGATCGGGGGCGGCCATCGTTGTCGAGCATGGCGGTGTGCACGTCAATGAAGTCCAGGTTGTCGTGCTGCAGCACATGGGTCTGGATCAACAGGTTGGCTTCGCGCATGGCCCCCATGAAAGCGGTGCGCGACGGGCTCGGCTTGATCGACATGTAGGCCACCCGCGTGGCGGGCAACGAGGCCTGCACCTGCTGCACAAACCGCACAAAATGGCCGAGCAGATCCCGGGGGGTGACGCCTTCCGTGAGGTCGTTCTCGCCAGCGTAGAGCACCACCAGACGCGGCTGGTAGGGAAGCACGAGACGGTGCACGAGGTCCGCGCAGTCCGACAGGCGTGACCCACCGAAGCCACGCCGGATCACCACGGGCTGATCGGCAAAGCTGGTTTCAAGACCGTTCCACAGGCGGATCGACGAGCTGCCCACGAACAAGACGCCACCTGCGGCGGGCATCTGCTGCCGATCGGCTGCTGCAAAGGCATCCAGCTCGCTTCTCCAGCGCTGCTCTGCTGACGCCTTGCCTTGCGCCCGGGCGGGCCATGCCAGGCAGAGTGCTGCCGCCAGCAGCCAGGTGCGCCGGTTCAAGCGCCCTGCCCGGTGAGCGCCAGCCGTCGCATCCAGCCGGCGAGCGATTGCTCGTCAGCGTTGCCTTGTGCGTAGGCCGCCAGCATGGCCGCGTGGGACTCTGGCCGGTGCTGGTTGAGCTTCACCTTGCATTGAAGCTCGGTCACGTGCAACTCGAACGCCACGATGCCCTGCATCATCTTGTGTTGGTAGTCCTCTTCCAGGCCGCGCCACTGGTCGGCGTAGGCCGGATCGTGATCGTGGATCAGGTGCTTGAGCAGGCGGTCCTTGTCCTCAAAGCTGTCCACTGGCCGGGCCTGAACGGTGCAGTGCACGGCGAGGTAACTCCAGGTGGGAACACGTGTCAGGTCGGGATACACCCGCGGCGCCATGTAGGCATGCGGCCCCATGAACGTGACCACCGCCGTCGGGCGCTCACGCAGAAATGCCGCATGAGGATTGGGCTTGGCCACGTGCCCCAGCAGCACCAGCCCGGATGCCTCTTCCAGCAGATGCAACGGAAGATGCGTGACGAACGGCAGCCCGTCGGCGTCGGTGGAAATGAGGCTGGCAAACGGATGCGCGCGCATCAGTTCACGGGCGATGGCGGGGTCTTTGGCAGCAAACTGCGGCGGCATGTACATGGCGGCCTCTGTCGGACTAGGGTTCGGGCGGGCGAGCCGCAGTGTATTCCCGCAGCCCAATGCCGGGTGTCGGTGGGATGATGATCAGGCTTCCAAACACGCTTGCCAAACAGTTTGAGCCAACGCCATGTCATTCATCTATCACCCCGCCTTTCAAAGCCTTGCGCTGCCCTTTGCGATGGCAGTGGCCATTGGTTTGCTGCTGCGGCCCCTGGGGCTTCGCTGGGTGGCACTGGGGCCCGCACTCGCGTTGGCGCTGGCGCTTGCGGTGTGGCCCGGGTTCACCTGGCCGGCCGCCTCCAGGGCGCAGACCTTGCCTTGGCTGGCGCTGGGCACCACCTTGCTGGCGGCGCTGGCCGTTGCCCTGAAGGCGCCGGGGACGAAGGCCATGGGTCGACGCAGCGGCACGGTGATCACGCTGCTGCTCACCTTCGCGGCGCTGGGTTTGGCCGCCTGGGGTGCTTTGGGTGGTTCGCTGCTGCTGGCCCAGCTTGCGTTGATGCTGGCCACCGTGTGCACGGTGGCCGCGCTGTGGGCTTGGCGTGCGGCTTCGGCCGCGCCGGTGCCGCTACTGCCGTTGCTGCTGTTCGGGATTGGCCTGGCGCTGTGCCTTGCGTGGCTGCCAGCAGGCGGGTCTCCAGAGGCTGGCGAGCCTAACGGCGAAGACCCGTACTACGCACCGCAATGGAAATAGACCACGGCGAGGGGAACCGTCAAGTCGAGGGCTATTCAGGGATTGGGCACGACCTCGCAGCACCGATGCGATGATGCCGTGATGCCCCCAACCGCGCTGCTCTCCCCCACGCCCGCGGCCGCCGAGTCCGCCTTGGACGTTCCGTTGGAGTGGCCTGAACTCTGGCTGCAGATGCTTCGGGCCCGCGACGGCGAAGCGTCGAAGCTGGTGACCCACCACCCTCAGGCCGGATGGGTCGCGGATGCCCGGGTCGATGCACGCTCGGCAGCCCTGTTCGAGTTGTACAAGCCACTCCTGGATGCCCGCGCACGCCAGCGTCGGCCAAGCACGCAGGCGCCTTGGGTGGTGGCCCAGCTCGGCCAGAGTCTGGACGGCTTTGTCGCCACCGTCACCGGCGACTCGTACTACGTGAACGGCACGCATTGCCTGTTGCACCTTCACCGGCTGCGTGCGCTGTGCGACGCGGTGCTGGTGGGCGCGGGTACGGTGGCCATCGACAACCCGCAACTCACCACGCGACGCGTGCCCGGCCCGCAACCTGTGCGCGTGGTGCTCGACCCGTCGGCCCGGCTCGACGGCCTTTCCCGCGTGTTTCGCGACGCCCAGGCTCCCACCCTGTGGGTCTGCGATGCCAGACATGGGACGCAAGCCCGGGCCCGGCTGGGCAAGACGCCGATGGCGGTGGCCGGGCGAGCCGAGGTGGTGGCCATCGACGGGTTGCTGGACACGGCTTTCCCTGCGGGCTACCACCCCCAGCGGGTCGTGCAGGCACTGGCCGGGCGCGGCCTGCGGATGCTGTTCGTCGAAGGTGGTGGCATCACCGTCTCGCGCTTTTTCTCCGCCCGCGCCCTCGACCGGCTGCATCTTGTGGTTGCGCCGGTGCTCATCGGGAACGGGCGCCGCGGCCTGCAGGCCCCCGCCCAGGCGGTCATGGCCGATTGCCTGCGTCCCAAGACACGCACGCTGGCGCTGGGACCCGACATGCTCTGGGACATGGACCTGCGCCCGCCCTCCCCTTAGGCAGGCAGCGCCAGCAGGTCCAGGTGCCCGACACGCAGCCGGGTTTGCGGTGCCAGGTCCTGCCGCCGTTGCTGCCAGGCCCGAACCATCTTGCGGGATGCGCTGGACTGCTCCATGGCTGCAAAGGCCATGCCATCGATCAGTGCCCGTTGCAGGGGTATGGCCTGGGGGTCGTCACGGCCATCCAGCCACCAGTCGCTGGCCGCACAGTGCACGTGGTAGCCCGCCGCCTGCAACGCCTGCTTCAGCGCAGCCACTGCGCCTGCGCCCAACGCTGGGCCAAGACCTTTGTCGCGTTGCTGGTGCTCACCAAACAGCTTGCCCACGGCGGCATCCAGCGGATCTTCCGGCGTCCAGATGTGGCGGCCGTCCACGTTCAGGCTCATGAGCAGCGCCGTACCCGAGGCGGAGCTGGCCGCCACCAGCCGGTGCAGCCACGCGGTTCCCACCAGATCGAGCAGCGCCGAGGCTGTGACCAGATCGGCCGCCTGCCACGGTAATGCTTCGAGTCCTGCCATCAGGTCGAGTTGCTGTCGCACGATGGCCGCTTCAAAGCCAGGCCCAGCCCATGCAAGGCGATGGTGCCAGCCGGCTTCGGGAGCAGATGTGGTACCCCCAGCGGCGGCCAGGTGCTCGGGCCAGCACCGCAGCAGGTCCGCATCGTGATCCACCACCAGCCACTGCTGATCTCCGCCCAGCCGGGGCGCCAGCCAGCGCAAGTTGGCGCCGGTGCCACAGGCCAGGTCGATCACACGCCAGGGCCGGTTCACCGTCCCGCGCCAACGGGCCAGGCGGGAAGGCAGTTGCAACTGATCTGCCGCGGCGTCCCGTGCAGCGGCGTCAAACGGCTCGCGCTGGCGCAGCCAGTCGGCGCTGAAGGTCGCGGTGGTGCTCATGCAAGGTTCTCCAACACGTTGGCAAAGCGCGCCGCCTGTGCGGGCCAGCCGGGCAGCCGTGCTCCAGCGGCGCGCGCGCCTGCCGCCAGGCGGTTTCTGAGTGCTGCATCGGTCAGCATGTCCGCCAGGGCGGCCTGCAAGGGAGGCACCGTACCTGCAGGCACCTGCAGACCGGCATCGCGCGGCAGGGTTTGAGCCAGCGCTCCGGCATCGCTGGCGATCACCGGCAGGCCGTGCGCCAGGGCTTCGGTGACCACCATGCCGAAGCCTTCATGCAGCGAGGCGAGAACGAACACGTCGGCCGCCGCGTAGTGCGCGTGCAGCCCCTGCGCGTCCACCTCGCCGTGCCAGAACACGCGATCACCCAACGGCGCGGCGAGCGTGTGCAAGGCGGCGGCGGTGTCGGGGTCGCGCGTGGCGCTGCCCACGTTGTGCAGCTCCCAGTCGAGGTGGGTCAGGTTGGCCAGCGCCTGCAGCAGCAGGTGGTGACCTTTGCGCGGCGTGAGCGTGGCCACGCAGAGCAGGCGCACAGGGCCGCTGTGCTCAGCCGGGGTTGCCCGCATCGGCGCAGCATCGGTACCCGGCTCGATCACTGAAATGCGTTCGAAGGGTACTCCCAGGGCGGTCACATCGGTCGCGGTGGCCGGGCTGGTCACCACCACCCGGTGCGCAAGCTGCAGCGCCAGCGCTTCACTGCGCTGCAAGGTCTCGCGTGCCGCATCGTTGAGGCCGGTTTCCAGGTGCAGCGGGTGGTGCACCAGCGCCACCCAGCGCAGACGGGCAGCGTGTGGCGCCACCACCTCTGCCATCGCGCCGAAAGCAAGCCCGTCGGCCACCACCAGGGTGTGATCGGGCAGCGAGGCCATGAGGTCTGCGGCGGCTTCGAGATCAGCGGCAGCCGGGTGTGGCCAGCTTCCCTGGAGGCTGTGCACATCAACCTGCCAGCCAGACTCGCGCAGTGCCTGAACCATGCGGCGGTCGTAGGTGTAGCCGCCGGTGGGGATATTCCAGTCGCCCGGGATCAGAAAGCAGCAGCTGCGCGGTCCAGGCATCGCCTTCACGCCGCCGGGCGCACCGGCACAGCAGCTTCATACGAGGCCCAGGCCACGTGGGATTCGTTGAGCGTCACGCGCATGTGTTGCACACCCGCCGATTGCGGCGAAGGCAAGGCGTTGGCACCCAGGGCGCCGGCCGCCATGCGTGCGGCCACGCGGTCGAAGATCAGCCGCGCAAGGAATTCGGTGGTGGTGTTGCGGCCCTTGAATTCGGGCACTTCATCGAGGTTGCGGAAATTCAGTGCGGCGAGCTCCTCGCGCAGCACCTGTGTGGCCAGACCGATGTCGACCACGATGCCGTCGGTGTCCAGCGCTTCGCGGCGCAGCTCCAGGTCCACCACGTAGGTGGCGCCGTGCATGCGCTGGGCGGGCCCGAACACCTCGCCCTGGAAGCTGTGGGCAATCATGAAATGGTCTCTGACGTTGACGGCGTACATGGGTGGGTTCTCTTTTCTTCAGATGGGGTAATCGATGCGGTGGCAAAGCGTGTTGCGATCACCGGATGCCAGGCGTTCCAGCACGGCCGGCAATTCGTGAAACAGTGCGCTGTGCGTGATCAGGCGGTCCAGCACCGGGTCGGTCAGCAGGGACAGCGCGAGTTCGAGCCGGCGCCGGTGGTTCCAGCGCCCGCGCTGCGGCGTGGCCACGTGGCCGACCTGCGAACTCTTGAGCGTGAGGCGCTGCGAATGGAACGCCTCGCCCAGCGGCACACTCACGGCGCGGTTGCCGTACCAGCTGAGTTCGAGCACGGTGGCCTCAAAAGCGGCGAGGCGCAGTGCTGTGGCCAGGCCCGCACCCTGCCCGCTGGTGTGCACCACCAGGTCGGCGTCAAGCCGCGCATCGGCCGGCAGGGCAAAGCCGGCACCGAGTGCCCGGGCCACGTCGGCGCGGCCGGCCTCGGTGTCAATCACCTGCACCTCGCAACCCGGCAGCCGCGCCGCCAGCCAGGCCACCAGCAGGCCCAGCGTGCCTCCGCCCACCACCGCGATGCGGTCGCCCAGGCGCGGTGCGGCGTCCCACAAGGCGTTGATGGCCGTTTCCAGGTTGGCCGCCAGCACGGCGCGCGCAGCCGGCACGCCGTCAGGCAACGGGGTCACCGCAGAAGCCGGCACCTGGTACACGGTCTGGTGCGGGTACAGGCAGAACACGGTCCGGCCCAGCAGATCGGTGGACCCGGCCTCGACGACGCCCACGTTCACGTAGCCGTATTTCACCGGGCCGGGGAAGTCGCCTTGCTGGAACGGCGCGCGCATGCGCTGCGCCTCGCTGGCCGGCACCTCGCCACGAAACACGAGGCCTTCGGTGCCGCGGCTCACGCCGGTGTGCAGGGTGCGCACACGCACCTCGTCCTGGGTGAGCGGCGGGAGGGATTCTTCGCGGATTTCGGCGTGACCGGGCGCCACGGTCCAGCAGGCCTGTGCGGTGGTGTGGGAGGGTGAAGGGGATGCCATGAACGAAAAGGGATATGCCGTGTCTGAAGCGTCTTGCGTGCCATGATGGCCGCCACCCGCCGACCGGCAGGGCCATCTTATGTTGCAGACGATGAAAACCGCAGGCAGCCCAGCCTTTACGCCCCAGCCCCGACAGGACATCGCGGACCGCCAAGGTCTGGCGAAAGACGCCGCGCGCGACCTTTCGGTGGTCACCGCGCTGGTGCTGCTGGTTGCACTGGCGATGGCCGGTGGTACGGGTCTGGCATGGGACTACGTGGCCAAGGCCTTGCTGGTGTTCGCCCTCGGTGCCGGGTTGGTCTGGCGTGCGCTGGGCGCCCATCCCCACGCCCGCTTTGGCTCTGCCAACCGGGTGACGCTGTCCCGCCTGGGCGCCATGGCCTTGATGGCTGCGCTGGTGGGCGAGGCTTTTCCCCGCACGCCGCTGGACGCCATGCCCGCCGCCGCGTGGTGGCTGGTGGTCGCGGCCACGCTAACGGCCATGCTCGACGCGGTCGACGGCGCACTCGCCCGGCGCAGCGGCCTGGCCAGCGCCTTCGGCGCGCGCTTCGACATGGAGACCGACGCCGCGTTAACCCTGGTGCTGTGCGCGCTGGTGGTGCAGGCCAGCCAGGCCGGCGTGTGGATTCTTGCCAGCGGGCTCATGCGCTACGCCTTCGTGGCGGCGGCCTTCATCTGGCCCTGGTTGAACGGCCCCTTGCAGCCCAGCAAGCGCCGCCAGACCGTGTGTGTGGTGCAGATCACCACGCTCATCGTGTGCCTCGGCCCCGTCGTGCCGCCGCTGCTGGCCAGCGCGCTGGCCGCCATCAGCCTGGCCTTGTTGACCCTGTCCTTCGCCATCGATGTGCGAACCCTGGCGCGGCAGCGCCCCACCCCACTGGAGACCTGAACCATGCGTGCACACCCTTTGAAAACCGCCATCGTCTGGGCCGCCATCGCGGTCGGTTCCCCACTGTTGATGAGCACGGCCCAAGCCCAGGCCGCGCGTTACGAGCTGGACCCTGACCACACCACCGTGGCCTTCCTGGTCGACCACATCGGCTACGCCAAGGTGCTGGGCATGTTCCGCTCCGCGCGCGGCAGCTACCGGTTTGACGAAGCCACGGCCACTCTCTCCGAAGTGCGTATCGAAGTGGAAACTGCCAGCGTGTTCAGCAACCAGCGCAAGCGCGACGACCACCTCAAGGGCCCGGACTTCCTCAACAGCGGTGAATTTCCCAAGATGGTGTTCACCGCCACCAGCGCCAAACGCACCGGCGACAAAACCTTCGACATCAGTGGCCAGCTTGAGCTGCTGGGCAAGTCCCAACCGCTCACGTTGCAGGCCACGTGGAACAAGAGCGCCGAGTCACCGCTGGGCGGCCCATTGGGCAAGCCCTATGTGATGGGCGTGTCTGCGCGCGGCAGCTTCAAGCGCAGCGCCTACGGCATGAACTACGCGGTGGCCAATGGCTGGGTGGGCGACGAGGTGCCGCTCATCATTGAATTCGAGGCTGTGCGCAAGTGAGGTCGGCGGCGCCTCCGGCGCTGGCCTGGCTGCTGCGCTTTGCGCTGGCCTTCGGGCTGCTCAACACCCTGCTGACTTTCGAGAACCGCTGGCCCGGTTTTGGTGTGGCCTACATGCCGCGCCTGTCGTTCGAGCTGTGCCTGGCCGTGATGGCGCTCATGGGTTGGGTGGCGTGGCGAGGCCGCGTATCCCGGCGTGCGGCCTGGGCCTGGACTGCGGGCTTTCTGGTCTTGGTGGTGGTGCGCTACGCCAACGTCACCGCGCCCGCCGTGATGGGTCGCCCGGTCAATGTGTATTGGGACGGGCGCCATGCGGGTGAATTGTTCAAGGTAGCGCTGCAGGCAACGCCGGGCTGGCAGGTGGCTGCATCCATTGGCGCGCTGGTGGTCGGCGTGCTGCTGCTCACGCTGCTCATCCGCTGGGCCGTCGGCGTGCTCGCGCTGACCATGGCCTGGCAAGCCCCTCGCCCCTGGTTGCTGGCGGGTGCAGGCGCCTGCACCTTGAGCTTCGCCGCCTATGTGCCGGACCAGCGCGACACACGCTGGTTCTTCTCGCTGCCCATCACCCCTACGCTTTTGAAGCAAGGTCAGTTGCTGGCCCAGGTGTGGCTGCCGGGGCAGGCGCGCGCGGCGCTGGGACCGGGGCCCGGGTTTGACGGTGACCTGTCCGGTCTCGTCAGCGACCGGGGACCGGCCGACGTGCTGCTGGTGTTCGCCGAGTCCTACGGCACCATCACCTTTGACGACCCGGCACAGGCCGCCGCACTGGCCGAGCCACGCGCCGAGCTGGCGCAGGCCATCGAAGACGGTGGCCGGTTCGTGGTGTCGGCGCGCGTGACCGCGCCCACCTTCGGCGGTTCGTCCTGGCTCTCACACGCCGCGCTGCTGGCGGGTGTGGATACCCGCGACCCGGCCGACCACGATCTGCTGCTGGCCAGCGACCGGCCCACGCTGGTGCGCCATTTCGAGCGCCACGGCTACCGCACAGTGGGCTGGATGCCCGGCCTCAAAAGCCCCTGGCCCGAAGGTGCGTTCTACGGCTTCGACCGTCTGGCCGATGACGCCGGCGTCGGTTATCAGGGACCGGACTTCGGCTACTGGCGCATTCCCGATCAGGCCGCCATGGCGCTGCTGCAGGCGCAGGAACTGGATCGGACCCGCGCGCGAGCACCGCGCTTTGCCGTGTTTGCCACCACCAGCACCCATGCGCCCTTTCACCCGCTTGCGCCTTTCGTGAGCGACTGGACTTCCTTGACGCAGCCCGACGCCTATGCCGGTATGGCGACATCGCCTGCCAACCCATCGCCGCTTCAGGCTGGGCCGCAATACATAGAGGGCATGCGCTACCAGCACGCCTGGATGGCCGACCACCTGCGGCGCCCGGCGCACCGGCCCCTGGTGATGATCGTGGTGGGCGACCACCAGCCGCCAGCCCTGGTGAGCGGCCGTGGGGCCTCGTGGGACGTGCCCGTGCATGTGGTCAGTGAGGACCCCGCGCTGTTGCAACGACTGCTGGGCAGCGGCTTTGTCCCCGGCCTCACGCCGCCTCCCAACACGCTCGGCAGCATGCCTGCGCTGACCTCGGTGTTGCTCAACACCTTCGACGCGCCGGGTGCGCATGAGACGATGGGCGAAGAGCATGTTGTCAGCCCTCCCGATACCGCCGGTTCACAGCATCGGCCGCCGCCAGACTCCTGAAATCAGCCGGTCAGCCATGCGTGCACGTCGCCCGACGGGCCATCGGGCGGCATGGCCCGCAACCAGTTGCGCATGGCGTCGGCCGACTCACCTTCTGCCCTGAGCAAACGCAGCCGTTCGCCCAGTGACACGGCGTAGCGGTAGCGCCCTGCGCCGGCCAGGGCCTCCAGCCGGTCGATGCAGCCCAGGGCCACATCGCGCACCGCCGGCAGGAACTCGAACGACACCGCCGCCACCGGCTGGCTCAGGCCCATGAGCACCTCCAGCTCGAAGCCTTCCACGTCGATCTTCACGAAGTCGGGCATGCCGTGCGCAGCGATCAAGGCATCCAGCGTGGTCACCTCCACCAGCGGCCCGGTTTGCCACTGCACGCCGCGAAACGAAGGCGCAGCACCCGCTCGTTGTACGAAGTCGGTCGACAACGTAGCCACGGTGGGGGTGCGGGGACTGCTCAGCAAACGCGCCTGGCCCGGGGCGCGCCCCAGAGCCTGCGGCACCAAGGCCACTTGAGCATCTGCGCCGAAGCGCCGCTGCAGCAGCCGCAAAAAATCCGCCTGCGGCTCCAGCGCCACCACCCGGGCACCGAGCTGGCGAAATGCCGATACCCGGTTGCCCACGTGCGCACCGACATCAAACGCCAGTCCCTGGGCGGGCACAAAGCGGCGATAAAAGCGCCTCAGCTGCGCACCGCGCCACGGAATGCCCCGGTAAACCAGCAGCGAGCGCAGCAGGCCGAGCCGGCGGTCGAGAAAATCGCCCATGAAGGCGTCTACCTCATTCCCACTCGATGGTGGCCGGCGGCTTGGAACTCACGTCGTAGGTCACGCGGTTGATGCCGCGCACCTCGTTGATGATGCGGCTGCTGACCTTTTTGAGCAGCGCGTAGGGCAGCTCGGCCCAGTCGGCGGTCATGAAGTCGCTGGTCTGCACCGCGCGCAGCGCCACCACGTAGTCGTAAGTGCGGCCATCGCCCATGACACCCACGCTCTTGACCGGCAGGAACACGGTGAAGGCCTGGCTGGTGAGGTCGTACCAGCTCTTGCCGCTGGGGTGGTCGATGGTGGAGCGCAGTTCTTCGATGAAGA
>LNFM01005954.1_pt1 | contig 24712 bp, 16 predicted proteins | sample 596031 | NCBI WGS metagenome assembly LNFM01 (sample SAMN04254537, study PRJNA301005) | activated carbon metagenome | isolation source: dual media filters at the Ann Arbor, Michigan drinking water treatment plant | place: USA: Ann Arbor | reverse complement strand
GCATCGACGCGTGACTCCGGCACGACGGTCGTGCCGGACACCGCGACCGGGCGCTCCGAGGGCGCGATCGGAACGACGGTCGAGCCGGTCACCGCAGGCCGACGCTCGCGCGGTGCGGCGGCGATGACCGTCGCGCCGGTCACCGCAGGCGGCAGCTCGACCGGCGCGGGCGCGGGCGCGATCACGGCCGGCGCGATCGCCTCGGGTTCGATCGCGTCGGCCTCGATCGCGTCGGCCTCGATCGCGATCGCGTCCGCCTCGATCTCGATCGCCGGGGGCTCGATCGCCGCGGCCTCGATCGCCTCGGCCTCGACGGCCGCGGCTGCATTGACTGCCGCCTCGCGCCGACTCGCATCGGCGGCCGCCGCCGCTGCTGCGGCCGCGACCGGCTCGGTCCGGACGGTGACGGCCTGATCGCGCCGCCGCTTCTCCGCGGCGTCGATCGGCACCGGCGGCACCGGGGCCGCATCGACCCGCTCGAGATCCGGATGACCGGTGAAGCGCGCGCGCAGGGACACGAGCATTGTCGCCGCCTCGTCCTCGAAGCCCTGCAGCAACAGGAAGCGGACCTCCGCGAGCTCGTCGGTGATGTCGGGCCAACCCGCGGGCGCAGCGAGCGGTCCATCCTCGGCGGGCGCGTCGGACGGGGGCTCGGCCGGGATGGTCGGCACCGGTGCGGTGACGGGGCGCGGCGCGTCGACCGGCACAGTCGGCACGGGTGCGGTGACGGGGCGCGGCGCGTCGACCGGCAGCGTCGGCGTCGGTGCGGTGTCCGGACGCGGCGCGTCGACCAGGACCGTCGGCGTCGGTGCCGTCACCGGACGCGCCGTCGCGGCAGCACCCGTCGTCGGTGGTGCGGTCCCCGGCCGCACCGGGGGCTTCGTCGCGCTCGGTGCCGCAGGCCGCGTGGTCGCGGGCGGGGCGTCGACGCGCGCGCCCGAGGGACGCGGGGCCGGCGTGATGCGGCCGATCGGCGGCGCCATCGGTCGCTTCGGCGGCGCCGGGCTCGGCGGTGCGGCGCTCGGCGGTGCGGCGCTCGGCGCATCCGCGACCGCCGGGCGTGCCGCGGCCCTGGGCACCTCGCCGGTGCCCGCCCGCCCGCCCGCCCGCGGCGTCTCGCCGCTGCCGGTACGGGCCGCGACGGCGGCGCTCGGACGCGGCGGTGCGGCACGGCGAGGCGGCGCAGCCTCGGGTGACGCGGGCGCGCTCGCGTCACCCGCCGGAGCGTCGACGCGATGCGGCCCATCGGCACCGCACTCGACGCAGAAGCGTCCGCCGATCGGCACGACTGCACCGCACGCGCGACACGGTGCCTCGGGGGGAGACTTGCGTACGCGGGCACCACAGTTCGCGCAGAAGTTGTCGTTCGGCCGATGCTCGGCCCCACAACTCGCACACATCGACGGTTCAGCCACTGCCGGGGCAGGATACCCGTGCGGGTCCGCCGGCGCGACCGGGACGGCGATCGTCACGCGACCACCCCGGCGCACGCGTTCAGGCCGACGGCCACGGGCCCCCGAGGGCCGGCGGCCAGGACCTCGCCCGTCCCGGCCCTAGCAGCCCGCGCCCGGTGACGCGAGCTGCTCGAGCGCATCCCGCATGCTCGCCGCGTCCGCGAAGCGGCGTGCCGGGTCGATCGCGCATGCAGTGGCGACGAACGCATCGAACGCCTGCACGAACGGCCGCGGCAGGCCACCGGGCAGCGCGGCGCTGGGCGTCCACTGGATCGCGCCGCGATGGGCCCGCAAGAGGTCGTGGACCGGCGCGTCGAACAGGTGGGCGAACGGGTGCTGGCCAGTCGCGGCCTGCACGAAGCTGAGCCCGAGGGCGTACAGATCCGTGCGCCCGTCGACGATCGCCCCGAGCCGCGCCTGCTCGGGCGCCATGTACCGCGGATCGCCGACGATGTGCTCGTCGGCGGCCTCGGGCACCGCGAGGTTGCGCGCGATGCCGAAGTCGATGAGCTTGACGACGAACCCGCGCTCGCTCGGCCCACGGGCGACGAAGAGGTTGTACGGCTTGATGTCGCGGTGCACGAGACGTCGCGCGTGCACGTACTCGAGCGCGCGCAGGGCCTGTGCGAACACGTCGAGCAGCACCGGCACGCCGATGCGCCCCTGCATCTCGATCAGCCCGCCGAGATCGTGGCCGACCAACAGATCCATCGCGAGCCACTCGTCGCCGTCGCGCAGCCGCGAGCCGGCGTCGAGGACCCGCACGAGGTTCTGGTGCTCGAAGCCGGCGCCGAGCCGCGCCTCGCGACGGAACCGCCGCCGGTACGCTGGCGGCACGTCGCGCTTGAGGAACTTCACCGCGACCTCGCGATCGAGCGCCTCGTCGAGCGCGCGCCACACCGTGCCCATGCCCCCCTCGCCGATCGGCGTGAGCAGGCGATAGCGGCGCGTCTGCTCGATGCACTGTCCGGCGTGGAGCGCCCCGACCGCACCGCGGCCGTCGACGACGGGCGGGGGGACGAGCGCGAGGACGGTGCGATCGGACATCACGCCCCTTCGTACGGTCGGCGGCACGCGACGACCACCGGACGACCCGGTCCCGATCGGGACCCGAGGGCGACCAGAGAGTCCATCGCCGGCCACCGACGCGCTTGCCTGCGCAGGTCGCCGCGCCGATGATGACGCGCCGCCGCATGCCCCGCGCCGCCGCCTCGCCCCACGCCTCCACGCCGCGCTCGCGGGCCCGTCGCATCGGCGAGATCCTCGACGCGCTGTTCCCGATGCCGGCGATCCCGCTGGATCACGGCGATCCGTTCCAGCTCCTCGTCGCGGTGCTGCTCAGCGCGCAGACCACCGATCGCGCGGTGAACCTCGTGACGCCGGCGCTGTTCGATCGAGCCCCGACGCCCGCCGCGATGGCGGCGCTGCCGGTCGCGACGATCCTCGACCTCATCCGCACGATCGGCCTCGCGCCGACCAAGGCCAAGCACCTGAAGGCCGCCGCCGGCCTGCTGGTGGAGCGCCACGGCGGCGTCGTCCCGGCGGACGCCGACGCGCTCGAGGCCCTGCCCGGCGTGGGTCACAAGACCGCGAGCGTCGTGCTCGCGCAGGCATTCGGCATCCCGGCGTTCCCGGTCGACACGCACATCCATCGGCTCGCCGCGCGCTGGCGGCTGTCCGACGGCAGCAACGTGCGGGCGACCGAGCGCGATCTGAAGGCGTTGTTCCCCGAAGACGAGTGGAACCGACGGCACCTGCAGATCATCTACTTCGGTCGCACGCACTGCCCCGCGCGGGGCCACGACGTCGAGGCCTGTCCCATCTGCTCGTGGGCGGCGTCCCGGGCCTGAGGCGAAGGCCCCGGCCCGGGACTCCAGCACCACCGGCGCGCGTCGGACGACTACGACGCCTTCTCCTCGAACTCGGCGTCGATGACGTCCTCGGGCTCGCTCGGCGCGGTGCCCTGGTTGCCCGCGTTGGCGTAGGCCGCCTGCGACATCCGATGCGCGGCCTCCGTCAGCCGCTTGCGCGCGGCCATCATCGCGTCGATGTCGTCGCCCTCGAGCGCGGTGCGGGCCTGGGCCAGCACCGCCTCGAGCTCGGTGCGCGCCGCAGCGGGGACGGACGGCTGCGCGCCGAACTTCTCCGCCTGGAGCACCAGCGCCTCGAGGGCGTTGCGCTCGTCGGCGCGCTGACGACGACGCGCGTCCTCGGCCGCGTGCGCCTGGGCCTCGTCGACCATCCGCTTGATGTCGGCCTCGGCGAGCCCGCCGGTCGACTTGACCTCGACCTTCTGCTGGCGCCCCGTGGCCTTGTCGGTGGCCGAGACGTGGACGATGCCGTTGACGTCGATGTCGAACGCGACCTCGATCTGCGGGGCGCCCTGCGGCGCCTTGGCGATCCCCTCCAGGCCGAACTTCGCCAGCGTGCGGTTGTCGGCCGCCATCTTGCGCTCGCCCTGCAGCACGTGGATCTCGACGCTCGGCTGATCATCGGCCGCGGTGGTGAAGATCTCGGACTTGCGGGTCGGCACGGTGGTGTTGCGCTCGATGAGCACGGTCATCACGCCGCCCTTGGTCTCGATCCCCAGCGACAGCGGGGTGACGTCGACGAGCACCATGTCCTTGACGTCGCCGGTGAGCACGCCGGCCTGCACGGCCGCGCCGAGCCCGACCACCTCGTCGGGGTTGACGCCCTTGCTCGGCGGCTTGCCGAAGAGGGCCTCGACGCGCCGCTGCCGACGAGCAGGACCTCGTCGAGATCCCCGATGTTCTTGCCGGCGTCGGCGAGCGCCCGCTTGCACGGCCCGAGCGACCGCTCGACGAGCTCGTCGATCAGCGACTCGAACTTCGCGCGCGTCAGCTTGATCTGCAGGTGCTTCGGACCCGTGGCGTCCGCGGTGAGGAACGGCAGGTTGATCTCCGTCTCGGCCTGCTGCGACAGCTCGATCTTCGCCTTCTCGGCCGCGTCCTTGAGCCGCTGCAGCACGAGCTTGTCCCGCGAGACATCGATGCCGGTGTCCTTCTTGAACTCGCCGAGCAGCCAGTCGATGATCCGCTGGTCGAAGTCGTCGCCGCCCAGGTGCGTGTCACCGCCGGTCGACAGGACCTCGACGACGTCGTTGGCCACCTCCAGGATCGAGATGTCGAACGTGCCGCCACCGAGGTCGTAGACCGCGACGAGTCGCTCGCGGTCCCCCGGGGTCTTGCCGCCGTGGGCATACGCCAGCGCCGCCGCAGTCGGCTCGTTGACGATGCGCAGCACCTCGAGCCCCGCGATGCGACCGGCGTCCTTGGTCGCCTGTCGCTGCGCGTCGTTGAAGTACGCGGGCACCGTGATGACGGCCTTGCTCACCGGCTCGCCGAGGTAGTCCTCGGCGGCCTTCTTGAGCTTGCCGAGGATGCGGGCGCTGATCTCCGCGGGCGACCACTTCTTGCCGCGCAGATCGAACTGCACGCCGCCGCCCTTGGCCTCGGACACCGCGAACGGCACCCGCTTGCGCTCGTCCGCGACCTCGTCGAACCGCCGCCCCATGAACCGCTTGGCCGAGAACACCGTGTTCTCGGGGTTGGTGATGGCCTGCCGCCGGGCCTGTTGCCCGACCAGCGCCGTGCCGTTCGCCTCGATGGCGACCACGCTCGGCGTGGTGCGGCCCCCCTCTTCGTTCGCGATGACCTTGGGCTCGCCGTCCTCCATCACGCACACGACGGAGTTGGTGGTCCCGAGATCGATGCCGATGACTTTGGACATCTGAAGGAACTCCCCGGGCCACGAAGGACCCGAAAACTGGTTGTGTTGGACGGCGAGCGGTGAGGATCCACCGCGGCTCGCCTCGACTTCGAAGGGGGAAGCTAAGCGCGGGACCCGACCTGTCAATCGCGCGGCGGCTCCGCAGCCGTTGCGCGACGACGGGCGCGGGCTCCGAGCGTTGGTGTACCCTGGCCCGATGCGCGGCGACTGGCCCTCTCTCACGGCGATGGCGGTCGCGTTCGGCCGCGGCCTCGGCACCGACGACGAGGCCCCGGATCCCCACGCGCAGGCGCTCCTGCCGGCCCCGCTGGGCGCCGCGCTGCGGGCCTTCGGACGCCGCGGCGCCCGCTCGGCGATCCGGGCGCTGAGCTTCGGCATGGTCGACCACGTGTGCCTGCGCACCGCGGCGATCGACGCCGCGCTGCGCGACGCGATCGCGGGGGGCTGCACGCAGCTCGGCATCCTCGGCGCTGGCCTCGACGCCCGCGCGTGGCGGCTCCCGGAGACGGCCGCGACCGACGTCTTCGAGGTCGATCACCCGTCGACGCAGGTGGGCAAGCGCGACGCCGTGGCGCAGGCGAGGATGCGGCCGTGCGCGCGCAGCATCGCCTTCGTCGCCGTCGACTTCGAGCACGAGCGCCTCGGCGCGCGCCTGGACGACGAGGGCCACGATCCCGCGCGACCGACCGCGTGGATCTGGGAGGGCGTGACGCCGTACCTCCACCCGGCGGCGATCGAGCAGACCCTCGCGGACGTCGCGGCGCGGTCGGCCGTGGGCTCCGTGATGATGATGACGTACGCGATCGACGAGCTCGTCCCCCTGCCGATCCCCGGCCTCGGTGCGCTGACCAAGCTGGCCTTCCGCAGCCTCGGCGAGGCGCTGTTCGGGGCGATGGCGCCCGAGCGCGCCGCAGCGCTCCTCGCCGAGCACGGCTTCGCGGCGGTGAGCGACACCGACGCCCGCGATTGGAGCGCGCTCGCGCCGGGCTCCGCCGCCCTCGCCCTCCCCTTCCGCGGCGAGCGGCTGATGGTCGCGCGCCGCGACGCGTGACGCGACGCGACGCGCGATGGCCGATCTACAGCGTCTTCAGGTACTCGAGCAGCGCGACGCGCTCGTCGTCCGAGAGCATGTCGCCGAACTCGTGCCCACCGTTGCCGTGGCCCTGCAGCGTGGTGTCGTAGACGAACTTCCGCTCGGCGTCGGGCGCATCGGCCCACGGGTAGGGCACCGACAGCCACGGCCACCCGAGCGCGGCCTCGTCGAAGTGGGTGCTGTCGTAGTCGACCCGCTTCCACCGCTCGGGCCGCGCGGTGCTGTCGATGACCAGGGCCAGCGACGGCACCGAGCCGTTGTGGAAGAACGGTGCGGTCGCCCAGATCCCGTCGAGCGGCGGCGCTGTGTAGCCGACCAGCGGATCGTCGACGACCAGCTCGGTCACCTGGCCGTAGACCGAGCCGTTGAACCAGTCGATGAGCGGCGAGTTCATCGCGTACTCGGCGACCAGGGGATCGGTGCCGATGACGTCGAGCCCGAACACGAGGTTCGGGTAGGTGTCCTGCTCGTCCGACCCCGCGTAGGTCCCGTGGCAGCCGGCGCACGCGGCCGCGAACACGTCGCCGCCGACCTCTGCGAGCTCGTGGTCGATCGCGAACGGGTACGCCGGCGCCTCGATCGACGCCACGTACGCGCGGATGTCGTCGAAGTAGTCGAGGATCTCCTGCGCCTCTTCGACGCTGTCGGTGCACAGCGACGACGCGAACATCATCGTGCCGCGATGATCGCCGCGCGCCATGCCGTTGTAGAACAGGCCGTGCTTCTTCTTCACGCGCCACCACGGCGGCGTGTCGACGGGCGCGACCAGATCGGGGATCTCGGAGTGCGGCGTGTCGCTCCACGCCAGCGTCTGCTGATCGCGGTGCGCCGCGAGCACCACCGCGACCTCGTCGGCCGGGTTGGTGCCGACGGTGTTCATCGTGATGGCGGGCCCCAGCACCTGGTAGCGCTGGGCGAAGCGGGCGAGCTCGTCGAGCCCCGGGATCGGCAGGTCGGGGATCGGCACGCCGCCGAGGAGCTCACCGAGGTTCTGCGTGTAGTCGGCGTCGGCCCGGCCCAGGCCGATCACCAGCTCGCCGTCGAAGCGGCCCGCGTGGCACTCGAGGCAGTTGAGCGACGCGATCTCGGCCCCGCTGTCGGTGACGTGGACGGTCCAGTTGTAGGGCACCAGCGCGTTCTTGCCGGTGCGGCCCGGCAGCGGCGGCTCGCTGGCGAACGCCCCGAGCAGCGGCTGCGCGAGCGCGAACAGGGGGTACGGGATCCCGCACGACACGTAGCCGCGCTCGAGCAGCGCGACGCGGCCGGCCTCGGGATCGCCGGTCGGCGGCTCACCCGGCGGGATCGGCTGGCCCTGCGTCCACGGCCCTGGCGCGTCCCCGGTCTCGCTCCCGGCGACGTCGCCCGTGTCGGGGGCCGCGGAGCCGCTCGACGCCTCGGCGCCGCTCGAGCTGGCAGCCGCGCCCTGGTCCGTCCCGCCCTGGGTCGTGCCCGCGCCCGAGGCGGAGCTCTCCGCGTCGCCGCACGCCGACAGCGACCACGCCAATGCGGACGCCACGTGTCCGTGTCGCATCGCCCTCACCGACCGCACGGTACCACGGGCCCGCGCCGCGGTGGCCCGCGTCGGCGCGACCGCGCGCGGCCGCGGGCCCTGGCCGCGACAGTTCGGCATGTTACGATGATCTCGATGCTCGAGGCCCACCCGCTGTGGACGTCCGCACAGCAGCTCGGGCGCACGGGCTTCGTCGCGCGTGGCCAACGTTGGTACCTGCTCAAGCACGCGCAGGCGGGCAGCGCCTTCGTCGATCCCAAGTTCGACTACCACACCGTCGCGATCCGCTCGAAGGGCGAGCTCGACGACGCCGATCCCTACCCCGACGAGTGGCGGTACCTCGAGGTCTCCAAGCGCCCGGGCAATCCGTTCCCCGAGCGGATCAGTGTCGGCCGCGCCAACAACTGCGACGTCGTCCTGCGCTTCCCGTTCGTGTCGAAGCTCCACGCCCACTTCCTCGCCGGTGACGGCGCCGGGCTGCGCCTGTCCGATCACCGCTCCGCGAACGGGACGGCGGCCGGCGGTCGAGCCCTCGGCTCGGGTGAGACCGTCGACATCCACAGCGGTGACTGGATCGGCATCGGCCCGCTTCGCCTGCAGCTCCTCGACGCCAGCGACCTGTTCGACACGCTCGCGCGGGCGTTCGCCGGTCCCTCGCCCGGCTAGCCGCCGCCCTGCGCGTGCCGTCCGCGGCCCGCGGCCGCCTCGTGGGGCCCCGCCGCGCCGCCCGGGGAGCCCCTCGCCGGCGACGGGGGTTGCGCCGGCGGCGAAGGGGGCACTACGATGCGACATCGTGCGCATCCGCTACGCAGCTCGGACCGACGTCGGCCGCAAGCGCACCCACAACGAGGACTACTTCGCGTTGCTCGAGGAGGAGCGGTTGTTCCTCGTCGCCGACGGGATGGGTGGCCACGCATCGGGTGACGTCGCGAGCAAGCTGTCGACCGAGGTGATCGGCGAGTTCTATCGCACGAGCCGTGACCCGGACGCGACCTGGCCGTATCGCTACGATCCCTCGCGGTCGTACGCAGAGAACCGGATCCTCGCCTCGATCTGCCTGGCCAACGAGCGCATCCACGACGCGTCGATGCGCAACCGTCACCAGCGCGGCATGGGCACGACGATCGTCGCGTTCCACTTGAACGGGGCCAAGGCCTTCATCGCCCACGTCGGCGACTCGCGCTGCTATCGGATCCGCAACGGCTCGATCCACTCGCTCACGCGCGACCACTCCCTGCTCGAGGACTGGAAGGACGCGCGGCCCGATCTCACCGAGCAGGAGATCCGCGACTTCCCCCACAAGAACGTCATCACCCGGGCGCTCGGCATGCGCGAGACGGTCGACGTCGATCTGTCGGCGGTCAAGGTCGACGACGGCGACCGCTTCGTCCTGTGCTCCGACGGCCTGTCGGGGATGCTGACCGACGCCGAGATCCACGAGATCGTGGCCACCCACACCGACCCCGAGGCGGCGGTGGCCGAGCTCATCGATCGCTCGAACGAGGCCGGCGGCGACGACAACGTCACCGCGATGCTCATCGAGTGCCGCTTCACGTGAGCGCCGTCGTCGCTCCGTAAGCCCGGACCCCCCGGCGCGTTGTGCATCTCGCCAATGGCATGGGGTGGCAAGACCGGGTTGGGGTGGCGCGTGGCGCAGCGGGCGCTGGGACCGTCGGGGCTGGCGAGTGCGGTGCTGCTGTCGCAGCCCGGCTGCATCTTCGACGCCGACTGCGGCATCTGCGATCCGCAGAACCTGGTGCTCGAGAGCATCAGCGGGGTCAACTACGCCTCGAAGAAGATCCACGTGCTCGGCCCCGACTGCGAGGGTGAGCGCTGCCGCGACGCGCCGAGCTCGGGCAAGTACTTCGTCGAGGAGATCGGTCCGTGCGAGCAGAGCGAGGACGCCCTGGCCTCGCCCCGCGGTCCCGAGGAATTCTGCCGTCTGTCGCCCCTGGTGACCGCGTACGGCGTCGAGTTCATCTTCAACAACCTCCTCGAGGCGACCTCGGTCGAGCTGGTCCGCAAGCGACCCGACCAACCCAAGCTCTACGAGGTCTACGACTGGAAGACCCGCATCCTGTCGATCGAGGGCCCCATCACCCGCTTCGCCGGCGACGTGGACATCGGCACCTCGAACCAGCCCGACGTGGTGTCGCGCGCGGTGAACCTCGCCTGCATCGACAACCTCCGCGACGCCGGCATCGCCTACGGCCACGAGGACTACGCCGATCCGACCACCGATCCATGCAACGGGACGCGCGTCGTCGACGACGCGATCGTGCCGCTCAAGATGCGCATCGGCACCGACGACGCGGTCATCCAGTCGTACCGCGGCCTCACGACGCACGGCAGCGCCGACACGTTCGACTGCATCACGCCCGAGGGCGGCGTCGACACCTGCTGCTCGGAGTGCGACTGGCTGCTGTCGACGCGCGTGGCCAAGTACGGCGTCGACGGCTCGGGCGACGCACGGACCCCGAACTACGCGCCCGAGGCCCCGCCCGGCAACGGCGCGATCGAGTGCGACGCCGCGGCGGGCGACGTCTACCGCGAGTGCGCGGGGTTCGTGCCGTCGGTCGACCGCGGCACGACGACCCGCAGCTACGACTACCACTGGTCGTGCGATCCCGCGGATCCCGGCTGCGAGCGCGAGCGCTTCGACGTCCCGCGCTACGACAAGCTCCGCGAGACCCACCCCGACCTGCGGCCCGCCTGGGCCGAGCAGCGCACGGCGTCGTGCAAGGACGACGGCGACTGCCTGTCGATCCACAACCTGCCCGGGACCGCGTGCATCGGCACCAAGGACGGGGCCGCATGCGACCCCAACCTCGATCCGACCTGCACCGGGGGTCAGTGCCGCCCGGCGTGGTTCGTGGACTGCCGCGCCGACAACCTCACCACCGGCGCCGCGCGGGGCTTCTGCGTGGACGCGCGCTTCTCCGACGACGACGCCGGCGCCTGCTACACCGCGGGCCGCGACTTCCAGGGTCAGTGCGATCCCGAGGGCAACGGCTGCCGCGACGTCGGCTCCGGCAGCCGCCTGGCGTCGTGCGACAGCGAGCGCGGCGACGGGACCCTGGCCGCCGACGAGTGCTGCCAGGACGCGCTCGGCCCCGGGATCGAGGCCTGCGATCCTCTCTATCAAGACCGCGTCGCCCCGCGGCCGCTGTACGATCGCAACGAGCAGCTGCCGGGGCCCACGCGCAGCTGCGTGTGCACCGACAACCCCTCGGAGGACTGCGCCGAGATCGTCGCGGCGCTGTGCACCGACGCCGACGGCGAGCTCCGCGACGAGCGGCGGGGCGAGTACGCCGTGGCCTTCATCGAGCGGCCCGGCGGCGTCATCTATGATCCGGCGATCAAGGGCTTCGAGTGGCGCCCGGCCGACGTCGGCAACCTCGAGCGCGCCCGCGTCGAGCAGTGCGCCGAGTCCCACGGACGAATCCCGCCACGCAACCGCCACGACGGCTGGCGCGCCAGCGACGGCGCCTTCGTCGAGGCCCGCGAGGACTTCGATCGCGCGATGTGTTCGGGCCAGGAGTACACCGTCATCTTCGCGCTGCCGGGCGACGGCGAGTACATCCGCGACAAGAACGACAACACGCTGGAGGGCCGCGCCACCTACCGCTTCGAGACGCCGCAGTTCCACGTCGTTCCCGGCAGCGGCTTCCCCTCGGACGCGCTGCGCGTCGGCGCCTGCGATGACTTCGCCCTGCGGTTCTCGAACAAGGTCGACATCTCGCCGACCAACCTCCGCAAGCTCGCCCTGTACGAGGTCGAGGGCGACGGTGAGGACGGCGGCGAGCTGGTCGGCCGCGACGGCTGCGGCGTGGTCCCGGTCGCCGGCGGCCCCGATTGCTACGACGACCGCACCGCGCTCGAGGCCGATCCCTGCGGCGCGCCATGCCTGGTCGTCGACATCAACGCCAACGACGTCGGCCAGATCGCGGTGTCGATCGATCCGACGCGACACGACACGCCGCTCTTCCCCGGCCGACGCTACCGCATGGTCGCGCCGGGGCTCGACGACATCGCGCAGATGGCCGACCCGACGGCCTACCGCGCGGCGTTCTGGGACGCGTGCGGCATGCCGCTGGTCACCGGAGGCGCGAGCACGCCCGACTTCCTGTACGAGTTCGAGATCGATCCGCCCAAGTGCAAGGAGGATCCCGACGACGACAAGATCCCGACGAGCTGCGACAACGCCGACGAGATCCCCAACACCGAGCAGGAGGACCTCGACGGCGACGGCATCGGCGACGTGTTGGATCTCTGCCCGGTGGTCGCGACCCTGACCGGCAACCAGGGTGACAGCGACGACGACGGCATCGGCAACGACTGCGACGTGTGTCGCCGGCCGATCTCGCAGTACAACACCGCCGCGGTCGACACCCGCTATCGCCTGGGCGTGCACGCCAACCCGTCGCAGTCGGACGCCGACGGCGACGGCATCGGCGACGTCTGCGACAACTGCATCACCGTCGCCAATTGCTCGGAGTACGGCCCGGACGCCCCGTGGAACCCGGGCCAGCCGATCCCGTACGAGGACCTCGCCCGCTGCCAGGCCGACGACGACTTCGACATGGTCGGCAACGCCTGCGTCGGCCTGCGGCAGGACGGCGCGGCCGGCCCGGTGGGTCTGGCCGACGGTGACGATCTCGATCAGGACGGCCTCGCCAACGCGATCGACAAGTGCCCGCGGCTGCCCCTGCCGGCGACCCCGTGCGACGACGGCGACTGCCCGGACGCGTCGGTGTGCGAGCCGTGCGACGACGATGACACGTGCGTCGCGACGGGCCTGTGCAATCACCCGGACAGCGAGCCGTCGGCCGACGGCGAGTTCGTGGGCGACGGTGTCGGCGACGCGTGCGACACCTGCCCCACGCTGTCGAACCCGATGCAGCACTTCGACGAGGCCGCCGCCGAAGACGACGACTCCGACGGCGACTTCATCGGGGAAATCTGCGAGGCCAACAGCGACTGCTCGGACATCGGCGGCACCGAGGCGCGCCCGTTCGCGTTCTACGGCGTGAGCGCCTCCGGCTACTGCTGCAACGTGCTGCTCTTCGAGGACGACGACGGCAACCTGCGGCGCGTCTTCGACGGCGAGGTCCTGCTCGATCCGGGCGTCCGCGACCCCGAGGGCGTGCTGCTGCGGGATCCGGTGCCGATCCGTCGCGACTGCGACGAGCCGCCCGACCTCGCCGACCTCGACAAGACGTGCCGCCGGCTGCCCGATGCGGTCGCGACCGCCCCCGGCGTGCTGGTGCCCGCGGCCGGCTGCGAGGCCGCGCTCGACGGCCTCGATCCCGCGGGCCTGCGCCCGCTCACCCTCGCCGACGTCGGCTCGATCGACGCGCTGTGGGATCGCATGTGCCTGCTGCCGACGCGCGATCAGGACTTCGACGGCCTCGGCGATCGCTGTGATCTGTGCGCGTTCGACTACGACCCGGACAACGAGCCGTACACCGACGCGAACAACCGGCTGTGGCCGAAGTACGGCGGCGTGTGCAGCGGGCCCTACTCCCTCGAGACCCGCTGCGCCGTCGACATGACCGACACCGACGGCGAGAGCAGCGGCGGCACCGGGGCCACCGACGGCGGCGCATCCTCCACCGGACCTGGGACGGGCGGCGGGACGTGACCCGTCAGCGCCGGCCCGGTCGTCCGTTGCCACGGGCGGGATCGGGTCGGCCGTGCATGTGCGCTCACCAACGTCTGCGAACGGCCGGCCCACCGGCGCGGCCCCGGCCGCGCGCGCCCCGCGAAACCCGCCCACACCCCGGAATCGGCGCCCCAGGCCGGCCCCGGGCCACCGCGCCGCCGCCCCGGAATCGGTCCCATCCACCTTCCCGAAGCCGCGAGGTTCGGGTTACCTCGAAACGAGTTCCGGCGTAGTCTCACCGCCGGTTCCATCGGGCCGCGGCCGACCGCGCCCCCTCGACGGACGAACAGTTTCATGAGCATCGCGAAGACGAACAACCCTCGTGTGCGTGGGGCCTTTGCCCTGGGAACCCTGAGTGTCATCGCATTCGGGGAAGCGGCCTGCATCCGCGATACGGACTGCGGCATCTGCGACCCGGACAACTTGATCCTCGAGAGCATCTCGGGGGTCAACTACGCCTCGAAGAAGATCCACGTCCTCGGCCCGACCTGCAAGGGCGACAACTGCCCCGGCAGCGTCGACAAGGGCTCGTACTTCGTCGAGGAGATCGGGCCCTGCGAGCAGAGCGAAGAGGCGTTGGCCTCGCCGCGCGGCCCCGAGGAGTACTGCCGGATCTCGCCGCTGGTCGTGGCGTTCGGCGTCGAGTTCATCTTCAACAACCTCCTGGACGCGACGTCGATCGAGCTGGTCCGCAAGCGCCCCGATCAGCCCAAGCTGTTCGAGGTCTACGACTGGAAGACCGACATCATCGACATCGTCGGCCCGACCACGCGCTACAACGGCGACTTCATCAAGGGCGGCGCCGAGGAGCCCGACCTCGTGTCGCGCCTGGTCAACCTCGCGTGCATCGACAACCTCGCCGACGAGGGCATCCCGTTCGACGCCGGCAGCTACGCCGACCCGGCCACCAACCCGTGCAACACCACGCGGCAGGTCGACGGCGACATCTGGCCGCTCAAGATGCGCCGCGGCACCGACGACGCCAAGCTGGTGTCGTTCCGCGGCCTGTGGACGTCGGGCACCAACGGCTGCGACACGCCCCAGGAGGGCTACGACAGCTGCTGCAGCGAGTGTGACTTCATCCTCTCGACGCAGGTCGCCAAGTACGGCCTCGACGAGGCCGGCAAGCCGCGCACGCCCGAGAACGCGATCACCTGCGACGCCGAGCTCGGCGACGAGCTGAGCGCGTGCCGCGGCTTCGTCATCGACGCGGACCGCAGCGACGAGGAGTTCAACTACAAGTACTTCTGGTCCTGCGCCCCGGGCGACGAGGGCTGCGAGGCCGAGGAGTTCAAGCTCCCCTGGTACGACAAGATCCGCGAGACGCACCCCGACGAGCGGCCGGCGCACCTCGAGAAGTTCATCTCCAAGTGCACGAAGAGCCAGGACTGCGGCGACTCGGTCCACGGCCTCGACGGCACGCTCTGCATCGGCGAGACGGCGGATGGCGCCGCGTGCGAGGCCTCGGCCGACAACCCCGACTGCACCGGCGGCACCTGCCGCGCGCAGTGGATGGTCGACTGCCGCGCCAACCCCGACACCACCGGCGGCGAGCAGGGCTACTGCGTCGACCGGCGCTTCTCCGACGCGGGCGCGGGCGCCTGCTTCTTCGTCGATGACAAGGCCTTCACCGGCCAGTGCGACGACGAGGGCGAGAACTGCAAGACCTACAACAAGGGTGACAAGGGCCAGACGCAGCTCGCCGCGTGCAACAGCGACGCGAACGACACCGTGCTCACGGCCGCCGAGTGCTGCCAGGCGAACCTCGGCGCCTCGGCCGACGGGGCCGAGTGCGATCCCTTCTACCAGAGCGCGGTCGAAGAGGTCCCCCGGTACAACCGCAACGACAAGCTCCCCGAGGCGACCCGCGACTGCATCTGCTCCGACGCCGATCAGAAGCCCGAGTGCAAGGCTGTCGTGGACTCCAGCTGCCGCGACGCGGACGGCAACATCCGCCCCGATCGCGCGGGCGAGTACGCGGTGATGTTCATCGAGCGCCGCGGCGGCGTGGTCTACGACCCGGCGATCAAGGGCGTCGAGTGGCGGCCCGCCGATCTCGGCGGCATCCCCCGCGCCGACATCGAGAGCTGCGCCGAGGGCCGCGGCCTCATCGGCAAGCGCAACCGGCACGACGGCTGGCGCGAGAACGACGCGTTCATGCCCGAGACGTTCGAGGACTTCGACCGCGCGATGTGCTCGGGCGCCGAGTACACCGTGACCTTCGGCGTCCCCGGTGACCGCGAGTTCATCGTCGACAAGGTCGGCAACTCGCTCGAGGGCAAGAACGAGTACACGTTCGAGACCTCGCAGTTCCACGTCATCCCCAATAGCGGCTTCCCGACGGACAACCTCCGCATCGGCGCCTGCGATGACTTCGGGATGCGCTTCTCCAACAAGTACGACATGAGCCCGGAGAACCTGCGCAAGCTGCAGCTCGTCCGGGTCGACATCGGCGATCCGGAGAACCCGGACGACGACGAGGTGACGACGCCGAACGACGACTGCACGGACGTCGGCGCGCCGGTTGCGGGCGGCCCGAACTGCGCCGAGACCGAAGAGGGACTCGACGGCGACGGCGATGGCCAACCGGATCCGTGCTCGGCGCCGTGCCTCACCGTCGACATCGCCGAGCAGGCCACCGGCGGCCTCTCGGTCGAGATCGACTCCGCGGAGTTCGGTTCGATCCTCCAGGTCGACTCGCACTATCGCCTCCTCGTGCCTGGCCTCGGCAACCGCGACCAGATGGAGGACGGCGGGCTCTACCAGGCGGCGTTCTGGGACGCCTGCGGCATGCCGCTCGTCCTCGGCGGCACCGACGACCCGAACGACTTCATCTACCAGTTCAAGATCGACCAGCCGAAGTGCAAGGAGGACGCCGACCAGGACGAGGTCCAGCTCTCCTGCGACAACGCGCCCGACTACTTCAACCCCAACCAGGAAGACACGGACGACGACGGCGTCGGCGACGTCATCGACCTGTGCCCCACCGTGCCGAGCTCGCAGGCGAACTCCGCCGACTCGGACAAGGACGGCATCGGCAACGAGTGCGACTCGTGCCGCCAGACGACCAACCAGTACAACGACGCCGACGGCATCTCGGTCGACCCGTCGCTGCTGGTCCGCAACATCCCGTACCAGACCGACACCGACGAGGACGGCATCGGCGACGTCTGCGACAACTGCGTTGTCACGGCCAACTGCGAGAGCTACGGGCCGAGCAACGAGTACGAGGTCGGCGACCCGATCGCCTACGACGATCGCAACAAGTGCCAGCGCGACGACGACACCAACCTCGTCGGCGACGCGTGTGACGGCATGGAAGCCGACGGTGCGGCCGGCCCGGTCGGCCTCGGGCCCACGGACGACTTCGACCAGGACGGCCTGAACAACATGATCGACCTCTGCCCGCGGCAGCCGGTCGACCTCATCGCCTGCACCGGCGACGAGGAGTGCGGTCCGAACCGCGACTGCGACACGTCGACGGGCGTCTGCAACCACCTCGACAGCGACGGCGACCTCGTCGGCGACATCTGCGACACCTGCGCCTACGCCGGCAACGGAGACCAGATCACCGAGGGCGGCATGCAGGAGGACGACGACGACGGCGACTTCGTCGGCAAGGTCTGCGAGACCAACTCGGATTGCGCCGAGCGCACCGACGCCCGCCCGTTCGGGTTCTTCGAGGTCGCGGTCAACGGGAACTGCTGCACCGTGCAGCTCACCGAGGACGCGGACGGCAACCTGCTGAACGCCGTCACCGGCAACCCGCTGCTCGATCCCGATGACCTGCCGGTCCGCCTCGACTGCGACGAGCCGGAGGACCCGACCCAGCGCACGTGCCGGAAGCTGCCCGATGCCGTGGCCGCCCAGCCGGGCGTGCTCACGCCGCCCCCGGGCTGCGACGAGGCCCTGGCCGCCGCCGGCTACACCGCCGCCGAGAACCCGCGCATCGAGGCCGCCGACGTGGCGTCCCTCGACGTCCTCTGGAACAACATCTGCCTGCTGCCGCAGTTCGACCAGGACTTCGACGGGTACGGCGACCCCTGCGACCTCTGCCCGCAGGACTTCGATCCGGAGAACAAGGAGTTCGTCGACGCCAACGGTCGCGTGTGGCCCAACGACGGCGCCTACTGCAACGGCGACTACAACATCGAGAACAAGTGCGCGGCCGAGGACACCGGCGACTCGTCGGGCTCCGGCTCCGACTCGGGTAGCTCCTCGGGTGGCGCCGGCACGGCCGGCGGCTCCTCGGGCGGTTGATCGCCCGCGCGGCGGCTCACCGCCGCCGCCATTCGCTCCGAAGGGGTGTCACGGGCAAGGGCCCGGGCGCCCCTTCGGCGCGTCTGGGGTCGGACGCCGCCGGAGCGTGGCTCGGTGCACGCGCGCGCGCCGAGCGGGCGTCAGGGCCCGCGCCACTGCTCCCACTCGGGCGCGCCGGCGAACAGCAACCCGTAGGTCGTGTCGTTCGCCGAGACGATGCGCCCGGTGAGGACGATGGTCCGCGGGCGCTTGCCCACGACGAGGTCGATCACCAGCCACGCCAGCTCGCCGATGGTGAGCGCGAGGTTGGGGGCCTGCACGGCCGCCCCGCCGGCGCCGAGATCGACGACGGTGACGCGGGCGGTGCGATCCCCGAGGTGTTCGCCGTGCCGGAGCCGCGCCGGGAACCCGCAGCGGAAGCGATAGAACTTGCGCTGGGCGTGCTCCGCATCAGTGGGCGTCGGCGGCTGGTGCAGCGCGCCTTGCAGCGCGCCGAAGCGGCGGATCTCGGCCTCCTCGAGCGGGTCCTGCCGAAGCGAGCGGATGCGGAGCGCCCGGTAGTCGAGGATGTCACCGAGGAGATCGCCGCCGTAGGCGCTGCCGTCCGCGTAGCAGGCCAGCACGCGGTGCCGCTGCGCGCCGGGCTCGAGCACGAACGCCCCGCCCGACTCGCTGCTGTCCCGCCGCGGGGCCGGGAGGTCGAGCTGCCAGTGATCGACGGTGCGACGGTGGGTGTCGGCCGAGTTGACCTTCACCGCGAACACGACGCCCGAGTCGGCGGAGTCGTCGCCCTCGTCGTCGAGCTCCTCGTAGACGAAGCGCGCCCGCATGATCCGGATGATGTCGCCGTGCACCAGGCGGTGGCGCGTGACTCGGCGGTCCCCGACGAAGGTGCCGTTGTTGCTCGCGAGGTCCATGAGCACCGCGTTGCCGGCGTTGTCGTCGACGACCTGCGCGTGCTGCCGCGAGACGCCGTCGTGGATGAGCTGGATGTCGGAATCACCGGCGCGACCGATCCGCATCCGGCCGCGCACGGGGTAGCTCGCCCCGGCCAGCGGCCCCTCGACGGCTCGGAGCTGACGCCTTCTCCCCACGACGTGAGTGTAGGCGGTCGGCGAACCGCGATCACCCGATCCGGTGCGGCCATATCGCGGAAGCTCCAGTCACGCGCCGCTGGCCCCCCTTGGGTCCGGAGTCAGGCCGTGGTCGGCTCGGGCTGCAGGGCGGGGAAGCGCGGCGCGTAGGGCAAGCCGATCGCGAGCTCACCCGCGATCACCTGCCGTTGCCGCTGCTGCCAGAATTCGGGCGTCAGCAGGGCCGCATGCGCCCCGAGGAACGCGGCCCGCAGCGCTGGGTCGCTGGGGACGATGAACGGCGCCCACTCCTCGGGGAACACGTCGCTGTCGGCGACGGCGTAGTACGGCTGATCGGACAGCTCGTCCTCGTAGGAGCGCGCCTTGGGGATCCGCCGGAAGTTGCACTCGAGCAGCGGGCTGATCTCGTCGTAGTCGTACAGGACGAGCCGCTCGTGTCGGGTGACGCCGAAGTTCTTCCACAGGAGGTCGCCGGCGAAGATGTCGTTGGCGGCCAGCTCGGCGATCGCGTCTCCGTAGTCGACGATCGCACGCGCTGCCGCCTCGGGGCTGGCCTGCGTCAGGTAGATGTTGAGCGGCGTCATCTTCTCCTCGATGTAGAGGTGGGAGACGACGACCGAGTCGCCCTCGACGCGGATGCTCGAGGGCGCCTTGGCCAGGAGCTCGGCGAGACAGGCGTCGGTGAAGCGCCGGCGCTCGAACGCGAGGTGCTCGAACTCCTGGGTGTCGGCGAGCCGGCCCACGCGACGGCCGCGGAAGACGTCGCGATAGCTGCGGAGGATCCCCTCGCGCGTCGCCGTCGGCTTGTCGAAGCGATCGCGGATGACCTTGAACACGTTGCGGTACGACGGCAGCGTGAACACCGTCATCACGAGGCCGGCGATGCCCGGCGCCATGATGAACTGGTCCGACGACTCGTGCAGGTGGGCCACGAGCTCGCGGTGGATCAGCGTCTTGCCGTGACGATGGTGCGCGATCGCGATGTAGAGCTCCGACTCGGTGAGCTGCGGCATCAACGAGCCGAGGAAGTCGACCACGTCGGCGGGACGCAGCACGTCGACGAAGAAGTACGACCGAGTCGAGCTGAAGACCTGCAGCGCCGAGGCCTCGTCGAACAGCGCGCCGTCGACGACCATCCCCGTCGGCGTCGGCTGGATCGGGATCAGCAAGGGGAACATCGCGTCCCCGACGTGGGCGCGGGCGACGATGTAGCCCTCGCGCGCGCGGAAGAACAGCGGGCGGAGCACGTCGACATGATCGAGGCGTGCGGGCAGCCCTCCGGCGCGGGCATGCTCGAGCACGCGCTCGGCGAGCCAGGCCGCGTCCCCGCGCAGGTCCTGCCAGTGGATCGGCGGCCGCGCCTGTTTCAGCGCGTCGCAGAGCATATCGACGAGGTCCTGCGCCTCGACGCGGTGGATCTGTCCCGGCAGCGGTCCGCCGCTGCGGGTGTCGAACTCCCGCTCGAGGAACTCGATCTCGCGGTTGACGCCGACGGTCTGGAAGATCTTCCGCGTGATCGCGTTGAAGAACGTCTCGGCGACCTCGAAGTCGACGCGACCGCGGGTCAGCTCGGCGTAGGCGCGGTGGGCCGCCTGCCACACCTCGAGGTCCTGGGGATAGGCGCGCGTCGTCGGCCGCAACGTGACCAAGGTCTGCGTCACGTAGCGGACGTACAGATCGATGCGCTGGTGGTGGAGGTCATGCACCAGCGTCCACTCGCCGGCGTCGAACTTGCGCCGCGCATCGCGGGTGATGCGGTGGAACTCCCCATAGAACCGGTCGAAGCCGTCGTGGACGAGCGCGGCGATGGAGCGGCCCACGTTCTCGCGGGCCTGGTCACCCGTGGCGCTCACGGGGTCGCGGCACCCGGGTGCGGGGTCCGAGCCGTCACGACCTTGGCGAGGTACGCCGGCTCGACCGACTCGATCGCGAAGCCCTCGCCGCGCAGGCCGGCGGCGAGGTCGTCCTCGATGTACTCGCGATAGAACGGCTCGTGCATGTCGCGGCTGAAGCGGTCGACGAAGTACGCGATCTCCTGGCTGTCGCTGCGCTGCACGGAATCGACGACGATGAAGCGGCCGCCCGGGCGGAGCACGCGGCGGGCCTCGGCCCAGACCGTGCGCCGCGCGTGCCGGGGCAGCTCGTGGAACAGGAACACGCTCACGACCGCGTCGAAGGACGCATCGGCGAAGGGGAGCGACTCCGCATTGCCGGCGACGAGCTCGGCGTGCGGCAGCTCGGCGCGGGCGCGCTCGATGTAGAACGGGCTCAGATCGACGCCCGCGAGCTCTGCGGCGGGCTGCGCCGCGGCGATCTGCGCGAGCGTGCGGCCGGTGCCGCAGCCGACGTCGAGGATCCGCAGCGGCCGCGTCGAGGCCTGCGCCGCGGCGTGCAACGGCACGAGACACTGCCGGCGCATCACGTCCGCCATGCCGCCGAAGAGGAACTCGACGCTGACGTCGTAGAGCTCGGCCGAGTGCTCGCTGAGGTAGCCGTCGGTCTGCCAGTGGAACGTGCGCCGGTAGTAGGGCGGGTAGCGACGCACGTCGACGTCCGCCGGCAGGTCGCGCCAACCGCCCCGCTTCTTGCGCTCCATCATGTGCGGGACGTCGCGGGCGAGTCGCGGCAACAGACGCGCGTAGCGCTGCCACGGCAGGCCGAAGAGCAGCGAGCGCGGGTAGACGCCGGCGCGGACGTTCTCGAGGTCGCGCTGCAGCAGCGCGCCATGACGCCGGCGTAGCGCGTGCAGCTCGGTGCTCGTGAACTCCTCGCGCTCGTCGAGCAGCGCGCGACGGGCGATGCGCTGCGTGACACCGCACACGGTGACCAGGAGCTGCTGCTGCAGGCGATACGCGAGCGCGGAGCCTTCGTGCACGAGGGTGGACATGGACGTCCCCGAGTCTAGGCGCCACGCAGGGGATGTCGAGTCACCGGTCGCGGGCGGGACGGATCGGGCGCAGGCCCCGGCACCGGGGCCCCGCACCGAGCGCGCCGAGCACCGCACCGACCTCGTCGCTGCCGGGGCCGTCGGGCCAGCGACGCACGAGCATCTGGTAGGCGCATCGGGCCTCGTCCGTGCGGCCCGCGTCCCGGTACAGGCGCCCGAGGTCGAACAGCGCGGCCTTGGCCGCGGGGTGGCGCGGGTGCTCGCGCACGATCCTCGCGAGCAGGCCGATCGCGTCGTCGCGCCGTCGCTCGGCCATCGCGCGCTCGGCCTCACGCGCCAGCGTTGCGGCCGAGGCGACGCTCGCCGGCTCCGCGACGGCGGACTCGACCGGCGTCTGCGCGCCCGAATCGGCGTCGACCGGCTCGATCGGCGGCGGCGCGATCGGGATCGGACTCGGCGCTGGCGCCCGCGGCGTGGCCGTCACCTCGAGGGCTCGCGGCGTCGCCTCGCCGCCCGCGTCCGCGCCGTCGAGCGCGCGCGCGGCCTGATCGAGCGGGGCCTCGTCGGCGACGCGCGTCCAGGTCGGCACCGCGCGTGCCCACAGCACCCACGCCGCCGCAGCGCACAGGACGACGCCGATCACGGCCGCCCGCGTGCGGGCGCTGCGTCGCTGCGCGACGGCGCGGAGGATCGCGTCGCTGCCCGTGCGCAGCGGTGGCAGCGGCTGCGCACGCGCCCGCTCGACCAGCTCGAGCAGCCGAGGCTGGCGCACCGCGGGCTCGTCGTCGTCGGGCCGGATCACTTGCCCTCCGCGTCACGCCCGGCGGGCGGCGGCAGATCCAACGCCTGGCACAGCAGCTCCTCGGCGCGGCGCGTGCGGTACGAGACGGTGGACACCGGCACGCCGAGCAGCGCCGACGCATCGACGAGGCTCAGGTGATCGAGCGCGCGGGCCGTGAACGCCTCGCGGAGCTTGTCGGGCAGCGCCCCGAGGGCGACGTAGAAGCGGCGCAGGTGTTCGGCCGCGAGGGCGTCCTGCTCGGGGTTCTGGGCCTCGTTGGGGCCGCCGCCGATGGCGTCGCGCTCGCGGATCTCGCGGCGCCGCCGCGCATCCCACCAGTTGCGGACCTTGTTGATCGCGATCGTGTGCAGCCAGGTCTCGAACTGCGCGTCGCGGCGGAACCCGGCCAACGCGGTGAACGCCGCGATGAAGACCTCCTGGACGAGGTCGTCGACGCTCGTCGGATCGCCGGTCATGCGCAGGATCTGTCGCGCGACCCGCTGCCGGTGCGCCGCGAACAGCTCGGACATCGCCGACGCATCGCCGCGCTGGGCCGCCGCGATGAGGAGCTCGGCTCCCCCGTCTTGCACGCGACCCACGCCGAATGGGATTGTAGCCGACACGCCTCGGAGCTTGGACCGTGCCCGAGCGCCCGACTCCAAGCCGCGATCACTCCAAGCCGCGATCCGATCAACGATCGCGTCGCCAGGGCAGCGAAAGGCCCACTTCGACCCCCAGCACCGCACGCACGGGCCCCAGGCGCAGGCGCTCGGCGTCGCCCCGGGCACGCAGCGGCGGTGCGGTCACATCGACGCCCAGGCGCGCCGCCGCGAACAGCCCGGAGTGGGCACGCCACTGCGCGAGCCCGGTGATCTCGGTCGACGAGCCGATCCGTCCGTCGGCCCCGCGATCGCGCGCGCGGGTCCACGCCAGCTGCGTGAGCACGGCGCCGCCGAACCACCACTGCCGCCACGGCGCCCCCGCGCCCAGACCGACGCCGACACGCACACCGTCGACGCGCAGGCCGCCGCTGCGGGCGTGGACCGAGGCGATCTGCGCCATCGGCTGGAGGATCCGACGTCCCCACCACACGCCGCCGCGCACCGTCGCGCCGCCGTCCACGTCGGCGGGACGGCCTGCGCCGAGGCGGACGCCGCCCGCGATCCAGCCAGCGGGCGCGACCGGCCCCGACGAAGCGGGCGGCGTTTCGGCGGCGCCCCTGGTCCGCGCGCGCCCGCGGCCGCTCGCCGCCTCGGTGCGCTGCTGCTCGAGCACCAGCGCCAGCGCGGCCGCGAGCTCGCGGCTCCGCTCCTCGACCGTCGTGCCCGCGAGCGTGTACGTGCGCTGGACCTCGCGCCCAGAGGTGTGCCGGAGCTGGACGCGGACCTCGCTGGCGCCCGCGTCCTCGATCTCGATCGTCCACGCGGCGGCCTCGTCCCCCGCACGGATCGCCAGCGCCGCATCGACGGCGCCACCGTCGACGTCCGCGGACCGCGAGACCACGCCGCCCAAGCGCAGGGCGAGCACGATCGCGGGGAGCCACGGCACCCCCGCTGTTTGCCACGGTCACCCGCGGCGACGCAACGGTCAGCCCGGCGGCGGCGGGTAGCAGCACCCGAGCAGGCAGTAGTAGTCCGTGGCGCAGTCGCTGGCGTCCGCGCACGGGTCGCCGATCTCGCACGTCGGGTCCTGGCAATCCGGGTCGGGCTCGATCTGCCCGAAGCAGAGCTGGCACTGGTCGGGCTCGCAGGGCACGCCGCAGTCGTCGATCTGGTACGTGCACGACTCGCACGCGTCGAGGTTGTCGAGGGCGCAGTCGGGACCGGAGTTCAAGAAGATGTGGACCGGGCCGTCGGGGGTCTGGACCTCGCAGCAGCCGAAGCAGTCGCAGCCCGGCGGGATGAACTGCTCGCAGAACATCACGCAGTCGGGGTCCTGGTTGGGCGGGATGTTGTCGCAGTTGTTGCCGCCCGTGTAGGCGCAGCCGATCTGCTCGCCGGGGTTCTCGGGATCGCAGCGCAGATCCCAGATGCAACCGTCGTCACCCTGGCCGCTGTTGCCGTCGAAGAAGCAGTCCTGCTTGCAGTCCATGTTGTCGCCGGGCAGGCCGGTCTGGAAGGACGATTCGTCGTCGTCGCACGGGCCCGTGCACTCGGGATCGAGGAGGTCGATGAAGCCGGCCTCGTCGTTGTCGATCATGTCGCCGCACGTGTAGACG
>LNFM01004698.1_pt1 | contig 24712 bp, 21 predicted proteins | sample 596031 | NCBI WGS metagenome assembly LNFM01 (sample SAMN04254537, study PRJNA301005) | activated carbon metagenome | isolation source: dual media filters at the Ann Arbor, Michigan drinking water treatment plant | place: USA: Ann Arbor | reverse complement strand
CCGACGCTCCAGGCGCTGCCGCCAACGATGATGACGCCATTGCGTTTGCCCGCAGACAGTCCCAGCCATTGAGCGAGCGGGGCCAACGTGAAACCGTGTAGCACCACAGTTGTCATCACCATCGCAAAGGCCAGACCGACCATCTCGCGTGAGCCGTCAACATAGAGCTCGGTCAACTTGGCGGCAAAGAAGCTTGTCACGGCGATGGCGACAACGCCGCGAGGCGCAATCCAACCGGTCAGGACGCGCTCCTGCCACGTCAGGCCAGAGCCGATGGTGGCAATAAAAATGGTCACCGGCCGCACAACGAACAGCATCACAGCGACGAAGGCGGCGGCGCGCCAGTCGAGCGCTTGTATGGTGGCGGTGTCGATGCTGGCGCTCAGGAGCACGAAAACACCTGAGACCAGTAGCGTAGTGATCGTTTCTTTGAATCGCCGGATTTCGACGAGGTCGGCGAGGTTGGAATTGGCGAGGGTGATGCCGAGAACCGTGACGGTCAGCAGGCCAGATTCCTCCAGCACCCACTGCGAGGCGACATAGGCGGCGAGAACGACGACGAGGAGAACCGGGGCTTTCAAATACTCGGGCACGTGACCGCCGTTGAACGCCCACACGATCGCGCGGCCAGCGAGGATGCCGACGCCGATCGCAAAAATGAGCGCGACCAGTGCGTGCATAACCAACTCGGGCACGTTGCCGGTGCCTTGCGTGATGAGCAAGGCTTCGAAGGCGATGACTGCGAAGAGGGCGCCGACGGGATCGTTGACGATCGCTTCCCAGCGCAGAAGGGAGGCGGGGCGCTGGGTTAGGTTTGATTGCCGGAGCAAAGGCATGATGACGGTCGGGCCGGTGACAACGAGTACGCCGCCGAGGATGGCGGCGGCGGGAAAAGGCAGCCCCGCGACGTAGTAGCCGGCGGCGGTGTTCAATATCCACGCAAGAGGGGCGCCGAGAATGACGAGACGGCGCACAGCAGTCGAGGTGTGGCGAATTTCATGGAAATTGAGGGTAAAGCCGCCCTCGAACAGGATGATTGCAACGGCGACGGCGACCATAGGTTTGAAAAGCTGGCCGAAATCGCGCTCTGGGACCAGGAAGCCTGTGGCCGGGCCCATCGCGAGGCCGGCCAATGCCAAAAGCACGATGCCGGGGATGCGGAAGCGCCAAGCCAGCCACTGTGATCCGATGCCGGCGAGCCCGACGGCTGCCAACTTTGCGACCAGAAGTTCCACCCCATGCCCTCCCTTGACGTTCAGTCATGAACGCAGCGCACGCGACTTCGTCCCACTCTGCGACCGGATGACAGATGCAACCGAGTCCGGCCAGCTCCGTTCTATTCCGGCTTGCGAAGGCCTTGCCGTTCACGATGGACCGGGCGACAAGGGCGGCGCTGGAGGCGATTCCGGCGGGTGGCATTCGGGGAATGATAACATGAGCGGTTTGCTTGCACTTCTCGATGACGTGGTCGCGTTGGCGAAGTTGGCTGCGACCACCATTGACGATGCCGCCGCGCAGGCGGGCAAGGCCGGGGCCAAAGCTGCGGGCATCGTGATCGACGATGCGGCGGTAACCCCCCGCTATGTGACGGGGCTGGCGGCGAAGCGCGAATTGCCGATCATCGGGCGGATTGCGTGGGGATCGCTCAAAAACAAAATGTTGTTTCTGCTGCCGGCAGCTCTTTTGTTGTCGCAGTTTGCGCCCTGGTTGATTACGCCGATCCTTGTGCTGGGCGGGCTCTATCTTGCGTTTGAGGGCTATGAAAAGGTCCATGAACTGATCTCGCCCCACAAGACGACGACCACGGTGGTGGACGTGAAGGAGGGCACGCCGGAAGCGAAAAAGCTCGAAGATGAGCGTGTCGCGGGCGCCATTCGCACGGATTTCATTCTCTCGGCCGAGATCATGGCGATTGCACTGTCGACGATCGACGCGCCCGATATCGTGACACGCGGCGTCGTGCTGGCGGTCGTGGGGCTGTTCATTACGTTTCTGGTCTATGGCGCTGTGGCGCTGATCGTGAAAGCCGACGATTTCGGTGTTTGGCTGGTGCAGCAGGGCGGGGGCGTTTCGGCGGCCATCGGGCGGATGCTGGTCAAAGGGATGCCGGGGTTTTTGAAGTGGCTCTCGATTGTGGGCACGATCGCGATGCTGTGGGTTGGCGGTGGCATCCTCATCCACAGTCTTGCTGTGTTTGGATACCCGGGCCCGGAGCATATGATTCACGGGTGGTCTGAAGCCGTGCGCGCGGTCATTCCCGTGGCGTCAGGGTTCTTTGCTTGGCTGACAGGGACACTTGTCTCGGCGCTGGTGGGTCTGATTGCAGGGGCCATCGTGGCGGTATTCGTTGGGCTTTTGAAGCCGATGTTTGGGGCAAAGGCTGCCCATTAAGCGGTGAAACGGCAGGCGCGGCCATGGGTCCGCCTTGACGGAGCTTCCCGGCTTGGGGCATTGCCGCGTCAGTGACTTGGGCGGACGTCGCCCCAGCAGAGAGGCGCGCAGGCATGGCCATCGCATTCGTATTTCCCGGACAGGGCAGTCAGGACGTCGGGATGGGCCGGGAGTTGGCTCAGACGTACAAGGTTGCCGCCGACGTGTTCGCCGAAGTCGATGAGGCGCTCGGGCAGAACCTTTCACAGATCATGTGGGAGGGCCCTAAAGAGACTCTCACCCTGACGGAGAATGCGCAGCCCGCGCTCATGGCGGTGTCGATGGCGGTGATGCGCGTGCTTGAGCGGGAGAAAGGTTTCTCGCTGAAGGACAAAGTGAAATTTGTCGCCGGGCATTCGCTGGGTGAATATTCGGCGTTGGCGGCGGCGGGGGCGTTTTCGCTAGGCGATACGGCGCGTCTGCTGAAGTTGCGTGGGCAGGCGATGCAGAAGGCGGTGCCGGTCGGGCAGGGCGCGATGACGGCGCTGCTCGGTGTTGGCATCGACGTGGCGAGACAAGTGGCGGAGGCGGCTGCGCAGGGCGAATGCTGTCAGGTGGCCAACGACAACGAGCCGACGCAGGTTGTGCTGTCGGGTTCGAAAGCGGCGATTGATCGGGTGCCGGATATTGGCAAGGAATTCGGTGTGCGCCGCGCGATCCCGCTGCCGGTCTCCGCGCCCTTCCACTGTGCGTTGATGCAGCCGGCGGCGGATGCGATGGCGGAGGCGCTAGCGAACGTGCAGGTGACTATGCCGGTGGTGCCCGTGGTGGCGAACGTTCTGGCGTCACCTATTTCCGATCCCGGCGAGATCCGTCGTCGTTTGGTGGAACAGGTGACGGGGACGGTGCGCTGGCGCGAGTGCGTGCAGTTCATGGCAGCGCATGGGATCACGGACGTCTACGAGATCGGCTCGGGCAAGGTGCTGTCGGGTCTCGTGGGACGCATCGAGAAATCCATCAAGGCGACGCCGGTTGGGACGCCAGCAGATATCGACGCCGTGATCGGTGGTCTGGTCTGATCCGTCACGGTTAAGACGGGTCGGGGCGTTGGAGCGGTCCGCCAGAGCCCTTGACGGGGGCGGGGTGGGGTTCCAAAAGTCCGGCCAATGCATTGCCCGTCTGCAACGCGGGCCAACTGCCAACAATAAGGACGGCACTTCCATGTTCGATCTAACAGGTAAGACCGCGCTCGTGACGGGTGCGACGGGGGGAATCGGCGAGGGGATCGCGCGGGCGTATCACGCGGCTGGCGCAACGGTGGCGATCTCGGGACGTCAGGTCGCCAAGCTCGAAGCGCTGAAGGCCGAACTGGGTGATCGGGTCGTGGTGGTGCCGTGCGATCTGGCGGACCGGGCACAGGTCAGCAAGCTGATCGAAGACGCGATCAAGGCGCTGGGCGGGCGGCTCGATATTCTCGTGAACAACGCGGGCCTCACCAAAGACAACCTGTTCATGGTTATGAAGGACGAGCAGTGGGACGATGTTATTGCGGTCAATCTCACGTCGACGTTCATGCTTTGCCGTGCCGCCGTGCGCGCCATGTTGCGCAACAAGACCGGCTATGGGCGCATTATCAATATTTCATCGGTGTCGGGCGTGTTTGGCAATCCGGGACAGGGGAACTATGCCGCCTCCAAGGCCGGCATGGTCGGCATGACGAAGAGCCTCGCTCGCGAAGTCGCCAACCGCGGCATCACCGCCAACTGCATTGCGCCGGGGTTCATTCGGACACCGATGACGGACGCGCTCAACGACAAGCAGCAGGAAGAGATCGCCAAAATGATCCCCGCTCAGCGTTTCGGCTCAGTGGAGGATATTGCGGCGGGCGCTCTCTACCTTGCCTCCAACGAGGGCGGGTACGTCACCGGGCAGACGCTGCACATCAACGGCGGAATGGCGATGGTTTAAGCAGGGCCGGGCAGGGGTGGTGGTCAACCCGTTGCCAGAACCCGCTTTTCCTGCTGCATAAGCATCGGCTGCGGCAAAAGTCCGCCAAGGTGGCCAAAGAGTGAGGAGATGTGTTACCGAGCGGATGTTTTTTGCTGCGGAAGTTGGGGAAAAGCCCTAACGATCGTGGCAATGGCGCTGGGGAGCCGCAAGGACTCAGGGTAGCCGGACGTGAGAGGTGGGGAGGCCCGCTCAAGCGTTCGGATCGGGCGATGGCCGGTAACGGTCCGAAGCCGGATCATCAATCGAAATAAGTACCTATCAACGCAGATACAGGGACGCGAGGAAGACGATGAGCGATGTCGCAGAGCGCGTGAAGAAGATCGTAGTCGAGCATCTGGGCGTCGAGACCGAGAAGGTGACGGAGAACGCCAGCTTCATCGACGACCTCGGTGCCGACAGCTTGGATACGGTCGAGCTGGTTATGGCTTTCGAAGAGGAATTTGGTTGCGAAATTCCGGATGATGCCGCCGAGCACATCCTGACCGTCGGCGATGCCGTCCGGTTCCTCGAGAAGAACGCAACGGCCGCCTAAACGGCGCTGGACAGGCTGGTGCCGCCTTACGGGGCGGTGAGTTGGCCCCTATACTTCGTGCGGCGTTCGGGCTCGTATGGTCCCGGACGCCGTTCGTCCATCTGGCGTCAGGGATCTCCCGGTCGCGGGTTTTATGAACGATGACATCGGCGCGCCTCGGCCCGCCGCAGGAATTGGGGAATTGCGCATGCTGCGTCGCGTCGTCGTGACAGGATTGGGGCTGGTGACGCCAGTTGGAGTCGGCGTCGAAGCGGCTTGGAAAAACCTGCTTGCCGGCGAAAACGGCGCCCGGCGGATCGATGGCGAATTCGAAGCGTCGGACCTGACGTGCCAGATTGCCAACTTCGTTCCGCGTGGGGCTACGGCGGACGGCAAGTTCAATCCCGACGATTGGATGGAGCCGAAGGAACAACGCAAGGTCGACGACTTCATCATTTTTGCAATGGCGGCAGCCGAGCAAGCAATCAAGGATTCCGGCTTCACTGCCGATACGCAGGAGAAGCAAGAAACAACGGGTGTCCTCATCGGGGCGGGGATTGGTGGTTTGTCGGGGATCGCTGACACATCGCTTTTGCTGAAGGAGAAGGGTCCCCGGCGGGTTTCGCCATTCTTCATTCCGGGGCGTTTGATCAATTTGGCGGGTGGATATGTTTCGATCCGGCACGGGCTCAAGGGGCCCAACCACGCGGTTGTGACGGCCTGCGCGACGGGGACGCACGCAATCGGCGATGCGGCGCGTCTGGTGGCGCTGGGCGACGCGGAAGTGATGGTTGCGGGCGGCGCTGAGAGCCCGATCTGCCGCATCGGCATGGCCGGCTTCATCGCGTGCCGCGCATTGTCGACAGGCTTCAACGACACTCCGAAGAAAGCATCGCGCCCGTATGATCGGGATCGCGATGGTTTTGTGATGGGCGAGGGTGCGGGCGTGGTTGTTCTGGAAAGCCTCGAACATGCGCAGGCGCGCGGGGCGAAGATCTACGGCGAAGTTATCGGCTATGGCATGTCGGGCGACGCCTATCATATCACGGCGCCGTCGGAGTCGGGCGATGGTGCGTTCCGCTGTATGCGGGCCGCGTTGAAGAACGCCAAGATCAACGCATCGGACATCGATTACATCAACGCGCACGGGACCTCGACGCCGATGGGTGACGAGATTGAATTGAGCGCGGTGGAGCGGTTGTTCGGCAATACGGCTGCGAAGCTCTCAATGTCGTCAACGAAGTCGGCGGTTGGGCATTTGCTGGGGGCTGCGGGAGCGGTGGAGGCGGTGTTTTCGCTGCTGGCGTTGCGCGATCAAATTGCGCCACCGACGTTGAACCTCGACAATCCATCGGTGGAAACGGCGATCGATCTCGTGCCGCACACGGCCAAATCGCGGCAGATCGATACGGTGCTGTCGAACTCGTTTGGGTTCGGGGGGACGAACGCGTCGTTGATCATGCGGCGGGTGGCCTAGTGGTTGCAGCCGGCGTTTAAGGTCTGGCGGGTTGGTTGTTGGCGTCTCGGCGGGATTGGCGTTGTTCCGCCATAATTTGTTCCGTATGGCACGCTTACTGAGCAGGCAGAGGCCGGACGGATGAGTGCGCCGGCTTCTCGCGCCACGCCCGGGACGGTCGAGGAGACGTGATGATCCAGCGCCGCGATGGTCCGCCGACGCACACGCAGAATCCGACGATGCGTCCGCGCAGTCCGTCGGAGGCGCTTGAGCCGACGCGCGCGCCGCAGCGGCCGAGGGGCGGCAAGATCCGGCAGCCCTCGCGCGTGCTGTCCACCATTGCGCGTATTGGAAGTGCGATTATCACGCTGTCTGTCGTCACGCTCGTCGTGGCGGGTAGCGTGGCGTTGCTGTTGGGACATTTTTATGAGCGGCCGGGGCCTCTCACGCAAGCGCGCAACGTCGTTATCGAAAAGGGTGCGGGGCGGATTGAGATTGCCGAGCAACTGGAGCGTGACGGCATTATCTCAAGCCGGTGGGCGTTCGTGGCCAACCATCTGCTGCGTAATGTGATGAGCGGCGGCAAGCCGGTGGAGATGAAAGCCGGCGAATACGAAATCAAGGCGGCGGCCAGCATGCGCGATGTGCTGGAACTTTTGGGGGAAGGAAAGTCGGTTCTCTACAAGGTGACGTTGCCGGAGGGGCTGACCAGTCAGCAGATCGTGGAGCGGTTGCTGGCGGAGCCCAACCTGTCTGGAGAGATCACACAAATTCCGCCCGAGGGTTCCCTGTTGCCGGACACCTATCGCGTGTCGAAGGGCATGTCGCGGCAGGAGTTGCTCGACCGAATGCAAGTGGAGAGCGCGGAGTTTCTGGCGAAAGCATGGGAGAAGCGGGTGGCCGATCTGCCGGTTGCGACGCCGCGTGAGGCCTTGATCCTGGCGTCGATCGTGGAGAAAGAGACAGGGCAGGCCGATGAGCGGCAACGGGTGGCGGCTGTGTTCGTCAACCGGCTGAAGAAGAAGATGCGGCTGCAGTCGGACCCGACGATCATTTATGGGATCGTGGGGGGGCGTGGGCCGCTGGGGCGCTCGATCACGCGCACCGACATCGATACGAAGACCGATTATAATACGTATCGCATCAATGGCTTGCCGCCGGGGCCGATCTGCAACCCAGGACGGGAGACGATCGAAGCGACGCTCAATCCGGCCGTGACGAACGACCTCTACTTCGTGGCCGATGGGACGGGCGGGCATACGTTCTCGGAGACGTTGGCGGCGCACAATGCGGCCGTTCAAAACTGGCGCAAAATCGAGAAGACGCAGACCGGTCAGGCGCGCAACGCCGGCCCGGGGGTCGCAGAGGACGACGCGGCCGATCCGGCGGCAGGCATCGCTGCCGGAGCTGTCGCGGTGCCGGGCGCTGTGGCGGTTCCTGCGGAGGCTGCTGAAGCGGCTGTTCCTGCGACGGCGGCCGTGGCCCCGGCGGCTGCTGGTCCTGCCGCCAAAAAGAGCAACATTCCACTTCCCGTTCGCAAGCCGAAGACGCCCTAGGACTTCAACGGCTCTCTTAGCCTGGCGTTGTGCGATCCCTTGGCGGAAGGGGGCGGTGCGGTTAAACCCTGACATGGTGTTTGCTGCCGCTTACCGCTTTTCGTCCGCCCTTGGGGTTTCATGACACTCAATAGTATGACTGGTTTTGCCCGCGCGGACGGCTCTGCGGAGGGCGTGCGTTGGTACTGGGAGGTCAAGAGTGTCAACGGGCGCGGGCTCGACGTGCGCGTGCGCCTACCGCAGGGACACGACCAACTCGAACCGAAGGTGCGCGAGGCTGCGGCAAAGCGTTTTGCGCGTGGCAGCCTGACGATCAATCTCAATGCCCAGCGCGATGCGGCGGCCGTCGAGGTGCGCGTCAATGAGGCGGCACTGGCGCAGGTGTTGCGCGCGGTGGACGAGGTGCGGCGATTGACGGGTGCGCCACCGCCGAGCGCCGATGGGTTGCTGTCCTTGCGTGGCGTGCTGGATGTGACGGAAGCGGATGGCTCGCTTGATCCGGTCGTGGCGGCGGCGATGCTGGGGTCGCTCGACGCGGCGCTGGATGCGCTGGCGGAGTCGCGCGGTGCGGAAGGGCAGCGGTTGACGGCGGTGCTAACCGCGAACATCGACGAGATCGAGCGGCTGACTCGGCAGGTTCAGTTGTCGCCGTCGCGGACGGTGGAGGCGATCCGGGCGCGTCTGTCGGACCAAGTGGCGAAACTCGTGGACGCGAGCCCAGCGCTCGATCCGGCGCGATTGCATCAAGAGGCGGTGTTGTTGGCGACGCGGTCCGACGTGGAGGAAGAGATCCAGAGGCTGACGGCGCATGTGGCGTCCGCGCGATCACTTTTGTCCGAACGGCAGCCGGCTGGACGAAAGTTTGATTTCCTGGCGCAGGAATTCAATCGCGAGGCCAATACGCTGACCTCGAAGGCGATCGACATGGACGTGTCGCGCGCGGGTCTGGCATTAAAGACGGTGATCGATCAATTGCGCGAGCAGGTGCAGAACATTGAATAGCGCTGGCTCAACAACTCCCCCGCCGATGGCCCGCCGGGGCGTGCTGCTCGTTTTGTCGTCGCCATCGGGCGCTGGCAAAACCACGCTGTCGCGTGCGCTGCTTGACGGCGATCCGGGTATTCGGCTGTCGATTTCCGTGACGACGCGCACGCCGCGTCCCGGCGAGGTTGATGGCAAAGATTATGTCTTTGTCGATCGGGCGCGGTTTGATGCGATGCGTGCGAACGGCGACTTGCTCGAATGGGCCACGGTGTTTGGCAATTCGTATGGGACGCCGCGTGCGCCCGTCGAAGCGGCGATCGCGCGGGGCGAGGACGTTCTGTTTGATATCGATTGGCAGGGCGCGCAGCAGTTGTCGGAGAAGATGGCTGGCGATCTGGTGCGCGTGTTCATTCTGCCGCCATCGGGCAGTGTGCTTGAAACGCGGTTGAAGGGCCGGGCACAGGATCCGCCGGAGGTGGTGGCTAAGCGCATGGCGGAGGCGTCGGCGGAAATCAGCCACTGGGCGGAATATGACTACGTGATCGTGAATGCGGATTTGGGTGTGAGCATCGAGGGTCTGCGATCGATCCTGGCGGCTGAGCGTTTGAAGCGCGAGCGGCTCTTGGGGTTGTCGCAATTCGTGCGCGATCTTCAGTCGGGATTGTGAGCGCCGCGCTCGAAGAGGTGAGCGAGGCGGGCGAAATCCTCGACGGTCAATTGTTCGGCGCGCAACTCCGGAGAGATGCCGGCTTCGCGTAGCAGCAACTCAGGCATGGGCGTGAGGGTTCTCAAGGATTGGCGCAGCATTTTGCGGCGCTGGCCGAAGGCGGATTGCGTGACGCGGCCCAGCGTTTTCACCGAGCAGGCAGGCGTGGGCGTTGCGCGCGGTTCGAAGACGACGACGGCGGAGGAGACCTTCGGCTGTGGCGTGAAGGCGGCGGGTGGAAGGGTTAGCGCGATGCGGGGTTTGGCGCGCCATTGCGCGATGACCGCGAGGCGGCCATAGGTTTTGGAGCCCGGTTCGGCGACGATGCGCTCGGCTACTTCTTTCTGGAACATGAGAGCCATGCGCTGCCACCACGGTGGCCAGGGTTCGGTTTCGAGCCAGCCGACGAGGAGCAGCGTCGCGATGTTGTAGGGGAGGTTGGCGGCAATCGCGACATCGCCTGGCGCGTTCGCTGCGAGGGCTGCAAAGTCGGTTGCAAGTGCGTCGCCGGCATGGACGGTGAGGCGGCCGGGATAGGCAGCCGAGATGTCAGCGAGCGCTGCGAGGCAGCGGGCGTCGCGTTCGATGGCGATGACGTGGTGGGCGCCTTCCATGAGGAGCGCGCGCGTGAGGCCGCCGGGGCCAGGGCCGACTTCGATGACGGTCGTATTGGTGAGCGGCGACGCAAGGCGCGCGATACGGCGCGTCAGGTTCAGATCCAGGATGAAGTTCTGGCCGAGGTTTTTCTTGGCGATGAGGTCGTGTGCGCGCAGCACATCGCGTAGCGGGGGGAGGCCGTCGTCCACCGGCGGGCCCGGTGGCGGTGTGGCGGTGGTCATGCGGCAAGCGCCCGCGCGCGGCGGCGGTCGGCTAATTCGGAGGCCATGCGGATCGCGGTGATCATGCTTTCGGGCGAGGCGATGCCTTTGGCTGCGATATCAAACGCGGTGCCGTGATCGGGCGACGTGCGCACGAAGGGCAGGCCGAGTGTGATGTTGACGCCGGTGTCGAAGGACAATGTCTTGATCGGGATGAGGGCCTGATCGTGATACATGCAGATGGCGGCGTCGTAGGTTTTGCGGGCGCCCGCGTGGAACAGTGTGTCGGCGGAATGGGGGCCGGTGACGGACAAGCCTTCGCGGCGCAGTTCCTCGATGGCGGGCGCGATGAGGTCGATATCTTCGCGGCCAATGGTTCCACCTTCGCCGGCGTGGGGATTGAGGCCGGCGACCGCGACGCGCGGTTCATCGATGCCGAAATCCGCTTTCAGGCTGCGCCAGGTGATGTTGATTGTCTCATAGAGCAGGCGCTTGGATAGGGCGCGCGGCACGTCGGACAGCGGCACATGGATCGTGACGGGGACGACGCGCAGAAGGTCAGAGGCGAGCATCATGACGGGATGATGCCGTTTGCCGGGGACGAGAGAACCGGCGAGCGCTGCCAGAAACTCGGTATGGCCGGGATGGACGAAGCCGGCGGCGTAGAGGACGGCTTTGGCAATCGGCGCGGTGACGACGGCTGAGGCTTCGCCGGCAACGACGGCGCGGACGGCCTGTTCGATGGCGGAGATCGTGCCCATGGCGTTTTCGGGCAGAGGTTGGCCGGGCTTGACGTCGCGGGCAACGGCGATGGGAACGACGGGGAGGTCTGAGGAAAAGCGTGACGCGGCTTCGCCCGGGGCTGTGATTTCACTGATCTTGAGGTCGATGCCGAGCAACTTGGCGCGTTCAGCGAGGGTCTTCGGACAACCGTAAATGGCGAACGCAGGCAAGCCGCGATCGGCGCGGTGGGAATAGGCTTTGAGCACGATTTCCGGGCCGATGCCGGCTGGGTCACCCATCGTGACGGCGAGGGGAAGCGGGCGCTGCGGTGCTGTGGGGGACATTAGCGGTACTCGATGGCCGCGTCCTGGCGCAGGTCCTTCAAGTGTTTTTTGGCCATCACTTCGAACTCCTTCTGGCGCAACTCTGCCTGGACAGTTTGACGCCGTTCGAGGTCGGCCGCCACCGTTTTGCGGCCGCAGACAGCCCAGATCTCAACGCCTTCGGAGCCCACCGTGGGGGGCAGCAGTTCGCCGTCTTGGGCCGAGAGAAGGAGGGAGCGGGTTGGTTCGGGAATGGCGGCGGGGAGACGGCCGCCGAGGTTGTCGAAACGTGCGCCAGCGATGGTGGCCGCGTTGGCCGACATCTGGGCGCAGCCGCCGCCGCGCTGGGTGAGACCATCACCCTCGGCCATGCGCTGGGCGATGACCTTCTGGTTCACGCCGGCGGGGATCGGCAGCACGATCCGCTGGACCTGCAACTCGATGCCGTCGCCGGTGGTGCCGGGGGAGTTGGCGACAATGCGGTCGACGTCACGGTCGGTGACTGCGATTTGTGCGCCAAATTTGCGGCGGATGACTTCCTGCCAGGACATGTTGGCTTTGAAGCGCTGGCGCATCACGGACGGATCAGCCCCCATCTTTTTGAGATGAGCCTGGAATTCTGCCGCCGTCATTTTGTTCTTTTCGGCGATGGAGCCCATGATCTTATCGACGTCCTCTTCGCCAACGACGACGTTAAGCTTCTTGGCTTCCTGGAGCTTCAGGCGTTCGTCGATGAGTTCTTCCAGCGCTTCCTTCTTGATGCCGGGCATGACGCTCTGACGTGCGCTTTCGACGGCCTGCTGCTGAAGGCCCTTGGCAAAGTCCGTTTTGCGCTTTTCGAAGATCGCGATGATCTCTTCGCGCGATTTGCCTTCGTTCTCCTTGACGGTTTTTTCGAGGATTGCCTTCAGGCGGTCGTTGGTCGACTTGGCCTTGATGAGATTTTTGAAGTTGGCTTGAGCGCGTTCGCCGATGTTGGCGTTGCCCATGCCCATGAGGCGCTGACGCTGCTGGATTTCGTAGCCGGTGATGGGTTCGTCATTGACGAGGACGGCGATCGATTGGGCGCCGGTGACTTTGCCGAGAGAGCCATCGCTCGGCTTGATGGCGGCCGACTTGGCGCCCGTATCCGGCTTGGCGACCGGTTTCGCTTTGGGTTTGGCGGGGGCGGGCGGCGGGTCCTCGTTGGGGACGACCACTTCGGGCAGGGGAGCTGCTCCGGGTGGCGACGTGCCCGGAGGAGAGGTGACGGTGACGCCCTGCTGGGCGTTGGCAAGCGCGGGCCAGGGTCCGGTCGCAAGTGCTGCGGCCAGAAGCAGAGGGCGGAGGGTTTTGAAGCGCGGAGAGGGGCGCATGCGAGGTTCTGACTTCTCCGATGTCGCGGCCCGACAATTGGGCTTGGGCCGTTGGCAGGGTGCCGGTTGGATTGAGGTGCCGGTGGTTCGAGCGGCTCGCCGGCTGGCTGGGGCCAGGAGCGCGCGAGTCGCCGGTTGGAGTGTACCCAGCGCCTCGGTCCGAGAATATCCGGTTATCCACTGTAACCGTGGCCAGGACGTGGCAAAGCGCGCGAGGGTTAATGGGGAGCGCTTCAGCCGGGAGGCTGCTGGTCCGAGTTCACGTAGTCGAGGACGTTGCTCTTATAGTTGAAGCCGCCCAGGTGTTTGTACTCGAGGCGGAACATGACGGTCTGGTCGGGCTCGATATCCCGGGCCTCGTCTCGGATATGATACTCGTCGTAGGACACCGACAACATGAAGCAGTCGTCCTGGTAGCGGATCGACATCGTGTCGGTGATGAACTGGCTCTCGTCGAGGTCGTAGCGCATGCCGCCAAGGAGCGACCAGCGGTCGGTCAAGCGGAGGCCAAAGAGGGCGCTGACGTCCTGCTCGGCGCGGGTGCCGAACTCAGGATCAGCGAATGAGTAGGTGTAGGTGGCGGCCATGGCCAACGGGCCGTAGTTGACGGCCAGCGTGGCGTCTTCGCGTTTCAGAGTGAAGTTTTCGTCGTCGAAGCGGCTCTGGGAAATGAGGCGGAAATTGTCGGTCGGAGCGATGTAGGCGCCCAGCACGTAATCGGACGTTGCGGTTTCGAGACCGCTGTTGGGCGAGAAGATCGGATTGCAGTTATCGTCGACACCGGCCGCGATGACGTCACGGGGTAGCTCAGGACCGCCAGGACCATCCGGGTCGCAGTTAGCAATGGTGCGATTGGCATACGGGTTCTGGCCGTCGAGCTGGTAGCTTTGGCCGGCGAGCACGCGGGCATGGCCACCGGTCCAGGGCTGGAAGGTGTACTGGAGGCCGACGTTGGCGCGGGTGCCGGTTTCGAGACGATCCCAGCCGGAGAATTTGTTCGTGTCGAACAGGTTCGTGTCGTCGAACACGAGGCTCTTGGCGTCTTCGACGGGGAAGGCGCGCTGATCGACGTTGGCAGTGCGCGTGATGATCTGGCCGATGGGTTCGATGACGTGCGAGGCGTTGGCGGTCGACGCAATCCAGGGATAGGCAACGGTGACGCCACCGGAGGCGAGGCCGCGGGCTACCGCGTCGTCGTCAACGGGTTGAGCGTTTTCGGCATCGCGGTAGTTGTTGACCTGCAGGAGGTCGCCGCGCAGTTCGCCGAAGGGCGTGTAGGTGATGCCCATCTGATCGGTCAGGCGGCGGCGCCACTTCACTTCCATGGAGGCGCGCGACACTTCTTGATCGGCCGTCCCGAGCGAACCATCGGAGCGTGACAGGCTGAGCGCATTGCCGGCCAGCGAGAGTTCGCCGCCGACGACGGGCGCATCGACGATGTAGTTGTAGTCGATGACGGGATGGACGCGGCTTTCGGACTGGGCGGTGTCGTCGAGCAGAAGGCCGCCGAACTGATAGAGATTGGTAGCGAAATAGTTCCGGTCCGACATGCCGGTGAAGTACAGGTTATTGATACGGTCGGTCAGCAGGATGCTGTCGAGCTTATAGAAGCGCCGGAAGGTGTCGTCAGTTTCAAGGGTGACATCCCAGCCGGCGCGCCACCAGCTGGCGAGCGAGAAGTCGCCCTTGGTGACGATGCTGCCGCGGAAGCCATCCAGATCCTGTTGCTTGGCGGGATCGACGTCGAGGTCGCTCCCGTCCTGGTCGATGCCGGCGAGTTTGATGGAATACTGGCCATTGGCGAAGCGCTGCCGCCAGTCGCCCATCCAGAGGACGCCTTGGCCGGTCATGTAGCGCGGATGGAAGGTGAAATCGTAGGACGGCGAGAGGGCGAAATAATACGGGATCTCGGTGAAGAAGCCGAGATCGCCAGAGTTGCCCATTTCGGGGGCGAGGAAGCCGGACTTGCGCTTCACGGTTGGATCGGGGTGCTCGAAGTAGGGCAGGCCGAAAATCGGCACGCCAAACATTTCGAACTGGGCATCCTGGTAGCTGATGGTTTGAGCGACCTGATCATGCGTGACGGTGCTCGCCGCGATGCACCACAAGGGCGGCTGCGTGCCGTCGGTGCGGCAGGGCGTGAACTTGGCGTTTTTGAATTCGGTGACGTTGCCGTCGCGGCGGATACCCTGTTCGGCGGAGATGCGCGAGTCGTCGACCGCGACCACGCTCAACGACTGGACGAATCCATCGCGGAAATCATCGGTGAGGGTGTAGCGCTCGGCACGGACGATATTGCCGTTGGCATCGCGCAAAACGACGTTGCCTTGTGCGGAGAGCGTGTTGGCTGCCTGGTCGTAGATGACTTCGTCGGCGGTGAGATTGTTGTTCTCGTACTGGATCTCGACGTTGCCCTTGGCGATGACCTTGGTGCCTTCGCTGTCGTAGACGAGTTCGTCGGCCTGAAGGTGAAGGGGCAGACCGCCATCGAACTTCTGCGTTTTGCCGAAGATGCCATCTTTGGTTTTGGGAAACGCAGCTTTCGGTTTGGTGTTCTGGGCGGTGGCTGGCGCGGCCGTGATCAGCTGGGCGGTGATGCCGGCGACGGATGCGAGCAGGCCAAACGCGAGCGCGGCCGACGCAACCATAAGGCTGCGAGCCGTCGTCGGTTTCCCTGCTTCCAATGCCTGCGATTGTCGCAGAGCACGCATCACTCAGCCATCCTCCTGGTGCAGAAGCACCGTTGTTGTGGCGACCAGCGCCAAGGTGATGGGGAACCAGACTGCGATCCTCGGGGCGACAAGACCTGCCGCGCCCAATTGTCGTGAAATCTCAGCCAGTAGGAAAAATCCCAAGCCCCCGATCATCCCGGTGACGACCATAGTCTGGACGCCGCCAGAGCGGAATGACTTAAGCGACACAGTGGCCGCCAAAAGCACCATGACCACGCACAGGAATGGCCTTGACAGGAGAAGCTCGTACTGGAGGCGCAGTGTGGCGGTGGAAAGTTTCGCTTTTTCAGCCACTTCGATCAGGCCGGGCAGTTCCCAAAACGAGACGGCGATGACCCGACCAAGCGCGTCGGAAACGCGCTCGGGAGTCAGGTAGGTTGAGAGCAGATAGGACCCGTAGGCGACCGGCTCTTCGCCGAGTCTGGCCACCGTGACGCCTTCGAGCTTCCAGAAGCCGTCGAGCAAGGTGGCCTTGGAGGCGTCGACGCGTTCTTTGAAGCGGCCTTCGGTGTCGAAGACAAAGCCGGTGACGCCGGTCAGTTCGAGGCCGCTTTTGGCGGCGGATGCCGCTGTCAGGACGGATTGGCCGTCGAGGCCGTCCTGCCGCAACCAAGAGCCAGCGCCGCCAGACTGTAAGAGATTGACCTCACGGCCAAAATACTGATTGAAGAGCGTATCGGCATAGGCGCGTGCGGACGCAGCCATGGGATTGTACAGTGTAATACTCAGGACGCCCAGAACGAAGGCGACCAGGATGCCGGGGCGCAGGAACTGCCAGGCCGACATGCCGGACGCGCGGATGACGGCCAGTTCGCTTTTGCGCGACAGCATCAATAGGGCGCCGATCGAACCAGCGAGAACGCCGAAGGCCAGCAGAAACTCTGTGTAGGCAGGGAGGCGCAGGAGCGTGAGCCAAGCGACTTTCCAGCCGGCAACGCCGCCGTACTTTCCCGATTGACGCAGCATTTCCACCAGATCGATCACGAAGATCAGGAACGAGCAGACCAGGAACGTTAGGGCGATGGCGCTGAGAAACCGCTTGGCGACATAAAAACCGACCGTGGTTGGCCAGAGGCGAGGGATTCGCATCAGGTGCCCCGCGCAGTTTTGGGCGCGCGGGTCCACAGGCGGCTGGCGAGAACTGCGGCGCTCTCGCTGATTGCATCAAGGGCGCGGCTGACACGGCCTTGGCCGGGGCGCTGCTGGCCGGTGCGCAGTATGACAAGGAGGCTGATGGCGATCGCTGTCAGCGGCAGGAGATAGAGCAGGGGTATCATCATCGCGTTGACTGAGACGACGTTGTTGAGGCCGAGGCCTGCGAGGCGAAGGCCGGCGCCGGCGGCAAAACCGGTGACGACGGAGCGGGTGCGGTTCGTTCGGGTCGATTGCGCGCTGCCCGCGGCGGCAAGCGCGATGAAGACGAAGGCCAGGGGATAAAGCGGACTTGCGAACCGTTCATGCAACTCGGCCTGGAATTGGCCCGGATTGCGTTTGTAGAAGCGGCTTTCGGGGTCCGGGTTGACCAGTTCAGAGTAGTAGCGTTCGCGGGGGCGGAGGTCCTTGTCGTCGCTGATCTTCTGGTCGAACGCATCAAGATCGAGCGCGTAACGGTCGAAGGCGACGATGCGCGGGGGTTGTTTGATATCGTCCTGGGACAGGACGTGGCCGGCGCTCATGATCATGTAGGCGCCGCTGTCTTGTTTTACGATCTGACTGCGTTCGGCCAGATAGGACATCGCGCTCTTGCCAGAGCGCGTGTCGTGCATGATGAGGCCCAGGATATCGCCATTGGGCGCGCGTTCGCGAATATGGAATGTGACGCCGCTTTCGGGGCTGGAGAATTTTCCCGGTTGGAGCACCTGAGAGAGCAGATCGGTGCGGACTTCGACGACATAGTCGCGGAGCATGCGAAGGCTCCAGGGCATGCCGATGTGATTAACGAAGGCAACGGCGCTGGCGACGATGGCGGCCAGCAGGAGCAAAGGGCGGGCGACGATCCAGATGGTGCCGCCGGACGCCGTCATGACAATCAATTCGCTATCGCCGTTGAGACGGTTCAACGTGTGCATGACGGCGATCAGCAAAGCGAACGGCGCGATGAGGGCCAAGAGGTTGGGGACGCCCAGCGTCGTCATGGCCATCAAAGTCCATGCGTTCTGACCTTGGCTGGTCACGACTTCGAACTGGCGCAAGGCCAATGCGATCCAGACGATGCCCGATAGCGACGACAAAATGAGCAGAAGGGCGCCTGCCGCCTGCCGGAATACGTAGCGCGAGAAAATCGTCGTCATGCGCGTTTGGACCGGCTCGCTCGCGGATCGGTGGGCGGGCCATCACTTGGCGGTAGGCGGCGTTAACCGTCAAGATGTGAGCCCCCCGGCTGAGCATGGAAACTGTCATCGTGGCGTGGCCAAAATTCGGCGCGGGATCAATACTTGGCACCTAACAACTTGGATTCGGTCCGATTGCTTGGCTTTGGGCCGCCGGGGGGCGTTGGCCGCCAGGTATGGCGGCACCCGATGGGGCAATTTACCTATCAAGGTGTTCGCGCAACTTGCGCAGCGTCGGGAAGCGGATAATCTCCCGCCTGACAACGCCTTCACCTCCCCGAACTCAAGCTAGGCTTGGATCCGCGCCCATGGCGCGGTGACACGCTGCGGCCCTGTCCGAGGACTTCGCCGCCGACCCTTGCTCGGGTCCCCACCGCAGCCATGGAGCCCCATGTTATGTCCGCTTTCGAAATTTCGTTCGCGCCGCTCAATTCCGCCCTTGAACCTGCGGCGGTCGCGTTTGCGGGCGGCGAACTCGCGCTTGGCGACAGCATCAAGGGGCTGGATCAGAAGTGCGGCGGGCAGATCCTGAAAGCGGCGGCGGCATCGGGCTTCTCGGGCAAGTCCAAGTCGGCGTTTGAAATGCTGGCGCCGTCGAAGCTGGACACGGGACGGCTGATTGTAGCGGGGGCTGGCAAAACGGGTGATCTCACCGATACCGATTGGGCCATGCTTGGCGGCTACTGTTATGGACAGATCACCCAGCGCAAGACGCCGCGGGCAAGCCTGATCGCGGACTTCGACGGCATTGGCGACAAGAAGCCCGCCGACATTGCCGCGCTCATGGCGTTCGGCGTGCTGCTGCGTCACTACACGTTCGACAAATACAAAACGAAGAAGACCGGTGGCGAAGACAGCGCTGCTGGCAGCGAGGGTGCTGAAGCAGCAGCGAATGGCCTGCAAAAACTTGTGATTCTGACGGCGGATCCGGATAAGGCGCGGGCGGCGTTCGTGCGCCAGCAGGCCGTAGCTAACGGCATCATGTTGGCGCGCGATCTCGTCAATGAGCCGGCCAACGCGCTGGGGCCGGTTGAATTCGCTGATCGCGTCAAGGAATTGGAGCGCGTCGGGCTCGACGTTGAAATTCTCGATGTGGACGCGCTGGCGGCGCTGAAGATGAACACGCTGCTGGCAGTGGGGCAGGGGAGTGACCGGCCGTCTCGGGTCGCCATCATGCATTGGAACGGCGCGAAATCTAAGCGCTCAAAGCCGGTGTGTTTCGTCGGCAAGGGCGTCGTGTTCGATACGGGTGGGTACTCGATCAAGCCGGCTGGCGGCATGGAAGACATGAAGGGCGACATGGGCGGGGCCGCCGCTGTCGTTGGTCTCATGTCGGCTTTGGCTGAGCGCAAGGCGAACGTGAACGCGGTTGGCATCATCGGGCTGGTGGAAAACATGGTGTCCGGGAACGCGGTGCGTCCCGGGGATGTGGTGACGTCCATGTCCGGGCAGACGGTTGAAATTCTCAACACCGATGCGGAAGGGCGGCTCGTGCTGGCGGATGTGCTCTGGTATGCGCAAGAGCGCTACAAGCCCAAGCTCATTGTTGATCTGGCCACCTTGACGGGGGCCATCATGATCGCACTTGGCAAGGAGTATGCGGGGCTTTTCGCCAACGACGACAAGCTGGCGGGAGACCTGATGTCGGCCTCGAAGGCGACAGGGGAGAAGCTCTGGCGCATGCCGCTCGACAAAGCGTTCCACCGGATGATCGATGGCAAGACGGCGGACATTAAAAACATCGGCGGGCGCTGGGCGGGGTCGTGCACGGCAGCGGCATTCCTGGAGCGGTTCATCAAGGACACGCCTTGGGCGCATCTGGATGTCGCCGGTACGGCGATGGATTCGGGCCGCACGGATATCAACACGAGCTGGGGTTCAGGCTGGGGCGTGCGGCTGCTCGACCGGTTCGTGGCGGACCATCATGAGAAGGGGTGAGAAGTGGGGATAGGGAGTGGTAGTAGGCAGGAGGCAGGCGGATTGCCGGATCTAGATCGTTGATCTAGAGTTGTTCTTCTTATCTATTTTCCATAATATATATTATGCGAATGGTTTAGGTGGCGGGAGGGCGGCTGGCGGACGGTCGCCCTTTTGGCTTTTGGCCCCTCTTGTTCGAGGTCACTCGATTTTGAGTGAAACACAACGCTCGCGGTTCTGCCGTCAGGCGGGTTCAGCGCGGCGGACAAGGCCGGCGATGACGGCGGCGTAGAGGGACGCCACGAAGCCGGCCAGGACGTTGACGCTGACGATGATGCCGATCGCCCTCGCCCATGCCGGCGGCATGTAGGCGGACAACAGGGTGACGACGAAATCATCGAAGGCTTGTTTCAGGCGGAAGAAAAGTTCGCTCGTTTGCTCGACGGTTGGCATCTTCGGCATTTCCCAGACGATGGTCCAGCCGATGTCGCCGACGGTGGGCGACGGCACGAGGCCGTAGAGCGCCAGGAACGCGATGATCGCCGAGAACAGGAGGCCTAGCGGCGGGCCGAGGCGGAAGAAGCCCCAGCGTTCGGGGCGGGCATCGAGTTTGATGGCGAGGACGCGCAAGAGGCTCGCGCCAGCGTAGATCGTAAGGCCAAAGGCGATAGCAACCCAGAATAGCCGGCCCTGGTCGGTGCCGGAGAACGTGAACAAGGCGGCGACGGCGGCGAGCAGGCCTTTGAAGAGCGCTTCGCCAAAGCCGACGACGGGCACGAACAGGCCGCGCAGGGCATTGCCGGGGCCAAAGTAGAACGGCATTTCATTGCGCAGCCGCAGGATCTCCAGGCGCAGGCCGAGCCCGAAGGCGAGGATGCCGGTGGCGAGCGCGAACGCGACGGGATGTGTGAGGCCGGCCCAAGCGACCGCGGCGCAGGCGGCGATCTCGAATAGGATGAGGATGAGGTTTAGGATCACGCGCATACCGGCTTCAAGTCCCCTCGGCTCAGGGCGCACATCCCCTGCCCTGCCGGTCATCATAGAGAACGGCGAGGATGGCGGGAAGTGGAGCTGCGTTGACGGAGGGGCGCGGTCGCGACAGGGTTGCGTGCGCTGAGGTGGGAGGACGGGATGCATTGGGTTGCGCGTGTGGCGCTCGGATTGTTCGCGGGGTACGCGCTGGGCGCGTTGAGTGGTTACGCGGGCGTGCAGGCGTTCTCCGGCAATATGCATGACAAGGACTTGGAAGCCGCGATGACGGCCGCGTTCGCGACCGGGCCACTGGGAGCGGCGCTCGGTGTGGCGATGGCGTTGTGGATGGCGCGTCGGAGGTAGGTGGTCAGCTCACCGGTTTTTCGGTGGATTTGCACGTCGCGTCGCCCACGCGGGTGAGGGCGGCGTGGAAGGGGAAGGAGCGGCGAAACCAGCGGAATTCGGGGCCGGTGTCGCCGACGAGTTCGATCATGGCGGGAGTGTCGTCTTCGGCAGCCATCAGATGCGCGTCGATGACGTAGGTCTGGGTCTCCTTGCCGAGCGAGAGTTTGCCCTCAAAGGCGTCTGTGCGCTTGGTGTCGGTGTGGGTCTTGAGTTGCATGACCTCGGCGGCGCAGGCGTTCTGCTTGTCGACTTCAATGGCGCACCAGCCGCTTGAGCACGCGACGATATCGACGACGAGTTTGCAGTCGCCGTCTGCGCAGCGTGTGGCGTCGTTGCGGATGACGTGGGGCGTGCCGCTCCAGCGGCCGGCGAGCGATGGAGTGCTGAGGGCTGCGACGGCTACGGCTTTGGTCTTCGGCATGTCGCCTGCAAGCGCGCTGGTGGTTGCGAGCACTGCCGCAGTGACGCCACAGAGCGCGCCGACGATGGCGCCGGTGATGCCGATCATGATGCGCGAGACCATGCTTCCCTCCCCTGCCCTCCGTGAAGCTCGTTTGACGTTGGCTGCGCGCGCGGCGATTGCGGGCGGCCTCATGCTGTCGATGATCGTGGCGGTGGTGGCGTTGGGTTCAGGGACGGGGGCCATCGCGCTTCCTTTCGAAATGTCGCTGGTGGACCGGCGGCTGCCGGTCGTTTTCCGCGTGCACATGCTGGCGTCGGCGATCGTGCTGCTGCTGTTGCCTGTGGCGCTCGCCTTGCGGTTTAGGCCACGGCTACATCGTAAGATCGGCTGGACGTTGGGCGCTTTCGTGGTGGTGGGAGGGCTGACGGCGCTGCCGGTTGCCATATTCAGTTATTCGTCGTTACCGGCGCGGGCGGGATTTTTCGCGCAAGGCGTCGTGTGGCTGTGGCTGTTTTATGCCGCTGTGGTGGCGATCCGGCGCGGGGACCGGGGGCGTCATGCTCATCTGATGCTTGCCATGGCGGCGGTGACGACGGGGGCTGTGTGGTTCCGGCTGATCACGGGGTCGGCAATTTTGTTGGAGTTGCCGTTCGAGCCGATTTACGCGGCGGCGTCTTGGGTGGCGTGGATCATTCCGTTGGGGCTGGTGTGGCGGTTTGCTGAGGCGCTGGACGCTTGGGCGTTTCAGCTCCCTCCCCTCGCGCCGCGGGCATCCATCGGCTAGAACGCCGGGCATGACACAGAGCAATCCTCCTTCCTCCGCCGCAGAGGCACTGAAGCGCCTGATTGAAATCATGGCTGCTTTGCGCACGCCCGAGACCGGCTGCCCCTGGGATCTGGAGCAGACGTTTGAGACAATCGCGCCTTACACGATCGAGGAATCCTATGAGGTCGCGGATGCGATCACGCGCGGGGATCTCGCCGATCTGAAGGACGAGTTGGGCGATCTGCTGTTGCAGGTTGTCTATCACGCACGGATGGCGGAGGAGCAGGGTGCGTTTGCGTTTTCAGATGTGGCAGACGCGGTGAACGCCAAGATGATCCGGCGGCATCCGCATGTGTTCGGGAGTGCTGAGGAGCGGGCAGCTGGCGCGCAACCAGATTTCTGGGCGAAGATCAAGGCGGAGGAGCGCGCGGCGAAAGCGGCCGAGCGGGCGCGGATGGCGCAAAGGGGTCAGACCCCTCAGAAGGGGTCTGACCCCATTTCTCCACTTTTGTCTGACGTGCCGGTTGCTCTGCCGGCGCTGACGCGGGCGATCAAGTTGCAGGACAAAGCGGCGCGGGTGGGGTTTGACTGGCCGGATCTTGGTTCGGTGTTTGCCAAGATGAAGGAAGAGATCGCAGAGTTGGAGGAAGTTGCGTTCTCGGACGCTGCGTCCGACTCGGCTGCGGCGATTGAAGAAGAGATGGGCGACATGCTGTTCGTGATGGCGAACATTGCCCGGCATTTGAAGCTCGATCCGGAAACGGCGCTGCGTAAGGCGAACGACAAGTTCACGCGACGGTTCGCCTACATCGAGCAGCGGCTCGCGGAGATGGGCAAGACGCCGGAGCAGTCGTCTCTCGACGAGATGGACGCGCTGTGGGACGAGGTGCGGGCTAGGGATAAGACGGGGCGGGATTAGTTCTGCGGTAACATCGCTGGGCTGATGTGTTCGGGCCGCACGCCGAGGCCGATGATGCGGGCGGGAAAGCGGGCCAGCCACGGAACAGCGCCGACGAGACGCAGCATTGCAGGTGGCTTCAGCTCTCCGGTGGCTGTCAGTGCAGGCGCGATGATGTTGTCTTGCATGACGAGTTGGAGGCGCTGGGTCATACTGGTCGGCCATTCGCGCCGCTGCTGCACAGCTTGTAGATCCGCATCCGTGAGGGTATTCGAGCGCAACGGTTTGGCTAGAAGATTTGCTGTGGCCACCGCATCCTGAACCGCGAGATTAACGCCGACACCGCCGACCGGGCTCATGGCGTGGGCAGCATCGCCGATGCAGAGAAAGCCGGAACGCCACCAGGTCTTGAGGCGGTTGACCTGTACGGTGAGCAGCTTGACGTCGTCGAAGCTGGCAATCGCATTGGCGCGCTCTGCTTCAAACGGAAGGACGATGGCGACGGACGTGCGGAACGCCTCCAATCCGGCCGCACGCACGCGGTCGTTGTTGCCCTTGGGGATGACGAAGGCACACTGCCAGTAGTCACCGCGATTGAGCATAATAGAAATACGGCCGGCATCGAAGCGGCCTTGGGTTTCGTCCGTGTCGCTTGCGTGACGCGGGAGGCGGAACCAAAGAACGTCCATCGGCGCGCCGAGGTCCTCGTTTGGGAGTGCGGAGGCGTCGCGCAAGACTGACGTGCGGCCGTCGGCGGCGACGATCAGACCGGCGCGAATGTCGAAAGGGCCATCCGGGCCATCGGCCCTGACGCCGACAACCCGCTCATTTTCGACGATGAGTTCGCGCGCTTGTGCGCGCATACGCAGCGTGAAGCTGGGGTATGCCGATCCCTTGCGCGCGAGGAAGTTCAAGAAGTCCCATTGCGGCATCATCGCGACGAAGGGGGCGGCGACTGGCAGGTGGGAAAAGTCGGCGACCATGACGGTCTGGTCGCCGAATTGGCCGCTCAATTTGCGAACCGGGGTGTGCGGCAGTTGCAGGAATTCTTCTAGCCAGCCGAGTTCGTGCAGGACCTGCATGGTCGAGGGATGGATCGTGTCGCCACGGAAGTCGCGCAGGAAGTCGGCGTGCTTTTCGAGGAGCATGACCCGCACACCCGCGCGTGCGAGGAGCACACCGAGCATCAGTCCGGCCGGTCCGCCGCCAGCGATGCAGATTTGGCAATCGGCGCTTGCTCGATTGGGTTGCATCGACCGAATTTAGCGCAGATGCGCGCTCATGCGAAGCGCTGGTGTGCTCAGCGCGCGCGCTTTCAGAGGTCCGGAGATCACCGCTTCAGTTGAGCGTCGAGCCGGGCCTTGTTTTCGGGAGTTGTGCGCAGGGTGAGGGTGGTGGCGCCGGTTTCTGCGTCGGTGGTGCGGGTGAGGACGTCGGCGTTGGTGTGGATCCAGGCGAGAAGTTTTCCGGCGTCGGC
>LNFM01004697.1_pt1 | contig 24714 bp, 21 predicted proteins | sample 596031 | NCBI WGS metagenome assembly LNFM01 (sample SAMN04254537, study PRJNA301005) | activated carbon metagenome | isolation source: dual media filters at the Ann Arbor, Michigan drinking water treatment plant | place: USA: Ann Arbor | reverse complement strand
GCGCGGTGCGCTGACCGCTCCTTCGGCGCACCGCGCCGGTCCCGACAAACTTGTCATCCTGACCGCAGCGAAGGACCTCTCCGCTTGCCCGAAACGATGCACCGGCTTGCGTGCCTCGCCGGCGTGGCCAAGCCGCACAAACGAAATATCCGAAATATCCGAAACAGAAGAAATGAACCCGCCTGGGGAGGGGGGACAATACGGTACTTAAATACCGCGGAGATCGCGTATGGACGTGCTGGATGACCTCGCCGCCGGCGGGCCGCATCGCCACTGCGCCCGCACTACCCAGGACTTCTTCTGTTCCTGAGATACTCCTGCCACAGCGGTCGCCATTGTTCCTGCGTGACGACAAGCACGACTTCGTCGCACCGTTCTCCATCCTGCCGGCGGATCCACTTTGGAAGGCGTCCTACTTCCTCGTAGCCGTTCTTCCGGGCGTAAGCGAGGCTGCGCTTGTTGTCGTCCATCACGCGTGAGCGGACGGCATACAGATCGAGCGCATTGAAGGCGAAGTCGAGCAGCAGCATCTTCGCTTCGGTTCCGTAGCCCTTGCCGAGATGATCCGCCTCGCCGATCGTTGTGCTGGTGGTGGCCGTGCGGTGTGCCCAATCGACTTCATGCAAGCCGATCCAACCGATGAGTTTGTTGTCCTCGATCGTCACGATGCCGAGGCCAAACTCCGTCGTCGAACCCGACAGCCTGTCCAGCCACTCCTCCTGGGCCTTTTCCATGAGAGGAAACGCCCGCGCCAACCGGTACTGGGTTGTTTCCGGATCATTCATCCAGCGCCGGATTGCCGGGATGTCTGCTCGCTGGAGGGGACGCAACAGTACGTGCTCACCTTTGCGGAAGACGACGTCGCTCATCGAGTCATTCCTTTGTCACCAACCGGAGCCGGTCCGGCGGCGGTCAATCCCTCAGATCGGCGGCTCGCCCTCGATCAGCACGCGCTGCATGATCCGTTCCTCGCCCACCGGATAATCGATGACGACACGGTGCATGGTGGCGCGATTGTCCCAGACGACGATGTCTCCCCTGCTCCAGACGTGACCGAAGTGATGCTGCGGCTTGCGCGCCTCGTCGGCGAGTTCGTCGAGCAGCGCGTCGCTTTCGTCGCGCTTCAGCCCGACGATACGGTCGAGGCGGTTGGGGTTCAGGTAGAGCGACTTTCGGCCGGTCACCGGGTGCGTCCGCACCAGCGGATGCTCGACATCCGGCGTCTCGGCGATCTCCTCCGGTGTGCGCGGCGACGGCCGGTTGCGGGCGCGCGGCGTGTCGTAGCCGTGAATGGCGCGCTTGCCCTCGATCCGCTTCTTCGTCGCATCCGACAGTGCGTCGTAGACCGAATGCATGTTGCAGAACCAGGTGGCGCCGCCGTGGCTCGGAATCTCGATGCTGTGCAGCAGGGTCGCCTTGGCCGGAACCGCAAAATACGAATCGTCGGTGTGCCAGTCTTCCGCACGAATGGCCGTCTTGTCGGTCGTGCCGTCGGCCATCAGTGTGCTCACCATGACCGACACGTCGGGCACGGCGCCGCTACGCTTGTAGCGCAGCAGCTGCCTCTGCGGCGCGCCAAAGGCCTTCGAGAACTCCCGCGTCTGTTCCAGCGTCATCGGATCTCCCGGAATCACCACCAGCAGATGCTCGGCGAGCGCGTGGTTCAGGGTCGCGGCCACCGCAGGCTCGTTCGCTGTGGCGCGATCGAGCCCTTCGATGCGTGCGCCGAGGGCGGCTTTGTTGGGGACGACTTCCGGCATGGTCCTGCGACTCCCGTGAGGTTCACTGTGAGCGGAGAGCCTAACGCAAGTGCGGGCGGCCGCACAAAGGCGCAAGCCGGAGAGCGGAAGGCGCCCTACTCGGCCTTGAAGCCCAACTCCTTCAACGTGAGCTCGCTCCGCCAGTCCCGCGCCGTGGCCACGAAGGCCGAAAGCGCGAGGCAACCCGCGAGGATCGGCGGGAGAACGCGTCTCATGCGCCCGCCTTTCCGCCCGGCACGAAAGCGTCCGGCGCGCCGGGTGGAATCGGCGGATGGGCCTTGAGGCTCTCCTGGAACGATTCGATCAGGCGGCGGATCGGGCCGCGCACCCATCCTTCGTCCATGTTCGTGTCGGTCTCCTCCTTCGGATCCTTCACGAGATTGAACAGATACGGCGTCTCCAGCTTGATCGGCCCTTCGTTGGGCTCGACTTCCCACATGAGATGCATCTTCCAGTCGCGCCATTTCACGGCCCGCAGCTCGGTCTTGATGTAGTAGGGAAACCCGTCGCGCGCCGAGGTTGGCCGATCGCCGAGGAAAAAGCCGAGTTGATCGATGCCGTCGATAGGCCGGTCGGCTGGCAGGCGAGCACCGCCGACCTTCGCCAGGGTCGGATAGAGATCGGTGATGTGCAGCACCTCCGTCGTGCGGCGCGGCGCGATGCGGCCCGGCCAACGCAGGATGAAGGGAACCCGAAGCCCGCCTTCCATGGCCGTGTGATAGGTACCGCGCCACGGCCCCGCGGTGCCGCGCCACGGCCGCCGAAACTCTGGGCCGTTGTCGCTGCCGAACAGCACCAGCGTATCCTCGCGCAAGCCGAGGCGGTCGATTGCATCCAGCATTTCCCCCACCCGATGGTCCATCTCGGCCATCGCATCCGCGAAGTCGCCGGCACCGGTGCGGCCCGCGAAGTCGGGATGCGGCAAGGTCGGGAAGTGCAGTTGCGTCAGCGGCACGTAGGCGAAGAACGGCCGGCCGGCGCCCGACTGGCGCTCCATGAAGTCGATCGTGCGGCGCGTCAGCTCGCCGTCGATCAACCGGCGCTGCTCGAGATCGTAGACCGCGAGGTCGCGCGCCGGCGCGCCCTTCACGCCTTCCATCACATAGGGCATCGGCACGATCGTGGGATCGAAGCCGGGAGCCGACGTGAACATCGCCTCGTTCGAGGTGCGGGGAATGCCGTACCACTCGTCGAACCCGCGATCCTTGGGCAGGCGCCCTTCCCGGTCGCCCAGATGCCATTTGCCGAAGCAGCCCGTCGCGTAGCCGGCACCCTGCAGCAGTTCGCCGATCGTGATCTCCCAGGGGATCAGGCCCTGGGGAAGGCCGGCCGGCACCGACTGCATCGCGCCGGTGCGGATCGGATGACGCCCGGTCATCAGCGCCGAGCGGGTCGGGACGCAGTCGCTCTCGACGTTGAAGTTCAGGCAGGTCAGGCCTTCTTCTGCCAGGGCGTCGATCCTCGGCGTCGGTGCCCCGCGCAGCACACCGCCGCCGTAGCAGCCGAGTTCGCCCCATCCGAGATTGTCGGCGAGGATCAGCAGGATATTGGGCGGGCGAACGGTCATGGATCACGCTCCTCTGTGGGTTCGCAAAGAGTGACAGGCGCCTGCTCATGTATAAAATGCAAACAGCGGACGGGTCGTTGCGATTCTCGCAAGAGGTATCAGGTGAAACTGCAGGCGCTGCGGCTCTTCCTGCGCATCATGGAGCTGGGAAGCCTCGGCGCCGCCGCCCAGTCGCTGAACATGAGCCAGTCCGCGGCAAGCCGCCTGCTCGCAGGCCTCGAACATGAAACCGGGCTTCGGCTCTTCCACCGAGATCGCACGCGCCTCGTGCCGACGACCGAAGGGACCACGTTCTTTGCCGAGGTGCGGCGGGTTCTGGTGGCGATCGACGACCTCCCCCGCGTCGCCCAGCGCGTGGCGGGCGGCACGCAGGTCCGTCTCCGGATCGTGAGCATGCCGCGTTTCGCCGCCAGCCTGCTGGCGCCGGCCGTAGCCGACTTCCATCGCCATCATCCCGGGGTCGAGGTCGACGTCGCGATCGTTCATCGCCGCGAACTCGAACTGGCCGTCGCCAACCAGTCCTTCGACCTCGGCATCGGCGCCCTGCCGCTCGACAATCCCGGCATCGAGGCGCAACCGCTGCTGAGCCTGCCCGCGATGGTCGTCCTGCCGGCCCGGCATCCCCTCGCCCGGCGAGAGTCGCTGGGCGCCCGCGATCTTGCAGCCGAGACCCTGGTGGTTCTCGGCCCCGGCACGCAGTTACGCGATGACGTCGAGGCCATGTTCGCGGCGGAAGGCGTCGCCATTCGCCCGAGCATCGTCGTCGACTCGCTCGAATTCGCCTGCCGTCTCGTCGGCCAGGGTGCCGGCGTCGCCATCGCCGATCCGCTCACGCCGGCCTCTCTCGGTGCAGGCCGGCTCGCCATGGTGCCGTGGCGTCCGAGGACCCTGTTTCACGTCGGCATGCTGTTGCCGGCGCTGATTCCGCCGTCGCGCTCGGTCGAGCAGTTTCTCGAAGCTCTGCGGCGCGCGGCCAAGGAGGCCGGCACCCGCCTCGGACCTGGTTAGCGTGCCAGTAGCCCGGCCACCAAACCCGACAGCCAGCGGCGCAGACGGTGCACCATGGCCTTCGTCCTCTGCCAGACCGGCAGGGATTGGACGAAGGCGTAGAGCCTGTCGCGCCATTTGAAGACCCACGTCTCGGTGGCGAGAAACCATGGCATCGTGACCAGGGTCGGGCGCAGGATCTTGTAGAGGCGCGCGACCAGCGCGGTCGCAAGCATCTTGCCGAGCAGGATGCTGCCCGTCGCCAGGGCGAACTTTCCATGCAAGGCAAAGCCGACGGCCGCCAGCTTGATCGGCAACACCAGCGCCGAAGGCGCAACGAAGGCAACCAAGGCCCCCCAGGGCGGTAGCCGCGCGAACCACGCTTCCAGCCGGGCGACCGGCGGCCACTTGGCAAGCGCCGCCATGGCGACGCCCAGGTAGTGCAGCAGCACGTCTTCGATGAAGACGATCGCCGCGGCCAGGGGCATCAGAAGCAGTTCGAGGGCACGCTTCAAGTGGCGCTTCATGCTGCCGCCATCCAAACCACACAAAATGTCATTATGGTGTTTACCATGTTCTCCCGCCGCACGTTCGCCCGTCTCGCGGGCGCCGCTTCGCTGATCCCCGCCGCCACTTTGGCGCAGCCTGGAAAGCCCCTGTCGCGCATTGCCTTCGGCTCGTGCGCGAAGCAGACCCTGCCCCAGCCGATCTGGGAGCCCATTCTCGCCTACCGGCCGGACCTCTTCATCTTCGCCGGCGACAATGTCTATGGCGACTTCCACTCCCCGGATGCAGCGGATCTGAAGCGTGCCTACGAGGAAGCGAGGCGCATCGTGGGGTACGCGAAGCTGCGCCAGACGGTGCCGCATCTCGCGGTATGGGACGACCACGATTACGGGCTGAACGATGGCGGCGTGGAGTTCGCCCATAAGCAGGTCGCCAAGGACCTCTTCCTCGATTTCTGGGATGCGCCGGCGAACGACATCCGCCGGACACGCGGTGGCATCTACGATTCGCGGATCATCGGACCGCCGGGCAAGCGCGTGCAGGTGATCCTGCTCGACGTGCGCTGGTTCCGCTCGCCCCTCAGGATCACCGACCAGCGCGGCGCGCCGGGCAAGCAGCGCTACCTGCCCGACTCCGATCCGGCGAAGACGATGCTGGGCGCCGAGCAATGGGCGTGGCTCGCGGTTGAACTGCGCAAGCCGGCCGAGTTGCGCCTGATCGTGTCGAGCACGCAGGTCCTGGCCGAGGGCCATGGCTGGGAGCGCTGGGGGAACATGCCCCTGGAGAAGCAGAAGCTCGTCGATACGATTCGCGAGATTGGCGCCAAGGGCGTCGTCTTCCTGTCGGGCGATCGCCACATCGGCGCGCTTTACCGCGAGAGTCCCGAAGGTCTCTATCCGCTGTACGAAGCCACTTCGAGCGGCCTCAACATGGTGTACTGGGCTGCCAAGGAGCCCGGACCCAACCGCTTCGGCCCCCTCTTCGCCGCTGCCAATTTCGGCGTGGTCGAGATCGACTGGTCGGCGCGCACGCTCCTGCTGGCGTTGCGCGACGAGAGAGGCGACACGCGCCGCGCGGTCGACGTTGGTTTCGACACTCTGGGCATTGCCACCTGATTGCCCAGATTGAATCGGGGGATGCGGCTTCACCGGAGGGCGTAGCGAGGACAAGGCGGTATCGACCGCCGATCTCGGCCCAAAGGAATATGCATGCAATCGGTGAAATCCGTTGCCTCGGTCTCTCTTCTATTGTTTGCGCTCGCCAGCACCGCGGTCTGCGCCCAAGACCGGATGCCGCCGCCCTCTTCTACCCAGCCATCGACGGACGCTTCCTCCGACCGGCCGCAGGGACCGCCACCCAAAGGCAAGGCCGGCGCCCAGGCACGCGATGACGGCGCGAACACGCAGGCCGAGCGTCGACCGCCTCCTCCGAACGGACGCGGAGGAAGCAGCGCGCCGCCTCCCGAGCCACCCCGCATGGGACAGCAGGGACAGCCAACGGGTGCAGGCCCAGGACAGTCTCCTGACAGGCAGCGGCCTCCTCGCGGGCAACAGCCGACGACGCCATCGGCGGCCGCCAATCCGGGTTGATGCGTCGTCCGCAAAAAAGAAGGGCCGCCCTGCGGCGGCCCTTCATCTCTTCGATAGTCGGGATTACTGCGGCTGGACGCCGGCGGCCTTGATGGCGGGGACCCACTTGTCGATCGACGCCTTGAGCTGGGCCCGGAGCGCTTCGGGCGTCGCGTCCTTGGGTTCCGGCAGATCGACAGCCTGGTCGATCAGGCGCGCGCGCACTTTCTCGTCACCGAGCGCGGTGACCAGCGCCTTGTTCAACGTGTCGATGACGTTCTTCGGCGTGCCCTTGGCCACGAAGAAGCCGTTCCAGATCGTGACCTCGTAGCCCTTGAGGCCCGACTCGTCGATCGTCGGGACGTCCGGCAGCTGCGGCAGGCGCTTCAGCGTGCTGACGCCCAGCGCCTTGATGGTGCCGGCCTTGATCTGCGGCAGCACGTTCACGGCCTGGTCGACCATGTAGTCGAACTGGCCGCTCACCAGATCGTTCAGCGCCGGGCCGGTTCCCTTGTAGGGAATTTCCAGCACGTCGACCTTCATCATGTTGTTCAGCATCAGGCCGCCGAGATGCGAGGCGGCGCCGATGCCGGCCATGCCGTACTGCGCCTTCTTCTGGTTGGCCTTCACATAGGCCTCGAATTCCTTGAAGTCCTTGGCCGGCAGGCCCTTCTTGGCGACCAGCACCATCGGGTTCGTGCCGCCGAGCCCGATCGGCTCGAAGTCCTTCTGGCTGTCGTAGGGCAGCGTCTTGTAGAGCGCGATGTTCACCGCCAGGGTGCCCATGTGCGCGAACAGGATCGTGTAGCCGTCGGGCGTCGCCTTTGCGGCCTTGTTGACGCCGATGGTGCCGCCGGCGCCGCCGACATTCTCGACGATCATCGTCTGGCCGAGCGCCTCGCCCATGCGGGCGGTCAGCACGCGGGCCAGGGCATCGGTCGGGCCGCCGGCCGCGAACGGCACGATGACCGTGATCGGCTTCGTCGGATAGGCCTGCGCCATGGCGCCGACGGGCGCCGCGGCCAGAGCGGCTGCCGCCGCGGCGGCAAGCAGGTTGCGTCTCTTCATAGGGTTACCTCACAAGACTCACTGTAAAGCGGCTGCTACACCGTCTTCACGAGCTCTGCAATCGCTGCGCCCACGGTTTTGGTGTCGCCGTTGCCGCCCAGGTCCTTGGTGCGGGGACCGCCCTCAACCAGGGAGGCCGCGATGGCTCGCTCGATCGCCTCGGCAGCCTCGGGATATCCCAGATGGCGCACCATCATGGCGCCGGACCAGATCTGGCCGATCGGATTGGCGATACCCTTGCCCGCTATGTCGGGGGCCGAACCGTGGACCGGCTCGAACATCGAGGGATACTTGCGCTCCGGATTGATGTTGCCCGACGGCGCCACGCCGATCGAACCGGTCAATGCCGGACCGAGGTCGGAGAGGATGTCGCCGAACAGGTTGGAGCCCACCACAACGTCGAACCAGTCCGGGTTGCGCACGAAATGCGCCGTCAGGATGTCGATGTGATACTGGTCCGCCTTGATGTCGGGATATTTCTTGCACATCTCGGCGAAGCGCTCGTCCCAGAACGGCATCGTGTGGATGATACCGTTGGACTTGGTGGCCGACGTCACATGCTTCTTCTTCGTGGTGCGGGCGAACTCGAAGGCAAACTTGAGGATCCGGTCGACGCCCTTGCGGGTGAAGATGGACTGCTGAATGGCCATCTCGTCGTCGGAGCCCTGGAACATGCGGCCGCCGATCGAGCTGTACTCGCCCTCGGTGTTCTCACGCACCACCCAGAAGTCGATCTCGCCCGGCTTGCGGTTGGCGAGCGGCGACGGCACGCCTTCGAACAGGCGCACGGGGCGCAGGTTCACATACTCGTCGAAGTCGCGGCGGATCGGGATCAGCAGGCCCCACAGGGAAACGTGATCGGGCACGCCCGGCCAGCCCACGGCGCCCAGGAAGATGCTCTCGAAGGCCTTGAGTTGCTCCATGCCGTCATCCGGCATCATCTTGCCGGTCTTCACCAGTCGATCGCACGACCAGTCGAAATCGGTGAACTCGAGCTCGAAGTTGAAACGCCGCGCCGCGGCCTCCAGAACCTTCACGCCTTCCGGCAGAACTTCCTTACCGATTCCGTCACCCGGAATGAGCGCGATCTTGTGCTTGGCCATCAATAATCCTCCCGAACCGCGCGGAACGTAGCAGCGCGACCTTGCCATGCAAGCACGGCATTGCCCCTGCGACGCACCCGCGCCAATATGAACAGGTGTTTACCCCGGAGTGGCCATGACCTTCGACCTCAAGATTACCGGCGGCACCATCGTCGACGGCACCGGCAAGCCGGGCTTCGTCGGCGATCTTGGAATCAAGGACGGCAAGGTCGTCGCGCTCGGCAAGGTCGAGGGGCCTGCCGTGCAGACGATCGACGCCACGGACAAGGTCGTCTCCCCGGGCTTCGTCGACGTGCATACGCACTATGACGCCCAGATCCTGTGGGATCGAATGCTCACCATCTCGCCCTGGCATGGGGTCACCACGACAGTGATCGGCAATTGCGGCTTCGGCGTCGCGCCGACCCGCGAAATCCACCGCAAGATGATCATGCAGACCCTGGAAAAGGTCGAAGGCATGAGTCTCGAGGCGCTGGAAGCCGGCCTCGGCATGGACTGGCCGTTCGAGACCTTCCCGCAATATCTCGACGCGCTGGAGAAGCGCGGCTCGGCGATCAACGTGGCGGCCCTGTTCGGGCACACGCCGCTGCGCCTCTACGTGATGGGAGAAGAATCGACCGAGCGGGCCGCGACGGCCGACGAGGTCGGCGCGATGAAGAAGCTGGTCCACGAGGCGATGGAAGCCGGCGCCATCGGCTTCGGCACTTCCGTCTCGGTCAGCCACAATGGCTATGCCGGCAAGCCTGTGCCCAGCCGCCAGGCGACGCCCGAGGAAATGGACGCCCTCGTCTCGGTCATGGGCGAGATGAAGCGCGGCCTGATGCAGATCACCATCGGCCGCGATTTCTCGACCCGCCACATGGCGGAGGTCAGTCGCAAGTACAACATCCCGGTCACCTGGACCGCCCTGCTCTCTCACCTCTACGGCCCGGGCGGCCATCGCAAGCAGCTCGACCTCGCCGCCGAGCAGCGCAAGTCCGGCGCCATGGTGATCCCGCAGGTGAGTTGCCGGCCGCTCAACTTCGAGGTCACCTTCGCCGAGCCGTTCATCTTCGACGTGATGCCGTTCATGAACGAGTTGGCGAAAGCCGACGCCCGCGAACCCGGCGCCCGCCGCCGCGCCTATGCCGATCCGGCCTGGCGCGAAAAGCTGCGCAGCGAGGTCACGCCGCTGTTCCAGAAATGGTGGGACCGCGTGGTCATCTCGTGGTCCCCATCGCATCGCGAGCTCGAAGAGATGCCGCTGGCCGTGGCGGCCGCCCGGCTGGGCAAGGACCCGGTCGATCTCGCCCTAGACATCTCACTGGCCGACGACCTGAAGACCCGCTTCCGCATGGCCGTCATGAACTTCGACGAGAAGGAAGTGGCGGAGCTGATCACCGATCCGAACACGATCATCGCGCTGTCCGATGCCGGCGCCCATGCCAGCCAGCTCTGCGACGCCTGCTACTCGACCTATCTGCTCGGTCACTGGGTGCGCGACCGCAAGGTCTTCACGCTCGAGGAGGCCGTGCACAATCTCACCCAGCGGCCGGCCGAGATGTTCGGCATCACCGATCGCGGCGTGCTGGCCGAAGGCCGTCCCGCCGATATCGTCGTCTTCGATCCGAAGACCGTGAGCCCCGGCCCGCTGAAGCGGGTCTACGACATGCCGGCCGGCGCCGACCGCCTCGTCTCCGAGGCGAGTGGCATCGACGCCGTCGTCGTCAACGGCAAGATCATTCGCCAGGACAACAAGGACACCGTCTCGGCCGACGACAAGCTGCCCGGTCGTCTGCTAAGACACGGACGCGCCGCCTAGGCCACGAACAAGACCAGAGGGAGACAGTCATGATCCACGTCATTGCCATCATCACGGCCAAGCCCGGCAAGCGCGACGAAGTCCTCAAGAACTTCAAGGACAACGTCCCGGCCGTGCATGCCGAGAAGGGCTGCATCGAATATGGCGCGGCCGTCGACATCGATGGCGGTCCGTTCGCCAAGTTCGGTCCCGATACCTTCGTCGTCATCGAAAAGTGGGAGAGCATGGACGACCTCAAGGCCCACGGCGCGTCGGAGCACATGAAGGCCTATGCGGCCAAGAACAAGGACCTGCTCGCCAATCGCGCCGTCCACGTCCTGCAGAACGCTTGATCCCCGTCACTGAAACGGACGTCGCCGCGTACGAACGCGACGGCGTCGTCTGCCTGCGCGGCGCCTTCGATGCCGTGTGGGTCGGAATCCTGTGCGAGGCGGTCGAGCGCGACCTCCTCAAGCCGGGCCCGCATGCGACCAACTTCGCGGAAGGCAGCACGTCGGGCAAATTCTTCGGCGACATGTTCATGTGGCGCCGGGACAACGATTTCCGCCTCGCCGCCCTCACATCGCCGGCCGGTGAAATCGCCGCCGCGCTGATGCGCTCGCGGAATGTCGACTTCTTTTACGACCAGCTCTTCGTGAAGGAGCCCGGCACGGCGCATCCGACGCCCTGGCACCAGGACCAGCCCTACTGGCCGGTCACGGGCCAACAGATCGCCTCCGTCTGGATCGCCCTCGACAATATCGATCTCGGCAACGGCGCGGTCGAATTTGTTGCCGGGTCCCACCGCTGGGGCATCAACTACCGGCCGACGCCCTTCCGCAAGGGACACGAGGCCAAGTTCACGTCGAGCGATCTCGTCCAGATCCCCGACATCGACGCCGAGCGCGGCAAGTACGACATCAGGTCGTGGACGATGGAGCCCGGCGATTGCCTGGTCTTCCACGCCATGATCGTGCACGGCGCACCGGGCAACGACACGCCGGGCGCACGGCGGCGCGGCCTGTCGCTGCGCTATACAGGCGACGATGCCCGCTACGACCCGCGCCCCGGCACTTTCCAGTTTCCCCACACGCCCGACCTCGCCGCCGGCACCGCGATGACCTGCGACCTCTTCCCGAGAGTCTGGCCGAGGCGTTAGTCTCCGCCCCCGTTCCCGAGGGCAGGTTCAATGGAAGAGCGCGGCGTCGATCAGATCACCGAGGTTACCAATACCTCCTGGTTCGCCCGCCTCGGGCAGGCGATCGTCGGGGTCCTCATCGGCCTCATGTTCGTCGTCGTGTCGATCGGCGTTCTGTTCTGGAACGAAGGCCGCGCGATTCGCACAGCGCAGGGCCTGGCGGAGGGCGCCGGCATCGTGCGTAGCGTTTCGGCCGATTCCGTGGACCGGTCGAACGACGGCCGGCTGATCCATGTGGCCGGTATGCTCTCGACGGCCGGACCGGTGTCCGATCCCGACTTCGGCCTAAAGGTGCAGGGCGTGCGGCTCGTGCGCCATGTCGAAGTCTTTCAATGGAAGGAAGAGACCCACAGCGAGACCCGCGCGAAATTCGGCGGCGGCGAGGAGCGCACCACGACCTACAAGTATGTGCGCACCTGGTCGGACAAGCCCATCGACTCGGACCGGTTCAAGGAGCCGCGCGGCCATACCAACCCGGTGATGACCTACCAGTCGCGCGACCTGCTGGCCGCCGGCACGCGGCTCGGCGCCTTTGCCGTTCCCGATTCGCTGTTGCGCGGCTTTGGCGAGGCGAAGCGAGTGGCGGCGACGGAGGTCCAGGCCAATGCCCTGCAGATTCGCGTCAACAAGCCGGTCGCCGTGAACGACGGCGTGCTCTATGTCGGCCGCGATCCGTCCCAGCCAGCGATCGGCGACATGCGCATCTCGTTTGCGGAGGTGCCCTTGCAGACGGCCAGCGTGGTCGCCGCCCAGGCCGGCTCAGGCTTCGCACCCTTCTCCACCCATACCGGCACGACGGTCGAGCTGATCGCGGCCGGCACCGTGCCGCCCAAGGTGATGTTCCAGCATGCCCAGGAAGAGAACGTCACCATGACCTGGGTGCTGCGCCTGATCGGCATGATCTTCATGCTGATCGGATTCAACCTGGTGCTGCGCCCGCTGGCCGTCGCCGGCAGCGTCATTCCGCTGCTGGGCGATGTGATCGGCGCCGGCACCTTCCTCGTGGCGCTGGTCTGCACCACCGCCATCGCGCCGATCGTGATCGCCTTTGGATGGCTGTGGTACCGGCCGCTCGTCGGCGTCGGTGTGCTGGTGGTCGGAGCAGCAGCGACCTGGGGCTTGACGAAGCTGCTCCGCGCGCGGACGGCTGCCAAGAAGACCGCCCCCGTCGCGGCCTGACGATCAGGCGCCGGCGATCACGCCGTTCAACACGATGTCGAGCATGCCGGTCCCGAGCAGATCGCGGTTCGACCACGGAAAGTCGGGCTTGAGGATCAGCGCCGCGACGACGCCGTGGATTCCCATCCAGCAGAGTTCGGCGCAGGTATCAGGCGGGTAATTGAGCTTGAGGCCCCCTTCCTTGGCCTCGACGAGCATCGTGACCAGGCGTTGGAACACGAGGGCGCCGCCGATTCCGGGTCGCGATGGATCGTCCGTCGGCATGCGATGGCCGAGCTTGCGAATCGATTCCGGAATGTTCGTGCCGAGAAAGATCAGCTTGTATTCGTCGGGGTGCGCCAGGCCGAACTTCAGGTAGGCCTCGCCGAACCGGCGGATGCGCTCGCGCGGATCCGTAACAGTGTTCTCGATCTCACTGATGCTCTCGATCAGCACCGCGAAGGTCTGATCGCAGAGGGCGAGCATCATCTGCTCCTTGTCCTGGAAGTACAGGTACAGCGCGGGCGCCGACACGCCGACCCGGTCCGCGATCCGGCGGATGGTCGTGGCCTCGTAACCCAGCTCCAGGAACAGTTCCTTGGCAGCCTGGAGGATCTCCTCGCGGCGGGTATGACCCTCGCCCCGCTTCTTCCGGCCACCCGTCGCCGCTGTCGAAAAAGCGTTCAATCGGGTTCTCCTACCCTTGACTATTATGTTAACGAAGATAACTTATCAACGGTAAGTTAACGGCGTTTAGATTCTTCAGCCCATTGTAAACGTCCGAAGGAAGGCCCGCCATGCGTCTCCCAACCGTTCGTCTCCCTCGCGTCTCCGTGATCAAGCTAGTCGTGTTAGGAGCCATCGGCGTAACCATGGCCGGCGGTGCCTTCGCGGCCTATTCGCTCACCCGCAATCCCGCCGCCCCTGCGGCCGGCGCTGAACCCGTCGTGCGGCCGGCGCGAGTCGCCGAGATCTCGTACAAGACGCAGGGCCAGACACTGCTGCTGGCCGGCACGGTCGTGCCCCGCATCGAGAGCACGCTCGGCTTCCGCGTCTCGGGCAAGATCGTCCAGCGCTCTGTCGATGTCGGCGCGGTCGTGAAACCCGGCGACATCATCGCCTCCCTCGATCCTTCCGATTACAGGCTTGCCGTCGACAACGCGCGCGCCGCTCTCGCCTCGGCGGAAGCCGATCACGTGCGCGCCAAGGCCGATCACGAGCGCTACCTGAACCTGCGCGGCAGCATGGCCTTCGTGCCGCAGACCCTCGACCAGCGCCAGTCGCTGGCCTCGACCGCCCTCGCACGCGTCGACCAGGCCAGGAGCCAGCTTTCCTCGGCAGAGAACAATCTCGCCTATACCGTCCTGCGCGCCGATACGGCGGGCGTCGTGACCGCCATTCAGGCCGAAGTGGGTCAGGTCATGGCCCAGGGCCAGGGCGTCATCCGCCTCGCCCGTCTCGACGAACTCGAGATCGTTGTGGGCGTACCCGAGCACCGGCTGAAGGTCGTGCGCGAGGCCAGGTCCGCCAGCTTCGAACTCTGGTCCGATCCCGGCCGGCGCCACGCCGCCCGACTGCGCGAGCTGTCGCCCAGCGCCGATCCGGTGACGCGCACCTACGCGGCGCGCTTCAGCGTCATCGAGCCGCCGGAGTTCATCGGGCTCGGCATGACCGCGACCCTGGGATTCGAGCGGCCCGACGCAACGCCGGTGGCTGAGGTACCGCTCTCCGCCATCTTCCAGCGCGGCACGCAGCCCGCTGTCTGGGTGGTAGATCGAGATACCGGCACGGTGGAACTGCGCCCCGTGTCCATCGCGCGGTGGCGCGACGACACGGCCGCCATCCTGTCGGGCGTGAAGGAGGGCGAACTGATCGCCACCGCGGGCGTGCACAAGCTCGAGACCGGCCAGAAGGTGAAGCCGCTCCCGCCGCAGCAACACGCGGCCCGCTAGCGGCTCTGCCCGGCCGACTTCGCTCCAAGGGGAGACGATCCATGACGACGCGCACCAACCTCTCGGCGCTGGCGCTGAAGTACAGCACCCTCACCGTGTTCTTCATGATCGCGCTGACGCTGGCTGGCTTCTATGCCTTCTTCAATCTCGGCCGCGCCGAGGACCCGCCCTTCACCATCAAGCAGATGGTCGTCTCGGCCGCCTGGCCGGGCGCCACCTCGCGTGAGGTCGAGCAGCAGGTCACCGAGAAGATCGAGACCAAGCTTCAGGAGCTGCCCTACTTCTTCAACGTCCAGAGCTACACCAAGCCCGGCGAGACGGTGATCTATGTCTCGCTGCGGGACGACACGCCGCCCTCCAAGGTCGCGGACCTCTGGTACCAGGTGCGCAAGAAGGTCGGCGACATCAGGAACTCGCTGCCGCAGGGCGTGGTCGGTCCGTTCTTCAACGACGAGTATGGCGACACCTACAGCATGATCTGGGCCTTCGAGTCCGACGGCTTCTCGCCGGCCGAGGTCAAGGAGATCGCCAAGGCGGTGCGCCAGCGCCTGCTGCGCGTGCCCGACGTCACCAAGGCCGACCTGTTCGGCCTGCAGGACGAGAAGATCTACATCGAGTTCAGTCACACGCGCTTGGCCATGCTGGGCGTGCCGGTCGACCAGATCCTCGAGGTCGTGCGCCGCCAGAACGCGATCGTGGCCACCGGCACGGTCGAGACCAAGGGCGAGCGCGTCGCCGTCAGGGTCGATGGCGCGCCGACCTCGGCGGAGCAGCTCATGGCCCTGCCCTTCACCGCCAACGGCCAGACGCTCACCCTGGGCGACGTGGCCGAGATCAGCCGTGGCTACCAGGATCCGCGCCAGCTTGCCATGCGCTACAACGGCAAGGCCGTGATCGGCCTCGGCGTCGTCATGGCCCCGGGCGGCAACGTCCAGAAACTGGGCGCCGCCCTCGACAAGACCATGGAAGAGGTCGAAGCCGGCCTGCCGGTCGGCATCACCGTGCATCGCATCGCCAACCAGCCCGAGGTCGTCACCAAGTCGTTCGAGGAGTTCAGTTCGGCGCTGCTTGAGGCGCTGGCCATCGTGCTGGTGGTTTCCTTCATCAGCCTCGGCGTCCGCACCGGCGTGATCGTGGCGCTCTCCGTCCCGCTGGTGCTGGCCATCACCTTCGTCGGCATGCTGATGCTGGGCATCGACTTCCAGCGCATCTCGCTCGGCGCGCTGATCATTGCGCTCGGTCTGCTGGTCGACGACGCCATCATCGCGGTCGAGATGATGATGGTGAAACTCGAACAGGGCGCCAGCCGGCTGGAGGCCGCGACCTACGCCTACACCTCCACCGCCTTTCCCATGCTGACGGGCACGCTCGTGACCGCGGTGGGCTTCGTGCCGGTGGGCTTCGCGCGCTCCAGTGCCGGCGAGTACACCAACTCGATCTTCTGGGTCGTCGGCCTGTCGCTGATCATCTCGTGGTTCGTGGCCGTGCTGTTCACGCCGTGGATGGGCTACCACCTGCTGCCGACGCCCAAGGTCCAGCACCATGATCCCTACAACAGCCGCCTCTACACGCTGTTCCGCAAGGTCGTCGTGTGGTGCGTCACCTGGCGCAAGACCACGATCGTCATCACGGCGCTGGCCTTCGTGGGCTCGCTCGCGGCCTTCGGCCTGGTGTCCAAGCAGTTCTTCCCGACCGCCAACCGCCCCGAGCTGATCGTCGACATGAAGCTGGCGCAGGGCGCCTCGTGGGCCGCGACCGACGCCGAGATCCGAAAGCTCGAAACCTGGCTGGCCAACGATTCCGACGTCGCCTCCTACACCGCCTATGTCGGCGCCGGCAGTCCGCGCTTCTACCTGCCGACGGTCCCTGAGCTGGCCAACGCAAATTTCGGCCAGATCATCGTCATGACCAAGGACCTGGTGGCGCGCGAGCGGGTCGTCGCCGCCCTCGACGACCTCTTCCAGAAGGATTTCGAAGCCGTCCGCGCGCGCGTGCAGCGCCTGCAGAACGGTCCGCCCGTCAGCTACCCGGTCATGTTCCGCGTGCTGGGCGACGACCCGCAGCAGGTGCGACAGGTGGCAGAACAGGTGCGCCAGGTCTTCAAGGCCGATCCCGCGACCCGCGACATCAACTTCGACTGGAACGAACTCGCGAAGACGGTGCGCCTGGAAGTGGATCAGGCAAAGGCGCGCGCGCTGGGCGTCGATTCGCAGGCGCTGGGCAACACGCTGCAGACCCTGCTCACCGGCATCACCGTCACCCAGTATCGCGAGCGCACCGAATCGATCGACGTCGTCGCCCGTGCCGTCGCGCCGGAGCGGCTGAGCGTCGAGGGGCTGGAGTCGATCAACCTCCGCACCTCCACCGGCGGCGTGGTCTCGCTGGCCCAGCTCGCGACGCTCAAGTACGAGCTCGAGGAGCCGATCCTGTGGCGACGCAACAAGGACCTGCTGATGACCGTCCGCGCCGGCGTCGCCGACGGCGTGCAGGGGCCGGACGTGGCCGCCCGCCTCGACAAGGCGCTGGCGCCGATCCGCGCGACCCTGCCGCCCGGCTATCGCATCGAGGTCGGCGGGGACCAGGAGGAATCGGCCAAGAGCCAGGCCTCGATCTTCAAGATGATGCCGCTGATGGCCTTCCTGATGATCCTGTTCCTGATGCTGCAGCTCCAGAGCTTCTCGAAGCTGGCGCTGGTCCTGCTCACCGCCCCGCTCGGCCTGATCGGCGTGTCGCTGTTCCTGCTGCTGTTCAACCAGCCCTTCGGCTTCGTCTCGCTGCTGGGCGTGATTGCGCTGGCCGGCATGATCATGCGCAACTCGGTGATCCTGGTGGACCAGATCGACCAGGACATCGAAGCCGGCCACAGCAAGTGGGACGCCGTGATCGACGCCACGGTGCGCCGCGCCCGCCCGATCGTGCTGACCGCCGGCACCGCGATCTTCGCCATGATCCCGCTGTCGCGCAGCGTCTTCTGGGGTCCGATGGCCGTGGCGCTGATGGGCGGCCTGCTGGTCGCGACCGCGCTCACGCTGCTGTTCCTGCCGGCGCTCTATGCGGCCTGGTTCAGGGTGAAGAAGCCGGACGCCGCGGCGGAGGTCGCACCGTCCCACCACGCCCCGCCCCCGCTGGCAATCGCGGCGGAGTAGACTGCGGCCCCCTACTCCGTCATCTCGACCGGAGCGCGCAGCGCGGAGTGGAGAGATCTTCTCTCCTCCAAGACCCGGCAAATCGTGGAGAGAAGGTCTCTCCACTTCGCCTCGCGGAGTTTACCCCGAGTATTCGAGGGGCACGGCTCCGGTCGAGACGACGGGGTGATCGAGCTTCAAGAAATCCGGCCCTCGGCCGTGTGGATGTCCGTCGTCCGCGCCGCGCTGGTCGCGACGATGATCTCGATGCCGCGCACGATGTCGTCGACCGCCATCGACGGCGCACCGCCCAGCCGCGCCGCCTGCTCGGGCACGTAGGGAATGTGCAGGAAGCCGCCGCGCATCTTCGCCGGATGGCTCTCGATGATGTCCATCAGCGCATAGAGGATATGGTTGCAGACGAAGGTCCCGGCGGTGTTGGACACGGTGGCCGGCAGGCCCGCCTTGCGCATCTCTGCGACGCAGGCCTTGATCGGCAGGGTTGCGAAATAGGCGGCCGGACCGCCCGCGCGCACCGGCACGTCGAGCGGCTGTTTCCTGTCGTTGTCCGGAATGCGCGCGTCCTGGACGTTGATGCCGACCCGCTCGAGGCAGAGTTCGGTGCGGCCGCCGGCCTGGCCGACGCACAGCACGATGTCAGGCTTCACCTCGTCGATCGCCTTGCGCAGCACCTTCGCGGACTTCGCATAGGACGTCGGAAGGACCGCCGTCACCACGGTCACCTTTCCGATCTTCTTCTTCAGCCGGCTCACCGCCAGGGACGAGGGATTGACCTCGTCGCCGCCGAACGGATCGAAGCCCGTCACCAAGGCCTTCATGCTCTACTCACCTCAAACGAAAGGGCGCCCGATTGAGGGCGCCCCGACGTTAGTCCCAGGAAACCCGAAGGGCTACTTGTTGGCCTTGTCGACCGCGCGGCGGGCCATGACGCCGACCAGGTGGGCGCGATATTCGGCGCTGCCGTGGATGTCGCTGTTCAGGCCGTCGGCCGGGACCTTGATGTCCTTGATGGCAGCCGACGAGAAGTTCTTGGACAGCGCCTCTTCCATCGCCTTCACACGGAACACGCTGGGGCCGGCGCCGGTCACCGCGACGCGGACGCCCGCCGCCGTCTTGGCGACGAACACGCCGACCATCGCGTAGCGCGAGGCCGGGTTCGGGAACTTCATGTAGGCGGCCTTGTCGGCCTTGGGGAAGCTGATCGCGGTGATGATCTCGCCGTCGCCCAGCGCGGTCTCGAACAGGCCCTTGAAGAAGGCGTCGGCCGCATGCTTGCCGGTGTTGGTGATCACCGTGGCGTTCAGCGCCACGACGGCCGCCGGATAGTCGGCCGCCGGATCGTTGTTGGCGACCGAGCCGCCCATCGTGCCGCGGTTGCGGACCTGCGGATCGCCGATATGGCCGGCCAGGTCGGCCAGGGCCGGAATGACCTTCTTCACGTCGGCCGAGGTCGCGACATCACCATGGTTGGTCATGCCGCCGATGACGACGGTGTCGCCCTCGACCTTGATGCCGGCGAGTTCCTTGAGTCCGGCGAGATCGACGACGTCGCTCGGCCGTGCCAGGCGCTGCTTCAGCGTCGGGATCAGCGTCATGCCGCCCGACATCGGACGGGCTTCTTCATTGCCCTTGAGCAGGGCGATCGCGTCGGCAACCGACTTCGGGCGATGATAGGCAAAATCGTACATCTGGATTTCCTCCGTTTACTCGGCCGCCGCGCGCTGGGCGCCCTGGATCGACTGCCACACGTTGAGCGGGGTGGCCGGCATTTCGACATGCTTGACGCCGATCGGCGCCAGCGCGTTGTGAACCGCGTTCATCACGGCCGCGGGCGCCGCGATGGCCCCCGCCTCGCCGCATCCCTTCACGCCCAGCGGATTGTGCGGGCACGGGGTGACCTTGTAACCGAGCTTGAACGACGGGAAGTTGTCGGCGCGCGGCATCGTGTAGTCCATGAACGAGCCGCTCAGCAGCTGGCCCGTCTCCTTGTCGTAGACCGCGCCCTCGAACAGCGCCTGGCCAACGCCCTGGACGATGCCGCCATGGACCTGGCCTTCGACGATCATCGGGTTGATGATGTTGCCGAAATCGTCGACCGCGGTATGGGCGATGACCTCGACGATGCCGGTCTCGGGGTCGATCTCGACCTCGCAGATCTGTGTCCCGGCCGGATAGACGAAGTTCGCCGGATCGTAGAAGGCGTTCTCGTCCATGCCCGGCTCGATCTCGGCGAGCGGATAGTTGTGCGGCACGTAGGCGGCGAAAACCGCCTGGGCCAGGGGCACGGCCTTGTCGGTGCCGGCCACCTTGAAGGTGCCGTCCTCGAACACGACGTCTGCCACGTCAGCTTCCATGAGATGGGCCGCGATCTTCTTGCCCTTGGCGATGATCTTGTCGGTCGCCTTCATGATGGCCGAGCCACCGACGGCCAGCGAACGGCTGCCGTAGGTGCCCATCCCGAAGGGGGTCGTCGAGGTATCGCCGTGGACCACCTCGATCTGGTCCATCGGTACGCCCAGCCGGTCGTGGACGAGCTGCGCGAAGGTGGTCTCATGGCCCTGGCCGTGGCTGTGCGAGCCGGTGATGACCTGCACGTTGCCCGTCGGGTTGAACTTGATCTGCGCCGACTCCCACTGGCCGACGCCGCCGCCCAGCTGGCCGATCACCTGCGACGGTGCCAGGCCACAGGCCTCGATGTAGGACGAGAAGCCGATGCCGCGCAGCTTGCCGCGCGCCTTGGCCTCGGCCCGGCGGGCCTCGAAGCCCGGGTAGTCGGCGATCTTCATCGCCTCGTCGATGATCGGCGGGTAGTTGCCCGAATCGTATTGCAGCGCCACCGGCGTCTGGTACGGGAAGGCCGTCGACGGGATGAAGTTCTTCCGGCGCAGCTCGGCCGGATCGATCTTGAGCTCCGCCGCCGCCTTGCTGACGATCGTCTCGATGACGAAGGTCGCCTCGGGGCGTCCCGCGCCGCGATAGGCGTCGACCGGCGCCGTGTGGGTCACCGCCGCCTTCACGTTGGCGTAGATGAGCGGCGTCGTGTACTGGCCGGCCAGCAGCGTCGCATAGAGATAGGTCGGGACCGCCGTCGAGAAGGTCGACAGATAGGCGCCCATGTTGGCGATCGTCTCGACCTTCAGCGCCAGGAACTTGCCCTCCTTGTCGAGAGCAAGTTCGGCATGGGTGACATGGTCGCGGCCGTGGCAGTCAGTCTGGAACGACTCGCTGCGCTCGGCCGTCCACTTGATCGGCCGGCCGACCCGCGAGGCCGCCCAGCACACCATGGTCTCGTCGGCGTAGCAGAAGATCTTGCTGCCGAAGCCGCCGCCGACGTCGGGCGCGATGACCCGCAGCTTGTGCTCGGGGATGCCCAGAACGAAGGCCGACAGGATCAGCCGCAGCACGTGCGGGTTCTGCGAGGTCGACCAGAGCGTATAGTTGCCGGTGCCCTTGTCGTATTCCGCCGCCGCCGCACGCGGCTCCATCGCATTGGGGATCAGGCGGTTGTTGACGATGTCCATTTTGGTGACGTGCGCCGCCTTGGCGAACGCCGCCTCGACATCGGCCTTCACGCCGATCTCCCAGTCGTAGATCAGGTTGCCCGGCGCCTCGGCGTGAACCTGCGGGGCATTCTTGTCGAACGCCTTGGCGAGGTCGACGTTGGCCGGAAGCACTTCGTAGTCGAGCTTGATGGCTTCGGCCGCGTCCCTCGCCTCGTCGTGACTGTTGGCCACGACCATGGCGACGGTATCGCCGACATAGCGGACGGTATCGACCGCCATGACCGGATGCGGCGGCGCCTTGTGCGGCTCGCCGTGCTTGTCCTTCACCACCCAGCCGCAGATCAGGCCGCCCACCTTGGCATCGACAAGATCCTTGCCGGTGAAGATGTTGACAACGCCTGGTAGCTTTTCCGCCGCCGAAATGTCGATGCTCTTGATCTTCGCATGGGCATGCGGCGAACGCAGGAAATACGCGTAGGTCGCCCGGGCGAGGGGCAGATCGTCGACATAGCGACCGGTTCCGGTCAGGAAGCGCTTGTCTTCCGTACGGAGAACGCGGGCGCCGATTCCGGTGGCGGAGGTCATGGGGCTACACTCCTGCGGACTTCATGGCCGGGGCCGCGGCCAGGATGGCCTTCACGATGTTGTGGTAGCCGGTGCAGCGGCAGAGATTGCCTTCGAGTTCGCGGCGCACCGTGGCCTCGTCGAGTACGTAGTTATGGCGCTTCACCATGTCGATGGCGCTCATCACCATGCCGGGCGTGCAGAAGCCGCACTGCAGGGCATGGTTGTCGCGGAAGGCTTCCTGCATCGGGTGCAGCTTCTCGGCGCTCTCGGCGAGACCCTCGATGGTCGTGACCTTGGCGCCCTCGGCCTGGACCGCGAGCATGGTGCAGGACTTCACGGACTCGCCGTCGACGTGCACCACGCACGCGCCGCACTGGCTGGTGTCGCAGCCGACATGGGTGCCGGTCATGCCGAGATTTTCGCGCAGGAACTGAACCAACAGCGTACGCGCCTCGACCTTGCCCGATACGGACTTGCCGTTGACGGTCATGGCGACGGAAATGGTCATACTCGATCTCCCCTCACGTATTGGTTTGCGCGGCCGCAACCATACACGGCCGCCGGGCGTTGGGCGGGACTGTGACAAGCCCGCCACATTGAGGTCAAGGGAATTGCTGGCGCCGAGCGCCAGCTGCTAGCGACTCGCAAGAAACACGAGGATCAGCACCACGGCGCCGATACCGATGACGGTCCAGTGACGATAGCCACGCTGCGCTGCAGCAGACGGCACGGGCGGCGGCGGATCTCCCGCCGGGTCCAGCGACGGCATCGTCACGAAGCGGCGGCAACGGGCGGCGGCGCGCCGACACTCTCTGCGAACTTCCCGAAGAACTGATCGGCCAGCTTCTTCGCCGTGCCCGTGATCAGGCGGGCGCCGACCTGGGCGATCTTGCCGCCGACCTGGGCGTCGACTTCGTACTTCAGGATCGTGTCGCCGCCATCCTCGGTGAGGGTCACCACGGCGCCCCCCTTGGCGAAGCCGGCGACCCCGCCCTGCCCTTCGCCGCTGATCCGGTAGCCGTTCGGCGGATCGATGTCGGACAGCGTGACCTTCCCCGAGAAAGCGGCACTCACCGGGCCGATGCGCAGGCGCACCTTGGCCGTCATCTCGGTGGGAGAAAGCATCTCCAGCGATTCGCAGCCCGGAATGCAGGCCTGCAGAATGGCCTGATCGTTCAGTGCCGCGAAGACCTTCTCCCGCGACGCCGCAATCCTGTATTCACCCTTGATTTCCATGTCGTAACTCCCGGCTCAGCGCCTACCACTTGTTCGTATAGGAGTCCGGCGGCAGTTCTGCCAGTGGCTCGCGTACCGAGAGGTAGATGGTGGCGGCATAGGGGACGGCCATCAGCAGCGCCAGCAACGCGAACCAGTTGGCCTGGGTGTTCCAGAACAGGGTCCGGATGACCCAGCGACCGCCATCGGCCGAGACGAATCCGCCGGCACCGCCATCGTGCAACTTGATAGCGCCTTCGGTGACGACCAGCACGACCGCCCAGAAGACCAGCATCGAGACCAGCACGATCTCGGGCAGGACCGGCCCGAAGCGACTGAGGCGGCGGTCCATGCGCACGAAACCGCGGCTGCCGTCGTAGCCCAGCAGGCGGCCGAACGAGAGCGCCCGGGCGATGCGATGGTCTCGCACCACCGGCTCGGCACGCAGGATGGTGATGGTCTTCCACAGCATGAGCACGATGCCCGGGATCACGAAACTCCAGATCGGGAAATCGCGGTAGCGGCCGTCGATGGCGATCTGGCGGAACCAGTCGCCGATCCGGATCACCCCGTCGTACCAGTCGATGCTGATCACGATCAGGTAGAAGATGCAGAGGACCGTCAGCGAGAGGTAGAGCACCTGCGCCAGCAGGTCGACCCGCCGCAGGATGCGGTAGCGCGGCAGCTCGCGCCACGCCCGCCAGGAGTCGCGGACCCGCGCGCTGTAGAGCGACGGGTCGGCCATCTGGCCGGTCAGGCTGTCGGAAATGCCGCGCAGCAGCGCGTAGCTGAACAGGGCCAGCAGGATGCCCCAGAAGGCGACGCCCAGCGTGCGCTCGAAATAGAAGTTTCGCGACAGATCGATCCAGGTCGTCTGCACGTAGCAGGTCGCCACGAGCTGGGCGAACAGTGCGAAGATGAAGATGCCCTTCCAGCGCCCCGCCTTGCGCTGCGACGCGTAGGCGAGCAGCAGCAACGCGCCGGCGATCGTCGAGATGGTGAACAGGATCTGCCAGTGCGGCTCCGCCCTCACCGGCTTGCCGAGCTCGAACTTGTCGTGGCGCTGGGCGTCGAGCAGTCCCCAGGCGGCGCCGACGGTCCCTTCCTGGCGCGCCTTCCAGTACTGGTCGAACGCCTCGATGAAGTTGTAGTCGAAACCTTCCCGCTCCGCGGCGCCGCGGAAGATCGAGAAGTATTTCACCTGCTCGACCCGGCCCGGGCGCGCGTCCGAGCGCATGCGGCCGTCGCTCGGCCAGCCGGTCTCCCCGATCACGATCTTCTTGCCGGGAAAGCGCTCCTGGACCTTCCTGTAGATGTCCACGAGGTGCTTCTCGATGGCCAGCTTGCCGTCAGCCTCCGTGCGGTCCAGCCCGATCGGCTCGTCTTCCCAGTACGGCAGGATGTGGATGGTGATGAAGTCGACCTCGTCGGCCAGCGACGGGTTGCGCAGCCAGAACTCCCAGACGTCGGCGTAGGTGACCGGCTGGGTAACGCGCTGCTTCACCTGGCGGATATAGCGGCGCAACTGGTTCGCGGTGAGGTCCTTGCGCAGCAGCACCTCGTTGCCGACGATCACCCGCTCGACCGTGTCCTTGTACTTGTTGGCATGGTCGATCAGCAGGTTGATCTGCTCGA
>LNFM01004696.1_pt1 | contig 24716 bp, 31 predicted proteins | sample 596031 | NCBI WGS metagenome assembly LNFM01 (sample SAMN04254537, study PRJNA301005) | activated carbon metagenome | isolation source: dual media filters at the Ann Arbor, Michigan drinking water treatment plant | place: USA: Ann Arbor | reverse complement strand
CGTCCCTGCTCCTGGGCAAGGCTGGCAAGCGCCGCCTCTCTCGCAGCGGCCTCTCTTGCCAGATGATCGAAGGCCCGCGCCATATCCGCCTTGCGATCGCGCCAGGCCGTCTGCATCGCCGCCTTGTCCGCATCCTGGCGCAGGATGAGCGCCGTGCGCTCGGCGGCATAGGCCGCCCGCGCCGCCGCCAGAAGGGCCGCCCGGTTCGCTTTCATCTTCACATAGGCGCGGTCCCGTGCGGCCTTCTCCTGCGCCTTCAGGAAGCGTTTCTCGCGCGCATGCTCCTGATCGAGAACCTTCTGACGCGCCGTGCGCGACACAAGAAGGTTGAGAGCCGAAGAGAGGAGGCCCTTGGCACCATCCGCCCCGTCAAGGCTCGCTTGCGAAAGGGCCTGGATCGCATTGCTGATCTTTCCGGACAGGCTGCGTTCGCGGGCATCGAAGGCCTTCTGGGATTGCCATTGCCTGCGCAAGAGATCGCGCCAGCTCGGTCGGTACTGTTCGGTGATGTCATTCTGGACATTCGCAAGCCGGGCCTTTGCCTGCGCATAGACGTCTGCCTTGCGCTCGGCATAGCCCTTGGAGAGCGCAGCCCAGGCCGCACGGTGCGCTTCATGCATGGCACGCGTCTGCGCACCCAAGGCACCGTTCAGGGTGCTCTGCCGGGTGCGCTCGGCGCGCATGGCATCGCGCCCTGCCGCCTGTGCGGCCGCAAGCTCTGCAATCATCGCGCGCGGCGTCGAAGGCGCACCCCGCACGAAGGGCACTTCGGCACCTTCCGCCTTGCGATCGATCGCCTCGCGCTTCTCAGCACGGGCGGGGCAATAGAGGCGCTCTTCGCCGCGTTGCTGGCGGTAAGCCAAGGCCCAGGCATCGAGCTTCTTGTAGTCATTGCTCGTGCCCAGCATGCGCCCGTCTTGGGGCGAGACACGGTTGATCAGCACATGGACATGCGGGTGTGCGGTGTCGTTATGGGCGATGATGAGGACCTGACGATCCTCCGCGCCCAGCACGCGGATCGTCTCCTCGGCCGCACGCAGCATCTCGGCCTGACCGATGCGCCCCGTCTCCTGCGGGTGCCAGGCGATGGAATAGGCATAGACGGCATTGGCCGATCTTCGACCCGTAGCGCGCACCCCGGCCTGCGCTTTGAGCCGCTCCTGGTCGAGCGCCGTGGCCGCCATGATTCTCCAGGCGAGCTCCGGATCGGCCGTCGCGAGGTTGCGCGTCTGCGTCCACGCGACACGCTCTTGCGTCAGGCGCACGTCCTCGCCCTCCTGCCGCTTGTCATGCAGGTAGTAGAGGGCTGCGCCCTTGAAGCTCGTGCCGGTACCCGCGACGTTAGGAACCATAGGATCGCCCCACGAGGGCAAGCACGCGCGAGAGCTCGGCCAAGACAGCGCTGAAATCGTTGCGAAGGTCCTGGCCCCGGTTGAGCCGGTGCGCGATCTGGTTGAGGTTGACGCCGCAGCGATTGAGCTCCGAAAGGAGCCGGGCATCGGAAGTAGATGGGCGGGACGGAACGCTCTCGCCCAGGAGCCGCCGCCGTGCAAAATCCGAAAGCGAGAGGCCAGCCTCGCGGGCCTGGTCACCGATTGTGATCAGCTCCGCTTGGGTCAGGCGTACCGGGGGAAGGTGCGCCTGGCGCTTCTCATGCTCGTCCTTGCGGGGGCGTGCCATGATCAACCTCGCATCCGCGTCTCGCTTCAAAGCCGGGTTTCGGGGGCTGCGTCTGAGCCCCTGAACAAGCGTTTTTGTATCACAAAAACATAGCTTGCTAACCCTCCTTTATCTGCACCATAGCACCAAAGGGTCACCGTTTCCAGTTCCGGCGCATCATCGGGACAAGCACCTCTCTTCAGGGCGCTGCATCAATCACGGGAGAGGGCATGAGCTGCAACGCGCGCAAGCCGTGTATCGGGCGAGAGGCGTTCAGCGTGGCGCGGTGTCCTGGGCGTTCAGGTGCCAGTCGATGAACGCCGCGACCATCGCCTCGTCCCGCATCAGGAGGCGTTCGACCGTATGGCGCTCAGTCGACCCGAGGCTCATCTCTTCGGCAACACCCCCGATGAAATGGGCAATCCTGGCGAGGTGGTCTGCGCTGATTTCGACCTTGGGCATGAGCTCACCGTGCGCGGGCTGATCGGTCCAAGTCTATCGCATTTGGCTAAGGCGCGTCAGTCGGAAAAGCGCGCAGGCGATGCGGAGCGGCCCCGCAAGAGGACCGCTCCAAAGGTTAGGCGGCCAGGCAAGCGACGCCCCATTCGGCCGCCGCCATCGCTTCGAGAAGACCATCCTTCACGCCCGCGACCACAAGCGCGACATGCGATCCATCGGCTTGCGGATAGATGCGAGCGAGAGGGCAGGCGATGCCAGAGGGCATGATCCAGATGAGCTTGTGTCCGGTGTGGTCTTGCTCCCAGAGGAGCGCTCCCTTCAGCGGCAGGACCGCCACTTCCGGATGGGCGTAGGCATTGAAGGTGCCCATGAGCCATTGTGCCAGAAGCGCGCGGGTGGCGCTGTTGGGTAGCGTCCCCGTCTCGGCCAGAGCCTGGGCGAGGAGCGCATTCTCCAGAGCTGCGGTATAGGAGGCTACCACGTCATCGGGTTCGGTCAGGTTTCGCATCACCAGTCCTCCCCCAGCATGATGGTCAGGACGCGCCGCGTCTTGGCTGGATCGGACGGGTCCTCGGAAGCGTAGGTCATCGACAAGTCGTAATAGTCGATCTTCCAGAGGACGCGTCCCGCTTGCGGATGGTCGATTGCCCCGAAGTCGTGCTCCCCGTAAGGGTCGTTCTCTTCGGTGAACTGATCGAAGCGGCGGACAGCCTCGATCACTTCGGCCTGGGTTGTCTCGGGCAGGGCGGCCACGCTCTGCGTGAGCAAGACGCGGCCGGTCGTGAACGTCTGCCGCAAGGCATCGTTCAGCGCTGCGATGGAAGGGCGGGGGCTCATTGCGAGCCCCCTTCGTCATCGCCGTCCACGGGACCATCCACGGGGACCAGGAAGATGACGCCCTGGCGCTGTGCGAGCTCGACCGGGATGAGGTCGAGGGTGAGCACGCCGCCGATCTTGCCGCCCTTGCGGGGCCAGACAGCGCCGATCTCTTTCGGGCGGGACAGGATGTCCCGGCCATCGCGATCGCGCCCGGTGATGCGCGAGAACGTGACGCGGTAGAGCGGCCGTTCTTTGGGTTCATTGGTGTTACGCATGAGAGTTCCTTTCGAGTTGTGCCGGCTGGACCATCCAGCCGATGCGCTCGGAAAGCGGGCCGGCAGGAGGGCGGGCGTCATGGCCAACACGGGAGGCGAAGCCGAATGGAGCGGGCAGGCCATTGACGCGCGAAGCCGCGAAAGCGCCGCCCGGTCGGACCGCCCTGTGCGCCATCGGATGGCTGGATGGGCAGCCAAGGCCGCCGAAAAGAAGAAGGATCAGGAAACCCCAGAAGAACGAGAAAAGACGCTCGCCGCTTGGGCAGTCCCGTTTGATGCGATCAAACAGGACAGGCGAAAAGCGTGATGGGCAAGAGGCCCGTCAAGCACCTGCTCGGCCTGGCGGCCTCCTCGGGCGCTTGACCGGCGCTCACACTGCCCTGAGAGTCGAAGCGTTGCACAGGTCAGGGAGAACTTGCAGGCGTGCCGGATGGTTTGGTGGCGGGCGTATATGTCGAACGGACCGGAGCCCTCGCGCTGCGAGCGCAGGCGCACACACGCAAGGACGGTGTGACGGAACTCGACTATGTCGATGCGGAAGAGATGAGCTGGCGCTCTGACGATCCAGACGAGGCAACATCGAAGCTGAAAGAGCTCTGCCGTTTGGTGGGTGAATCCAGTGGCGACGATCTCGCGGGAATAGCTCTTGCGGGCTATGGGCCATTCGTCTCGCTGATGCGCTCCGATCCCGACTTCGGCAAGCTTGACGATACCGCGCCGCATTTGCCCTTTCGCGACCAGAACCTCGCCAGGCTGATGCGGCTTGGCTTGGCGAGTGCCGGGATTAGAGAGCCACAAGCGCTGCGCATTCATACCGATGCGGATGCCTGCGCGCTCGGGGAAGCACAGGCGCGGGAGCTACCGGACGATCATCTGCTCTGCTACCTCCTCGTGACGGAGGGCGTCGGCCTTGGCATCGTTCGGGGACGGACATTGCATTCCTCAGCCCTCCATCCTGAGATTGGCATGTTGCATGTGCGATACGATCGACGGGACCCCGTAAAGCCCAGCAAGGCGGACGGGGTCTACCTCTACAGTTTGAGCCTGGCGGAAGGGGCATCAAACCGCTCGATCCGCGAACGTCTGGCCCTGCCGGATGGCAAATGGGGAGAGCTCTCTTCTCAGGCGACGGGTCGCAAGGAAGAGCTGATCGAGGAGCTGCGCGCCTATTATCTGGCCCAAGGGTGCCTCGCCTGTGCGGTCATTCTGGCCCCGCACCAGATTGTGCTTGGCGCGGATCATGATCCATCTGATCGTTTGCTGGAGAAGACGGCGAACGCTTTCGGGAAATTCCTGAGCAGGCGGGTCGGCGATGAGCAGCCGGTGTTCCGATATAAGCAGCTCGAAAAGAGTGGCTTCATCGCAGCCCCGACACCCATTCCTGCGCTGGCGTCCTTGGGGACCGGGCCGCGCGTAACGGGGGCTGTGGGTATGTGTGTGGCGGCGGCGCGGGCAGAAAGAGGACGATAGGATGGCAGTGATTTCAGCGGACAAGACTAGGCCGGGGCTGTCGATAAAGCTTGGGAATTTGCAGCCAAGGCCGCGCTTGAGCTATGATCTGAGAGGAGAAAAAGGGGAGCGTGTAACCAGCCCTCCGCCGAAACCGGACGTGGGACCTGCCGAAAAGAAGAGATTGCTACTGGCCTTTTGCAAATCCGCTGATGGTCCCGCGATCGATGAAGCCTTCGCACTGCTGGAATCCAAGGCCCTTCTGAAAGCTCCGGAACCGGGTGACGATGGTCTTCCGCTGACCGCGCCTGCGTTGTGGGAAGAACGCACGACCGGGCGCAAGGTATCGCCTGCGGATTTCATTCGTGAGCACTATGCGCCCTGGCTCGGCAAAGGTCTGACCCGCGCCCATATCGGCCAGTTCGACCGGCCATTGTATCTCGCTTATGCGCAACAGATCAAACGCAAGTCGGGCGATGCGCTGACAGACTTGCCCGCTGAAGAACGCGTAAAGCGGGATGATCCGGTGGAAGCCCTAGAACGGATTCGAGCGCAAACCCGCGCCAGTCAGAAGCGCTATGAACGTAAATTGAAATCAGTTGACATGAGTTAATCAGGTGATCATCCTCCTGGTAGGCGGTCGACTCAGGGCCGTCGCCATGTAAACGGAGGATCGACATGGTTTCGCAAAAAGACCTCGACCAGGCCAAGCAGATCGGCGCGCAAGGGGGTACCGTCAGCACGAACGGGATGTCCTACCAGGATGCGCAAAAGATCAACACGGCCGTGAACATCGGCAAGTCCGGCAAGTGATCGCGGGTCGGTAGGACCCGCTCCACACCCAGCCCAAACAGGCGAACGCAGAGCACCCTTGCCCAATTCTGGGCAGGGCATGGCGATGTCTTGGCCTTCTGGATGACGCAACTGGCGGCGGCGGCCGTTCAGGTCGCCGCCTGCTTCACCCATAGGAGGCAAGCAATCATGTTTGATCTGAAGGACATACTGCCAACGGAAGCCCTGCTTCCCTTCATCGCGGGCGGCACGGTCTGGTTTGGCGCGAACTACCTCTACATCGGCCCGGAAATGATCGGGCCGCGCTTGGCCGAGGTCCACTTCGCTCCCGCTTGTACCGCGATCGTCGAGCAAGGCCGCACCATCTACGCTGCCCGCGAGCAAGATCTCATCGATCAGTTCAATGCGGGTCTGGAAAGCCAGGCCGATGCCGCCCGGGGCCGCGTGGCGGCTGCTTCTGACCAAGCGCTTGAAATGGCCTTTGGCGACTTGGCCCCTGAAATGATGGCGCTCTTCGGCGACCAGATGATGGGCTCCGCCGAAGGCATGATGGACCTCCAGCTCCAGGGCGAGATTGAAGCACAGCGCAAAGCCTTCCAAGACGAACTCGCAGCGCAGCGCGCGGCTGCCACGAGTGCCGTGATCTATCCAACTGCGGAAGACTATTGCGGCTGCATGATCCATCAGACGCTGAGCGAAGAGGCCTTCGACCTGGCGAGCTATACGGCGAGCCTCCGTCTCTTCACCCCGCCCACCATCCGCAACATCGAAACCGGCGCGGCTTACAACGTGGTCCTGCCCGCCTGCGGCGCGATGCCGGTTCTGTAAGGGAGGAGCAGTCGTCATGAGCAAAGTCTACTTCAAGGCAGGCGCGTTCAGCGTGACCTCGGGCATGGTCCGGGCACGCACGCGCTCCATCCAGACCAGCACGATCGAAAGCGTCGATGTCGGCCGCCCGTTTTTCTGGCTCGCCCTCGCGGGCGGCGCAGGGTTGATTGGCCTCGTGATCCCCTTTGGTGATCTGCTCTACCCGGCCGAGATCGCAACGCTCGCAGGCATCGGCGCGGGGGCTTTGGCGGTCACCTGGCCGATCGGCACGCTGAAGGTCTTTTCCAAGCTGACCGGCGACAAGGGTTGGGGCGTGATCGGCCGCATGAAGACCTTGCGCGCCATGCGCGATGCCATCGAGACAGTGCTGATGGAACAAAGCGGGAAGCCTGCGGCGCGCGCCTCCATGCCTCTCGACGACAGCGATGGCTAGGCTTGGCCCCGTCTTCGCGGTCAACACCAGGGCGTTCGTTGCCGCTTCTGCGGGCATGGCGGCAACGGCGCTCTGGCCGAAGCTCAGCCTGCAAAGCGAGTTCGGCCTCCTCCTCTATGCGTATTTCGGGGCGGCGAGCGTTTTGGCCCTGAGCGCTGGCCTCGGCGCGCTCCGCGTTGCGCGTGACGCTTTCGTAGCCGCCCGGCGCGAGGCCGCCTTCCGCGAGCAAGGCTCTGGCCTGCACACCGCAAGATGGGCCTCCGAAAAGGAGATGGAAGAGGCAGGCATGTTCGAACCTGTTGGCCGCCCCTTGGGACTGACCATGGGCGGCCGCGCGATTTTCGAACCGCATCGCCTGCGTCCCGTTCATGGGAAGATCATGGCAATCGCCGGGTCCGGCAAGACAACGGCGGGCGTTGTTCCGGCCATCATGCATTATGCCCTGAGCCCGGATCGTCCGAGCGTGGTCGCCTTCGATCTCAAAGGCGGCGAGCTGGCGAGCCAATGCGCGCCCGCCTTGCAGGCGCGCGGTCTGAATGTCGTTGTGATCGACGATACAGGTCTGACTTGCCTCACGCCCACGGCGGTCAATCCCTTCGGGATTCTCGCGGCAGCGGCGCAACGGGGCGATGCCGAAGCTGCCACCATCGCACGCAAGTTTGCACTCGTCCTGGAGCCAGAGCCGCGCGAATCTGACAAGAACAAGTTCTTCCGTGACGGACCCCGCGAAATCCTGTCTTTCGGCTTGCTTGCACTTGCCCATGATGCACCGGACGACTGCACGCCACTCGGTCTCTGGGCTCTGATCTCGATGCCCGCCGCTTTCGATGCTGCCCTGGAAAAGACCTATGGCGTGCCAGCCATCGATGCCCTCGCGGCGCGTATCCTGGAGCGCCGTGAGGCGAGCCCCGATCATGCGGCCGATTTCCTGACAACCGCACGCCAGAAGCTCGAAATCTACGAAGCGGGTGGCCTCCTGGACGGGGCTGGCCAAGGCGCGACCTTCAGGCACGAGGAGATCAAGGACGGGGGCACGGTCGTCTTCGTCGTCGGGTCCCAGGCCAACATCGATGTCCTCGAAAACCATGTGATGCTGCATCTGAGCGCCTTTTCCTATGCCATCAAGCGGGCGGGCGGTCGCACCGTGCATCTGATCATGGAAGAGCTCTCCAACACGCCCGCCACGAGCCTGGTCTCTGAACTCACGATCCTGCGGGCCTATGGCGGCCGGGCCTTGATGATCGCGCAGCAGGAATCCGAACTGATCCGGCGCTTTGGGGAGCAGGCCGCGCGCACGATCGACGGGCAGTCCTCTGTGAAGCAGATATTCGGGGTAGCGCTCTATGAGGATGCGGTGCGGCTTTCGAAGCAGCTCGGCACCATGACCGGCGTTGCGCGCAGCATGAGCAAGAAGGAGGGCAAGCTCGGGCTCGACGAGAACCTGAGCGATCCTGGTCGACCGCTTCTCTCGCCGGAAGAAATTCTGGCGCTGCCACGCGACGAGCAAATCCTTCTTTGTCTCGGGATGAAGCCGATCCGGTGCCGGAAGCTCTACCAGAATGAGATCGGGCCTTGGGGCGGCGAGCTCGCGCCAAACCCGATGGAAGGGGGAGCGCTACCGTTCCGCCCAAAAATCCAGATCAGCTATGGGACGGCGTAGCGCCATGGGCACGACCAATCAGGTCCAGCATTTAAGGCGGCCCCGCGATCGAAGAGAGCGACGCCTCCGCCTCGGGTTCCTGGCGTATTTTCTGTGGATCATTCCGGCCGGTTTTACCCCCGTCCTGATGACAGACCTCCCCACGCCGCACATACTGATCGGCGTCGCAGACGGTGCGCACCCGTGCAGTTACGCAGGAATGACAGGCACCGTCCAAGGCATCGCTGAGGGCGGCACCTGCCGATGGGTGCTGTTCATTGAAAGCGACTGACCGAGGCCCCGAAAGAAGGTATTGATGAGTGCGCGCATTTCCGTTCCCCCCGATCTTGAAGCGGCCTTTGGCGAGGCCGTCCAGGCAGCCATCAAGGACCTAAAGCGGCAGGGCTACAGCAAAGCCTACATCTGCGAGCGGAGCTTCGAGATCGAAGACGCCGCCCTGGACCAAGTCTTGAAGCAGGCAGGCCGGAGTTCTAATGGCGAAGCGCCGCAGACTCATGCGGCGCTTCTTTGCTACATCCGGAATGGCTGTCGTCTGCAGTAATGGCAATAGCACTCACCATCACAGAAAGGGCAGACAGGCAGTTCCCAGTCGGGCTGGTCGGTGATCATGACGTGCTCCCTACCTGAAACCGTCCCCCAAGGTGTTTACCAAGGGGGACAGCAGTGGCTCTTCACTTCGGCGTCCAGATGTCGAAGATCTCAGCAAGAATTCCTTCCTGCACTTCGAAAACGCCAGTTTCCGGGTTGATGCGCTCAGCCAAGGCTCGTTCCTCCATATGTCTAGGTAATGACCGCCTCATTACCGGTGGCTGGCAGACCTCCTCCGCCGGGGAAATAGAAGTGGTGTCGCGGCCTTAGCCGTCGCAGTCGCCATCACAGGCACTGCCGCCAGTCCCGCAGTTACCATCACAACCGTCGCCGCCAGCGAACATGGCCAGGGGCTCGTCGACGTAGGAATTGGGATAGTCCATTCTTGCTCTCCGTTGAGTGTCCCCTCAGCTGAGGACGCCACCAGAAAGCCATGCAACCTTCGATCTGATAATGATCACGGAGTGTCATCTCATGCGTCGCCGTGCGCCGTGTCAGGGTCAGATTGACATGTGCGTGCGGAGGCCGATGCGCACGCTTGCGCAACCATGCGCCACATTTACGACCTTGAAAAACAACAACAATGTTGTTCTTCCGAGAGAAGTTGAAACTTTCTGCGCCTATAATATGATGCCACTCCCTCGGGTTGGGATGAGTGCTATGAAGCCGGGAAAGCAAATACCAGACATCAAGCAGAGGCTTAGGCTATTCGAGCTATATTTCGAGTTTGACAAGAATGAGAAGTGGCTAGACCTTTTAGGTTACGAAGATGTAGCCTCTGTCTCTAGAGTGAAAAACGGCCATACAGGAATTAACGAAGCAGCAATAAAGAGAATCTGTGTTGCCGCAGGAATAAAGCGCAAAGACTTTGACATACCGTTATGGGAGCTCGCAAATCTTCTGGAGGTAACGGAAGAGAGCGGTATCGAAGAAATAATTGAGAGCATAGATAAGGCCATTCCAGATGTTCCATCTGATATGTTGCCATCTGATATCGAGGTAATGAAGTTACTGCCGGGATCGTATATACTTCTGTACCCAGGCCGAGAAGAGCTACATATTGACAGAAATCAAATTGTTGTCGAAAAAATAGATATCAACTCCACTCCTAAGATGGATGTCTTATCTGTATCGCAGCATAGTAACTTTGTGACGGGAGAGCATGCGGCAGGGTCAATGTGGTGTCGATCTGGAAGGGTAATGTTCGACCTGAAGTACCACAAGACTTTCTACCCAAACTCGACGTTTCTGTTGCAACCAGTTATGCTTACAGCGCAGCTGAAGATTCTATCTGGAATATACATGGATGTTGCGCTGCCGCCGCAACTACAGATATTTGCAACGCAGTGCTGTATGTTTTCTGTGGAAAAACCTGAAGATTTTCCAAGACGTTACAGTATGGAGCACGATCTTTTCGCGCACTGGTACGAGTTGATGGACAACAAGACGAATATGAAGGGTCGGCTGATTGCCAAGGCAGGCGACGAGTTCTATGAAAAACTGCGGGTGGCGGTTTTGAAGACGATAAAGGAAGGGGGGCGTTAGCCCCCCTTCCTGTAGATCATCTGCCTGCTTGTTAGCCGACGTCTCCGCATCCAGGGTCGCTGTCAGCGGAGATGAGGCAAGGGTGGATCGGGTGATTATCGTAGGGGTGGGGAATGGGGAAGGTCATTTCCGGCTCCTTTCTGGGCTGTAGGAGAACCTTAACCACTAGCCACCTGCCGCTCCATGATGGCAGGATGCAGCGTCTTGCCGTGAGAATGCAAAGGAGTGCAGATCGCTGCTTTTGCGTGGCCCACACGTTTCCGATCGATGCGCGCTTCCTGAGTGCAGCAGTTGCTGAAAAGATAAAAGGAAGGGCTTTAACACCCTTCCTTTTATCTTTTCCTAAAAAGCCTACAGTGCCGGACGATTTCCGCCCGATCCAGGAAGTGCCATTGTGTGTTTCCTCAAACAAGTATCACGATAACGATATGATGTGTCGACTTCTGTTTCAATGACATTTGGTTGCCTTTGTGTGTATATGCGTGCACGTCGATGCAGACGGGAGAAAACGGTCGTTTTTGTCCCTACCCAGCCGCAACCCTCACGCCAAGGACTTAGGCGGGACAAAACCCCATGACAAAACCTTTGCAGTTTTGGGAGGTTTTTGTCACAATGCGGCATGATCCTTGGCTATGCCCGCGTCTCGACCGAAGACCAGAACCTGGATGCCCAGCTCGATGCGCTGAAGGCGTCGGGAGCGCAGCGCATCTTCTCCGACAAGATCAGCGGCTCGCTGCGCAAGCGACCGGAGCTTGATCGTCTGCTCGACCAGCTCCGCGAGGGGGATGTCATCGTCGTCACCAAATACGACCGCCTAGCGCGCTCGCTGCGCGACCTGCTCGACATTGTCGAGGTCATCAAAGCGCGCGGCGCGGGCTTCCGGTCTCTGGCAGAAGATATCGACACGACAACACCTGCCGGTCGCCTGGTCTTCCATGTCTTCGCATCGATCGCTCAGTTCGAGCGCGAGAGGATTTCCGAGAGGACCAAGGAAGGACTGGAATCGGCGCGCAAACGTGGCCGCGTCGGCGGCCGCCCCCCTGCCCTCTCAGAGGCACAGAGGAACGAAGTGCGTCGGATGCGCGACGAGGACGGCCGCGCTCTTCCCGAGATCGCCAAGCTCTTCAAGGTAAGCACCAAGACCATTCGAAGGGTCTGAGTGCGGCCTAATCCTTGTACTCGCGGAACCCGGCAAGCAGGTCTTTGAAGAACTTAGGCGTGTGCTTCTTGAAGTTTTCTTCATCAACATAGGCGAAGTCGAACACCGTATCAGATTGAGCGGCGTTGATATCCTCGCACCACTGCCGAAGGCGGGCCATCTTCAAAGGCACGTCAAGATCTTCAAGTCCCTTGGTTTCGACGATGACATTTCGTCCATCAGAAAGCCGAACGATGAAATCGGGATAGTAGTTGGAGATGCTCCCATCGGCATTGACGTAGTCGAGTTTGAAGTTCACCGCGAAATAGTTCTTCGCGTAAGCAGCCACATCTGAGCAACTGTCCAAGAAGGACGCGAAAAGCAGCTCAAGATGGCTGTCGCCGATGATCCGGTTGAAGATACTTTTCTTAGGAACAAGGTAGCCCTGCTCCTTCACGACAAAGGGCCGGGTCTGCCGGAGCTTAATAGTGTCTCTGATTTCTGCGTCGCCCCGATCGCGCACGGTGAGCGCGTTGATGGCCTTCTTGAAGCCCTCAATGATCGTGCGCGTCGCGGAGAGTTCCGAAAGATTGCGCAGCGTGTTTGGGTCGTCGAGATCAACGTGTCTGTCGAAGAGCTCTGACTCAACGAAGGCCTTCAGCTTGCCATAGAGAACGTCATAACCACTGACGAGCCGCAGGTCCTTCATGATTGTCTGGGCGAAATATCCTAGTACGCTTCGGAAGTCCGCCACACCGGCCGTATCGAGGATGGTGGTGTGAGTGACCTCCCCGGTGGTGATGTCCTTGAAGACGATCTCTCGCTGCTGTTCCTCGGTGAAGGCCAAATACATCACCTTCTGGTGGCCTAGTCCCGTAAGGTCCAAGTCGGCAAGATTCTTGTATTCGCGGTAGATGCGTGGGGTCAGGACAGGAATCTCGATATCGAGTGCGTCGAGGTCCTTCTTGTCGTTCTCACGGTCAACCTCGATCACGATCGGTGTCTTTGCGGCTGTCCCCTGTCCCATGGGCTTGCGCTCAAGTTGCACGCCTTCGGCCTGGATGGACTCGACGAACTCCATGAAGGCATCGGTTCCGACGACGCTGACGTACTCCTCGACACCGCCCGGATACATTTTGCGCAACCCTCTCCCCAAGGTCTGCTCGGGCAGGATGTTGCTTTGCGCGGAATAGGCCCGGAGACCGACGATCGTCGTGACATTGCGAACGTCCCATCCCTCTTTCAGCATGAGCACGGAGACGATGGCTTTGTAGGGGCTGGCCGGGTCATCGATCTCATTGGCCTGCTTGCGCAGGAGTTCGAGCTCCTCCTTCGCCTTTCCTGACGCGGCCTCGGAGATTTCTCCGTTGGCTTTTGTATGGATCACCAAGACGCCGCCCTTCAGGTCGGGATAGTGGCCTTCCAGATAGCTCGCGACATCGTCGCAGTTGCGGGTATCGTCGGTCATGATGAAGAGGATGGCCTTCTTGCCCATCTTCTCATGTTCGGTCGAGGCCTTGCGCCACTCGATCACACCAAGGTCGATATAGTCTGCGTACTTCTCGGTGTAGCGCGCACTTTGCCGCTCAGAGAGCTTCGCTCGGCTTGCCGCGTCCGGAAGAACAGGATGCTTCACAACGTTCTGGGAGATCGCTTCCACAAGCGGATAGTCGGCGATGGTCTGAACGAAGATCGCGCCGTTGTTGTGCTTGGGCGTCGCTGTCACATCGATCTGAAGAGAGAGAGCCCCGCCCTTTTGAAGAAGCCGATTGTGAATATCCTCGATCGACTTGAACCAGGCGAGACGGGAGTCATGGATGTGATGGGCCTCATCGTTCAAAACCATCAACTCGTCGATCTCGCGAACAATCATGCCTAGGTCGATCTTCGAGTCGGTCGTCGCACCAGTCGGGCGCTTACCGAGGAAGTAGTCCATGCTGTCATCGTCTTCAGGTGATGGGGGTATGTCCGAGCCCGCATAGACACGATGAATATTGGTCAGGAAGATGTTGCCTGTAGGCTGCGTGATCCTGACATCGTCCTGCAAATGCAGGGTGAGCTGGAAGTCGTCCTGCCAGTTGCGACCGTCGAAGCCGTTATCCGGGATCACCGGGTCTTCGAAGAAGAGCTTCAGGCCTTCGAAGTCTTTGTAGATGCGGTCCAGAACGATGATGTTGGGCGCAATGACCAGGAAGTTTCGGGCAAGCTGCGAGTCGGGTTCATAGAGTTTGTGGTAGAAGCTCCAGGCCAGGGCGAGGCTCAGAACCTTCGTCTTACCTGCACCGGTTGCCATCTTGACCACATAGCGACGCCAGGTCTCGTCGAACATGCTGGCGGAGACGGCACCGCTGCTGTCGAACCGCATAAGGTCAAACTTGTCCTGCACGCCAACTACGTCATGCAGGTAGATGATCGTCTCCAGAGCCTCCCGTTGAGAAAAGAAGTACTGGAACTCCACCATCGTGCCGTCAGACTTGGGCAAGAGGTGAGGCGTCTGAAACCACCATTTAAGCAGCGCGCGGCTGGTATCAGCGGCCCCTACATAGCCGCTGTCTCGGAACTCTTTCACCTTGTGGCGGAGCGATGCGACCAGGGGCGGCATCAGCTTGTCCATACTGGTGGCGCGCAGAGCCTCATCCGCAGGGAACCAACGGATGGAGGGGTCAAGAATCGCGTGCGGGGAATCCGGGAAATCGGGGTGAAGTGCCATTATGCCTTCCCTCCGATGTTCACGGTCACGATGGTCATGGTGTCGTTGCCGAAGATATCCACGACCTTGACCGCCACCTTGCGTCGGCCCGGTGTGCACTCATGGAAGACGCTCTTGAGCTCTAGGCTGCGGTCCTTCTTGGTGCGGAAGGATTGCCATTCGTTCTCGAAGATGTAGTCGCCAGTCCAGACTTCCTGCCATTCGCCGGTTGCCGGGTCCTGCTGGCGGATGATCTCACGCTTGTTTTCGAAGTCAAAATCCACTGACCAATAGTCGATCCAGTCCGTCCAAGTCTGCGTGAGGTGATCCTTCGAAACGATACCATCTGCATCCTTGGAGACCTTCACGATCTGGCCCTTCTCGACAACGATCTTCGTCGCCCTGTTCTTAAGCGTCGCCTCGGCATAGGCGATCGAGTCCTGGGAATAGAAGACCGAGAAGTCCGTGAGCTCGATGGCAACGGAGTCGCCCTTCAGATGTGGCTTCACTTCGATGAACGACACGTCATGGAAGACGACCTGATTGCGCTCGACAGCTCGCTTGTCGAACACATCGCGCGGGATGTACTTCGGCGCGATGTCGATCCCCTTGGCGCGGGCGTCGTCGAGGACGTTTGGAAAGAGGCCCATCTCGAACTCGAATCCCAGGATATCGACCTTGGTGATCTGTTTCTTGCGACACTCAAGGATGATCTCTTCAACGAAGAGCCGTGACACCGGCATGTTGACTGGACCGACCGCCACCAGGCGACCGGCACGTTTGCCGTGAAAAGTCTGGAAGCCTTCCGTCTTCTCAGCGCGATAGGCGCGCAAGATCAGATCGAGGAAGGCTCTCTCCTTCTGCTCGGCCTGATGCTGCCGCTGTTCCTCACGGAGGTTAGGATTGACTCCGATGTAATGCTGACGCTCGTAGCGTCCTAGGTTTAAAATTTCAAACGCTCGATATCCGCTTCCAGCAGCCTTCAACTCACGTTGGGTCTCGATTAGCCGTTTTCGTGTTGTATGTATCGCAAATTTTCCAAGATCAGAGGCAATCCACTTTCTGCCAAGGCGCTCAGCAACATCAGCCAACGTGCCAGAACCAGAAAAGAAATCTGCAACGATGTCTCCTGAGCTGGACGCACCCTTGACAATTCTCTCAATAAGGGAAAACGGTTTCTGCGTCGGATAACCCACCCGCTGTGGGTCTTTCTGTTGGATGTGACTTATATCTGTCCAAACATCAGCAGGTGTGACTTTCTCATCATCATAGTACTTGTAGATCTTCCCAGCTGACTTAATGCTCCAGTATTGTCTACCATCATCGTCCACACCACGCTTCATATTGTTTCTCTTCTTTTCACCACGAAGAGACCCAACAGCATCTGCGTCAAATGTCCACCGACCGGACTTGGAATACCAAAAGATTGTGTCGTGCTTCTTGGAATATGTCTTTTCTTGCCTGCCGCCTGATTGATAGTGCCAAATAATCTCATTTCTGAATCCTGGACTTGAGCTGTCACCGCCTTTTCCAAGTATTTCGTCCAATACTAACCGAATATAGCTACTTACTCGCCAATCGCAGTGGACAAAGATGCTTCCATCTGACGCAAGTAAGTCTGTCATGATAATAAGACGTTCGTAGATCATTGAAACAAAAGAGTCTGCACCCTTACCCCAGGTGTCACGGTAAGCAATCTCTTCGAGGATGTTCGGCTTCTTGGTGAAGGTGTCCTCTCCAATCTCGATGTCCATCGAGAAGTCCGCGCCGACATCGAAAGGTGGGTCGATGTAGATAAGCTTGATGCCACCTTGCCGCTCGATCTCTTCACGGAGCGGGCCGTTCTTCAGCGATGACAAGATGAGCCGGTTGTCACCCCAGATCAGCTTGTTGGTCCAGCCCTTAAGCTGGCGGCCGCGCTGATCCATCGAGAACAGGTCTTGCTGAGCTGCTGTGTCCTCGGGCTTCTCGGCGCGCGGTTCATCAACCTGCTCGATGACCTGGAAGGGAAGAACGACATTACAGACCTCATTGGTCTTGCCGTTCCAGACCAGCTCGACCTCGCGCTTGTCTTCAAAAAGCAGGAAGCGGTACTTGTCCGGCAAGGGCTTGTCGGCCTCCAGATACCGGATGATTTCCTGTTGTTCCTGCTCTGTCAGTCGCGCCATCGCCCCTGCCCTCTCACACATTCTACTTTCAGCCGAGTATGCTGAACGGATTGAATAATCTCAATGAGATGGGGGTGCTTATCCCCACCTGAAACCTACTCTTTGAGCCACCTGGCATAGGCTCGAACATCTATCATCGGCACCGTCGCAAGCGCCTGAAGCCGAGCGATCAGCTCAAGAAGGAAGGCTGTGGCTGCCATCGCGCTCTCTTCGACCTGGTAGCCAGCATCGCCGTTGCGCGCGTAAGTGCCGTGAGCCGCAACACAGCCAAGATCGAGCGCGTGCTCACCTTGGCGGGTAAGCAGGTTCTTTGTCAGCGAGTCACCGAGCGGGGGCTTCCATCCGCTTTCAAGGGTTACCAGCCCTGCCAGTATGGGATGCGGCACCTTTGGGTCTGCGATCCCTGTCGCATGTGGGATAGGCAGGCTTGTCCGATGCAATGCCCGAACACTCGCTGCCTTGTCCTGGGCATAAGTGATTTCCTCGGCTGTGATGACTTGCTTGGCCTCGAACACCGCATAGACGCTCTCGGCCGGAACGACTTCGAGGCCGTCCTGATGAAACACAAAAGGGGAGTACTGCCGGTCGAAGATGACGATGTCGATCTGCTGACTGAAGGCTCCATTGCTATCGACGACAACGGCCCGCCGCGCGCGGTACCGCTCGGGCAGGTAATCGCAGAGCATGCTCAGCCAGACGGTCTCGGCAGCGTCGCCCTTCAGAACAGGATGGCCTGCGACCTCCCGTGCCGTGTGCAGGCGATTATGGATGCCTTTGTGAAGACCTTGGAGAAGTGTAGGAAGTGACCAGCTCATCGGACGATTTCGCTCCAGTCTTTTGCGCCCAAGGCGGTCCGAGCAGCGGCAACGATGGCCACCTTCTCAGCGGCTGTCAGGTCATCCGAGATCACATTGTTGGTGTTCGCCGGGTCCACAATGCGGGCGGTAGTCAAGTTGTCCCGGATATAGATCAGCGCGTTCCAAACCCTCTGTGAGAGGGTTCCGCCCTTGCCCCTTAGCGCAGCGATCACTGCGAGTTCCAGGTAGAAGGAAGGGAAATCGAGCCCCTTCTGATTGCGCCAGAGCTTCAGGATTCGAATTTCCGGGATGCATCCACCGTACATCACATAAGCGATGTGTGTTGAGACGTTTGTCTTCGTCCAGGTGTTTGCGCGGCGCCGGAAGAGGCTGTGATCTTCCGAAAGTATGTTTTGCTGACGCGCGGGAACCAGATCAACATCATAGCCATTCAGGCGAATGTTGATCGAAACATTCTGCTTTTTCGGTGTCGCGCCTGCCGTCTTCAACGTCTCGAAGAGCGAGTTGTAGATATCTCCGAGGGGAGCTGTAGCCGTGTCAGCCAAGGAGATGAAGAAGTCGATATCGGTGCCGTTCTTGTTCGCCGTGCCCTTCGCAAACGAGCCGCTCGGCGAGATACCCCGCAGATGGTGCCCCGCCCAGGATTGGATCAGCGGTGTGATCTGGCCCTGGATACGGCGCAAAGGGGACGTGGCGCTGACGTCAATAGATTCACGGAGAAGGATGTTCTGAAGATACTGGTCTGCCGTCATGGGCTCTCACACAAGGCGCGGCTGTTCGGGCTGCGGCGGCAGGCTCGCGCGGGTCGGCAAATGCCGGATCGTCTCGCCGGTCTCCTTGTCCGCTTGGGCCAGGTCGAACTGCGCTTGCAGATTCAGCCAGAACTGCGGATCGGTCCCGAACCAGTGCCCGAAACGCAGGGCGGTATCGCCCGTGATCGACCGTTTCCCCGCGATGATCTGGCTCACCCGGTTGGGCGGCACCTCAATCTGCCGTGAAAACTCCGTGGGCGTGATGCCCAGCTCCTCCAGCTCGTCCTTCAGGACCTGGCCGGGATGTACTACTCTCATGAACATGGCCTGACCTCCTTTCGTCAGTGGTAATCCACGATTTCAACGTTGCCTGGTCCTGGCTGTCCTTCCGGCCAGTCAAAGCAGATGCGCCATTGCTGGTTGATGCGAATGGAGAACTGCCCTGCCCGGTCGCCGCGCAAGGCTTCCAGCCGGTTGCTCGGCAAAGCCCGAAGCGTGTCAAGAGTGGGCGCGGCGTTCAAGATCGCGAGCCGCTTTGCGGCTTGGTCTTCGAACCCCTGAAACGCCTTCACAAACTCGCCTCTGGCAAAGCCTTCGGTCTTCTTGTCGCGGTAGCTCAGGATCATTTGTCTACGAGTATAAGGGTCTTGACGATGTACGTCAAGCGTAAACCGCACTTTTTCTAAGCATATCCCCCCGTATTCGTCTTACACCCCCTAGGGGGTCGAAGGGCCTGGTCCAGCCGTCCAGCTGTGGCCGGTCTGGAACCTTCAGGCTTTTGGGAGGAGCTGCCTGGTATCCTTCGGGGTACCAGGCAGTGGTGATCCATCACCGTTGACGGTCATCGGCTTCCCAGCCTGTACCGTAAGAAGAGGTTACGCGACGGCTTCTCGGACGGGAAGAGCGACCGCGAATCCGTCCCCATCATTGTTGTCTAAGTATCCTAGCGGGGGTCTGGGGGGCGGCAATGAGCCCCCCAGTAAATCAAGAATCTGTTCGGCCGGTCGCCGTAAGGCGACTGCATCGGCCGAACGCCTTTGGCGTCTTCGGCCCTGCCGAAGTCCACTTATCCACAGCCCTGCTGTGGCCCTTTGTGTGTGTTTATTAGTGTTTAGAGTCGTGTTACACGATTCCGGAAAACGGGCAAGCATCTGATAAAGCGTTCAAAAACACATCTCTCGATGGTCGATCTGTGTGTGAAATATCGAAACTCTGTGTGTAGAATATCGAAGTTTTGTGGGTGAAATATCGAAAGTTCCCCTGCCCTTTGGGCCACGTTCCCTGTGGGTGAAATATCGAAGCCCTCTTGACCTCTGTGTGTGAACTATCGAAGCTGGGACCATGGTGGGTGAAATATCGAAAGACGAACGATCGCCGCTGCTTCCGGATCGGTATCCGACGCCGGACTTCTTCGTCTGCGACCTCTTCGACGCCGCCCCCAAGGGCGACATGGCCTCGATGGAACATCCGATCTTCTCGCTTTCGACGAAGCCTGATCGGCGCATCCGGCGCTATGAGCACCACGAGCGCTTTGTCGAGATCACACCCTCCGTCATCGGTCTTGCGACCATGCATGACCGCGACGTGCTGATCTACTGCATCAGTCAGCTCATGGCCGGGCTGAACGAAGGCCGCCCCCTCTCCAAGACCGTGCGTTTCAAAGCGCATGATCTCCTGAAGGCCACGAACCGGATGACCAATGGCCAGGGATATGAGGGCCTGAAGGCCGCCCTGGAACGCCTGCGCGGGACGACGATCTCGACCAACATCATCACTGGCGGCGAAGAGCAGCTCGATATCTTCGGACTGATCGACAAGGCCAAGATTGTGCGCCAGACGCGTGATGGGCGCATGCAGGATGTCGAGATCACGCTCTCGGATTGGGTGTTCAATGCGATCAAGGCCAAGGAAGTCCTGACGCTGCACCGGGACTATTTCCGGCTGCGCAAGCCCCTGGAGCGGCGGCTCTATGAGCTTGCCCGCAAGCATTGCGGCCAGAAGGACGAATGGAAAATCTCCCTGGAGCTTCTTCAGAAGAAATGCGGATCGAGCTCGACCTCGCGCGAGTTCAAGCGCCTAGTCCAGACCATCACGGCGCAGGATGCCACGCATAGCCATGTGCCGGATTACGCGGTCACGCTCGAAGGAGATCAGGTGGTCTTCCGCAATCGCGGGACCATGCAAAACAAGACCGACACGGTCCAGGCGGCGATGATCTTCCTGAAGCCTGACAGCTATGATGAAGCCCGCCAGGTCGCGCCGGGCTGGGATGTCCATTACCTCGAAGGCGAATGGCGCGCCTGGATGAAGGAGCGCCCGAAGAATCCGGACCGGGCCTTCATCGGCTTTTGCAAGAAGTGGTTTGCCACGCGCGGGCGACCCTAGCCCTGCCCGTCCGCGCCAGGTGGCTTCGCGATCACCTTGAATCGGCGATCGACCTTCGCCTTCGCCTGGTGTGATGATGGTTCCGCCAGCGCGGTTGACGCCACCAGGCGCGGGGGCGGATGGGCGGCGAGACGTGCCGCCTCGGCCTCCAGTGCCTGGTGGTGTTCGAAGACTTTGGCCCACCAGTGGTCCTTTGGCGTCAATTCGGATTCGTCGCGCACGGGCGCGCTCCCTGTGTGAGGACCTTCGCACCGGGTCTTTAAGCCTCTGTGCGGTAATGCTTTTCCAAGAGCTCGACAGCCTTCTCCAGCGTCTCGCCAAGGCCCCAGCCCATCCGGTCCGCCAAGGCGCAATAGGCCTCGATCGTCTCGGGCCGGGCCTTGAGGTTGATCTGCGCATTGCGCCCTGTGCGCCTGCGGCGCTGCTGGAGGGCCTCAGACACGCCACGGGGTGCGGGAGCCCCCTGCCCCGCTTTCGGCGCATCAGGACGCGCCGCAGGCCCCAATGCGGGCATCTCGGCCGCGGGCTTGGGCTCACGGCTCTTGAAACCCGCTGCTTCGGCCGCCTTGGCAGTAACGGTTTTCGAGGGCCGATCATTGGCCGCTCGCTTGGGTTTCGGGGTGAAAGCCGAGAGATCAAGATCGTTCAGGGCATCGGCAAAGCCGAGATCGGCACGCTCGCGGCTCATGTCAGGCCACCTTGGCGACCGCTTGGCCTTCCTTCAGCTTGGCGACGACCTCGCCTGCGAACTCGCGCGCATTGAGAAGCGCCTTCTCGACATTGCTGACCTGGCTCGGATCAAGGTCCGAGAGGAGCCCGCCATAATCGAGGATGTCACGATAGGCGGCGCGCTCCACGATAGAGGTTTCGAAGATGTCGATCCCTGCCTTGTCGAGCTGATCGCGCACGTTTTTCAAGGCGCGCGAGGCCACGGCCGCGCTCGTGCGGGTCAAGAGCACGGCATGGGGAATGTCGCGGCGCGCCAGGCGCGCCTGGTTGCGGATGAGCTTGATCGTCTTGGCCGCGCCCTTGGCGTCCATCGACGCCCCTTGCGTGGGAATGATGACCAGGTCCGCCATGCCGATTGCATTGGCGACCATCAAGCTCGCGGTCCCCTCCAGGTCCACGACGACGAACTGCGCCTCGGCGGCGGCCGCCTCGATCTGGTCGACGATCGTGTCCTCGGTGATGTCGCCAAGAATGGTGATGGTGGCGGGCTTGCCTGGCAGCGCCCCCCACTGCGAAATCCAGCGCTCCGGGTCGGCATCGATGATGGCGACGCGCGCCCCGCGCGCGGCGAGCTCGGAGGCCAGTAGAAGCGCCGAAGTGGTCTTCCCGGCTCCTCCTTTGGGATTGGCGAAAGCGATGACGGGCATTGGGATACCTCTTGTCGGTTGGGGGTGGGCTGCTCGAATCAACTCTGCAAAGAGTACCAGATAGCTACCAGATACCAAAAGGATATCTTTAAGATACTAGATAGCTATCTGGTAGCTACTAGATAGCCAAGGCCAAAAGGATCAGAAGGGAATCTCGTCATCGGCAGGCGGCGTCGATCGCGGGCCGGGCGATGCCGGGAAGGCGATGTCATCATCAAAACGGGAGACGAGCCCTTGCCGCTCCAGCCAAAACTGATGCTTCCAGAACCAGGCGAAGGCGAGCCGGGACGGGATGCCCAGGAGTCCGGCAAACCGGGTCCAGGCTCCAAGATCGCGGGTGCCAGGCCGAATGAAGGCCAGGCCGCTTTGCGCCTTCGCACAAAGCGGCGTTCCGGCAAAGTCGTTGTCAGCGATCGCCGCGATGCCTTCGAACATCTCGAAGGCCGCCACAAGGGCAGGGAGCTCGTCCAGGGTGAGACCGAAGACTTCGGATTCCGCCGGGGTGAGCTGAAACCAGTCCGGACCGCAGTAGCGGTCCGGGGGGAGGTCCGGATCGAGGGCGGCCCGCAGATAGGCCTGGAGATCAAGGGCAAGGCTCATGGGAAAAAGGTTGGATGCGGGACGGAAAATGAAAGGGGCCGCGAAGCCCCTTTATCCGAAGTCCTGCACCAGGATCGCGGCCGCCTAAGCGGCCGTGTCCTCGCTGATGGCCTCTTCCTGAGGCTGAAGCCCTGCCAGAAAGTCCACGGCGCGCTGTGCGTGGGAGGCGGCCGTGAAGATCGCGCGCTTGTCGCCTTTGAGGACCTTGAGCCAGGAGCCGATATAGGCGGCATGGTCTTCGCGCGGGGCGGCTTCAAGCCCGAGATCGGCGGCCAGAAACGCCGCGCCAAGTTCGGCCACCAGCTCTTCCATGGCATAGCCTTCATCGCCCCAGCTCTTGCGGCCAAAGTCGCGATCGAGCCGGGCCTTGTGCTTGGTCCAGTGGGTGAGCTCATGCGACAGCGTGGCGTAGTAGCTGACCGGGTCCTTGAAGGCTTCAAAGGGCGGCATCTGCACGCGGTCTTCGCCTTGCATGTAGTAGGCCTGGTTTCCGCCGTGGCGGATATCGGCACCGGTCGCGGCATAGAACCGATCGGCCGCCTCGATGCGCTCCAGCTCGGAAAGGGCAGGGGCCGCGATGCTGTAGAAATGCGCGGGCAAGCCGTCCACCTGCTCGGCATTAAACACGGAGTATCCGCGCATAAACGGGATGGCGCGTTCCACCTCTTCGCCGCTTTTCTCGTCGGTTTCGCTGCGGGTGATGGTATTGGCATAGACCACCTGCGAGCCTTTCTCCCCTTTGCGCACCTGGCCCCCCAGCTCCTGGGCCTGCTTGTAGGTCAGCCACAAAGGCGCAGAATACCCCCGTTCCATCGCCACACCCCAGAGCACCAGCACATTGATCCCGCGATAGGGCACCCCGTTGGCGCGCAGGGGCCGCGTGATCCGCCCGGCCGCATGCTCGGCATTCCAAGGCTTGAACCAGGGCTGCACACCCTTTTCGAGCTCGGCGACGATCGTCGCCGTGATCTGCTCATAAACATCTGTTTTCACTTCCTTTTCCCTTCTCTATCAGGTTTCGCATGAAACCTGACTAGCCACGCGGCAATGAGCGGGGGGACGCTGTCAGGGCCGCCGCAGGGGGAGGGGGATCACCCGGCCTGCACGGGAGCGAGCGCTTGGCGAGCGGACGGAAGGCTGGGGACACCCCCTGCGTGCGCCGCGCCCTTTGGCGCGGGCGAAGCGCCTTGACAGCAGGGGGGCTGCAAAGCCCCAAAACGAGAGGGCAGGGCAGCCGTGCCCTGCTAGGGAAGACAGGCTTGCCGAAGGCGCTCTTGATCTTTGCGCGAAGGATCGTCACCTTCCGGCCGAGACACGGGCTAAGGCCTGTGGCTCGGGGCGCGGCAGGACGCGCCTAGAGCCTGACCCGAACGCGCACGTTCGGGACGCGCCCAGGCCCAGAAAACACCCCTTCAGACCCCCATGCGACAGCCGTGACGCGAAAAACCGTCATTTTCGTCGCTTCAATAGAAGCAGAAGATTTACAATTCGGGCCGAGTCTGCGATTTGAGCTTCATGATGAACGAAGCGACCAGAATCACAGCCCAGAGCATGCTGCCGCCGCCCCCCGCGCCGGGGGAAAGCCGCATCTATGATCGCTATGGGGATGTGTCGGTCGCGGGCTTCCAGCCGCTCCCCGATGTGCTGCTCTTCCACCAGGCTGAACTCGGCTTGAAGAGCGAGGACCTGAACGTCCTTCTGAACATTCTGGCCCATTGGTACCATCCGGGGAACATGCCCTATCTGCGCACCAGCACGATCGCCAAGCGGATGGGAGTCAGTCAGCGCAGCGTGCAACGCTCGATCGTGCGGCTGCGCGAGCAAGGCTTCATCGGCCGGGGTGAGGACACGCGCGAAGGCGAGCGCTTCGACGTGAACCCGCTCCTGGAACGGCTTCTTCCCTATGCGCGGAAGAAGATTGCTGTTCGCCGGGTGATGAAGGAGGGGCCGTTCGGAATGGCGTAGCTCAACGGACAGAGCCTCCGCTGGCTGCGCCTTCCGGGTCGATCGCAAGATCAGGATAGCGGGCGGAGAGGTACGGGTTCAAGTCCCGTCGCCATTCCCAACGGCCCTGACGGCAAGAAAGGGCAATTCAGCGTATGACCTACCGCCTGCGCGTGCGCTTGGGCCGGTCATTCGTCGGCCCACGTCCAGCCTCGTTGAACGCCTTCCGATAGGGCGAGGTGCTGCGTCCCTGCTCCTGGGCAAGGCTGGCAAGCGCCGCCTCTCTCGCAGCGGCCTCTCTTGCCAGATGATCGAAGGCCCGCGCCATATCCGCCTTGC
>LNFM01005192.1_pt1 | contig 24717 bp, 22 predicted proteins | sample 596031 | NCBI WGS metagenome assembly LNFM01 (sample SAMN04254537, study PRJNA301005) | activated carbon metagenome | isolation source: dual media filters at the Ann Arbor, Michigan drinking water treatment plant | place: USA: Ann Arbor | reverse complement strand
GTTCAAGCGCGCCCTGTGCGTTCGGGCTCCGCCTCTGCCAGGCCGGCCTGAGGCTTCATGAAGGACCGCGGCCTCGACACCTCGACGGCTCGGAAGCGGACTGCGCCTCGTGGCCTGGGCGCGTTCACGGCACAGGCCCCGGCGTCGCCGCCGCCAGCGCCCCCGCCGGCAGGACGCCGACCAGCGCAGCGACAGTGTCGACGACGAACCACGGTCCCTCGGCCTCGTGCAGGGCCGGTGCCTGCAGCCGGACCGACTGTCCCGCGTCGAGGATCTCCAGCGTGCCCACGGCGAGGAACAGCGCTCCGTGCTGCGGCTGCTGCGTTTCCCGCGCCGGGCCGGCGCGCAGAGGCTGCAACGCCGACACCAGGGTCTCACGATCGCGCAGCCCCAGTGCGCTGAACGGCGCTTGCCGCGCGAGATGGCTCCTGAAGGCCCGCCGCAGGATCACATCGAGGATGCCGAGCTGCCATGCCTCATGGCGGGCCCATCCGGCTGCGAAGACCGCGCGTGGCAGGCGCAGCAGTGAAAGGGCTCGTGCCGCCCGGACGGTCGTCGAACGCGGCGCGCCGGTCACCAGCGCCATCTCTCCGAACAGTTCACCCGGCCCCAGGCTGTCCAGCAGCAGCTCGTCCTCGCCCGCAGCGCCTTCCAGGCAGACATAGGCACTGCCTTTCACGATCACGTACATGGCGTCCCCGGGCTCGCCCTGGCGGACGATGACCTCACCGGTGCGATGCTGATGGAACGACAGGGCTTCGAGCAGGCGGCTCCAGTCGTCCGGGCCCAGACCTTGCGACAAGGGCGTTGCCGCCAGTGCGCGGCGCGCCTGTTCCTGCCAGGCTGAGCGGGACGCTGGTGAGTGTGCAAGCCCGCCCTCGCCGATGTGGCCGATACGGCCCATGCGGCGCATGCGGGAACGCAGAGAGCTCCACAGCCGGCGCAGCGCGATGCCGACGATCCAGTCCACCCGCAGCGGCAGCAGCGTGAGCAGACCTTCCCCTTTGCCATAGCCCGGGTTCTGTTCCAGGAAGAAGCGGGCCGATGGCTTGTCGCTGCTTCGCCAGTATTGCTCTTCCACTTCGGTGTCTCGGGTGCGCCAGCCCATGTCGCGAACCAGGGGCCGGCTGTCGTCGATGCGGCGCATGCCGAAGTGGTCGCCCAGCCCGATGAGCAGGTCCTGCACCGGCGCCGGTGTGGGGCCCGAGGGGTTCGGCCACATCCGGTCTCCGTACCAGTGGTCGAACAGGCCGTGGCTCGAAGGGTGGATCAAGGCGCCGAAGTAGCAGCTCTCACGCAGGGGATGGCGCAGCTTGAAGCGCAGGTACTCGCGGATCGCGAAGCTCAGGGTCGAAGCGCCGCCGCGGTACTGGCGCTTCATGCCGGCGCCGGCCCTGAACACCGACAGCGGCTTGCCCTGGACCTGGGTCTCGTGGATGTGCAGCGCCATGAAGCCCACCACCTCGCCGGTTTCGCCATGGAACTTCAGGATGCGCGTGTGGTCGCCCTCTGTGCCCAGCACATAGCTCCTGAACTCCTGCGCGCTCACGCCGGCGAAGACCTGTTGGTGCACGCCGAAGAGCTCTTCCACCAGAACGTGCTGCTGCCGGGCGTCCAGCCGCGCGGGATCGACCACCGTGCTGCGGCTGATGTGCGGCATCGGCTGGCTTGTGCCCGTCAACGCCAGGCGAAGTGCGGCTGGTCGAAGTGCGCCACCCGGGTCGCCCGGCCGCACAGCAGCCACTCGCGGAACTGGTACAGGAAAGCCGCCGTCGGCGCGGCCACCCAGGCACTGCCCAGGGGCATGCGCAACATCGGCACCGCGCACGTGGTTCAGGATGGGCGCATCGGGCCGCAGCAGTTCACTGACCGGCACCCGGTGCACGCTGGCGACCTCGTCGGCGTTGGGCGCCAGCGTGCGCGCCGCGCCGCCCCACATCAGCACCGGCGTGATCACGTAGCCCGAGCGCGTGGCGTAGTCGTCCAGGCGGCCCAGCACGGCCGTCGGTCCCAGCTGCAGGCCGAGCTCTTCGTGCAGCTCGCGCAGGGCGGCCTGCTCGGGCGTCTCGCCGTCGTCGATGCGGCCGCCCGGCAGTGCCCACTGGCCGGCGTGCGCGCGCATGCTGGCGGCACGGCGCGTCAGCAGCAAGGCGCCCTCGGTGCTCCAGGGCGCTTGCGCGGGCAAGCCGGGGACTGCGGCGCCGTGGCCGGCCTCGGTGCACACCAGGGCCACGGCGGCACGGCGGCGCTGGTCGTGCGGGATCGGCTGCACCTGCTGCCGCGACAGCCGCTGCTGCAGGTTGTCGGCCTGCCAGCAGGCCGGGCCGTCCGGCCGCGCCGTTCTGTCGTCGGGGAAGGGCATGCGCTCGTTCACGCGCCAGATGAAGAATGGTTTGGGACATGATGCACCATCGCTGTCGCCGGGGTCCGGGCAAACAGGAAGTCGAAGGACGGCGCGTCGCGAAACGGTGCCCGGTCAACCCGTAGGGTTAAGTGACTCCGTTAGTGTCCAGCCCCCAGGGCGCACTCGAACGCCCGAAGACCGGAGACAGATGGACGCGCTCAACCCCTATCGCCTGCGCCCCTGGGTGGGCCAGTACGGCAGCCACATCCAGGCCCAGCTGCCGACGCCGACCCACGCCAGCATCGCGGCCATGGCGCATGCCGCCAGCGCGCGCTTTGCCGATCAGACGGCGTTCACCACGGTGATGCCCAACGGCATGTACGGCTCCCTGAGCTACCGCGAGGTGCAGGACAAGAGCGATCACTTCGCCCGCTTCCTGCGCCAGGTGCTGGGCCTGGCGGCGGGCGACCGGGTGGCGATCCAGATGCCCAACTGCCTGGGCTACCCGGTCGCGCTGCTGGGGGTGCTGAAGGCCGGCTGCGTGGCGGTGAACACCAACCCGCTCTACACCGCCAGCGAGATGGCGCACCAGTTCAAGGACAGCGGCGCCAAGGTCGTCGTCGTCGTCGACATGTTCGCCGACAAGCTGGAGCAGGCGCTGCCCAGCACCGACGTGAAGCACGTCGTCATCACCCGCGTGCCCGAGTTCTTTCCGCCCGGGGTGGGCGGCATCGTGCATGCGGTGATGAAGTACTGGAACCAGCAGGTGCCCCGCCACGGCCTGAAGGCGACGACGCTGCCGGATGCGCTGGCGCAGGGCGCAGCGGCCGGCGGCGACGTGGGCAGCTTCTGGAACGGGCTGACGCACGACAGCCTGGCGCTGCTGCAGTACACCGGCGGCACCACCGGCGTGGCCAAGGGCGCGATGCTGACCCACGGCAACCTGCTGTGGAACCTGTCGCAGATGCGCGCCATGTGCGCGAGCCACATCGACGACGGCAAGGAAGTGGTGCTGACCGCCTTGCCGCTGTATCACATCTTTGCCTTCACGGTGAACTTCCTCTGCATGTTCGAAGCCGGCGCGCGCAACATCCTCGTGCCCAGCCCGCGCCCCATCCAGAACCTGCAGCGCGCCATCGAGAACTACAGGATCACCTGGATCACCGGCGTGAACACGCTCTACAACGCGCTGCTGGGCGAAGAGTGGTTCACGGCCTACCCGCCCAAGCACCTGAAGGCTGCCGGCGGCGGCGGTGCTGCCATGCACCACGCGGTGGTCGAACGCTTCGAGCAGGTCACCGGCGCGCCGCTGGTCGAGGGATACGGTCTCACCGAAAGCTCGCCCGTGGTGTGCTTCCAGCCGTTGAACGCGCGGCGCCAGAAGGACACCATCGGCATCCCGGCGCCCATGACCGACGTCTGCCTGGTCGACGACCAGGGGCAGCCGGTGGCGATCGGCCAGTCGGGCGAGCTGATCGTGCGCGGGCCGCAGGTCATGCAGGGCTACTGGCAGCGGCCGGAGGCCACTGCCGAAGTGCTCAGGGACGGCTGGCTCTTCACCGGCGACGTGGCGGTGATGGACGCCGACGGCACCTTCAGGATCGTGGACCGCAAGAAGGACATGATCCTGGTCAGCGGCTTCAACGTGTATCCCAACGAGATCGAAGACGCCCTGGCGCGTCACGACGGGGTGCTCGAAGCGGCCGTCATCGGCGTTCCCGACGCCAAGACCGGCGAGGCCGTGCGCGCCTATGTCGTCAAGCGCGACGAGGCGCTGAGTGCCGACACGCTGCTGGCTCATTGCCGCACGCTGCTGACGGGCTACAAGATTCCCGCGCGCATCGAGTTCCGCGACGAACTGCCCAAGACCCCGGTCGGCAAGATCCTGCGCCGCGACCTGCGTGCCGAGGTGCTGGCCGCCCACAAGAAGCCCAAGGCCTGAATCACCATGCTCTCGGACACCGAAACCAGACTGCTGGGCGTGATGATGATGGTCATCATGCTGGGCATGGGCGCGAGCCTGACCTTCAAGGACTTCGCCATCGCGCTGCGCAAGCCGGTCGGCGTGGCGATCGGGCTGCTCTGCCAGTACGGCCTGATGCCGCTGCTGGCCTTCCTGCTGGCCAAGGCGCTGGCGCTGCCGCCGGCCTATGCGGTGGGCCTGATCCTGATGGGTTGCATGCCCGGCGGCACCACGAGCAACATCTTCGCCTACTTCAGCAAGGGCACCCTGAGCCTGTCGATCCTGATGACGATCAGCTCGACCATCGTCGCCATCGTGATGGTGCCGATCACGCTGGCCTTCTATTCCAGCGGCATCGAAGGGCAGTGGCAGATCCCGCGCGAGAACGTGATCCAGGTGCTGTTCGTGCTGCTGGTGCCCACGCTGCTGGGCGTGGCGCTGCGCAAGTGGAACGCCAATGCCGGCGCCGTCATCGAGATGCTGGGCGGGCTGCTCGGCGTGGTGGTGATCCTGTTCCTGATCGTCAGCTGGGTGCCGCGCAACTGGCACCTGCTGCTCGAGACGAGCCTGCCGGTCTACACCGCTTCCATCGCGCTGGGGGTCCTGGGTTTCGTGCTCGGCTACGGGCTGTCCCGCACCTTGCGGCAGGACACCCGGCGCTCCCGCACCATCGCCCTGGAGACCGGCATCCAGAACGGGCCGCTGGCGGTGCTGATCGTGCTGCTCACCTTCAAGGGCGAACAGCAGCAGCTGGTGCTGCTGGTGCCGGTGCTGTACTCGCTGTTCATCGTGCTGACCTCGGCCGCGGTGACGGTCTGGTTCCGGCGCATCACGACCCGTGAGGAACTCGCGCGGGACGCCGCCAAGATCGGCGCACTGGCACGGGCCTGAAGACCGGTCGGCGACGTCCCGGCTCCTACTCTCGAAGCCAGCGCCACAGCGTGGAGCGGCTGATGCCCAGCCGCCTGGCGGCCTCCTGCCTGTTCTGCCCGCTGCGGTGCAGGGCCTCGGCGACCCGGCGGGCCCGTGACTCGTCGGGAACGCTGCCGGATCTGCGTGCTTCGTTGCCGTCGAACAGTTCCGGGAACTCGCATCGCAGGTCGCCTTCGGCAAGCAGTCCCGGCCCGGACGCAGGCGATTGCAGGGCCACCAGCCGGTTGCAGAAGTTCTCGAGTTCCCTCACGTTGCCCGGCCAGTCGTAGGCCTGCATCGGCTCCAGCAGAGGCGCCAGGACGCGTTCGGCCGGCAGCCGGACCGCCGCCGCACTCAAGCTCCGACGAAGGATCGCCAGCGCCAGCGGCGCAACGTCCTGACGCCGCTGGCGCAAGGGCGGCAGGCTCAGTCTCAAGGCGTTGATGCGGTAGTACAGGTCCTGGCGGAACCGGCGCTCCCTGACCATCTCTTCCAGCGGCTGGTGGGTGGCGAGCACCACGCGCAGGTCCACCGGAATGGAAGCACTGGCGCCCAGGCGCGTGACTTCACGCTCCTGCAGCACACGCAGCAGGCGGCTCTGCAGGGACAGCGGCATGTCGCCGATCTCGTCGAGGAAGAGGGTTCCCTTGTGGGCGGCCTCGATCAGACCGCGCTTGCCGCCCCGCTTGGCGCCGGTGAAGGCGCCTTCCTCGTAGCCGAACAGCTCGCTCTCCAGCAGGCTCTCCGGGAACGAGGCGCAGTTGACGGCGACGAAGGACTGGGCCGCCCGGCTGCTCTCGTTGTGGATGGCCTGGGCGAAGAGCTCCTTGCCGGTTCCGGTCTCGCCGCACAGCAGGACCGTGAGATCGGTGCGTGCGTACCGGCGCGCGTTGCGCACCGCGGTCTGCAGCGCCGGGCTGGAGCCCACCATCTCGGCGAAGCTGTGGTGGGCCATCGGCTGGTGGCGACGCTGCTGCATGCGCAGGATGCTGTCTGCGGCCTGGATGTTCTGCGCGTCGTGCAGCATGATGACGGCGCCGACGATCTCGCCGTGCTCCTGGATGGGGGTGCGTTGCGCCACCCAGTCGCGGTCGGCGAACCGCTGCACCGAGGCCCGGTCCTCGATGCCGGGGTTCAGCGTGGCGGCCAGCGACAACTCGGGCGCGATCTCATCCAGCACCTGACCCAGCAGAGAAGACTGCGGCCGGCCCAGCAGTTGCTGCATGGGCGGGTTGACCATCGTGATGCGCTGCTCGCCGTCGACAGCCAGCACCGCCTGCTGCAGGTGCAGCAGCACGCCGTTGAGCCGCTCGTAGCGGCTGGCCTCCAGCCGGGCGACCCGGGCCAGTTCGATGGCATCCTCGAGACCGCGCCGGATCGAGTCCATCGAATAGGCGAGCAGCCCCGTGAGGCCGTGTTCCTGGGCCAGCTCGACCACCAGGCTGGACCCGACGATGACACGGAACCCCGCGTCGCGGAGCTGGCTGAAACAGCGTCGCGCGTCCTCGGGGGTCTGGTACGCGTACTGCGTGATCTGGATGTTCAACAACTCCTTGACCGCGTCGAGTTCGGGAATGACCGCGCCGTAGGTCACGATGCCCACGCGGCTGGCGATTCTCTTGGCCCGGATCAAGGACTGCAGCAGGTCGAAGCCGGTCAGCTGGATCATGGCCACCGGAGCGGTCAGCTCGCGCCTCAGGATGGCGGCGTTGGACCCGGCACTCACGAAAGCATCGACCGCGCCTCTTGCCATGCGGTCTCTTGCCACGTCCAGCGCGCCCCCGAAGGCGCCGTCGACGAGTTCGATGTCGGCTCGGCCGGCGCACTCCGAGATCACCGGCATGGCGAACTCGCGGATGTGGCGGTAACCCACGAAACAGATGCGGGGACGGCCTGGAGCGTTGACGTGCATGTTTCATTCTATGAGACAGGCGATGTTTCACCGGCGTTGCATGCGACCTCCGCGGGACCACTGAGGAACGCGGAAGTCCAGGCCGATCAAGGACTTGCAAGGGCGGTGCCGCCTGGCATGTTCGGTGCTACCTGAGATGCCAACACCACACGGAGCACCTCGTGGCGCTTGAACACATCACCGTGCTGGATCTGACGCACATGCTGTCCGGCCCCTACGGCACCATGCTGCTGGCGGATCTGGGGGCGCGCACCATCAAGATCGAGCCGCCAGGCGTGGGTGAAGGCACGCGCCGCCTGATGGAGCACGACCCAGCCAACTCGCGCGAAGGCATGGGGGCGTATTTCCTGACGCTCAACCGCAACAAGCAGAGCGTGTGCATCGACCTGAAGACAGAGACCGGCTTGTCCGTCTTCAAGGACCTGGTGCGCCGCGCCGACGTGGTGTTCGACAACTTCAGCGTTGGCGTCACACGCCGGCTGGGCATCGATTACGAATCACTGGCGCAGGTCAATCCCCGCATCGTGACCTGTTCCGTCACCGGCTTTGGCCAGACCGGCCCTGAAACCGAGCGTCCGGCCTTCGACCAGGTGGTGCAGGCGATGGGCGGCGGCATGTCCATCACCGGGACGCCGGACACGGGACCGATCCGCGCCGGCATTCCCATCGGCGATCTGGGTGGCGGCGTGTTCGGTGCCATCGGCGTCCTGGCCGCCCTGGTCGAGCGCGATCGCAGCGGACGCGGCCAGCACGTCGACATCTCCATGCTGGACGCGCAGATCTCCCTGCTGAACTACATGGCGACGATGTACCTGCTGTCGGGCGAGGTGCCCGCAGGCATCGGCAACGGACATTTCGTGCACGTTCCCTACAACAGCTACGCGACGGCAGACGGGCACATCATCGTGGCCTGCATCGGCGACGTCTTCTTCGAGCGCTTCGCCGAGTTCATCGACCTGCCGGCCTTGCGCCAGCCCGAGTACCGGCAGCAGCCGCAACGCTTCGCCGCCAAGGCGGAGATCGACGCCCTGGTCGGCGCCGTCATGCGCCAGCACACCACGGCGCACTGGCTGGAAAGGCTGCAGGCCGCGCGCATTCCCTGCGGGCCGGTCAACGACTTCGCGCAGGCGCTCGCCGACAAGCAGGTGCTGGCGCGCGACATGGTGGTCGAGGTGACGCTCAGGTCGGGCGAGAAGGTGCGCATGCCCGGCAACCCGGTCAAGCTGTCCGCGGCGGCATCGACGCCGCCGTCACCTCCGCCGAGCCTGGGCGAACACACCTTCCAGGTGCTGAGCGAAGTGGCGGGCTATCCGTCGGACCAGTTGAGTCGGCTGCATGGCGCCGGCGTGATCGCGTGAACCGTCCCGTGCAGAACATCCTGATCACCGACGTGGGGCCGCGCGACGGCCTGCAGAACCAGGCCGTGCCGGTCGGCACCGACGACAAGCTGCGCCTGATCCGGATGATGGCCGCGGCCGGTGTGCAGAGCGTGGAAGCGACCAGCTTCGTGTCGCCCAAGGCCGTGCCTCAGATGGCCGACGCCGATGAGCTTCTGCCCCGGGCGCAGGCGGCCCTGCCGGGTGTGCGCCTCTCGGCGCTCGTTCCCAACCTGCGCGGCCTGGAACGTGCCCGCGCTGCCGGTGCGCAGGAGGTGGCGGTGGTGCTGTCGGCCACCGAGACCATGAACCGGAAGAACATCAACATGGGCCTGCAACAGGCCATGGAGGTGTCCGAGCAGACCCTGCAGGCGGCGTTGGCGATGGGCCTGCGCACCCGCGCCTACGTGGCCGTGGCTTTCGCCTGCCCCTTCGAAGGGGAAACCCCGCCGGCGGCCGTGCGACAGGCGGCCGTTCGCATGCTTCGTGCGGGGGCGCAGGAGATCGTGATCGCCGACACCATCGGCTCGGCGTCTCCCATGCAGGTGGGTGATCTCTTCGACGTGCTGCAAGCCGACATTCCGGTGCACCGGCTGGCCGCGCACTTCCACGACACCCGCGGCATGGGCGTGGCCAACGCCTGGGCCGCGCTGCAGGCCGGCATACGCCGCTTTGACGCCAGCACGGGCGGCATCGGAGGCTGCCCCTTCGCACCGGGAGCGGCCGGCAACCTGGCGACGGAGGATCTGGTGCTGATGGCCGAACGCTGCGGCTTCTCGACCGGCCTGGACCTGATGCGACTGCTGGAGGCGGTGGACTTCGCCCAGACCCTGCTCGAACGCCCTCTGGGCGGCCGTGCCATCGGGTGGTTGCGAGGTGAACGCGACAAGGGCAGGCTGGGGTCGATGTTCCGGGGCTCGTCGACACAGGGCCAGGCTGCGTGATCACCCCGGCACCCGCACCCGAGTATCCGCCCGAGGACCTGGGCAAGGTCGTCATCGGCGGCCGTTGGCGCAGCCCGGGGCGCACGCTGACCGAGGCGGAACTCGGCCTGGCCTGCATGCTGTCCACGGACTGGCATCCCCTGCACGCGGATGCCGCGTTCGCTGCCACGACGCCGCTGGGACAACGGGTGTTCCAGGGCGGCTATGGCGTGTTGCTGGCCCTGGGCATCGCGACCCGCTATCCGTCGGTGGGCAGTCGCAACGCCTTGGCGCTGGGAATGGAGTCCTGGCGTTTTGCAGCCCCGCTGTTCGTGGGTGACACCGTGCATGTCGAGGTCGAGATCACCGGCCTGCGCCTCACCTCCGACGGCGTGCGTCTGGCGGTGAACAAGCAGCTGCGTCTCGTCAAGCAGGACGGTCAGGTCGCCCAGGAAGGACGGGTCAGTTCGCTGATCACCCTCAGCGCCGAGTACGGCGACCACGACATCTTCGGAGGCAGGCCATGATCCTGGGACTCATCGCGGAGCGCAACGCCCGACTCTGGCCCGACGAGCCGGCGCTGATCTACGAAGGGCGCACCCTGAGCCATCGCGACTTCGCGAATCTGGTCAGGCGCAGCGCCCATGCATTGCGCTCCCTGGGCCTGCAGCGGCAGGATCGTGTCGCGATCCTGTCCAAGAACTCACCCGAATACCTCGCGCTCTACGTCGCGGCCGGGCTGGTGGGCTTCGTGGCCGTGGGCATCAACTACCGGTTGTCCGCCGCGGAGCAGGCCGACATCCTGCGCGACTGCGAGCCGCAGTTCTTCCTCTTCGAGGACGAGTACGCAGAGCGGGCAGGCGAGTTGCGCTCTGCGCTGCGACCCGAAGTGCCGATGTTCTGCATGGGCACGCCACCAGCGGGCCTGCCGTCCTGGAGCGCCCTGCTGGCCGCGGCGCCACCGACGCTGCCGGACAGGCTGGGCGAGCCCGGCGACACGCTGCTGATGATCTACACCAGCGGCACCACCGGCAAGCCCAAGGGGGTGCTGCTGAGCAACGAAGGCATGGTGGAGACGGCGCGCGAGTATGCGCTGGCCCAGGGCGCGCAGCCTGCCGACCGCATGCTGATCGTCATGCCCTTCTATCACATCGGGGGTACGTCGCAACTGCTGACCTACATGATCGTCGGCGCCCCGGTGGTCCTGCACCGGGTCTTCGAAGCCGAGCGCATTCTCGACAGCATCCAGCAGCACCAGGTGACGGCCGCGCACTTCGCGCCCACCATGATCCAGTTGATGCTCGACGTGCAGGAGCGCGAGCCGCGGGACGTGTCCACCCTGCGCACGGTCTGCTACGCGTCGGCACCGATGTCGGTGGCGCTGTCGCAGCGCGCGCGTGCGGCCTTCGGCGAGATCTTCGTGCAGATCTACGGCATGACGGAACAAGGCATCGGCACCATCCTGCACAAGCACCAGCACTTCGCGTCCGGCACGCCGCTCCAGGTGGGGCGGCTGGCCTCTGCCGGCCAGGCCTTCCTGAACACCGACATCAAGATCATCCGCGACGACGGCAGCACCTGCGAGACCGGAGAGAGCGGCGAGATCTGCACGCGCTCCAAGGCCCTGATGCAGGGGTACTGGCGCAAGCCCGAGGCGACGCGCGAGGCCATCGGCGACGGCTGGATGCGCACCGGCGACGTCGGCTACCTCGATCACGAGCAGTACCTGTTCGTGCAGGACCGCAAGAAGGACATGATCATCTCCGGCGGCGAGAACATCTACTCGCGCGAGGTGGAAGAAGCCCTGCTGATGCACCCCGCCGTGCTCGAGACCGCGGTGATCGGCGTGCCGCATCCCAAGTGGGGCGAGACCGTCAAGGCCCTGGTGGTATTCCACCCGGGCAGGTCTGCCACCGTGGACGAACTGAACCAGCACTGCCGCGAGCGCATCGGGGGATACAAGTGCCCTCGCAGCATCGAGTTCCTGGCAGCGCTGCCCCGCATCGCGAGCACCAACAAGGTCGACAAGCGATCCTTGCGGGCCCCCTACTGGCCCGCTGGCGGCAAGCAGGTCGCGTGATTCCGTTTTCGGTCAGGCCATTCAACTCACAGGAGACAACATGAGAAACATCGTCAAGACATGGGCCTTCGCTGCCGCCGCCTTTGCCGTCGGTACTGCAGCCGCACAGGGCTACCCGAACAAGCCGGTCAAGATCGTCGTGCCCTTCCCGGCCGGCGGGCTGGCCGACGTGCTGGCACGTGCCGTGGGTGAGGAACTGGGTCGCGAGTGGAAGCAGACGGTGGTGGTGGAGAACCGCCCCGGCGCCGGCACCATGCTGGCCGGCGACTACACCGCCAAGTCGGCGCCCGACGGGTACACGCTCTTGCTGGCCAACGACGCGACCGTCTCGTCCAACCAGTACATCTACAACAAGATGCCCTACGACCCGGTGAATGCCTTCATTCCCATCATCAACATCGCCAAGTCGCCGATCGTGATGCTGGCGGGCAAGGACTTCCCCGCCAGGACGGTGGCCGACGTGGTGGCCATCGCCACGAAGGACCCCGAGAAGGTGAACTACGGAACCTTCGGCGCCGGCAGCACCGCCCACGTCGACGCGCACAGCTTCATGGCCCTCACCAACACCAGGCTGACGCACATTCCCTACAAGGGCGTGTCGGAGGTCATGCTGGCGCTGGCCTCCAACCAGGTGCAGGTGTCCTTCACCGGGGTGCCGCCGGCGATCGCATTCGCCCGCGACGGCCGGGTTCGCGTGCTGGCCATCTCGGCGGCGCAACGCTCGCCGCTGTTCCCCGATGTGCCGACCTTTGCCGAGGCGGGCTACGGTGCCTTCGTTGCCGCGCCCTGGTTCGGACTGGTGGGACCGGCTGGCATGCCCAAGGCCGTGGTGGACAAGATTGCGGCCGACGTCTCGAAGATCATCATGCAACCGGCCTTCCAGAAGGCCTACATCACGGGCGTCGGCCTGGAGGTGATCAACGAAGGCCCCGAGAAGTACGCCGCCTTCCTGGAGCGCGACCGCGCCAACTACGCGGTCAAGATGAAGCGCCTGGGCATCAAGCTCGACTGATGCCGAGCGGCGGGCGCCCGGCTGCCGCCGGGCGCTGCGGAAGGACGACATGAACCTCGAGCTGACTGAAGAGACCCGAATGCTCGTCGACACCGTCACGCGCTTCGTGCGGGACCGGTTGCGACCCCTGGAGGCCGAGGTCGACCTGGCCGACGGCATCGAGCCCCAGCGCATGCAGGCGCTGCGAAGGGAGGCGTGTGCGCTGGGCCTGTATGGCTACAACATGCCCGAATCGATCGGCGGGCCGGGCCTGAGTCTGCAGACGCTGGCCGCCATCGACGAAGCGATCGGCCACACCTCGATGCCGCTGGGCGAGGTGTTCGGGCATCTGCCCGGTTCCTTGCGCTTCAGCAACGAGGCGCAGTGCCGCTGGCTGGTGGATCCCCTGCTGCGCGCGGACACCAGCATCGGCTACGCCCTGACGGAGCCCGGTGCCGGCTCCGACCTGTCGGCCATCGCCACCCGTGCGGTGCGCGTCGCGGGCGGCTGGCGCCTCAACGGGACCAAGCACTTCATCTCCAACGTCGAGCACGCCGACCACATCCTGGTGCTGGCCGCTACCGACACGGCGGCGCCGCTGAAGTCCAAGCTGTCGACCTTCATCATCGAGCGCGGCAACCCCGGTTTGGCCCTGCTGCGCAAGTTCCGCAAGATGGGGTGGCACGGCTATCCCCTGTCGGCCTTCTCGCTGGACGACTGCTTCGTGCCCGACAGCCACGTGCTGGGGCAGCCCGGCGAAGGCTTCAGGATCATGATGGCCACCATCAACAACGATCGTGTCTATGTCGCCAGCAAGTGCCTGGGCATGGCCCAGGCGCTGATGGACCTGGTGCTGCCCTGGGCGCGCGAGCGCACGACCTTCGGCCAGAAGCTGGGCCAGCACCAGGCGATCCAGTTCTACCTGGCCGATTGCGACATCGAACTCAACGCGGCCCGTCTGCTGACGCAGCAGGCCGCCGCGCTGGGCGATGCGGGACACCCGGACTTCCGCATCGCCGCGTCGCGTGCCAAGCTGTACGCCAGCGAGATGCTGGGTCGCGTGGCCGATCGTGTGCTGCAGGTGTTCGGCGGTGCGGGCTACATGACCGACCTGCCGGTCGAGCGCATCTACCGCGATGCACGCGCCTTCCGCATCGGCGAGGGCACCTCCGAGATGCAGCGCATCCAGATCGCCCGCCACCTGCTGGCCGAATGAATCCGCGCGCGCCCGACCTCGACCGGGGAGAAGACCATGCCTCGCGTCAGTGACGACGTGGTCATCGTCGGCGTGGGCGAGACCCGCGTCGGCAAGCTGCCGGGCCTGGAGTCCGTGCAGATCCAGGCCTGGGCCGTGCAGCAGGCCGCGGCCGACTGCGGACTGCGCATTCCCGAGATCGATGGACTGATCAACCTCGATCCCTATGCGATCCCGAACTCCATGTTCTCGTCCACGCTGTCGGAGTACCTGGGCCTCAAGCCCAGCTTCCTGACGACGGTGGACGTGGGCGGCACCGTGACGGCGATGACCATGCTGCAGCAGGCGGTCTGGGCCATCGAGTCCGGCCACTGCGAGATCGCGGCCTGCGTCTATGGCGAGAACACCCTCACCGGACGCCCGGCAGGTGCACGCGGTCTGGCGATGCGCAACCTGCTGGGGGGCGAAGAATGGGAAGAGCCCTTCGGTCTGCATGGCATGGTGACGCCGTATGCCCTGCTGGCGCAGCGCTATCTCGCGCAGTACGGTGCGGCTGTCGATGACCTGGCGGAGGTCGCCCTCGTCACGCGCCGCCATGCCCTGCTCAATGCCAACGCCCAGATGACCAAGCCCATGTCGCGGGCCGACTACGACGCCAGCCGCATGATCAGCTCACCGCTGCGCCTGCTGGACTGTTCGCTGGTCTCCGACGGCGGTGGGGCGGTGATCCTGATGAGCCGCCAGCGCGCAGCGCAGCGCGGCCTGCGTGCCGTCTCCATCCGGTCGATGGCCATGCGCAGCACCCACAACTCCATCGTGCAGGCGCCCGATCTGGAACAACTCGGCATGGCCGCAGCGGGCCGGGACGCCTTCGAGTCGGCGGGCCTGGGGCCTGCCGACTTCCAGGTCGCGCTCCTGCACGATGCCTTCACGATCTCGGTGCTCATCACGCTGGAAGCCCTGGGTTTCGCCGCTGCGGGACAGGCTGGGGCCTACCTGCGTGCGGGCCACGGCAGCCTGGGCGGACGTTGTCCGCTCAATCCGCATGGCGGGCTGCTGTCCCAGGCGCACGTCGGCGGCATGCTGCACGTGACCGAGGCCGTTCACCAGCTGCGCGGCACCGCGGGCCACCGGCAGGTGCCCGATGTGCGGCATGCGGTGGTGAGCGGCAATGGCGGCGTGTTCTCGGTCTGCGGCGTCATGGTGCTGGGAGCCTGAGCATGGAAGACGATGTCGACGCGATGCGGGCCGTGCTGCCCGCCCCCACGGTGGACTCCCGGCCCTTCTGGGACGCCTGCAACGCCGATGCGCTGCTGCTGCAGCGCTGCGGGCACTGCGCACACCTCTTCTACTACGCGCGCCGTCTGTGCCCGGCCTGTGGTGGCACCGAACTGCGCTGGGAGCCCAGCGCCGGACGCGGCAGCGTGTACAGCTTCAGCGAAGTGCACGTGGCCTTTCACGGATCGGCGTCGGACGGCCGCCTGCCCTACACGGTCGTGCTGATCGATCTGGACGAAGGTCCCCGCATGCTGAGCCGTTGGGTGCCCGGCGGCGCGGCATCGCCGGCCGTCGGCCAACGAGCTGTCGTGCGGTTCACCAGCGTGAGTGGCCAGAAGCTCCCCTTCTTCACCGCCGAAAGGGACTGATTCCCATGCCCATCATCAGCACACTGCAAGGCCACGCGGCCGTCCTGACGCTGGACTTCGCGGACAACCACAACGCACTGTCCACGGCCCTGGTCACGCAGATGCTGTCGGCCCTGCAGAACCTGGACCCGAAGGCGCGCGCCATCGTGGTCGCCGCACAGGGCCGCTTCTTCAGCGCCGGCGCCAACATCCACGACCTGAAGCAGGGGGGCTGGCTGAGCGGAAGTGCCAACCCCGAGGACCCGGTCGCGCTGTTCGAGGCGCTGGCCTGCCATCGGCTGCCGGTGATCGCCGCGGTGACCGGCCCGGCGCTGGGCGGGGGGTTCGAGCTGTGCCTCAGCTGTGATCTGCTCGTGGCTGCCGACACGGCATGGTTCGCGTTGCCGGAGGTGGGACTGGGCGTGGTGCCGAACACCGCCATGGCTCGCCTGACGTCCATCGTCGGGCGCCGACGCGCCCTGGAGGCCATGATGACGCGTCGGCGCATCCCTGCCGCCGAGGCCCTGGCACTCGGCCTGGCCAACCAGATCGTTCCCGTCGGAGAGGTGGTCGCTGCAGCGATCGCATTGGCTCACCGCATCACCGACGAGGCGCCCCCGGGGGCGCTGGCCGCGGTCAAGAGCGGCGTGGACCGGCATCTTCGAACCGACTGGACGGAGGTTCGAGCGAGCGTCGGGCGATTGCCCGAGGCCGAGTGGCACGAAGGCCTGGGCGCCTTCGTCGACAAGCGCAAGCCGGACTACGACCGCTTCTGGAAGGTGGCGGGCGGCGCTGCGGAAGGCTCCTGAGAGGACGACCGGCGCGCCTTGCCGCGTGGCGTCCTCACGTCGGCATGCCTGTGCCGGAAGCTCCGTTCGCATCACCCAGAGCCCGGCGCAGCAGCCGCATGGCCTCGTCGATCTCGGCCTCGCTGATCGTCAAGGCCGGCATCAGCCGCAGCAGATGGCCGCGCGGCGCGTTCAGCAGCAGCCCGACGGGCTGCAGGTCCCGCGCCGCGGCCACCACCCGATCGGCCCGATCGTCGGGCAGCACCAGCGCGCGCAACAGACCGGCACCGCGCTCGGCCACCAGAGCGTGGTCGCGCACGATGGCCTGCAGTGCGATGGACAGCTGCTGGGCGCGGGCCCTCACGCCTTCCAGGAAGTCGGTGCGGCAGACCTCGTTGACCACCGCCAGACCCACCGCGGCCATCAGCGGATTGCCGCAGAAGGTGCCGCCCTGGTCACCGGGCTCGAAGCAGTTCAGGTGTTCCTTGCACAGCATCGCCGCGAGCGGCAAGCCGCCGCCCAGCCCCTTGGCCAGGGTCATCACGTCGGGCTCCACGCCGTACAGCTCGTAGGCGAAGCCGCGCCCGCAGCGGCCGATGCCGGTCTGCACCTCGTCGACGATCAGCAGCAGCCCCTTTTCGGCGGTCAGGGCGCGCAGCTCGCGCACGAAGCCGGGGTCGGCTGGAACCACGCCGGCCTCGCCCTGCACGAGTTCGATCATCACGGCCACGCTGTGGGGCGAGATGGCGCGCTCCACCGATCCGATGTCGTTGAAGCGCGCCTTCGCGAAGCCCGCCGGCATCGGCGGGTAGAGGCTGCTCCAGCCCGGCTTGCCCGAGGCGCTCATCATGGCCAGCGTTCGGCCGTGGAAGCCGTGCTCGAAGCCGATGATCTCGTGCGCGCCGCCGCGTTTCCTGCTGCCCCAGCGCCGCGCCAGTTTCACGGCCCCTTCGTTGGCTTCGGCGCCGGAGCTGGCCAGAAACACCCTGTCGAAGCAGGTCAGGTCCGCGAGTCGCTCGGCCAGGTCGATCATGGGCCGGTTGTAGTAGGCCGGGCCCGGGTTCAGCAGGCGCTGCGCCTGCACCGCCAGCGCGTGTGTGATCACCGCAGGGCTGTGCCCCAGGCTGTTCACGGCCCAGCCCTGAACGAGGTCGAGATGGCGCTTGCCCTGTTCGTCGACGAGCCACGAACCTCGACCGTCCACGAACACGGTGTCCGGCCGCTGCGTGATGGTGAGCAGGGCGCGCCCCGGGTCGTTCGTCGGCCTGCCCGGCGGGGCCGGGGTCGCAGCGTGGGGGGGCGAGGGTGTCGTGCGCGCGTTCATGGGGTCGGACTCCAGTCGAAGTCCATCTGGCGAGCTGTGCGCAGAGCGAGGTCCCGGCTGTGCAGCCGCTCGACCAGATGCAGGCTCATGTCGATGCCGGCCGAGATGCCGGCCGAGGTGACGACGGAGCCTGCATCCACCCAGCGCACGCCCTCGCGCACGCGCAGCCCCGGCCGCAGCGCGCGCAGGGCGTCGAGGTCTTCCCAATGCGTGGTGGCCTCCAGGCCGTCGAGCACACCGGCCTGTGCCAGCAGCAGCGAGCCGGTGCACACCGAAGCGAGCACGCGGGCGGTGCGGGACTGGGCGGCGATCCAGGCCATCAGCCCCGGTCGACCCAGCTCGGCATCGACCACTCCGCCGGGCACGATCGCACAGGTCAGCGGCGGGTGGTCGCCCAGGCGGTGGTCGGGCTGCAGGCGCAGGCCGGCACGTGCCCGCACGCTGCCTTCCGTGGCGGCGATGGTGAGGGTCGAGAAGAGCGCAGGTGTGCCTGGCGGCTGGCGCCGGGCGTGCACGCGGGCTGCGGTGCTGAAGACCTCGTACGGACCGGCCATGTCCAGCAGTTCCACCTCGTCGAACAACAGGATGCCAACGTTCATCTTCATGCAGCCTCCTTGCCTGCGTCGATGCCTGAAGTGTTCAGGCCTCGAAGCATGCGACGGGCCGGACTTGGCTGCCATGACGCAGTTGCCACCTTTCCTGCCATCACGATGCTGGGCGGAATCGGTCATCATGCCGGCATGTCCTGCCGCATCGACTTCGTGCTGTTTCCCGGCTTCCAGCAACTCGACCTGGCGGGTCCCATGGCCGTCTTCGAGGTCGCCAGGCTGGCCCGGCCCGGCAGCTACACCTGGCGCCTGGTGGCGAGCGGACCACCGGCCGTCCGCAGCTCCGCGGGGGTGGACTGGCCGGTGCGGGCGCTGCCCCGGCGCCTGGACGATGTCGACCTGGTGATGGTGATCGGCGGCGACGGTGTCGACGCGGCCTGCCGCGACGCGCGACTCATCGGCTGGCTGCAGCGTGCCGGTCGCGCGGGCGTCCGCATGGCCAGCATCTGCAGCGGCAGCCTCGTGCTGGCGGCCGCGGGCCTGCTGGACCATAGAACGGCCACGACGCACTGGTCCCGCAGCCGCCAGTTTGCCCGCGACCATCCGGCCGTGCGCCTGCAGCCTGATCGCATCTACGTGCGCGAGCCGGCATCCAGGAGCCGTTCGCAGCGCTTGCCCGAAGTCTGGACCAGCGCCGGCATGACGGCCGGCATCGATCTCTGCCTGGCCCTCGTGGCGCACGACCACGGAGAAGATCTGGCCAGGGAAGCGGCCCGTCAGCTCGTGGTGGAACGTCGGCGCCCGGGCGGGCAGTCGCAGTTTTCTCCGCTGCTGGAACTGCAGCGCCCCGAGGGCCGGTTCGGCGCCCTGCTCGATCACGTGAGGAGCCAGCTGCAGCAGGACCATCGCGTCGATGAACTGGCGGCGCGTGTCTGCATGAGCCCGCGCCACTTCGCGCGTTGTTTCCGGAGCGAGACCGGCGCCACGCCGGCGCATGCGGTCGAGCGCCTGCGTGTCGAAGCCGCGCGAGCCGCCCTGGAAGGCGGCCAGCCTTCGGTGCAGCGCATAGCGCAGGACTGCGGCTTCGGCAGTACCGAACGCATGCGGCGGTCGTTTCAGCGCCTGCTGGGCCGGCCGCCTGCGGCGTTCCGCAAGGCTTCAGCGTAGCGACCGGGCCCCCTGGCCTGCAGCCATGCGCTCGACGCCAGACCTCAGCGCAGGGGCGGCAGCGCCGCCAGGAATCCATCGATCAAGGCGGTGGTCTGCTGCGGCGCGTCCACCACCGAGATGTGGGCGCTGTCCACCAGCTCGAAATGCCCGCGCGGCAGCGTGGCCGCCGCACTGCGCAGGCTGTCGGGCGGGTACGACTTGTCGTGTCGGCCGGCGATGAACAGCACCGGGGCCTGGATCGCCTGCAGGCGGGGTGCCAGGGCTTGCCGTTCCAGCAGGACTGAACGCACGGCCACGGCCAGTGCAGGGCCGTCGGCCCGACTCAGATGGTCGTGGAAGTCGTCGATGACCGGCCCGCCTCCTGCGCGCGTGGCGTCGAGGAAGAAGTTGCGTGCCACGCCGTCGCGGTACAGCGCGGTGCCGTGCATCCATCGTGCACCCCAGGTGACGAATCGCTCCGCGAACCCAGGGCCGGCCGGCGAGGTCGACACCGGCGTGTTCAGCATCACCAGCGCGCGGGTCCGGGCCGGATGCGCCAGCGCGAACTCGCCGGCCACCAGGCCGCCCCAGGAGGTGCCCACCACCACCACCGGCTGCGAGACGCCCAACGCGTCCAGCACCTGGGCCAGGGCCTGAGCGCAGGCGGCCATCGAGAAAGGCCCGGGTGCCGCACCGCTGGCACCGTGGCCGGGGCCGTCGACCACGATCAATCGGTGTTGCCCGCGCCAGGCCTGGATCTGCGATCGATAGATGCGGTGGTCGCTCAGGATGGACGACCACAGCACCAGCACTTCGCCGCCCGCGGCAGCGCTGCCGGTGTCGTACACCGCGAGGTTGCCCACCGACGTCGGCATGAATCCGGGCGCCGACAGGGGCAGGGCGGTGCCTGGCTCGGCGTGGGTGGTCGCGACAGCGGCGGCGTCGGCCCCTGAACGCGTCGGGGCGCCGCAGGCCGACAGCAGGGCCGCAGCCAGTGTCAGCGAGGTCGTCGCCGCAGCGATGCGGCCTGCCGGTCGCGAGTGTCTCAAAGGGCTTCGAGGAGGGAATCTCATGGGCGGCTCCAGATGTTAACGGTGTTAAGTTTGAAGCCTGTCGCCCAGGCTGTCAACACCGTTAACATTGCTCATGCGCAAGACAAGCCCACCCACACCGCCACCGGCACCACGGCCGGGGCGCCACCCGTCCGCAGCCGGCGACGGCCCGGCGCCGAGCGGCGACCAGCCGCCCGCCCGCTTCCACCATGGTGACCTGCGGCGTGCCCTGGTCGACACCGCCCTGCGCGCCCCCGAACTGGAAGGACTGTCGCTGCGGCAGCTGGCTGCTGCCGTGGGCGTCAGCGCCGCAGCGGTGTACCGGCACTTCGACAGCCGCGACGCCTTGCTGGCCGAACTGGCCAGCATCGGTTTCGACCGGCTGGCACAGCACTTCGCAGCGGCCTTCGACATCACCTGTGCGCCGGCCGACGCGGCCGCGGCACGCGAGCGCTTCGTGGATCTGGCCGAGGCCTATCTGCGTTTCGCCGATGCCGAGCCGGCGCTGTGGCGCCTGATGTTCGGCATCGAGGCGGCCGGCTACCGCGCTGCAGCCACGCCCAGCCAGCGACGCAACACCTTCGACTACCTGCCCGCCGCACTGCACGGCCTGTGGGCCGGCGGCCTGGTGGCCAGGAGGCCCGACGAAGCCGATGCGCTCTTCGCCTGGAGCGCCATCCACGGCCTGGCCACGCTGCGCGCGGGCGGCATCCCGATGGCGCGCGGGCCGGCGCGGGAGCACGCCGTCGACCTCAGCCAGCGCATCATGCAGGCCCTGGGGCCACGACGGACGGTCTGATCGCGACCGGGTGTCGCCGCCTGCGCTCGCTGCTCCCGGGAAACCCGGATCTCCGGATCTATGACCTGCTTTCGACCAGCCGCCTGAGCATGCGCCGCAGGGCCATCGACTCGGCGGGGGACAGGCACGACAGCAAGGTGTCCTCCAGTTCGCGCGCATAGGGCACGATCGCCTCGTAGGCCTCTTGTCCAGCCGACGTGACGACCAGCTGCTTGATGCGCTTGTCGCCTTCGACGGAGATGCGCTCGATGAAGCCGCGCCGCAGCAGCGACATGACCGCTCGGTGAACGGCCACCGCGTCCATCGTCGAACGCTCCGTCACGTCGGACGCGCTCATCGAGCGGCCGCTGGCGATGACGGCCATCAGTCGCCACTCGCTCAGCGACAGGCCGTGCTCGGCGCAGGTCTGGGCCAGGGATCGGCTGAGCCGCGACGAGAGCAGCGCGAACTGGTAGGGGACGAACTCGAGGACGGAAAACGTCTCTTCAGTGGTTGGTTTCATCGGTAATCAGTTCTCGTGATCGCTGTCGCCGGGCGGCGCTGAGGGCCGGCGGCGTGGGCGACCTGTGCATCATCGCCCTTGTCACAGCAGGTTCCCACGGAGGGTGTCGGGGCGCACGCGGGAATCTACCGATGGCAGGGCGATCCCGGCGCCTCCAGACTTTCCGCCATCACTTTCATTTGAAAGTAAGACGATGGAGCGAGCCCTGACCGGCGCCGCATGGCGTTCACATCAGCTCCTGGCCGACGAGAGCTGGGTGTTCCAGCTGGGCGCTGACGACAGCGCCGAGCTCGATCGGGCGTTGCGCGTCATGCAGTCTTCGGGTCTGTCGGCCTTGGAACTGACAAGTGCGCAGTTTCCGCTGGGCAGCCTGGCGCAGAAGATGGCGCGCCTGCGGCAGTGCATCGTAGAAGGCCCCGGCGTGGCGTTGGTGCGCGGCCTGCCCGTGGACCGCTACAGCCGCGAAGACTGCGCCCGCATCTTCTTCGGCCTGGGCCTGCACCTCGGGCAGGCCATGGCGCAGAACCCGCGCGGCGACCTGCTGGGCCACGTGCGCGATGAGGGCCGCGACTGGAAGGTCGATCCGACGGCTCGCGCCTACCAGACGGCAGGCTGGCTGCCGTTCCACACCGACCCCGGCGACGTGGTGGCGCTGCTGTGCCTGCGCACGGCCAAACAAGGCGGGCTGAGCAGCATCGCCAGTGCGGCGGCCATCCACGACTTCCTCGCCGACGAACAGCCCGACGTGCTGGCGACGCTCTTCGAGCCCTTCGGCTGGGACAGCCGCGGGCAGGAACCCGCTGGCGAAAGGCCCTGGCATGCGATGCCGGTGTTCGAGCGCGGCGAGCATGGCGTCACGTCCTTCTTCGTGCGCGAGTACATCGAGTCTGCGCAGCGCTTCGAGGACGCGCCCCGGCTCACGGCGCGCCAGCAGGAGGCCTTGCGGCTGCTCGAGGCCCTCGCGGTCGACGACCGCTTCCGCGTCGACATGGCCTTTCATCCGGGCGACATGCAGTGGGTCAACAACCACGTCGTGCTGCATTCGCGCACCGGCTTCGAGGACTTCGACGAGCCCGACAGGAAGCGGCACCTGCTGCGCCTGTGGCTGAAGCTGCCCGCCTACCGGCAGCACCCGCCGGGGTACAGCGGATTCATCGCCCGTCTCGAGGCCTGGCCGAAGAAGGCCGACGTGTTCTCGGTCCCTTGATCAACAGCAGGAGACAAGCATGCAACGCAGACAGTTCGGAACGTGGGCCACGCTGGCCCTGGCAGGCGGCATGGGATCCGCCTGGTCCCAGTCGCAGCCCGGCCGCATCGTCGTCGGCTTCCCGGCCGGAGGCTCGGTCGACCTCGTGGCGCGCCTGCTCGAAGAACAGTGGCGCGCCAAGGGCCTGCCCTTCATCGTGGACAACCGCGTCGGCGCCGGGGGCCGCCTGGCGGCCGAGAACGTGAAGGCCTCGCCGCCGGACGGCCAGTCGGTGCTGCTCACGCCGGCGTCGATGATGGCCATCTACCCCCACACCTTCAAGACGCTGCGCTACACGCCCAGTGTCGACTTCCTGCCCGTCTCGCGCGTGGTGAACTACGACTTCGCCCTGGCCGCCGGGCCCGGTGCCGGCGGTGCCCGGACGCTGGAGGAGTTCGTCGCCTGGTCGCGGCAGAACCCCAGCAAGGCGGCATTCGCCTCGCCGGCGGCGGGCAGTGCGCCGCACTTCCTGGGCGCGATGTTCGCCGAGGCGGCCAGGGCCCCGATGCTGCACGTGCCCTACCGCGGCACGGCGCCGGCCATCCCCGACGTGATCGGTGGCACCGTCCCGTCGGTCTTTTCTGTTTTCGGTGATCTCATGCCCCACCACAAGGGCGGGAAGATGCGCATCCTGGCGATGACGGGCAGCAAGCGGTCGGAGCTGTTGCCCGACGTTCCCACCTTTGCCGAGCTCGGCTTCCCTTCGATAACCTTCACGGAGTGGTACGGCCTCTTCGTACCAGCGGGCACGCCGGCACAGCGCGTCGCCGAGCTTCAACGGGCCAATGCCGAGGCCCTGCAGGTCTCCAGCGTGGCCTCGAAGCTGACGGAGCTGGCCTTCCAGCCCGCGCCCTCGTCGCCTGAAGAGCTGCGTCGCCAGCTGGCCTCGGACCACGCCTACTGGGGCGAGTACGTGCGCAAGACGGGTTTCGTGGCCGAGTGAACCCAGGCGCCGGGCCACGAGGTCGCGCGAACATGACCGGCAGACCGGCCAGCCCAGGCGCTGCAGGGGCGCTCGAAGTGATCGTCTTCCAGGCCAGCGTCGACTTCGCGGCGGGCGACTCCCTGGACGAAGCCTGGGCCTTGCTGGAAGCAGCCAGCGGCTACTGCGGACATCAGTTCGGGCAGTGCGTCGAGGAGCCCGGGCAGTACATGCTGCTGATCTGGTGGCGACACATCAACGACCACCTGCTGACCTTCCGGCACTCGGCCGCGCACTCCCGCTGGAAGCAGCTGATCGACGCCCATGTCGACTCGGTGTCGAGCGTGCAGCACTTCACGCTGGCGGGTTGAGCCGACAGGCGCCGACCGATCCTTGCGCGGCGCTCAGATCACCGCTGCCGTCACCACGCGCAGCGTGCCCTGGTCGGCGTCCATCTCCACCGGCACGCCCATCGGCAGTGTGAACTTGCGCTTCACATGGCCGAACTGCGCACCGCGGTAGACCGGCACGCCCAGGGTGCCGAAGTAGTCGTCGAAGACCTCGTCGAGCGTGAGCGTGCCGAAGCTGCCTTCGCTGGGCGCGCAGTTGGTGAAACCGCCCAGAACGATGCCGGCCACGCGGTCGAGCGTGCCCGCGAGCTTCAGCGTGCTGAGCATGCGGTCGACGCGGTAGACGTATTCGTTGACGTCTTCCAGGAAAAGGATGGCGCCCGTCATGTCGGGCACGTAGGGTGTGCCGGCCAGCGAGGTGAGCACGGCCAGGTTGCCGCCCTGCAGCGGCCCCCTGGCCTGGCCGCCGCGCAGCGTGGTGATGCGGCCTTCGCTGGGCACCAGGTCGTCGCCCTGCACCAGCGTGTTGCGCAAGGTGTGCGGCTCGCCGCGCATGACCAGCGCGCGGAAGTGCTCCACGCTGAAGGCGTTCCACTCCGAGCGGCCCAGCGGGCTGTGGAAAGTGACCAGGCCGGTCTTCACCTGCACCGCGGTGATCAGCGCCGTGAGGTCGCTGAAGCCGCCCAGGAATTTCGGGTGGCGCTGTATGAGGCCGT
>LNFM01004695.1_pt1 | contig 24717 bp, 22 predicted proteins | sample 596031 | NCBI WGS metagenome assembly LNFM01 (sample SAMN04254537, study PRJNA301005) | activated carbon metagenome | isolation source: dual media filters at the Ann Arbor, Michigan drinking water treatment plant | place: USA: Ann Arbor | reverse complement strand
AGGCCCTGCCCTTCATCATCCATGCACACGCCGAATGCGCCTGATTCGTGGGGATCCCTCAGCGCTGCGCTTCATCCGGGCTACGAGAGGCCATGCTCGCGCTGCGTTGTCGTCGCTGCGTCAGCCCGGCGATCATGAAGTAGCTGTCTCACCCGGCCTCATCAGCGCCAGTGGTCAATCGAAGTCCGGCGCGAGGTGTTCGGCACTTGCAACGCACGTCGATGCGGCGAATCGCCGGCGTTGCCGGGGCTGGTCCGGCGTCAGCAGCGGGGACGAGAACGGCCTCTGCCGTTCGACGCAGACCGACCCGTTCGACGCGATGGCGTGCTGGCAGCGCACGCGCGCAGTCGTGGCCTTGGATGCACTGAGATGGGAGATCGGTCGGCGACGCGCCGACAGACCGGGTTCAGGCGTTCGGGGCTTGTCCGGCCGACTGCGCTTTCGTCACGCCGCCCACGGCGAAATGCTCGGGATGCATTTCACGGATCAGGACGCGGACCGAATCCGGCGGCACGCCGAGCGTCGCGACGACGCTGTCGGTGATCGCGGCGACCATCGCGCGCTTCTGGCTGACGGTGCGTCCTTCGAGCATGTTCACTTCGATGATCGGCATGCGGGGCTCCTTTCGGCAGAGCGGTCACGGTGGCGTTGAATGGCCGGCGTATCGTGCACGCGGCTGCGGCTGAAGTCACCAGCCCTGAAGGTGACTCACGGCTTCCAGTCGGCGTGCGTCGAGATGGCGCCGGTCGCGTCCCAGCCGTGCCAGCGATCCACTGCCATCCACATGCTGAGGCGACGGTGCGCGCGGTCGGGGTAGGCGCTGCCGGTATAGCGCACGGCGAGCCGGTCGATGTCGGCGAGATCGGTATCGTCATGGATGTCGACGATGCGACCGATCAGTGACACGTGTCGGTACCAGGACTGCCCGTCGAGCACGGTCAGCGCCACGGCCGGTCGCTCGATCAGGTAGTTCGCGCGCACGCGGCTGGCATCCATGTTCAGCAGCACGCGGCCGTTCTCCCAGTCATACCAGGTGGCAACGGTGTGCGGGCTGCCGTCCGGACGCGTGCTCGCCATCACGGCGGCATTGGGTTCGCGCAGCAGCGCATCGACTGAAGGCGGCACGGGTGGTCTGGGCATCCTGGTCCTGTCCTGATGAGGTGGGTGATTCAGGCGCGTCCGGTTCGCTGCGCGCGCCGTTCGGCTTCAGGGCGCGCGTGCCGACAGGGCGAGCGTCGTGTCGACGCGTGCACCGGCCAGCTTCACGTCGGCGCGGGCCCAGGCTTTGGCCAGGCGCGCGTCGATGACCGCGGCCAGCGCGTCCTTCTGTTGCGCGCGCAGCGCCTGTGCGAGGCCGCTCAGCGCCCAGCCGTTGTCGCGATGGCGCTTCAGATCCTGCCAGAACACGGTTTCGGCTTCGGCCGCGCGCCCGGCGGCGAGCAGCACCGTGCCCAGCGCGTGACGTGGCGGATAGGCCCACTCGGAGGGCTCGGTGTAGACCAGCGCCTCTTCGAGCCGCACCGCCAGTTCGAGCTGGGCGACCGCCTCGTCGTAACGGCCTTCGGCGGCGGCGATTTCTCCGGCCAGCGAGGGCACGCCGATGCCGAGAATCGAACGCGCCTTGTTCGGCGAGAACAGGTTCTGCTCGAGCGTGGGATTCTTCATCGTCTCCTCGAGCGCGGCGAGCGCCGCGCGGGCTTCGTCGAGACGGCCGGTAGCGGTGAAGGCCTGGCCGCGGATGTATTGCCAGGCGCCCGTCAGGAATGCGCTAGAGGCAGGCGGCGCCGGCGTTTTCAGAATCTCGTCCCACTGTCCGAAGCGCACCATCGTCCAGTACGGCACCACGCGGAACGCGGCGGCCAGCGGCATCGCCTCGAGCGTCTTGTCGTCGATCTTCGACGCCACTTTCGTGCCCGCCTCGCGTGCCAGCCCGAGTTGACCGTCGAACATCGCGGCGAACCACAGGAAGTGGATGTTGTGCGGGTAGTAGGCCATCGGGTACAGGCCCTGCGCGCGGCACTGCGTGATGTAGTCCTCGTCCGCGACGACCGCCATCTCGTTGCTCCGGATGGCGTCGGCGTAGCGCCCGACGCGCTGGTAGATGTGCGACGGCATGTGCACCATGTGGCCCGCCGCCGGCATCAGGGTCAACAGTGTGTCGGCGGACTTTTCCGCGCGCTCGGGGGTTGGCGTGGGTTCGAGCAGGTGGATGTGCAGATGGAGCGCGCCCGGATGCTGCGGGTTGCGTTTCAGCACGTCTTCGGTGAGTGCGACGATCTCGGCCGTGCCTTCGTGCGGACTGCCGTCGGGCATCCAGTAACCCCACGGGCGCAGATCCATCATCGACTCGACGTAGAGCACCGCGATGTCGAGATCGTCCGGGAACTGCTGGTGCACGGCACGCATCGCGTCCGCATAAGCCTGGTCGTTCGTCTTGCGATGTTCGGGATCGCCGGTGTAGCGCTTCAGCAGCGCGGCGATCAGCGCCTGTTCACGCGGCGTGGCCTGGGCGGCCAGCGACTGTGCGCGCTCGGCGAACTCCAGCGCATGCGGTTCCTCGTTGGGTTCCATCACCGCATTGATGTTCGGGCCCAGCACCAGCGCCTGGCCCCAGTAGGCCATCGCCAGGGTCGGGTCGAGCCGGGCCGCTTCGCGGAACGCACGGCGCGCCTCGGCGTGATTGAACGCGTACGCGAGCTTCAGTCCCTGATCGATGAAGCGCTGCGCGTCGGCATTCTGAGTGCTGACCGGGAAAGTGTGCGTGCCGAGGTTCTGCAGGCGCGGCGCCAGTTCGCCCTGGGGCCCGGGCGCACTCGCCGCGGGCGATTCGTCGTAGTGCTTGTGGGTGGTGGCCGCTGGCTGCTCGGCCAGGGCATTCGCCGAAAATGCATGGAGTCCGGCGAGCAGCATGCTCCCCAACAGCGTGGCCGATGTCGTGATCTTTTTCATCATATTCCCTCAGTCGTGTATGGCAGTATACGCGGGCCGCTCGCGCCGCTGCCTGACGGATTTTTTCGCATGCATTGTGCGCCTGGCACCGGCAGTCGCCGTCAGCGGCCATGTCGGGCTGGCAGCCCGGTGCTGGCAGTGCGCCTTGTGCATCGCATACAGTGGGCTCGAGCCCGTCTCCGGCCAAGGAATCGCGTCATTGTCGAAACTTCCGCTGCGTTTTGTGGGCATCGTCATGCTGAGCCTGGCGATTGTGTTCGCGAGTTGCTCGGCGTTCGTCCGCAGTGCGAAGGGCCCGGACCAGACCCCGGCGACCGAACAGGCCGGCGGCGCGGATCACTGACCGATGCAGGAACTGCTGCGCAAAGGCCGTGCCTGGGCGGCCGTGTTCAAGAGCGCGGCGCTGTTCATGTTGCCCGGGCCGCTGTTCTTTGCAGCCTTGATCGACCTCGCCAGCGGCCACGTCGAGCAGTTCATGTTCAGCGGCGGTGCGCTTGCCTGCCTGTGGACTGCGGGTGCCGTCAGCTTTGCCGGGCTGGTCGAGGAAGCCCGGTTCTTTGTCGGGCAGCGGCTCGATCCGCCGCGCGTTCCCCTGAAGCTGCTGAGCCTGGCCCTGACGGCGCTCGGCACCGGGCTCGCGGCGACGTCCGGCGGTCACGGGCCGTTGAGTGCGCTGCTGCTCGCTGCGCTCGCCGCTGGTGGCCACCGCGCGTTCTTCGGCCGCGACCCGCGGCCGCATCGCATCGAACTGCCGCCCGTTGCCGGCGTCGATGTCGCCGCCGTGATGGCCCAGCTGAAGCAGGCCCATGGACGCCTGCAGGGCATCAACACGGCCGCCGGCGCGATTGCCGTGCCCGAGTTCGGGCAGCGCCTCAGGCGCATCACCGCCATCGGTTATCGCATTCTCGAAGAAATCGAACGCGACCCGCGTGACGCGTCGCGGGCACGCAAATTCCTGAACGTCTATCTCGACAGCGCGGAGCGCGTCACCGTGGAATACGCGCGCAGCCATCGCCAGTTGCGCAATCGGCCGCTCGAGGACAATTTTCGCCAGCTGCTGATCGACATGGAAACCACCTTCGAGGCGCAGCACCGAAGATTGCTGGAGAACGATGCGCTGGCGCTGGACGTCGAAATCGAAGTGCTCAATGAGCGCCTGAAGCGCGAAGGACTGAACTGATCCCTTGCAACCGGAGAACCGACCATGACCGCACCGAGCGACACCACGTCCGCCACCGTCCCGCCGGCCTCCACCCAGGCACTGCCGGCGGCAGAGGTCACGAGTTTTGCCGCCGCCACCGGCGAACGTCGCGCCGAGATCGAACGCGCGATGAGCGAACTGGATCTGGGCGACAGCAACTCCGTGATGTTCTTCGGGACCAGCGCGCAGGGCGCCGTGACGACCGTTGCCGATGAAATGCTCGAGGGCGTGCGCAACAAGGACAGCGGTCCGGCCGGCCAGGCCCTGAACGACATGGTCTCGACCCTGCGCGGCTTCTCGCTCGAGGAACTCGCCGGCCAGAAGCCCGGCCTGCTGTCACGTCTGCTGGGGCGCGCGAAGCCAATCGCGAAAGTGCTGCAGCAGTACGAGGAAATCCGCAGCCAGATCGACGCCATCAGCAACCGGCTCGACGCCCATACCAGCACGCTGATGCGCGACATCAGCCTGCTCGATCGCCTGTACGACAAGACGCTGGGGTACTTCCATGCGCTGGCCGTGTACATCGCAGCCGGCGAGGAACATCTGCGGCGACTGGACACGGAAACAGTTCCCGCGCTCGCGCGCGAAGCCGCCGACAGCACCGACGTGATGAAGGCGCAGGCACTGCGCGACATGCGTGCGCGGCGCGACGATCTCGAGCGGCGCGTGCACGATCTGAAGCTGACGCGCCAGGTCACGATGCAGAGCCTGCCGTCGATCCGCCTCGTGCAGGAGAATGACAAGGCGCTGGTCGGCAAGATCGGCTCGACGATGGCGAACACCATTCCACTGTGGCGCCAGCAGCTCGCGATGGCGGTGACGATTGCGCGCTCCGCCGAAAGCGGCGAGACGCTGAAGCAGGCGACGGATCTGACGAACGACCTGCTGACCGCCAACGCCGACACGCTGCGCGAATCCACGCAACAGATTCGCACGCAGGTCGAGCGCGGGGTGGTCAGCATCGAAGCGGTCAAGCAGGCGAACGACGCGCTGATCGGCACCATCGACGACACGCTGCGCATCGCGGAGGAGGGCAAACGCCAGCGCGCGGCGGCCGAGCAGCAGCTGATTGCCTGCGAAGCGGAGCTGAAGCAGGCGCTGGTGTCGGCGCGCGCACGCGTGCAGACGCCGCCCGCTGCCACGCCGCAGGGGTAAGTCGCGCCGGACATAGGCGCGGCGGTGCGGCATGAGCGTGGAAGGCGACGCAACTCGGATGCCGCATCGTGAAGGCCGGCCTCCCGCACCCGGCGGGCGCGGAAAAAGGGACGCCGGGCGTGCCCGACGTGCGATGATCGCCCCGCGCCGACGTCGCAGCTGCCGTCCGTTGCCGCTGCCTTTTCCCCATTTCGCGCGCGAGGCGCCATCACCCCCATGTTGTTCACCGAACTGACTCTGTCCCCGGCCCTGGCCAGGGGACTCGTCGACGTCGAGTACGTCGAGATGACCCCGGTCCAGGCGGCGACCTTGCCGACCATCCTCGCCGGGGGCGACGTCGTCGCGCAGGCCCACACCGGCAGCGGCAAGACCGCGGCCTTCGCGCTCGGCCTGCTCGCCGCGCTGGACACGGCCCGACTGTCGCTGCAGGGGCTCGTGCTGTGTCCGACGCGGGAACTCGCGGACCAGGTGAGCAGGGAAATCCGCCGGCTCGCGCGCGCGATCCCGAACATCAAGGTGCTGACGCTCTGCGGTGGCGTGCCGCTGCGGCCGCAGCTCGCGTCGCTTGCGCATGAGCCGCACATCGTCGTCGGTACGCCGGGGCGCGTGCTCGAGCTGCTCGAGAAGAACGTGCTGCCGCTCGCGGCCGTGAAGGTGCTGGTGCTCGACGAAGCCGATCGCATGCTCGACATGGGCTTCAGCGACGCGCTCGACTCGATCGTCGCCGCGCTGCCGGCGACGCGCCAGACGCTGCTGTTCTCGGCGACCATCCCCGATCCGATCCGCGCCATCAGCCGCCGCCTGCAGCGCAAGCCGCTCGACGTCAGCATCGAGGACACGCAGGCGCGGCCGCAGATCGAGCAGCTGTTCTTCGAGGTCGACGCGAAGCAGAAGCCGTCCGCGCTGCGCGCGCTGCTGCTCGAATACCGGCCCGAATCGGCGGTGGTGTTCTGCAACACGCGCCAGGACGTGCGCGCCGTGGCCGCCGATCTAGCCGAGCGCGGCTTCTCCGTGCTGGCGCTGCACGGTGAACTCGACCAGCGCGAGCGCGAGGAGATGCTGGTGCGCTTCGCGAATCGCAGCTGTTCGGTGCTCGTGGCGTCCGACGTCGCCGCGCGCGGGCTCGACATCGCGGAGCTCGCCATGGTCGTCAATTACGATCTCGCGCACGACGCGGACACGCACCTGCACCGCGTCGGCCGCACCGGCCGCGCCGGCCGCAGTGGGCTCGCGCTGAGCCTGTGTGCGGCATGCGAAGCACCGCGCGCACTGGCGATTGCCGCCGGACAGGGTGGGCCGCTGCACTGGGCGCCGCTGCCGGCGGGCAGCGGCAAACCGCAGCCGGCCCCGTTCGTGACGCTGGTCGTCGACGCCGGTCGCCAGGACAAACTGCGGCCGGGCGATTTGCTCGGCGCGCTGACGGGCTCGGCGGGCCTCGCGGCGGGTGCGATCGGCAAGATCGATGTCTTTCCGACGCGCACCTATGTCGCGATAGCGCGCGAGGCCGCCGCTCAGGCCCGCAGCGGTCTGCGCAGCGGCAAGATCAAGGGGCGCGCGTTTCGCGTGCGCGATCTGGCGGTTTGACGATGGCGTTCGCGGCGCTCGGCCTGACGGCCATCGGCCAGCGCGCGGCGGCCGCGCGCGGCTATGTGACGCCGACGCCGGTGCAGACGCTGGCGATCCCCGCGGTGCTGCGCGGGCAGGATGTCTGGGCCTGCGCGCAGACCGGGTCGGGCAAGACGGCGGCGTTCGTTCTGCCGATCGTCGAGCGCTGCGTAACGGCGACCACGGGCGCGCCGCTGCAGGCGCTGATCCTCGCGCCGACGCGCGAACTCGCGGCCCAGATCGGCGCGGTGTGTGTCGCCTGCGCGCAGTTCGCGCCACACCGCCTGCGAATCGTGACGGCCGTCGGCGGCGTGTCGATCAATCCGCAGATGATGGCGCTGCGCGGCGGCGCCGATATTCTGGTCGCGACACCCGGGCGGCTGCTCGACCTCGTCGAACACAATGCGGTCAGACTGCACGCATTGACCACGCTCGTGCTCGACGAAGCGGATCGCCTGTTCGATCTCGGCTTTGCCGAAGAACTGTCGCGCATCCTCGCGCTCCTCCCCGCGCAACGGCAGAACCTGCTGTTCTCGGCGACCTTTCCCGACGCAGTCCATGCGCTGGCGGACACGCTGCTGCACGATCCTGTGCGCATCGATGTCGCGTCGACCCAGGCGACCACGCCGCGTATCGGGCAGCGCGCCATCTGCGTCGACAAGGCGCGACGCACGCAGCTCCTGCGGCATCTGATCGCGACCGAGCGCTGGTCGCGCGTGCTGGTGTTCGCCGCCACGCGCTACACGACCGAACACGTCGCGGAGAAGCTGCGGCGGCTGGACATCACCTCGGCGACATTGCACGGTGAACTGACGCAGGCGGCGCGCACGCAGGCGCTCAAGGACTTCAAGGCGAAGCGCGTCAGGGTGCTGATCGCGACCGATCTCGCCGCGCGCGGCATCGACATCGCGGATCTGCCGGCCGTGGTGAATTTCGATCTGCCACGTTCGACCGATGACTATCTGCACCGCATCGGCCGCACCGGCCGGGCCGGTGCGGCCGGCGTTGCGGTCAGCTTCGTGACGGCCGACAGTGCTGCCCATTTCGCGCTGATCGAAAAACGGCATGGCCTTGCGCTGGCACGCGAGGTGGTCCCGGGTTTCGAGCCCGCAGAGGTCGCGGCGCCACCGGCGCCCGGCAGCGGCGGCGTCAAGGGCAAGCGCAAGAGCAAAAAGGACAGGCTGCGCGAAGCGGCAGCGCAGCCGGCAGCCGCCGTGCCCGCGCCGCCCGCACCCGCACCGACCCCGGCCCCGACGGGCGGCTTCGTCTGGCCCAAGGGACCGCGCAGGGGCTGAACCCCGCGGCGCGCGACGGACTGTCGTAAGCTGGGTGCCTCGGCGCACTGCTGCCCTGACTGGAGATCCCCATGGCCCGCTTCAAGACTCTGCTCTATGCGAAGGACCGCAAGCAGCCGCGCATCGCGCGAATCACCTTCAACCGGCCGGAGAAGTACAACGCCATCACCGATCGCACGCCCGGCGAGATCCGCGAGGCCGTCGCGCTGGCGAACGCCGATGACGACGTGCACGTGATCGTGCTGCAGGGCAGGGGCGACGCCTTCTGTGCCGGCTACGACATCGGGCTGTTCGGCGAAGCGGACGGCGAGCATCCGTGCAAGCAGGAAAAGACGCCGTGGGATCCGATGCGCGACTACGCGGCGATGAAACAGTACACCGACGATTTCATGAGCCTGTGGCGTTCATACAAGCCCGTGATCGCACGGGTGCAGAAATATGCGATCGCCGGTGGCTCGGACATCGCGCTGTGCTGCGATCAGATCGTGATGGACGAAGACGCGCGCATCGGTTACATGCCGACCCGCGTGTGGGGATGTCCGACGACCGCGTGGTGGGTCTATCGCCTCGGCATCGAACGCGCGAAACGCATGTTGCTGACCGGAGACCTGATCGATGGCCGCACCGCGCAGGCCTGGGGCCTCGTGAGCGCCGCGGTGCCCTTGGCCGATCTCGACAGCACCGTCGATGCGTTGGCCGCGCGCATGGCCAGCGTGCCGAAAGCGCAGTTGATGATGCAGAAACTGATGATCAACCAGGCCTTTGACAACATGGGGCTCGCGAACACGCAGATGATTGCGACGCTCTTCGACGGCATCACGCGGCACAATCCCGAAGGGATGTGGTTTCGCCGTCACGCCCAACTGCACGGTTTCAAGGATGCCGTGCGCTGGCGTGATTCGGGCGAGCCGATCCCGGAAGGAGACGAGGCGCGGGCGCTGATCGCGGACATCGAAGCGAAACTGGCGGCGCCGCGCCGGCGCGCCCGGCGCCGGGCCGCCACCGGGCCTACGGGCGGTTCTTAACCTTCTCCTGCTCGGGCAGCGCACCGAGCGGGCCGCGGGAGGTGCGCACGGCGGCGAGGATCTGCACCGCTTCCTGCAGGCTCGGCTGCGGCTGGTGGCCCTTGTAGATCCGAGCTGCGGCGGGATTCGCGTGCATCGCGATCGCGAACAGCGCGCGATTGGTGACCGAGTCCGGGCGCGCCTTGAAGTTCTCGCTCTGGCTGACTGCGATGCCGAAAGCATTGACCCAGTCGCGGCGGGCAATCTGCGGATTCTCCACGTATTGATCGAACGCGCTGTTGCCGAGGATCGACGCGAACCGTGCCGGCGCTTGCGACAGGCCGAGATCGATCTGGCGCATCCAGCCGACGATGCGTTCGACGAAGGCGCCGAACTGCAGTTCGTCCTGGATGACGATGGGCACGCGCCAGCCGGTTTCATTCCAGATCAGGGGCAGCCAGGCGCCGGGGCGCAGGCCGATCGGCAGCACCAGCAGGGCGGTCAGCAGGCCTTCGATGGCGTGCAGGCTCAGTGCGCCATAGGGCCAGGCCGGGTTGCGGACCAGTGCCGCCAGACTGTGCAGGTCGCTCTCGGTGAAGGGCTGATGACCGCAGGTTTCGATGGTCGGCGTCTTGACTTCCACCCCCGGCGCGTAGCGCGCCGAGCGGGCGGTGCCGGTGACGGGGGCGGCGGGCGTCGGTGCCGGCGTCGGCGCCTCGGCCTTGGCCTTCGGTTTGCGTTTCGAGGTCACGGGCAATCGTTCTGATTCAGCTTGCAATGGAGTCTCCCCGCATGCGGATATTGAGCAACTCGTGCTTGAGCGTGAGCGGCTTGGGCAATTGTGCGCCCAGTTTGGCGAACCAGTCCTGATGCTGGCTCAATTCAGTGTGCCAGGCCTCGGTGTCAATGCGGGTCAGGGGTTCGAATTCGGCGCGGCCGATGTCGCTGCCCGACCAGTCGATGTCTTCGTACCGCGGCACCCAGCCCAGATCCGTCTCGGTCGCGCCCGCCTCACCGTTCACGCGACCGACGATCCACTTCAGCACGCGCATGTTCTCGCCGAAACCGGGCCACATGAACTCGCCCTGCGCGTTCATCCGGAACCAGTTCACGCAGAAGATATGCGGCTTCTGTTCGACGTGCCGGCCGATGCTCAGCCAGTGATTGAAGTAATCGCCGATGTGATAACCGCAGAACGGGAGCATCGCGAACGGATCGCGGCGCACGATGCCCTGTTCACCGACGGCGGCGGCGGTGGTCTCGGAACCGAGGGTCGCCGCCATGTAGACACCGAAGTTCCAGTTGAAGGCCTCGTAGACGAGGGGCACGGTCGTCGCGCGGCGACCGCCGAAGATGAACGCGGAGAGCGGTACGCCGGCCGGATTCTCCCAGTCTGCATCGATCGACGGACACTGCCGCGCCGGCGCGGTGAAGCGCGAGTTCGGATGCGCCGCCTTGCGGCCGGTCTCGCGCGCGATGGCGGGCGTCCAGTCCTGGCCGGTCCAGTCGATCAGATGGGCCGGTGGCTCCTTTGTCATGCCCTCCCACCACACGTCGCCCTCGTCGGTCAGCGCGACATTGGTGAAGATGACGTTTTCCTTCAGCGTCGCCATCGCATTGAAGTTGGTCTTCTCCGAGGTGCCCGGCGCCACACCGAAGAACCCGGCTTCCGGATTGATCGCATACAGGCGACCGTCCTGGCCGGGCTTGATCCAGGCGATGTCGTCGCCGACGGTGGTGATCTTCCAGCCATTGAACGAGGCCGGCGGAATCAGCATCGCGAAATTCGTCTTGCCGCAGGCGGAGGGAAACGCGGCGGCGACGTAGGTCTTCCGTCCCTGCGGATTCTCGACGCCGAGGATCAGCATGTGTTCGGCCAGCCAGCCTTCATCGCGCGCCATGTTGGAGGCGATGCGCAGCGCAAAGCATTTCTTGCCGAGCAGCGCATTGCCGCCGTAGCCCGACCCGTAGGACCAGATTTCCCGCGTTTCGGGAAAGTGCACGATGTACTTCGTCGTGCGGTTGCACGGCCAGCGGCTGTCGGCCTCGCCCGCGGCGATCGGCGCGCCGACGGAGTGCACGCAGGGTACGAAGCGGCCGTCGGTGCCGAGCACCTCGAGCGCACCGCGGCCCATCCGCGTCATGATCTTCATGTTGACGACGACATACGGGCTGTCGGAAATCTCGACCCCGATGTGCGCGATGGGGCTGCCGAGCGGGCCCATCGAAAACGGAATGACGTACATGGTCCGGCCCTGCATGCAGCCCTTGAACAGGCCCTGCAGGGTGGCCTTCATCTGCACGGGATCCTGCCAGTTGTTGGTCGGGCCGGCGTCTTCCTCCCGTGTGGAGCAGATGAAGGTGCGGTCTTCGACGCGCGCCACGTCGCTCGGATCGGAGCACGCGAGATAGGAGTTCGGACGGCGCTCGGGATTGAGCTTGACGAACATGCCGGTGGCGACCATCTCTGCGCACAACCGGTCGTACTCGGCGGCGGAGCCATCTGCCCAGTAGACGCTCGTCGGCTGGGTCAGCGTGGCCATGTCGGCCACCCACTGCTTCAACACCGCGTGCGTCAGGGTCGCGGGGGCATTGATCGTTTCTGGCGTAAAGATCTTCATCTCTCAATCGTCTCCAAACATCTTGTTCGTCGCGGGGCTCGGCCCGTCCGGGGGCCGGTGGGGGCGTCAGGGGCGGTGGATGCTCACTCGGGCTCGGGTGCGAACGGCTTGCCCGAGCGCTCTTCGATATAGGCCCGCAGCAGGCGACGCACCACCTGCGAGGGGGTCGCGTCTTCCTCGGCGCACAGCCGCTCGAACAGGGCCTTCTTGCGCGGGTCGATCAGGACGGTGAGGCGTGCCGTGCGTTCTTCGATGGTCATGGGGCACCCTGAAGTTGCAATTAGTTATCATCCGATGATAATGAAAAGCTAATTCCAGCACAATTAAGCGCGCCTCTGGCAGGGGATTTGCGCGGCCCGACGGTCTGTCGCCGGTGCGCGTCGCGTCGGCCTCTCGAGGAAGGAACCAGGCATGCCCGACAAGGCAGGCAATCAGTACGACCGCCCGTTCGTGCGCGAAGGGGCCGACAGCAAGTCGCTGTTCTTCGCGCTCAGCGAGACGCAGAGCAAGATGGATCTCGAGAATCCGGATGCGCTGCGGCTGGAATACACGCGCACGATGATGGGCTTCCTGCTGTTCGCGCCCGCGCCCACGGACATCGCGATGATTGGCCTGGGCGGCGGCTCGCTCGCGAAGTTCTGCCACCGCTATCTGCCGGACGCCCGCATCACGGTCGTCGAAATCAATCCGCACGTGCTCGCGTTGCGCGACACTTTCCGGGTGCCCGCCGACGGGCCTCGCTTCGAAGTGATCCAGGGCGACGGAGCGAACTTCGTCCGCGATCCGCCCCGCCTGTTCGACGTGCTGCTGGCCGACGGCTACGAGAAGAAAGGCCTGCCGGTGCAGCTGAGTTCGCAGTCGTTCTACGACGACACGGTCAACCTGCTGAAGCCGGGCGGGATCCTGGTGGTCAACCTGCATGCCGACCACCGGCATTACGCGCGTCACATCGAACGCATCAAGCGCAGTTATGACGGCGCCGCACTGGTCGTCGTCGACCCGGTCGAAGGCAACACCATCGTGTTCGCGAAAAGCCGCTGTGCTTCGCCGTGGCTGCGCCTGCGCACGCCGCGGCGACCGCCAACGCTCGATGAACCGGCGTGGCAGTCCCTGCAGGGCGCGATCTCGCGAATCCTCGCCGCGGCCAAGGCACACGGCGCGTGAGTACGCGCCAGTCGACAACCTCACGCGGGAGCCAGCTTGTTCAGTCATCTCGATGAATCGGTTCGTGCGCGCCTCGAGGCGGCGCAGCGCCTCGTCGCGCTCGACCGCGCAGGGGCCGTCGTTGCCGCCGGACGTGCCCACCTGTCGGTGATGGGGCCCGTGCCCCTGCCGCGCCTGATCGATGGCGCGCAAGTGGTGCTCGAGTGGTATCCCTTCGTGCGGCGCACGGCGCTGTCGGCCGTGCAGGACGCTGCACGCAGCAGCAGCGCGCTGCACGATCTGATGACGGCGTCGATGTCCGTCAACTCGGTGCTCGCGTGGCCTGGCACACGCGACGCGGCGTCGCCGCTGGTGCGCCTGCATTCCTGCTGCCTGACCGGAGACGTGTTCGGCTCGCGTCGCTGCGACTGCGGGCCGCAGCTCGCACGGGCCTTCGCCGACATCAAGGCGGCCGGCGCGGGCGCCGTGGTCTACATGAGCGGCCATGAGGGCCGGGGCATCGGGCTGTGGGCCAAGGCGATGACCTACCTGCTGCAGGATGGCGGTGAGGACACCTATGCCGCCAACACCGCGCTCGGCCTGCCGGAGGACACCCGCGATTTCGGCGACGCGGCCGTCGTGCTGCGTTACCTGTTGCGCGGGCGGCCGCTGCGTCTGCTGTCGAACAACCCGGACAAGCGCGCCCAGCTCGAACGCTGCGGGCAGCCGGTGAGCGCAGTCGTGCCGCTCGTGGTCGGCGTGTGCGAACACAATCTGCGCTACGTGCGCGCCAAGCGCGACCGGGGCCACGCGCTGCCGTCGGAACTCTGAGGTCACGACGGTGCGCGGCATGCACGGGCGGCGCCTGTCGGCCGCCGGCGCAGCGGTGAATCAACCCGCCAGATAGTCGCGCACCACGCGGCCCATCGAGTAGGTGAAGGTCACGTCGGCACACAGCACCGATGGCGTTTCGAGCGGCGCTTGCGGACGCAGCGCGGCGGCCGGATGCCCTTCCGGAAAGTCGAAATCGATGCGTTGCACGCTGGCTTCGTAGGCATCGGCGACGAAGGGCAGCGGCAGTTCCAGCAGCTCGTGGACGTTCAGGCCGCTGCCGTCGGCCCGCAGCACCTTGCGCTGAGCGTAGTAATTCAGATGGCCGCCGAGCGTGGCCACGACCTTGTCGCCCACCTGGGCTTCAAGGCGGATCACGTCGCGGCCGTCGACGTTCAGGGTCGACGTCAGCGCGTTGCCCGCGCGTTCGACGGTGCGCACGCCCGGCATCGCCTTCGCGCCGACCCGCTCGCGCACATAGGCGCGCACCCGCGCCGAACTGTTCCAGTAGTACGCAAAATAGCGCCCGGGAATGGCCATCGCGCCTTCGGCCAGTTCGCTGTCGTGACCGGCGACCTCCAGCGACAGGTAGGTCAGCGAGAAGGCCCCGAAACCGCTGGTCTGGTGCGCCTCGACTTCGTACATGTTCATTTGCACCAGTCCGTTCGGATGCGGTTCGAGGCCCGGTGGCAGCAGCGCCGCGATGGCGTGCAGATTCGCGCGGTAGCCGACGATCATCATGCGGGCATTGCGAATGAGCTGGGGCACGGGTGGCTCCCAGGGCGCGTGGACATCGCGGTCGACGGCGGGATTGCTGGCGGTCATGGCATCGCGTCCTGAACTGGGGGGCGGCCAAGATACCCGCCCCGTCGCGACAGATCGAGCGTCGCGGACAGCGCGTCGCGGGCCGCTACAGGGCGGTGCAGACGTGGCCGCTAACATGGGCTTCCCACCGGAGCGTGCCCGCATGTTCAAGCGCCTGTTGCTGATGGTCGTCGTCCCCGTGGTGCTCTACCACGCCTGGGGACAGGCCAAGACGCCGGACATCGCGCTGGCGGCGAGCGACATCCCCGCCTTCGAGTTCAGCCCGCAGCTGTCGATCGCCGAGGATCCGATCCAGGAAGCGGTGCGCGGGGTGCCGGCCATCCGGGTCGAGGAATACACGGTCACGCCGGTCGCGGCGTTCCAGGTCGCCGGGCGCGTGCTCGGTGCCCGTCACTACAGCGCCGACCGCGAAGCCGACCTCTCGCCAGTCGATCTGGCGATGGGCTGGGGACCGATGGCCAACAACACGGTGCTGAGGGCAATCGACATCTCGCAGGGCGGCCGCTTCTATCGCTGGTACACGGAGAAATTTCCGATTCCGCGCCAGGCGATCACGCAGCACAGCGCGAACATGCACCTGGTGCCGGCGAGCCGCGAGGTGGCCCGGCGCATCGCCGAGGTGGAGTCGGGGCAGGAAATCCGCTTCAAGGGCTATCTGCTGCAGGTGCAGGCGGACGACGGTTGGCGCTGGCGGAGTTCGATGACCCGCGAGGATCAGGGCGCGGGTGCGTGCGAGGTCGTGCTCGTCGACGCCATCGAAACCCTGTGATGCCGGGCTGCCCCTGACGGCCCGCTACTGCATGAAATCGACCTCGACCTGATCCGGTGACAGCAGCGAGATTGGCACCGGCGTCGCGTGCCAGATGTCGCGGCAGTATTCGCGGATCGTGCGATCGGACGAGAAGAGGCCGGATCGCGCCGAGTTCAGGATCGCCATGCGCGTCCAGCGCTCCCGATCGGCGTAATTCGTCGCCACCAGCTGCTGACAGTCGCGGTAGGACTGGTAGTCGGCAAGCGCGAGGTAAGGATCCTGGTGCAGCAACCGGTCGACGAACGGCCGGAACAGCTCGGTATCGCCGCGGGAGAAGAAGCCGTTGCGGATCAGATCGATCACGTCGCGCAGTTCGGGGCTGTTCTCGTAGTGCTCGAAGGGTCGATAGCCGTGACGCCACACGGCGGCCACCTCATCGGTCGTCAGGCCGAACAGGAAGAAATTGTCGGCGCCGACTTCGTCGCGAATCTCGATGTTGGCGCCGTCCAGGGTGCCGATCGTCAGCGCGCCGTTCATCGTGAACTTCATGTTGCCCGTGCCGGAGGCTTCCTTGCCGGCGGTCGAAATCTGTTCCGAGAGATCCGCGCAGGGGTACACGCGCTGACCGTTGCCGACATTGAAGTTCGGCAGGTAGACGATCTTGATCTGGTCACGAATGCCCGCATCGCGGTTCACCACGTCGCCGACCGCATTGATCAGCTTGATGATGAGTTTGGCCAGGTGATAGCCCGGCGCGGCCTTGCCGCCGAAGATGAAGGTGCGCGGCTGGATGCTCAGATTCGGTGAGGACTTCAGGCGGTGATACAGCGCAATCACGTGCAGGATGTTCAAATGCTGGCGCTTGTACTCATGGATGCGTTTGACCTGCACGTCGTACAGCGAGTCCGGATCGATGGCAATGCCCGTCGCGGACTGGGCGAGCGCCGCGAAGTCGACCTTGTTCGCGCGCTTGACCGCCGCCCATTCGGTGCGGAACGCCGCGTCTTCAGCGAGCGGTTCGAGGCGCCGCAGTTCGCCGAGGTCGCGTATCCAGGCGTCGCCAATCGCGCCGCTGATGAGGCGCGCCAGTCGCGGATTGCTGAGCACCATCCACCGCCGCGGCGTGACCCCGTTGGTCTTGTTCTGGAAACGCTCCGGCCACAGCGCATGAAAGTTCGCGAGCAGATCCTGCTTCAGCAGCTCCGAGTGCAGCGCGGCGACGCCGTTGATCGCGTGACTGCCGACGCACGCGAGATGCGCCATCCGCACGGTGCGATCGCCGCGCTCGTCGATCAGGGACAGGCTCGCGATTCGCTCCTCGTCGCCGAAGAAGCGCAGGCGCGCCTCGTCGAGGAAGCGCGCGTTGATTTCATAGATCAGTTCGAGATGCCGCGGCAGCAGACGTCCGAACAGATCGAGCGGCCAGCATTCGAGGGCTTCCGGGAGCAGGGTATGGTTGGTATAGGCGAAGGTGCGGGTCGTGGTCGACCACGCCTCGTCCCACGGCAGCACGTAGTCGTCGACGAGCAGGCGCATCAGTTCGACGACGGCGATCGCCGGGTGCGTGTCGTTCAACTGCACGGCGAACTTCTCGTGAAAACGCTCGATCGGCAGGTTCTGCACGCGCAGGATGCGCAGCATGTCCTGCAGTGAACAGGAGACGAAGAAGTACTGCTGCTCGAGCCGCAGTTCCTTGCCCTGGATCTGCTCGTCATTCGGATAGAGCACTTTGCTGAGGTTTTCGGACGCGACCTTCTGATTGACCGCACCCTCGTAGTCGCCGCGATTGAAGGTCGCGAAATCGAAGGACTCCGCAGCCTCCGATTTCCACAGCCGCAAGGTGTTCGCGGTGTGGTTGCGATAGCCGAGAATCGGCGTGTCGTACGGCACGCCGACCACACGCTTGTGCGGCACCCAGCGCACGCGCAGGCGGCCTTGTTCATCGTGATAGCGCTCGGTATGGCCGCGCAGCTTCACTTCGACCGCCCATTCGGGCCGTACGATTTCCCACGGGTTGCCGAAACGCAGCCAGTTGTCCGTCTTCTCGACCTGCCAGCCGTCGACGATCTCCTGGTGGAAAATCCCGAACTCGTAGCGGATGCCATAGCCCAGCGACGGGATCTCGAGGGTCGCGAGCGAATCGATGAAACAGGCGGCGAGGCGCCCGAGGCCGCCGTTGCCGAGGCCGGGTTCGGTCTCCAGTTTCAGCAGGTGATCGAGATCGAGGCCCAACTCGCCGACCGCCTGGCGCACGATGTCCTCGATGCCGAGGTTCACCAGGTTGTTGCCGAGATGCGGACCCATCAGGAACTCGGCGGACAGATAGGCGACGGTGCGCGAACTGTGCCGCGTGTAGACCGCGGCCGTGCTGATCCAGTGCTGCAGGATGCGATCGCGAACGGCGTGGGCGAGCGCCTGGTAATAGTCATTCTCGGTGGCGAGCGCCGGGAACTTGCCCTGGATGTAGAACAGGTTGTCGAGAAAGGCGCGCTTGAAGGCATCCTTCGTCAGCGTGCCGTCGACGCGGGCGCGCGGCTCGTTGACGGGGGCGGCGGCTGGATCTGTCATGGGGCTTGATGCTCCTGTGCGCTGGTCAGCGCATCCTTGCAAGTTCCATGCTGGACGCACGCCGGTGCGCCGGTGACGCCTCGCCACGTTTCGCACCATGCGGGGTCGTGGCGCCACGCGGCTGCACGATGTTGACGCGCAGCGGCGGGACTACTCGCCGAGCCGGTTCGGGTCCCGCCAGATCCGCTCGAACGGCAGACGCCACGCGTGCGGCACGATCAACTGGTGTATCGCGTTCGGCCCCCACGAGCCTTTCGGGTACATGCGCACGGGCGGCGGGTCGTCGAGCAGCGGTGTCGAGGCTTCCCACACCCGCTCGATGCCCTCGGCGGTCGTGAACAGCGTGTGATCGCCGCGCATCGCGTCGAGGATCAGGCGCTCGTAGGCTTCGAGCACATCGCCGACGTAGCCGGTGTCGTGCATCGCGAACTGCAGGCTCAGCTTGTCGAGCCGCATGCCGGGGCCCGGCCGCTTGCCGTAGAACGACAGCGACATCTTCGAGGCGTCCGCCAGGTCGAACGTGAGGTGATCCGGACCCTTGGCGCCGACGCCCGAGTTCGCCGGAAACATGCTCTTCGGCGGCTCACGGAACGCGATGGAGATGATGCGCTGGCCGTCGGCCATGCATTTACCGGTGCGCAGGTAGAAAGGCACGCTGGCCCAGCGCCAGTTGTCGATCGAACAGCGCAGCGCGACGAAGGTTTCGACATCCGATTCCGGATCGACCCCCGGCTCGGCGCGGTAGCCGGCATACTGCCCGCGCACGACGTGGGTGGATTCGATCGGCAGCAGGCTGCGAAAGACCTTGTTCTTCTCTTCGCTGATCGATTTCGGGTCGAGCGTCGCCGGTGGCTCCATCGCCATGAAGGCGAGGATCTGGAACAGGTGCGTGACGACCATGTCACGGTAGGCGCCGGTCGACTCGTAAAAGCCGGCCCGACGGCCGAGATCGAGCGTTTCGGGGACGTCGATCTGCACGTGATCGATGAAGTTGCGGTTCCAGATCGGCTCGAACAGTCCGTTTGCGAAGCGGAAGGCGAGGATGTTCTGCGCCGGTTCCTTGCCGAGAAAGTGATCGATGCGAAAGATCTGATCTTCATCGAACACTTCGTGCAGATGCGCGTTCAGCGCCTTGGCGCTCGCGACGTCCGTGCCGAAGGGCTTCTCCATGATGATGCGCGAACGTTCGACCAGGCCGGCTTCCGCGATCAGCCGCACGGTCGACAACGCGGCGTTCGGCGGCACGCTCGCGTAATGCAGGCGGCGATGTTCACCGTCGAAATGCGCTTCGGCCGCCGTCACGGCCGCCTTGAGCGCTGCCGCGCCGGCGCTGAGCGGTACGTAGTCGAGGCGCTCGGCGAAACCGTTCCACTCGCCGTCGCTGTCCTTGCGCAGCGACGACGCGTTGACCGCCTCGCGCGTGAGGCTGCGAAAGCGCTCGACGCCGATGTCTTCGAGCGACACCCCGATGATGCGACAGTCCGGAATGTAGCCGGCATTGCACAGATGCCACAGGCCCGGCAGCAGCTTGCGGCGCGCGAGGTCGCCGGTCGCGCCGAACAGCACGACCACCTGCGGATGGCGAGGGCCGACGCCGGGCGCGATCTTCGCCATCGGGTGCCGGTCAGCCGCCTGCGAGTTGCGCGGCATCGCGTGCCAGCGCTTCGATGGCGGCCCAGTCGCCGGCCGCGAGCGCGTCTTTCGGCACCACCCACGATCCCCCGACGCACAACACGTTCGGCAGCGCGAGAAAGGCCGGCGCATTGTCCCGCGTGATCCCGCCGGTGGGACAGAACACGTGATCGGGGAAGGGCCCGGCCAGCGCCTTCAGCATGTCGATGCCGCCGGCCTGCTGCGCCGGGAACAGCTTGCAGGCCGTGTAACCGGCGGCCCGTGCGGCGATCAGATCCGACGGTGTCATCACGCCTGGCAGCAACGGAAAGGGCGCCTTCGCGGCCGCGTCGATCAGCGCCGGCGTGAGGCCTGGCGACACGCCGAACTGCGCGCCGGCGTGCGCGACGGCCTCGAAATCCTCGGGGCGGGTCAGCGTGCCGGCGCCGACGATGGCCGCCGGCACGGCCGCACGCATCAGGGCTATCGCCTCCAGCGCGCAGGGCGTGCGCAGCGTCATCTCCAGCACGCGCAGCCCACCGGCGACGAGGGCGCGAGCGAGCGGGGCGGCGTGCGCAGGATCGTGCACGGTGATCACGGGGATCACCGGCGATAGTCGCATGAGTTCAATGACATTCATGGCTGGATCACCGAAGCGCCGGCTTCGGCATCGCCGGCCACTGCGCGGAAGTTGGCAAAGAGATCGCGGCCGAAGCCGAACTGGTTCGCACCGAGATCCGCGTGCGCGGGTTCGCGCAGGGACCATTGTGCGTCAGGCACGCGGGCTTCGAGCACCCCGGTGTGGCTGTCGAGGCGGATCAGGTCGCCGTCGCGCACGCGCGCGAGTGCGCCGCCGCTGACGCATTCAGGGGTCAGGTGAATGGCCGCCGGGACGCTGCCCGACGCCCCGGACATGCGACCATCGGTGACGAGCGCGACGCGATGGCCGCGCTTCTGCAGCACCGACAGGGCCGGCGTCAGCGAATGCAGTTCGGGCATGCCGTTCGCGCGCGGTCCCTGGAAGCGCACGACGACCACGACGTCGCGATCGAGCTCGCCCGCAGCGAAGGCGGCTGCGACCTGCTCCTGGTCGTCGAACACGCGCGCGACTGCTTCGACCACGCGATGCTCGGCCGCGACCGCTGACACTTTGATCACGGCCCGGCCGAGATTGCCGCTCAGCAGGCGCAGCCCGCCTTCCGGGCTGAACGGATCGCGACAGGGCCGCAGCACCGTCTCGTCGAGCGAGTCGGCGGGCGCATCCCGCCACTTCAGCACGCCGTCGTCGAGCCACGGTTCCTGCGTATAGGCGCGCAGGCCCGTGCCCATCGCCGTTTGTGTGTCGGCGTGCATCAGGCCCGCGTCGAGCAGTTCCCTGATCAGGAAACCCATGCCGCCGCAGGCGTGGAAGTGATTGACGTCCGCGCTGCCGTTCGGATAGATGCGGGCGAGCAGCGGGACGACCTGCGACAGGTCGGAGAAATCGTCCCAGTTGATGAGGATGCCCGCGGCGCGCGCAATCGCCACGAGATGAATGGTGTGATTCGTCGAGCCGCCCGTGGCGAGCAGACCGATGATGCCATTGACGATCGCGCGCTCATCGATGACCTGCGCGAGCGGCTGGTACTGCGTCCCGAGCGCCGTGATCGACGCGACGCGTTGAGCCGCCGCGGCGGTCAGGGCGTCGCGCAAAGGCGTGTTCGGTGACACGAAGGCCGCGCCCGGCAGGTGCAGGCCCATCACTTCCATCAACATCTGGTTGCTGTTCGCCGTGCCGTAGAACGTGCAGGTGCCGGCCGTGTGATAACTCTGCGTTTCCGATTCCAGCAGCGCCTCGCGGTCGGCCTTGCCCTGCGCGTAAAGCTGGCGGATGCGCGCCTTCTCGGGATTCGGCAGGCCCGAGGGCATCGGCCCGCCGGGCACGAAGATCGTGGGCAGGTGGCCGAAGGCCAGCGCGCCAATCAGGAGACCCGGCACGATCTTGTCGCAGACGCCGAGACACAGCGCGGCGTCGAACACGTTGTGGGTCAGCGCGACGGCGGTCGCCATCGCGATCACGTCGCGGCTGAACAGCGACAGCTCCATGCCCGGTGCGCCCTGTGTCACGCCGTCGCACATCGCCGGCACGCCGCCCGCGAACTGCGCCACCGCGCCGGCCTCGCGCGCCGCGCGCTTGATCAATGCCGGGTAACGCTCGAGCGGCTGGTGAGCGGACAGCATGTCGTTGTACGCGGAGACGATGCCGATGTTCGGCCACGCGGGGCCGCGCAGGCGCTGCTTGTCGTCGGCGTCGACGGCCGCGATTGCGTGCGCGAGATTGGTGCACGCAAGCTGGCCGCGCGCCGTTCCGGCGCTGCGCGCGGCGGCCATGCGCGCGAGATAGTCGCGCCGCGTCGCCTCGCTGCGTTCGCGAATGCGGGCCGTGACTGCTGCAAGTTGCGGATGCAAAGGCACTGACGTCCAACCCTCCCTTGTGGTCAAGGTCATGCCCGGTGGCTGCGTCGCGTGGACGGTGCTAGCCTGATTCGAACCTATTCACGAATCGTGCCGTCGATGGAAAGCCACTCAGCCGAGGAGGACCGCGCAGCGTTCGCAGAGCGCGTCTACGCCGACAGTGCCGCGCTGATGGATGCGCTCGCCGAGCATGTCATCGCGGCCCTGGCCGAGGCGCTCGCGAGCCGTGGCACGGCGAGCCTGGTCGTCGCTGGCGGCAGAACGCCGATCCCGCTGTTCGAGCGCCTGTCCCGCGCCACACTCGACTGGGCACGCGTGCAGATCACGCTGACCGATGAACGCGTGGTGCCGGTCAGCGATCCGGCGAGCAACGAGCGCCTGGTGCGCGAGCATCTGCTGCGGGGCGAGGCGGCTGCGGCATGCTTCATCGGCCTGATGCACGAGGCCGTTGACGATCGCGCGCGCGCCACGGCGGCGTGGCGCGCGCTCGCCGCGGTGCCGCGTCCCTTCGATGTGGTGGTGCCCGGCATGGGCGAGGACGGCCACTTCGCGTCGTTGTTTCCCGGTGCACCCGCGCTCGCCGCCGCGCTCGACGTGCATGCCGCGCCGGCCTGCGTCGCGATGCCCGCGCCCGTGGCGCCGCACGCGAGACTGAGCCTGAATCTGGCTGCGCTGCTCGACGCGCGTCTCGTGCTGCTGCCGATCATCGGCGCGACGAAAGCTCGAGTGTTCCGTCGTGCGAGCGCCCCGGGGGCCGTGGATGCGCCGCCGATCGCGGCGCTGCTCGGGCAGCGCACGGTGCGCGTGGTGGTGTATCGAAGCGACGTCTGAAGGTCCGGGCGTGTGAGCTGCCCGGCGTTGTGCGCGGTGCTCAGCCCGCGGTCAGCAGCTCTGCGATGCGTTCGCCGATCACCACCGCCGGCACATTCGTATTGGCCCGCGGAATCTGCGGCATCAGGGACACATCGCCGACCGTGATGCGCTCGTGCCCGTAAACGCCTCCACGCGCATCGCAGACAGCGTCCGGACCCGCGCCCATCGCGCAGGTGCCGACCGGGTGATAGTAGTGGGCGACTTCCCGCCGGATCGCAGCGTCGCTCGACACGTCGGTGCAGGGCGGTCCGAGCACGCGCGCGAGCGCCGGGTGCTCGAGCAGATCCTCCGCGAGCACGAGCCCGTCGCGCAGCACGGCGAGGTCGTGACCGTCGGGATCGCTCAGATAGCGGTGGTCGATGCGCGGCGCGGCCAGCGGATCGGCCGCGACGATGTCGACGCGGCCGCGGCTGCGCGGCGTCATACAGGCGACTTCGACGAGCGCCCGGCCGTCGGTCAGCGAGGTCTGGTTGGAGCCGCAGACCGGAAACACGTGCAGATCGAAAATGCCGTCGGTGGCCTGCGACGACAGCGCCTTGCCCAGCGTCTGCTCCTCGGGCAGCAGGCCACGCGCCGCGGCTTCGTCCAGCCACTGCCTGAGCGCCGGGCCCAGCACGCGATCGGCGTGCACCATCGGATGATCGTGCAGGTTCGCGCCCACGCCCGGCAGCGCCTGCACGGGCGTGACGCCCGCCTGGCGCAGGCGCGCGGGATCGCCGATGCCCGAGCGCTGGAGGATCGCCGGGCTGCCGTAGACGCCCGCGCTGAGGACGACCCGATCGGCCGTGTAGCGGACGGGTTTGCCATCCTTGATCGCGAACACGGTGGCGCCGTCAGTCGACTCGGCGAGCCGGTCCACGTGCGTGCGATCGATGATCCGCAGCTGTCGCGATCCGCGCAGGGGATCGAGGTAGGCGAACGCGGTGTTCCAGCGTATGCGATTGACGATGTTGACCGACTCGCGGCCAAACGACGCGTTCGCATCCAGATCGCACAGATCTTCCGCCATGTGCCAGCCGCAGCCGGCGGCGGCCTCGAGACAGCGCGCGTGGAACGGGCCGACCTCGTCCGTGGCATAGGTGCGCACGCGCATCGTCTGGAGCGCCAGCGCGAACAACGGACGCAGGCGCGCTGTCCGCCATTCCGGCAGCCCCCACGCATCGTAGTCGGCGGCGTGGCCCACTGCGGCAATCGCGCCGTTGTGCGCCGAACAGCCTCCGATCACGCGCGCGCGCTCGAAGTGCCACGGCTGGCGGCCCGGCACCGGCCCAGATGTGTAGCCCCAGTCATGCGACGTGGCCAGCGCATGCGCATCGAGCAGATCGGCCGGCCAGCGACCGGCGTCGAACGCGCCGTAATCCGGTCCCGCTTCGAGCACCGTCACCGTCGCGCCCGCAGCCACCAGCCGCGCCGCGATCACCGCGCCGCTCGTGCCGCCGCCGATCACGATGATGTCGGCATGTTCGGTCATGGGGAGGCCTCGCACTGGCAACGCCAACCGGGTCGAGTGGTCAAGTAGAGGGTGGCGCGCCCAGAAGGATTCGAACCTCCGACCACCTGGTTCGAAGCCAGGTACTCTATCCAGCTGAGCTATGGGCGCGTGGGGGACATTGTGCCGTGCGCGGCGGGCTTCGGCAAAGCGCGGTGCCGCGTGGCCCAGAAGGATTGATTCGCAAACGCTCAGGCGTTTGCTCACCCCTGCGGGGCGCACTGCGTGCGTCCAAACTCGCTGCGCGAGTTTGTCGAACCTCCGACCACCTGGTTCGAAGCCAGGTACTCTATCCAGCTGAGCTATGGGCGCGTGGGGGACATTGTGCCGTGCGCGGCGGGC
>LNFM01004692.1_pt1 | contig 24726 bp, 21 predicted proteins | sample 596031 | NCBI WGS metagenome assembly LNFM01 (sample SAMN04254537, study PRJNA301005) | activated carbon metagenome | isolation source: dual media filters at the Ann Arbor, Michigan drinking water treatment plant | place: USA: Ann Arbor | reverse complement strand
GCATCAGCAGCCCGAAGCTGTAGGCCCCCATCCCGAAATAGGCCGCATGCCCGAAGGAGACGAGGCCCGCGCTGCCGATCAGCAGGTTCAGCGAGAGCGCCAGCAGCCCGAAGGTCGCAAAGCGAATGGCGAAATCCACCAGGCCCGGCGAGCGCATGCCCGCGAATTCGAGCCCGAGGAAGAGCAGCAGCACCGCAAGCGCGATGCCGGCGTCACGGCCGAAGCCCATCAGTGACGCCTCCCGCCCAGCCCGCTGGGCCTGAGGATCAGCACCAGCGCCATGATGACGAACATCGCGCCCTCGACAAAAAGCGGAAAGCCGATCGAGCCGAAGGAGCGCGTGAGTCCCAGGATGAGCGAGGCCGCCAGCGCGCCCCCGATCGAACCCATCCCGCCGATGACGGTGACGATGAAGCTCTCGATCAGGATGGACACACCTGCCCCGGGCACCACGGAGCGGATCGGCGCGGAAAGCGCCCCCGCCGCCCCCGCCAGCCCCGCGCCGATGGCGAAGACCGCCGCATAGATCACGGTGGTGTTGATGCCGAGCGCGCCCACCATGCCCGGATTCACCGCCGCCGCGCGGACGATGCGGCCGAAGCGCGTGCGGCCCATGCCCCAGGACAGTGCCACGGCGATCAGCGCCGTGATGCCGAAGAGGATGGCGTAGAAATAGGGCACGATGCCGCCGCCGATGATGAAGGGCGGATGCAGGAAGGCGGGCGGCACGCCCATGTTCCGGAAATCCGCGCCCCATATGATCTTCACGGCATCATCCAGGATCAGGATGATGGCGTAGCAGACCAGGAGCTGCATCAGCACATCCTGGCCATAGATGCGGCTCAGCAGAAAACGCTCGAAGAACAGGCCGAGCAGCGCCGCCCCCAGCGTCCCCGCCACCACGGCCAGCGCGAAGCTGCCCGTGGGCTCATAGGCGGCCAACGCGAAATACGCGCCCATCATATAGAGGGAGCCATGCGCGAAATTGGTGATGCCGAGCACGCCGAAGATAAGCGTGAGCCCGGAGGCCACCAGGAACAGCAGCATCCCGATCGTCATCCCCGCCGCCAACTGCGTGACCATGCAGGAGACGGAGGTCACGCATTCGGCGAGTTCGGTGAGTTCCATCGGAAGGCAGCCGTCAGCCCCAGCCCTTGGCGCGCTTCCACTCGGCCTCAAGCCGCAGGATGGTGGCCCAATCCGCCTTCTGCATGTTCTCGACGAAGGGGTCCGCGCTGATCGTGGTGCCCCAGCCGATGGCATAGCCCACCAGCGTCTGGTCCTCGGCGCGCATGGTGACGGTGCCGTCGGCGGCGAAGGGGCTCTCGATGGTCATGCCCTTGAGCTTGGCCGCCACCTCGCGCGGGTTGGTGCCGCCCACCTGGCGGAGCGCGGTCGTCAGCAGGCGCACGGCGGTGGCGGATTGCCAGGACCAGTTGGTCGGGAAGGTGTTGAAGCGGCGGTTGTATTCGGTGGCGAAGGTCAGGTTGCCCGGCACGGGCGGGAAGTTGCGCAGGTACCGATTGCCCGAATGCACGCCGCGCGGCAGGTTCCGCACCTGCTGCAGCGTCGTGTAGTCGGCCATGTTCACCGCGAAGAACTGCGCCTGGGTGAAGAGGCCGAAGATCGAGGCCTGCTCGACAAAAGTCACCAGATCACCCGCCCAGAGGCAGGAATAGACCGCCTGCGGGCGGCCCTGGCTGAGGCGCGTGATGTTCTCGGTGTAGTCGGGCTGGAAGAGGCGCGGCCAGGTGTCGCCCGTGATCTGGATGTCGCTGTTGAAGCTGCGGGCGAATTCCACGAACTCGGCCGTCGTGTCGCGGCCATAGGCGTAGTCGGGCGAGACGGTCATCCAGCGGCGCAGGTTCCGCTGGCGGGCCACATTCGCGGCGTAGTAGCCGCCGGCGATGCTGTCATGGATGCCCTGCCGCGCCACGCGGAAGGCGTTCCAGAAGCGCTGGCGCGGATCGGCCGTGAGCGAGGAGGTCTCGGAATTGATGTGGAAGGTGACGGTCCCCGTCTCGCGCACCACCTCATGGATGGCGAAGCCGCCTGAGGAAGGTTCGGCGTCAAACAGGAAATCCACCTGGTCGCTGGTGATCATCTCACGCGCGATGCGCGCGGCTTCCGCCGGCACGCCGCGGCTGTCACGGACGATGAGCTCAATCGGCCGGCCATCCAGGCCACCCGCGGCGTTGAAGGCATCCACCTCGATCTGCATGGCATTGCGCGAGGAAATGCCAAGCTGAGCCACGCGCCCAGAAAGGATGGTGGGCACGCCGATCTTGATGGGCTGGCGCGGCTGGGTGAAGCCGATATTCGGAAAGCCGGTGACGGCGACGGCGCCGGCCGCGCCCATCAGGCCGCGCCGACGAATCCCCGTGGGTGTGCTGCTGGACATGATTGGACTTCCTTCCTGTTCGCGGCGCTCACGCATCGCGTTGTTCTTGTGCCGAGGCTTTGCGCCTCGTGCGGCCTTACGGACGACAAAACGCTAGGCGCGCGCTCGGCGTGCTGTCAATTCGCGCCGCTGCGTGTGGACGGGCGTGGCGAAACGCCGCTTAAATGGGGCGGCAATGGGCCGGAGCTCGCTTCCCATGGAATTCGCGCTGTTCAACCTGATGTCGCTGAATCACGCGCAGGAAAGCCCGGCGCAGGTGCTGGCGCTGACCGTGCAGGCCGTGCAGCAGGCGGAAGCGCTGGGCTTCGACGCCACCTGGTTCGCCGAGCACCACTTCACCAATGCCTCCGTCTGCGCTTCGCCGCTGCTCATGGCCGCACACTGCGCGGCGGTGACGAAGCGCATCCGCCTCGGCCCCGCCGTGGTGGTGCTGCCGCTGCACCACCCGCTGCGCGTGGTGCAGGAGGTGGGGATGCTGAACCTGCTCTCCAGCGGGCGGCTCAATCTCGGCATCGGCACGGGCCACCAGCCGCACGAGTTCCGCAGCTTCGGCGTGGACCTCGCTGCCCGCACGGAAATCCTGAGCGAGGGCTGGGACATCCTGGAACAGGGGCTGCGCACCGGCAGCGTGGCGCATGCCGGCATGCATTACCAAATTCCCGAGACGCCGATCTGCATCCCCGGCGCCATGCCGCCGCTGTTTCTTGCGGGTGGCAGCCCGGAGTTGCTGGCCCGCGCCGCCCGCGCCGGCGCCACGCCCCTGATCAGCCAGGGCCTGCGCGAGGCCGAGGCCGCCCTGCCGCTGAAGGCCAAGGCCGAGGCCGGATACCGCGCCGGCGGCTTCACCGGGCGCGACATCCCCTTGGGCATCCAGCGCTACATCTTCGTCACCGATGATCCGGCTGAGCAGCGCCTGGCGGCGGAGGGGCTGCTGAAACTGGCCCGCTCCACCCTCTCGCTGCGCGACGAGACGCCGCCGCGTGATGGCGTGATGATGCGCTCCATCCCCTATCAGGGCGAGCCCAGCGTGGAATGGCTGCTGGAGCGCGCGCCGATCGGCCCGGCCGAGAAGGTCGCGCGCATCCTCGCGCATGACATGCGCGTGCTGCGGCCCTCACATATGAGCCTCTATATGGGCTTCTCCGGCCTGCCGGGCGGCGCCGTCCTGGCGGCGCTGGAGCGCTTCGGCCGGGACGTGCTGCCGCAACTCCGCCAGGGCGAGGCGCTCGCGCTGGCCTCCTGAGGGCTACTCCACGCGGGCGCCCACACGCTCCACCACGGCCCGCCAGGTCACGAGGTCCCGCGCGAGGCGGGCGCGCGTGGCCTCGCCATCCGCCACCGCGGGGGTGAAGCCCATGGCGATGACGCGATCCTCGATCTCCTTCTCGCGCGCGACGCGGGTGAACACATCGGTGAGCCGGCGGACGATGGGTGCCGGCGTACGGGCCGGGACCAGCAGGGCGTACCAGGTGGTGCTGTCGAAGCCGGGCAGGTTGCAGGCTTCCGCGATGGTCGGGATTTCCGGAACGGCGGGCACGCGCGTGGCAGAGGTGACGCCGAGCAGGCGCACGCGGCCCTGGCGATAGAATTCGATCACCGGGCCGGTCTGGTAGAAGAAGATGTCCACATCGCCCTGGTAGAGCGCCGTCATCGCAAAGGGCCCGCCGCGATAGGGCACATGCACGAGATCAAGGCCGAAGGCCACGGCGAATTGCGCGCCGGCCAGATGCGTCGAGGCGCCGATGCCGGTGCTGGCGTAGTTCATTCGGCCGGGGGCCGCGCGGGCCGCGCTGATCACCGCCTGGCAATCGGTGAATTGCGGCCGCTTCTCGGTGCTGACGGTGAGGAAATTCGGCGCCTCGAAGGTGGTCAGCAGCGGGATGAAATCGGCCTGCGTGTCCACGGGCATGCGCGGAAACACCGAGGGGCTGATGGAGAGCATGGCGGAGGTCGCGATCAGCACCGTATGCCCATCGGGTGCCGCGCGCGCGGCGAATTCCATGCCGATATTGCCCGAGGCGCCGGCGCGGATGTCGAGCACGACGGGCACGCCCAGCTCCTGCTGCACGCGGGGTTGGATGAGGCGGCCATAGATGTCGGGCGCGGTGCCGGCGGGGAAGCCGGTGACGAGCATGAGCGGCCGGCCCGGCTGCGGAAATTCCTGCGCCTGCGCCGGGGACCAGCCCGCCGCGAGCGCCACGGCGCCGAAGATCACATTGCGAACAGCATGAAGCATGGGTGCATCCACCTTCCGGATCGGATTGTTGAAACCGCGCCAACGTCTGTTGCGTGCAGAGTGGCGCCTTTTCGGCGCGGTCATCAAGCTGCACGCCTTTGACGCCGCGCGATGCATCACGATAGCCTTCACCGCTACGGCGAGAGGGTTGCAAGGCATGGCAGATTCCGGGCGCTTTCTGGGCAGGGTTGGCGTGGTGACCGGGGCGGCCTCGGGGCTGGGCCGCGCCACCGCACTGGGCCTGGCGCGGGAGGGTGCGAGGCTGGTGCTCTTCGACCGCGACGCTGAAGGCCTCGCCACCACAGCCGCCGCCTGCGAGGGCGCGGTAACGGTCAGGGGCGATGTGACCAGCGCCGCGGATCACACCCGCATGGCCGAGGCGGCGGCGAGGCTCGGCACCCTCTCGCTCCTCGCCACCGCCGCCGGCATCCTGGGGCCGACCAAGCCGCTGGCCGAGGTGGAGGAGGCCGAGTGGGACCAGCTCTTCGACATCAATGTGAAGGGCACCTGGCTCGCCATCCGCGCCGTGCTGCCGGTGATGCTGGCGGCGGGGCATGGCGCCATCGTCACCTTTTCCTCGGGTGCGGGGCTCGCGGGCAACACCACCTTCCCGGCCTATTCGGCGAGCAAGGGTGCCATCGTGCTGCTGACGCGCAGCCTGGCCGCAAGCCATGCGGGCCAGGGTATCCGCGCCAACACCATCTGCCCCGGCCCGATCGAGACACCGATGCTGCGCGGCACCTTCGCCGCCGCCGGCGATGCAGCCGCCGCCGCCGAGCGCGAGGCGATCTTCCGCGCCCGCAACCCGATGGGCCGCTTCGGCACGCCGGAGGAAATCGCCGACACCGCGCTGTTCCTGCTGAGCGACACGGCCAGCTACATCAACGGCGTGGCCCTTCCGGTGGATGGAGGGCGGCTTGCCTGACATGACACGCTTCGCCGGAAAGGCTGCCATCGTCACCGGCGCCGCGCGCGGCATCGGCGCGGCCACGGCCGAGCGGCTGATCAGCGAGGGCGCACAGGTCCTGCTGGCGGATCGCGAGCCGCTGGTGATGGAGACGGCGGCGCGGCTGGGCGGCGTGGGGCTGGTGCTGGATGTGACGGCCGCGGATGCGGGCGCGGTGCTGGGCGACGCGGTGATCCAGCATTTCGGGCGGCTCGATATCCTCGTGAACAATGCGGGCATTGGCGGCTCGCGCCGCCTCGCCGATTCCGATGACGCGCTGCTCGAGAGGTTTCTGGACACGAACCTCAAGGCCGTGCTGCGCATCAGCCGGGACCTGCTGCCGCATCTGGCGCAGCCGGGGGGCGCGGTGGTGAACATCGCCTCCATCTTCGGCATCGCGGGCTATCCCGGCACCACGGCCTATGCCGTGGCCAAGGCGGGCGTGGCGCAATTCACGCGGCAATGGGCGGGCGAAGTGGGGCGCCTGGGCATCCGCGTGAATGCGGTCGCACCCGGCCTGATCGACACGGCGATAACCGAGGCCAATCGGGAAAGGCCAAGTTTCACGCGCAACATGGTGGAGCCGACGCCACTCGGCCGCTCCGGCCGCCCCGAAGAAATAGCCGCCGTCGTGGCCTTCCTGGCCTCGGCCGATGCCAGCTTCGTCACGGGCGAGGTGGTGGTGGTGGATGGCGGCTGGCTCGTCGCGCGGCATTCGGGTTGAGGGAGAACGGAAAAGACATGTTCGACATGAGTGTGAAATGGCCGCATGGCGCGCGAATCGCGGTCACGCTGACCTTCGATTTCGACGCGGAGACGCTCTGGCTCTCGCGCGACCCCGAGAACGCTAAGCGCCCGGGCACGCTGAGCCAGGGCACCTATGGCGCCAAGGTCGGCGTGCCGATGATCTTGCAGACGCTGCGCGAGGCGGATGTGAAGGGCACCTTCTTCATCCCCGGCTGGACCGTGGAGAATCACAGCCAACGCTCGGAGATGATCCTGCGCGAGGGGCATGAGATCGGCCATCACAGCTATTCGCATCGCTGGTCGGACCCCGCCTTCCCCGACCTCGAAACCGAGGAGATGGAAAAGGGCCTGGATGCGCTGAAGCGCGTGTTGGGCGTGGTGCCGAAGGGCTATCGCTCCCCCGCCGGCGAGACCAGCGACAACACCATCCGGCTGCTGACCAAGCACAATTTCCTCTATGACTCATCGCTGCTGGACCAGATCAACCCCTATCGCCTCGCCACCGCCGAAGGCGGCCGCGGGCCGATCGAGTTGCCCTGGCACTGGAGCCTGGATGACGCGCCCTTCGCGCTGTTTTCCATCAAGAATCCGCGCCCCATCATGACCAACAGCCATATGGCGGAGGTCTTCCAGGATGAGTTCCGCGAGATCTACCGCTGGGGCGGCTTCTACAACCTGGTCATGCACCCGCAGGTGACGGGCCGCCCCAGCCGCATCGCTTTGCTGCGCGAGATGATCGCCTTCATGCGCAGCTTCCCCAATGTCTGGTTCGCAACATGCAGCGAGGTGGCCGAGGCCTGGTCCGCTGCGCATGAGGAGAATTGAGCGATGATGAACGCACTGCGCCTGGGCGTGGCCGCCCTCGCCCTCTCCGCCACGGCCGTGATGGCCCAACCGGCCGATAGGCCGCTGCGCTTCGTGGTGAATGTCGGCTTGCAGAATTTGGACCCGATCTCCAGCCCCTCCTTCGTCACGCGCAACTTCGCCTATCTGGTGTGGGACACGCTGGTGGCGCAGGACAGCCAGGGCAATTTCCGCCCGCAGATGCTGGAATCCTGGACGACGAGCCCCGATGGCCTGACCTGGACCTTCAAGCTGCGCCCGGGCCTGGAATTCCATGACGGCACGCCCGTCACTTCCGAGGATGCGGTCGCCTCGCTGCAACGCTGGGGTGCGCGCGATTCCATTGGCCGCCGCCTGATGGGGGCGATGCGCGAGATCACCATCACCGACCGCAACACCTTTGTCTTTCACCTCGCGCGGCCCTTCGGCGGCGTGATAGAGGCGCTGGGCAAGCCCAGCGTGCATGTGCCCTTCATCATGCCCGCGCGCATCGCCAGCGCCACGCAACCCACGGCCCAGGTGCGCGAGATCATGGGCTCCGGCCCCTTCCTCTTCTCGCGCGAGGAATGGGTGCCGGGCGAGCGGGCCAATTTCCGCCGCAACCCCCGCTACCAGCCGCGCGCCGAGCCCGCCGATGGCCTGGCCGGCGGCAAGGTGGTGCGCATCGAGCGTGCGGTGATGCTCACCCTGCCGGACCCCGCCACGCGCGTGAACGCGCTGCTGCAAGGCGAGGTGGACTACCTCGAATACATCCCGGTGGATCTGCTGCCGCGCTTGCAGCGGGACCGCAACATCGTGATCTCCCGCGCGGGCGGCCAGGCGCGGATGGTCTATGGCGCCAGCATCAACCACGCCCTGCCGCCCTTCGACAATGTGCTGGTGCGCCGTGCGTTGCAGCAGGTGCTGGACCGCAACGAGATCCTGGCTGGCGCCGGCGTGCCGCCCGCCATGGCGCAGCCCGATTGCGTCTCCATCTTCATGTGCGGCACAGCCATGGGCAATGAGGGCGGCAGCGCCATCATCCGCGCCCCCAGCCTGGACCGCGCCCGCGCCCTGCTGCGTGAGGCCGGCTACAACAATGAGCGCGTGGCCGTGGCCCTGCCGGCCGATTCCGTGCTGCTCAACCCCTTCGGCCTCGTGCTGATCGACCGCATGCGCCGCGCCGGCTTCAACGTGGATGTGCAGGCTTCCGACTGGTCCTCCATCGCGCAGCGCTGGGTGCAGCGGGCACCGCTGGCTTCCGGCGGTTGGTCGGTCGTCCCCGTGGTCTATACCGGATTCGACATGTCGAACCCGCTCTCCAACCTCGGCACCGGCTTCAACTGCACGGGCAACCAGCCCTGGGGTTATTGCGTGGAGGCGATGACGCCGCTGCTCCAGGCCTTTGAGGCGGAGAGCGACCCGGCGCGGCGGCTGGCCATCGCCACCGACATCCAGCGCCTGGCGCATGAGAACGTGACCTTCCCCATCGCGGGCCAGTTCCAGGCGCCGGGCGGCTGGCGTTCCGACCTGCGGGGGGTGATTGATTTCGGCTTTCCGGTGATGTGGAACATCGAGCGCGCCGCCCGATGAGCCGGACCCTCATCCGCGGGCGATACGTCATCTGCCGCGCGCTGGACCGCGACCGCGCCGAGATCATCGAGCATGGCGCCGTCCTGCAACAGGATGGCGTAATCCTGGAGATCGGTGACTACGAAGACATGGCGCGGCGGCATGCCGTGGATGAGGTGCTGGGTTCCGAGAACCATGTGGTGCTGCCGGGCTTCGTGAACGCGCATCACCATGTTGGCCTCACGCCGCTGCAACTGGGCTCGCCGGACATGCCGCTGGAGCTGTGGTTCGGCACGCGGCTGGCCGCGCGCAGCGTGGATCTCAGGCTCGACACGCTCTACTCGGCCTTCGAGATGGTGGAGAGCGGCATCACCACGGTGCAGCATCTGCAAGGCCGGCTGCCGGTGCCGCTGGTCAATATGGTGGCTGGGGCGACGGACACGCTGCGCGCCTATCAGGATCTCGGCATGCGCGTCTCCTACGCGCATGGCATCCGCGACCAGAACCTGCTGGTCTATGAGGCGAATGAGCAATTCCTCGCGCGCCTGCCGGAAGACCTGGCACGCGACCTCGCCCCCATGCTGGCGCGCCAACTGGCGCCGCTGGATGATCACTTCGCGCTGTTTGACGAGCTGCGCGCCCGCTTCGCGGATGATCCGCGCATCGCCATCCAGCTGGCCCCCGCCAACCTGCACTGGTGCAGTGATGCCGCGCTGGAGCGCGTGCGCGAGGCCTGCGAGCGCACCGGCGTGCCGCATCACATCCATCTGCTGGAGACGCAGTACCAGAAGGAATATGCGCATAAGCGCGCGGGCGTGGGTGCCCTGGAACAACTGGACCGCGCCGGGCTGCTCGGCCCGCATTGCACGCTGGGCCACGGCGTCTGGCTGACCGAGGCCGAGGTGGAGCGCGTGGCGGAGACGGGCACGCGCATCTGCCACAACTGCTCCTCCAACCTCAGGCTGCGCAGCGGCGTGGCCTCGCTGAACCATTGGGAGAAGCGCGGCGTGCGCGTGGCCATCGGCATCGACGAGGCCGGGCTGAACGACGACCGCGACATGCTGGTCGAGATGCGCATGGTGCTGCGCCAGCACCGTGTGCCCGGCATGAGCGAGGCCGATGTGCCCACCCCCGCCCAGGTGTTTCGCATGGCGACCGAGCATGGCGCCGCCACCACCGGCTTTGGCGAAAAGATTGGCCGCCTGGTGCCGGGTGCCGCCGCCGACATCGTGCTGATGGATTGGCGGCAGGTGGCCTTCCCCTTCCTGGACGAGGACACGGATGTGCTCTCGGCCGTCGTGCAGCGCGCCAAGACCGGCGGCGTGGAATCCGTGATGGTGGCGGGGGAGGTGATCTATCGCGACCGCAAGTTCACCCGCGTGGACAAGGAGGCGGCGCTGGGCGCCCTCGCCGACCTGCTGAAGCGCCCGCGCACGGAGGAGGAGGAGCGCCGCCGCCTGGTCTCGCGCCGCGTCCTGCCCTTCATGCGCGATTTCTACGCGGATTACCTGCCGAAGACGGAGCCTTCGCCCTTCTATGTCACCAGCGGGCGGCGCTGAGGCGCCTCACGCCACGCTGATGCCGGCGCTGCGCACCACCTCCCGCCAACGGATCAGGTCGGCGCTGATGATGCGCGAGAGGGTGGCGCCATCCGTCGCTTCCACGGTGAAGCCGGTGGCGGCCAGGCGTGCTGCGATCTCGGGGTTGCGCAGCGTCGTGCGCAGCGTCTCCTCCACGCGCGCTTGCAAGGGGGCCGGCAGGCCGCGCGGGGCGACGATCCCGTGCCAGCTGCCGGTGGTGTAGTCGGCCAGGCCCGCCTCGGCGAAGGTAGGTACCTCCGGCAGCAGCGGGTGCCGCCGCGTGCCGCCCACCGCGATGGGGCGTAGCCGCCCCGCCTGCACATGCGCCGCCACGGTCGCGATGTTGAGCAGCGCAAGCTGCAAGGTGCCGGAGAGCAGGTCCGTCGCCGCGGCGCCGCCCCCGGGATAGGGGATATGCGTCTGCTCGGTGCCCGTGCGCAGCTTGAAGAGCTCCATCCCCAGATGCTCGGAAGAGCCGATGCCCGAGGAGCCATAGGAGGCGCGCGTCGGATTCGCCTTCAGCCAGGCGATGAGCTCGGTGAGGTTGGTGGCGGGCACCGTGGGGTTCACCACCATCAGGTTGGGCGCGCTGATGGCGAGCGTGAGTGCCGTCAGGTCAGTCTCGGGGTCGAAGGGCGCGCGGGCTGTGAGGACGGGGGTGATGGTCATCAGCCCGCTCGCCGCGATGAAGAGCGTGTGCCCGTCAGCGGGTTGGCGGGTGACGTATTGCACGGCGACGACGCCATTCGCGCCGGTGCGGTTCTCCACGAGCACGCTCTGGGCGATGGTGGATTGCAGCGGGCCCTGGAGCGAGCGGGCCAGGAGGTCCGACGGCCCGCCCGGCACATAGGGCACCACGATGGAGACCGGCCGCGTGGGCCAGGCGGGTGCCGCGCTTTGCGCCATCGCGCCGCCGGAAGCGGCAATGTGCCCGATTGCGCCGCCGGAAGCGGCGACGCCAGTGAGAAGCTGGGCCGTGAAGGCGCGACGCGTTGTCGTCATGTCGAGGTTTCCCGGGTGGCGGCGCCCCGGTGGCGCCGCGCGCGGCGGCGTGGCATGCAAACCATATGCCGAGGGGGGGGGAACGCATGATCGGCGAAAAGACGCGCAACCTGGCGCTGCTGACAGCCGCGATCATCCTCGCACCGGCGATCTGGTTCGCCGGCACGGCGGCGGTGCCGGCGCTGCTGCGCGAGGGTGTCATCACGCGCGGCGAGGCGGGCTGGCTGACGGCCGCGGTGCAGCTGGGCTTCGTGCTGGGCACGCTGGTTTCGGCGCTGCTGTCGCTGGCGGATCGCTGGCCAGCGCGGGCGCTGTTCTTCGGCTCCGCCACGCTGGCCGGGCTGGGGACCGTGGCGCAGGCCTTCCTGGAGCCGGCGGGCTTCGGCGCCTATGCGCTGCGCTTCGTGGCAGGCGCTGCCATGGCGGGCGTCTATCCCGTGGGGATGAAGCTGGCTTCCGGCTGGGCGCGCCATGATCTGGGGCTGCTGATCGGCATCGTGGTGGGCGCGCTGACCATCGGCTCGGCCGCGCCGCATGCGCTGCCGGGGCTGCTGGGCTTGGTGGATTGGCGGCACATCTACCTCGCGGCGGGGGTGCTGGCCTTGGTCGGCGGCGCGCTGATCCTGCCCTTTCGCGAGGGGCCGAACACGGCCAGGCGCCCGCCCTTCAACCCGCGCGCCGTGCTGCTGGCCTGGCGCGACCCCAGGCTGCGCCTCGCCAATGCCGGATACCTTGGCCACATGTGGGAGCTCTATGCCGTCTGGGCCTGGGTCGGGCTGTTCCTCGCGCAGCAGGGGGTGGCGCGGGATTCGGGGCTGATCACGGCGCTGGTCGTGGGTTCGGGCGCCATCGGCTGCGTCGGGCTGGGGCTGCTGGCGGATCGCTTCAACCGCGCGCGCATGGCGGCGCTGGCCATGTTCGTCTCGGGCAGCTGCGCGCTGTTGATCGGCAGCACGGCCGGCTGGGCGCTGCCGCTGACGCTGGTGCTGGCGGCGGTCTGGGGCGTCTCGGTCGTGGCGGATTCGGCGCAGTTCAGCGCCTGCACATCGCTCTGCGCGCCGCCCGAGCTGGTCGGCACCATGCTGACGGTGCAGACCTGCGCGGGCTTTCTTCTCACCGTGCCGGCCATCCAGCTCATGGCCTGGGCTGTGCCGGCGCTGGGCTGGGGCGGGGCCTTTGCCATCCTCGGCATCGGGCCGCTGGTGGGCGCCTTCGCGATGCTGAAGCTGGCGCCGCTGCTGCCTCAATCGGTTCCGAGATAGGCCGTCGCGTCAATTTCCACGAGGCAGTCGGGCGAGCCCAGGCCGCTCACGATGCAGGAGACGCGATGCGGCGGGTCCTCCGCGAAATTCGCGAAATACACCTCGTTCATCGGCGCCCAATTGGCGCGGTCCGTCACATAGACGGTGCATTTCACGATGTCCTTCAGCGTGCCGCCCGCGGCTTCGATGAGCGCCTGGATGTTGTCGATGGTCTGCTGCGTCTGGGCCTTCACATCGCCGATGGCGAAGCGCCCCTCGCGGTCCCGCCCGGTCGAGCAGGCGAAGACGAAGCCGCCCGCCTTGCTGGCCTGGGCGAAGGGCAGCGCGGGCTTGAAGACCTTGTCGCTGGAGATGGCGGTTTTCGGCATGGGCTGTCCTTCGCTTTGACGATGCGGTGCCAGTGTGGGAGCGTTTTGGCATTGCATCCAGAAGGCCTGACCATGATCGCCCGTCGCGCCGCCCTTTTCACCGCACTCGCCGCGCCGGCCCTCGCGCAGGCGCCGTGGCGGCCGGAACGCCCGATCCGCCTCATCGTGCCCTGGACCGCGGGCGGCCCGGCCGACACGCATTTCCGCGTGCTGGCGGAGGTCGCGACGCGCGGCTTCGGCCAGCCCGTGGTGGTGGAGAACCGGCCCGGCGCCACAGGCACGCTGGGCGCCACGGCGCTGAAGGAGGCGCGGCCGGATGGCGGCGTGCTCTCGCAAATGCCGCCGGGCGTGTTTCGCGTGCCGCTGCTCTCGCCGCGCCCGGCCTTCGACCCGCTGACGGATTTCACCTGGATCATCCAGCTCACCGGCTCGGTCTTCGGCACGGTGGTGCGGGCGGATTCGCCCTGGCAGAGCCTGGGCGACCTGCTGGCCTATGCGCGGGCCAATCCGGGCCGCGTGAATTACGGCACGCTGGGCATCGCTTCCTCGCAGCATCTGGGGATGGAGCGCATCGCGGCGCAGGCGGGCATCACCTGGACGCATGTGCCCTATCGCGGCACGTCCGAGACACTGACGGCGCTGCTGGCCGGGCAGATTGATGCCGCGGGCGAAAGCTCGTCCTGGGCGCCGATGGTGGAGGAAGGGCGGCTGCGCCTGCTCGCCACCTGGGGTTCCGCGCGGCCGCCGCGCTTCGCGCAGGTGCCGACGCTGACCGAGCTCGGAATCCCCATCGTGGCCGAGGCGCAATATGGCCTGGCCGGTCCGCGCGGGATGGAGCCTGGCGTGGTGCAGGCGCTGCATGACGGCTTCCGCGCGGCACTGTTTGACCCCGCGCACCTGGCGGCACTGGAGCGCTTCCACCAGCGCCCGCTCTATCTGAACAGCGCGGACTACACCGCCGCCGTGCGCGTGCAGTTCGAGACGGAGCGCGAGGCGCTGCGCCGCATCGGCATGCTGCCGGCCTGAGGAGGAACACCATGGACATCACCCTGGCCGAGGGCCGCATCCCCGTCCTCGACATCTCGGCCTTCCTGCGGGGAGAGGCCGGCGCGCGGGAGGAACTGGCACGGCATGTGGCGCGCAGCTGCGAGGATACGGGCTTCCTCGTCTTCGCGGGCCACGGCATTGCGCAGGCTCTGATCGATGGCTGCTTCGACGCCGCCGCGCGTTTCTTCGCCTTGCCGGATGAACAGAAGATGGCGCTGAAGATCGGCGACCTCAACATCGGCTTCCTGCCCACCGGCGCGCAGGTGATCCGCACCTCCCAGGTGGCGGAGGTGAAGAAGCCCAACCTCAACGAGAGCTTCTACATCGTGCAGGACCGCGCGCCGGATGACCCCGATGTGCTGGCAGGCAAGCCCTTCGCCAAGCCCAATAAATGGCCGCCCGGCCTGCCGGATTTCCGCGCGCCGACCATGGCCTATTTCAACGCGATGCAGGCCCTGGCGCATAGCATGCTGCCGGTCTTCGCCAGCGCGCTGGACCTCGCGCCCGATTACTTCAATCCCGACTTCGCCGAGCCGTCCTGCACACTGCGCCTGATCCGCTACCAGCCGCAGCCGGAGGAGGAGGCGGACCGCTTCGGCTTCGCGCCGCATATCGACACCAACTTCACCACCTACCTCGCGCAATCGGCCCTGCCGGGGCTGGAGGTCCGCACGCGCGAGGGCGAATGGCTGCGCCCGCCGGCCATCCCCGGCACCTTCGTGGTGAACACGGCGGAGATGCTGGGCCGCTACAGCAATGACCGCTTCGCCCCCACGCCGCACCGCGTGGTGAACAACAACCGGGCCATGCGCTACGCCATCCCCTTCTTCTACGGGCCGAGCAATGACGCGGTGATCCGCTGCGTGCCAAGCTGCGTGAGCGAGGCGAATCCCGCGCGTTATGGACCGCTGCGCTACCTGGATCATCGGCTGGAGTTGAACCGACGGAACTTCGCGCATCGTCAGAAGGAGACCGCCGCATGATCGCGCGCCGCGCGCTGCTGGCGAGCACGCTGGCGGCCCCCGCCTCGGCCCAGATCATCAACCGGCCGATGCGCTGGGTGGTGCCCTTCCCCCCCGGTGGTGCCGCCGATGCGATCGCCCGCATCTGGGCCGACGCCGTGACCACCCGCACCGGCCAGGCGATCGTCGTGGATAACCGCGGGGGCGCGAACGGGCTGCTTGGCGTGCAGGCGGTGATGCAGGCGCCGGCGGATGGCAGCACGCTCGGCGTGCTCAGCATTCCCTTCTTCACCGCCCTGCCGATGATGATGGCCAATCCGCCCTATGACCCGGCGCGGGACCTGGTGCCCATCATCCGCCTCGTCACCTCCACCGTGCTGTGCTGCGTCACGGCCGAGCGCGCGCGGGAGCGCGGCTGGAGGGATTTCCGCGCGCTGGTGAACGCGGCGAAGCGGCCGGGGGCACGGGTGGTGAAGGGCTCGGCGGGGAATGGCTCGGCGGCGCATTTGTTGATCGCGACGATTGCGACGCGGTCAGGCGCCCATATCGAGCATGTGGCCTATCGGGGCGGGGCGCCGGCGCTGACGGATCTGCTGGCGGGGCAGATCGACATGGTGTTCGACTTCATGCCGGCGCTGATGCCGCATGTGGCTTCGGGGCGGCTGGTGCCCTTGGCGGTGGGCAGCAATGCGCGCAGCCCCTTGCTGCCGGAGGTGCCGGGCTTGGGCGAGTTTGCCGATTTGAACCTGGGTGATCTCGACATGCAGTCCTGGAACGCGCTGGCCGCCCCGCGCGGCACGCCGCCGGAGGTGCAGCGGGCGATTGCGGATGGTGTGCTGCGCAGCGCGGACGTGCCGGGCCTGGCGGACCGCCTGCGGGCCAGCGGCCTGGTCCTGGCGACCAGCGCCGGCCCGGCGGAAACGGCGGCCCTGATCGCCGCCGACGGCCCCCGCTGGGCGGAGATGGTGAGGCTCTCCGGCGCGCGGATCGAGTAGCTCCGGAACCCCGCGCCTGCTCCCTCACCGGCTCCCCTGCTGACGGCTTCCAGAGGCCCCCCTCCTTCAATGCCGGGGCCTTTGGTGGGGTCCAGGGGCAAAGCCCCTGGGTTTACTTCTTCTTCCCCGAAGACTGCGCCCGAAGATCGGCGATGGTGGCCCGGTTCGTCACTTGCTCCGGGTTCATCCGCACCTCGATCAGCGCCGGCTTCCCGCTCGCCACCGCGCGCTTGTAGGCCGGCACCATTTCCTCTGTGGCCGTCACCACTTCGCCATGCCCACCGAAGGCCTCGATGAAGCGGGCGAAATCCGGGTTGGTCAGGGCCGTGCCGGAGACGCGCTCGGGGTACACACGCTCCTGGTACATGCGGATGGTGCCGTACATCCCGTTGTTGAACACCATGATGATGGGCGCGACCTTGTGGTGGAAGGCGGTCGCGATCTCCTGCCCCGTCATCAGGAAGCCGCCATCGCCGACGAAGCAGACCACCTGCCGCCCCGGATAGGTGATGGCCGCGCCGATCGCGGCCGGCACGCCATAGCCCATGGCGCCATTGGTCGGGCCGAGGAATTCCTGCGCTTCCTTCACATGCATGAAGCGGCTGGGCCAGGTGGCGAAATTGCCGGCATCGGTGGTGAAGATCGTATCCTTCGGCAATTCTTTTTCCAGCGCTTGCAGGGCGCGGGCCAGGTTCAGTGGCCCCTCATATTCGGGGGCCACGGCCTGCGCCTCGCGCGCGGCGCGAAGCTGCTTGCGCCAGGCGGACCATTTGGGCTTCTTCACCCGCTCATTCTGGATGGCGGCGGCAAAGGCGTTCACATCGCTGGTGATGCCGAGCGCCGGGCGATAGACGCGGCCGATCTCGGCCTGCTCCGGATAGACCTGCACCAATGGCACGGCACCCGCCATGTCCAGCAGCGTGTAGCCCTGGCTCACCGGCTCGCCCATGCGGGTACCGAAGGCGAGGATGAGGTCGGATTCCTTGGCCGCCGCCACCAGCGCCGCATCCGCGCCGACGCCGAGATCGCCCGCGAAATGCTTCGACGTGCCGTCGAACAGCGATTGCCGGCGGAAGGAGACGGCGGTCGGGATGTCGTTCGCGACCAGGAAGTCGCGGATGGCGGCGCGGCCCTCGGCGCTCCAGCGGCTGCCGCCCAGGATGGCGAGGGGACGCTCGGCCTTGGAGAGCAGCTTCATCAACTTGGGGATGGCATCGGGCGCCGGGTGCGCGGGCGCCACATCGGCGGCGCCGATATCGGGCACGGCGGAGAGATGCTTCTGCATCTCCTCGCTGATCGCAACCACCACGGGGCCGGGGCGCCCGCTGACGGCGACATCGAAGGCATGCGCCATGATCTCGGGGATGCGGTGCGCGTCATCAATCTGCGTCACCCACTTGGCGATGGGCGAGAACATCCGGCGGTAATCCACCTCCTGGAAGCTCTCGCGGTCCGTCTCCTCGCGCGGGATCTGGCCGACCAGCAGCACCATGGGCGTGCTGTCCTGCTGCGCCACATGCACGCCGATTGCGGCGTGGCAGGCGCCAGGCCCACGCGTCACGATGCAGACGCCGGGGCGGCCCGTCAGCTTGCCATGGGCCTCGGCCATATGGACGGCGCCGGCCTCGAAGCGGCAGGTGATCAGCTCGATGCGGTTGCGGACGGCGTAGAGCCCGTCCAGCAGGTCGAGATAGCTTTCGCCCGGCACGGCGAAGACATGCGTGGCGCCATTGGCCACCAGGGCATCGGCCAGCAGCTTGCCGCCGCTGCGTTCGGCCGTCTTCTCGGCGGTCTTCGGTTTCGGCGCCTTCGCCATCTCTGTCGCTCCCCTCTGGAATCGGGAGGGAGGCTAGATCAGGCGCGCGGTCTCGTCACTCCGCGGCGGCCGGCCTGGATTTCGCGGCCAGCTTCGCCGCCTCGTCCTGGATGATGGGTGCCTTGTGCTCCAGATCGTTCAGCAGGCGCTCAATGGCGCCGGCCGGCTTGGTGAAGGGCGCCAGCAGCAGATAGAGCGCGGGGATCGCGAAGAGCGTGACGATGGTGGAGACGGTGATGCCGCCCACGATGACCACCCCCAGCGCCATGCGGCTTTCCGCGCCGGCGCCCGTCGCCATGGCGAGCGGCACGGCGCCCAGCACCGTGGCAATGGAGGTCATCAGGATGGGTCGCAGCCGCACCACCGAGGCCTCCAGCGCCGCATCGAACACGGTGAGCCCGCGATCGCGCAACTGATTGGCAAACTCCACGACAAGAATGCCGTTCTTCGCCATCAGCCCGATCAGCAGCACCATGCCGATCTGGCTGAAGATGTTCAGCGTCTGCCCCGTCATGTGCAACGCCAGCAACCCGCCCGTGATGGCGAGCGGCGTGGAGAGCAGGATGATGAAGGGGTGGATGAAGCTCTCGAACTGCGCGGCGAGCACCAGGTAGACCACCAGCAGCGCCATCAGGAAGGTGAAGTAGAGCGCCGAGGAGCTCTCGCGGAACTCCAGCGATTGCCCGCGATAGGCGATGCGCGCATCGGGCGGCAACACCTCGCGCGCCACGGCATCCATGAAGTCCAGCGCCTCGCCCAGGGAATAGCCAGGGGCGAGCGAGGCGGTGATGGTGATGGCGCGCACACGGTCGGCACGGGCCAGCGTCTGCGCCCGGGCACGCTCGGTCAGCGTCACCACATTGGAGAGCGGGATCAGCCCGCCATTGGAGCGGACGAAGATGTTCTGCAGATCATAGGGTGTCACGCGGTCGCGTTCATGCGCCTGGAGCAGCACGCGGTATTCCTGCCCGCCCTCGACATAGGTTCCGACCTCGCGCGAGCCCAGCATGGTCTCGATGGTGCGGCCCACCGCCTGCACCGAGACGCCGAGATCGGCGGCCTTGCGGCGGTCGATCTCCACGCGGATCTCGGGCTTGGTCTCGCGGTAGTTGTTGTCGAGGTTGAGCAGGCGGTTGTTGGTGCGGGCGCGCTCCATGAAGCGGTCCCGCCATTGCACCAGCGTCTCGTAATCAGGGCCGCCGATGACGAATTGGATGGGCGGCTGGAAGCCCTGCTGGCCCAGGCTGGGCGGCACCAGGGTGAAGGCGCGCACGCCCGGCATGGCGGCGGCCTGGGGGAAGATTTCCGCCGCGATCGCCTGCGCCTTGCGCTCCCGCTCATGCCAGGGGGCGAGGCGGATGAAGACATTCGCCACATTGCCGATGGGCGGGCGCTGCTGGCCGCCCATCACGGCGAAGACGGAGGCCGCCTCGCCATTCTCCAGGTAACGGCTTCCGATCCGCTCCATGCGCTGCACGTGTTCGCGCATGTAGTTGAAATTGGCGCCCTCCGGGCCCGTCATGGGGATGATGACCACGCCGCGATCCTCCGTCGGCGTGAATTCCTTGGGCACGATGTTGAAGAGGATCACCGCGAGGCCCGAGAGCACGAGCGAGAGGCCCAGCGTGATGATCGGCGCCTTGAGCGCGCCGCGCAGCAGCCAGCGGAAGCCCGCATTCATGGCGTGGAAGACGGGCTCGGTCATCCGCACGAAGCGGCCCTGGCTGCCATGCGGCTTGAGCAGCTTGGAGCACATCATCGGCGTCAGCGTGAGCGCGACAACGCCCGAGAACAGCACCGAGGCGGCGAGCGCCATGCCGAATTCGGTGAACAGCCGCCCCACATTGCCCTGCATGAAGGACAGCGGCAGGAAGACCGCCACCAGCACCAGCGTCGTCGCGATCACCGCAAAGGCGATCTCGCGCGAGCCGCGCAGCGAGGCGAGCAGCGGGTCCTCCCCTTCCTCGATGCGGCGGTGCACGTTTTCCAGCACCACGATCGCGTCATCCACGACCAGGCCGATGGCCAGCACCAGCCCCAGCAGCGTCAGGATGTTCAGCGAAAAGCCCAGCGCCGCCATGGCGACGAAGCTCGCCACCAGCGAGACGGGGATGGCGACGGCGGGGATGATGGTGGCGCGGAAGCTGCGCAGGAAAAAGAAGATGACGCCCACCACCAGCACCAGCGCCGTGACCAGCGCATGCTCCACCTCATAGATGGACTGGCTGATGAACAGGCTCTCGTCGAAGCCATAGGTGACGTTCAGCCCCTCCGGCAGGCCGGTGCGGATGCGCTCCACCTCCGCCTTCACGCCATTGGCGACGGAGAGCGTATTGGCCGTGCCCTGCCGCAGGATGCCAAGGCCGATGCCCGGCCTTCCATTGATGCGGTATTCGCCGCGCGTGTCCTCGGGCGCGATCTCGACCGTCGCCACATCGCCCAGCAGCACCTGCGCGGCGCCGGCCGGCCCGCCCTGGCGGGAGACGACGACGGAGCGGAACTGCGCGGGCGTGCTGAGGCGCGTATCGGTGCGCACCGTGAGCTCGCGCTGCGCGGATTCCAGGCGTCCGCCCGGCAGCTCGATATTCTCGCGGCGGATCGCCTCCTCGATGTCCTGCACGGTCAGCCCGCGCGCCGCCATGGATTGCCGGTCCAGCCAGACGCGCATGGAGAAGCGCCGCTCGCCCTGGATGATGACCTGGGCCACGCCCTCGACGATGGCCAGCCGGTCCACGAAGCGCCGGCGCGCCATGTCCGTCACCTCCATGCCGGAATAGACATCGGAGGACAGCGCGATCCAGAGGATGGGCCGCGTATCGCCATCCACCTTGGCGACCACGGGCTGGTCCGCCGCATCCGGCAGGCGCGAGAGCGCGCGGGCCACGCGGTCCCGCACGTCATTCGCCGCCGCATCCACGTCGCGGTTCAGCTTGAACTCGATCACCACCTGACTGCGCTCGTCACGCGATTGCGAGGAGATGGTCTTGATGCCCTCGATGCCCGCCACGGCGCCCTCGATCAGCTCAGTGATCTGCGTGTCCACCACGGCGGCGGAGGCGCCGGTATAGGTGGTCGTCACCTGCACCACCGGCGGGTCGATCTGCGGCAATTCGCGGATGGGCAGCGAGATCAGCGAGGCGATGCCCAGCACGATCATCATCAGGCTGACGACCGTGGCGAAGACCGGCCGCTTGATCGAGAGATCGGTCAGGGACATTAGCGCTGCCTCAGCTGGTCGGGCGGGTCATGGTCTCGGTCACGCGGACGGGGGCGTCGTTGCGCAGCCTTTGCAGACCGCGCACCACCACCTGGTCGCCGGCGTTCAGCCCGGCGCGGATTTCCACCTCGCCCGCCAGGCGCAGGCCGAGTTGCACGGGCACGCGGCGCGCGCGGCCATCACGGATGGCAAAGACGAAATTGCTCTCGCCCAGCGGGTCCAGCGCCTCCTCGGGGATGAGCAGCGCGCTGGGGCGGTTCTCCAGGGTGAGTTCCACCGTGAGGAACAGCCCAGGCTTCAGCGCCTCATCCGGATTGTCGAAATCGCTGATCAGGCGAATGGTCCGCGTTGCCGGGTCAATGCGCGTGTCCATGATGGCGACGCGCCCCTCGAAGCGCCGCGCGCCATAGGCGGCGGAACGCGCCACCACCGGGCTGCCCGCCTGCACCCGCGCGAGGTTCACCTCGGGGATGGAGAATTCCACCCGCACCCGGACGATGTCATCCAGCGTGGTGACGGGGGTGCCCGGCTGGATCAGCGCCCCCGGGCTCACCTGGCGGAGCCCCACCCGGCCGCTGAACGGCGCGGTCAGGCGGAGTTCTTCCAGCCGCGCCTGGGTCTGCCGCAGACGCCCTTCGGCGCCGCGGGAGAGCGTCTCCAGCTCATCCACCCGGGCCTGGGCGACCGCCTGGCCCGCCGGCAGCGCGCGGGCGCGGGCCAGTTGGGTGCGCGCATTGTCGAGCTGGGCGCGCGCCTGGTCGATCTCGGCGCGGATGGCGGCGGAATCGAGCTCCATGAGCACATCGCCCTCGCGCACGCGCTGCCCCTCCGTGAAGCGCACGGCGGTGACGATGCCCGCGACCTTGGTGGTGATGGTCACCGCCTCGCGCGCGCGAACGGTGCCCACGCTCTCGAGGCGCTCAATCACGGCACCAGTGCGGACGGGGGCGACGACGACGGGGATCTGCCCGCCAGGCGGGCCACCGCGCGGCGCCGGCGGGGGCGCTTTTTCCAGCCCCAGCAGCGCCAGGGGCTTGGGCACGCCCCAGGCCTCCGCCTGATCGTGCCACGCATAGGCCCCACCCCCGAGCAGGGCGAGGATGCCGAGTTGAACCCAAGCGCGCATGGAATGCCAAACCTACCGGAGGATCACTTATCGACCATCACGTGAAGGAATGACAACCCGAACCATCCCAAAAATTACACGCCGTTACAGTTTCGTTCAACCGCCCTGCACGCGGATGCAGCGGGCGAAGCGCCCTGGTGACGCTTCCCGCAGCGGTGGCACGCCCGCCACGCAAGCGGCCTCGGCATATTCGCAGCGCGGGGAGAAAGCGCAGGTGGTGGGCACCACATCCAGCATGGGCGGCGCACCGGGGATGGTGGTCAGGCGCTTGCCGCGCATCCCCGGATGCACCGTGGCGCCCAGCAGTCCCTGGGCATAGGGGTGCAGCGGCCCGGCCATCAGGCCCGCCACGGGCCCCTCCTCCACCACGCGGCCGGCATACATGACGGCCACGCGGTCCGCGATCTCGCCCGCCACGCCGAGGTCATGAGTGACGAAAATGACACCCATGCCGAGCTTTTCCTGAAGTTCCCGCAACAAAAGCAGCACCTGGATCTGCACGGTGGCATCCAGCGCCGTGGTCGGCTCATCGGCCAGCAGCAGCTTGGGCCGGCAGGCCAGTGCCACCGCGATCATCGCGCGCTGGCGCAACCCGCCGGAGAGCTCATGCGGATAGGCGGCAAGGCGCCGCTTGGCCGAGGGGATCTGCACCAGCTCCAGCAATTCCAGCGCCCGCGCATCGGCCGTGGCGCCGGAGACGCCCTCATGCCGCTGCACCGTCTCGGCGATCTGGCGGCCCACGGTGAAGACCGGGTCCAGCGCCGTCATCGGTTCCTGGAAGATCATCGCCACTTCGCCACCGCGGAAATCGGCGAGTTGGCTGTTGCTCATGGCGTTCACGTCGCGCCCGCCCACCTCGATGCCGCCCGAGATATGGGCGAATTTGGGCAGGAGCTTCATCAGCGCGCGCAGCGTCACCGACTTGCCCGAGCCGGATTCGCCGAGGATGCACAGCACCTCGCCGGCGGCGAGGTCGAGATCCACGCCGTTGACCGCGTGCACGGTGCGGTCGCGCGTCTTGAACGTCACGTGCAGGTCGCGCAGCTTCACCAGCGGCGGCGCATTGGTCTTGAGGACGGCGCTCATGCCGCGAGGCTCCCGGCCTGGCTGTGCCCGCTCTCCGGCGTGGCCATGTGGCAGGAGACGATGTGCCCGCCGCCGAGATCGGCCATCAGCGGCTTGCGCGCGGCGCAGACCTCCTCGGCATGGCCGCAGCGCGTGCGGAAGCGGCAGCCCGACGGTGGGTTCACCGGGTTGGGCGGATCGCCCGTCAGGGGCGGCTTGGTGCGGCGCAGCGCCGGGTCCATGGAGGGGCGGCTATCCAGCAGGGCGCGGGTATAGGGATGCGCCGGGCGGTCATAGATGGCGCCGACCGGCCCCATCTCGGCCACCTCGCCCAGATACATCACCAGCACGCGGTCGCTGATGTACTGTACCACGTTGAGGTCGTGGCTGATGAAGACATAGGTCAGGTTGAACTCGGCCTTGAGGTCCACCAGCAGATTCAGCACCTGCGCCTCGACCGACTTGTCGAGCGCCGAGACCGGCTCGTCCAGGATGACCAGCTTGGGCCGCAGCGCGAGCGCACGGGCGATGTTGATGCGCTGGCGCTGGCCACCGGAAAGCTCATGCGGATAGCGGCGGGCGAAGCTCTCGGGCGCAAGGCCCACGGCGGCCAGCAATTCCCGCGCGCGCGTCACCGATTCATCGCCGGAGAGGCCATGGATGCGCGGGGCAAACGCAATCGTCTCCTCGATCGGCAGGCGGGGGTTGAGCGAGGCGTAGCTGTCCTGGAAGACCATCTGCACCTGGCGGCGGTATTCGCGCAGCGTCAGGCCGCCGGCCTGCACATTCTCGCCCACCGCCTCGCCATCGAAGATCATGGTGCCGGCATTGGGCTCCAGCAGGCGCATCAGGAGGCGCGCCGTGGTGGATTTGCCGCAGCCGGATTCGCCGACGATGCCAAGCGTCTCGCCCTTGATCACGTCGAACTCGACATCATCCACGGCCCGCACCACGGCCTGGGTGCGGCCGAGAAGCCCGCCCTTCAGGGGGAAATGCTTGACCAGCCCCTTCACGGCGAGGAGGGGTTGCGCGGGGCCACCGCGGTCGGGCGTGGGGTCGAGAGCGTCCATCCCCCTATTAGCGGCCCAGTGCCCTCGGCGCACAAGCGCGGCCTTGCGGCCGGGTCGGCGGCCCGGGCCAGGCTTTGCCCGCGCCGGGTGCAACATGATGGACGGACGCCTTGCATCACGGCATATCTGCCGGGCCGAAACCGGAGGCCACTCGATGCGCGCGATCTTTGTCATGGTGAAATGCGAGATGGGCCAAGCCTATCGCGTGGCGCGCGAGATGGCCGACAACATCCCCGAACTCTCGGAGATGCATTCCGTCTCCGGCCAATATGACCTGCTGGGGAAATTCTACCTGGAGCCGGACCAGGATATCGGCCTTTTCGTGGTGGAGCGGGTACAGAGCGTGAAGGGCGTGAAGGACACCTACACGCTGCAGACCTTCAATGCGTTCTCGGGCGCGCGCGGATAGGGCCACGCCACCGCCACCATTGTGGCGCGAATGCCTTGATCCCTCCCCACTGCCGCCTCAAGCCGCGGCCTATATTGCCCATC
>LNFM01005071.1_pt1 | contig 24730 bp, 20 predicted proteins | sample 596031 | NCBI WGS metagenome assembly LNFM01 (sample SAMN04254537, study PRJNA301005) | activated carbon metagenome | isolation source: dual media filters at the Ann Arbor, Michigan drinking water treatment plant | place: USA: Ann Arbor | reverse complement strand
CTCGGCTCTCTATTTCGCCGGACCTGCGGCTTGATACTCCGCCGCGCTGATGAACTGGTCGAATGCTTCGCACCAGACGACGACCGTATTGTACTCGCGGACGTCGACGCCGGCAGGCACTTCCACGATGAAGCCCTTGAACGTCTTCACGTCGCCTACGCGGAGCGTTTCGCCCTTGATCAGGAGAAAGGCTTCCTTCGTGTCAACGAACCGTCGGGCGAGATAGAGCTTGTAGTCCGGACCAGGCGCCAGACGTCCGATGTGCGCGATGCGGTCGCGCGAGACTCGAATCTCGCCCTCGCCCCAATGAAGCAGGTCGCTGCCTTTGAGATTGCGCAGGAGGCGGCCTGCGTACAGCGTTTGGGCTGCAATGCCCTCGAACGCCGCAGCGTCCGGCGACCTAGGCGCGGTCAGTATCGGCAGCATGTAGATGCCACCCGCGAAGCCTATGGCGAGCACCGCAAGATGGCTGCCAATCAGGATGAGCCAAGACCACATCGTGTTACGCTTGCTCAAATGTGGTGACGAGCCGGTCCGGCCTTCTCAACCGCGCACCGCGCGTGGCGACATGGCGAAGACGGAGAACAGGCCTGCGGAGTCGACCCATGCCTCGGATATTCGCCAACCTGCCGCTCCCGCGAGCGACTCGAAGCCCTCCCGGTCGTACTTGCGTGAACTCTCGGTATGGATGGTCTCCCCCTCTCGAAAGCGGATCTCCACGCCGCCGACCGACGCCCGTTGATCCGCGAGGCTGACCAAATGCATCTCGACGGCGTTCTCGACGGCGTTCCAGCGAGCCTCGTGCCGGAAGCGGTCCAAGCGGAATTCGCCACCCAGCTCACGATTGATGCGGGCGAGAATGTTGAGATTGAACTGCGCGGTGACGCCCTCGCGGTCGTCGTACGCACGCAGCAGCGTACCCACGTCCTTTCGAAGGTCGACCCCCAAGATCGCGGCCCCGCCCTGGCCGACATGGCGCCGCATCTGCGATAGAAACGCGCGGGCTTCGCGGGCGTCCAGGTTTCCGATGGTCGACCCCGGGAAGAAGCCGATGCGCCTCCCCGGGGGCACGCTCGTCGGCAGGTCGAACACGCTGAGGAAATCCCGATTGACCGGGCCGACCCACAAACCTGGGAAACGGCTCTCGATCCGCCGTGCGCTCTGCACCAGGTACTCTTCCGCCACATCGATCGGCACGTAGCCGACCGGCGCCCGGAGGGCGCCGAGCACCAGCTCCGTCTTCACACCCGCGCCTGACCCATACTCTATCAGGACAGGCGCTTCGCCGGCGAAATCGGCGATCTCGCGTGCACGATCACGCAGGATCGTGGTTTCGACGCGGGTCGGATAGTACTCGTCGAGCCTCGTGATCGCCTCGAACAGGTCGGATCCCCGTTCGTCGTAGAGCCATCGACAGGGGAGAACTTTCTTGGCGGTGGCAACGATCGAAGAGACGTCATGCATCAGGCGCGATTCCCAAGAGCACCGCGGCAGGGGTCGCGGCGCGTGGGAACCTAGGTCGGCGCATCGCGCGGCGAGTCCGCAATCCGTCGCCGTTCGTCCAAGCCGCGCGGCGGTAAATGTGGGCTACCGCGTAAGTCGCTGCCGACGAGGGGGCATCGACCGCAAAGGACTACGGGCTGAATTCCCGGGCTTCAGGAACACCCTGTATGGAAACCCGAAGTTCGTAACCTGACGGTCGACTGGGTAGCGGGCATCGCTCACATCGAGTTGTCGACCTTGCAGCCTGAGTGTCGGCGGTAAACCCCAATGTTTGTCGGCTGGCGCTTGAACTGCCTCTTTTCCTCCGTCGATGCGGATGGCTTCGCGAATGGGATCGTAGGCGCTGTCGAGGCAATGGTGCGTCAGCGAGACGTGAAGAAGGCTGAAATAGCCGCTTGCCGTCTTTGAGCCGTTCGTTTCCTTCATGCGAGACGTTCGAAGTTCCGTGAGAATGCGCTGTATTCCGTCCGCGCCCCCATTCGCGATCTCGAACTCGATTTGCGCGGCGCGGTGCCAGTCCGCAATGCCCAGCGGCCTGGGGTTCTGGCGCCTCGACCATGGCCTCGGGTCCCGTCCTCTCGGCTGCCTTTGCAGCGGTATAGAACGGAGCGCGCCCAGCCAGATCGCATCTCAGCCGGAACAGCGCTCAACGCTCCTGGCCCATAGCAGTCGTACCGAAGGTCTGCTCCTGGGCGATGCAATCAGATCGGCAGCTGAGCGGCTGTGCTATCAAAGGGGCGCGTTTCACCCTGAAGCGCGCCTTGGCCTAACTCCTGCGCCACGACGACGACAGTTTTACCCATCGGCGCGATGTGGCACCGGCGATGGGCCCACGTCGTCCACCGCAACTGCAGCCGCTTGTCGACCAAGAGCGATGCGCTGCAAACTTCCCGGCAGCCTATCCGTTGAGATAGCGACGCATGCAATAGAGCAGCGTCGCCTGTTCTTCGTGCTCGCGGATATCGATGACGCGCCCGAAGAGGATGCGGTGGGTTGCCTCGTCGACGGCATTGGTCAACTCGCATTCGAAGCTGACCGAGGCGTTGGTGAGGACCGGGACTCCGGTTAGGCCCTCACGCCATTCACCGAGCGTGAATCGGTCCTCCGCCGGATTCTTTCCGCCGAAGACGTTGGAGATCTCCTCCTGGCCCGGCGTCAACGTATTGACGCAGAAATGCTTCGCGTTCTCAAAGGCATGGAAACACGAACTCGCACGATTGATGCAGACGAGAAGCGTTGCCGGGGTATCGCTGACACTGCAAACCGACGAGGCGGTGAAGCCGTAGCGCTTGCCGCCAGACCTCGCGGTCACGACGTTGACCGCCGAGCCGAGGCGTGACATGCCGTTGCGAAACGCGGCTTTCTCCACGATGTCGAAGCGGTGGTCCATCATCCCCATATCGGCCTCTCAACGGAGTTCGGGGCGGGCAGAACCGGACCGGTCGCACGTGATCCCTTCCTCGTATTCGGTTGCGGTACCCCGCGCCTGCGCGACCATCCCGACCGGATCGGCATCGTCGCCCGGCAAGCGCGCGGACAGTATGTTGATTTCGTTGGCAGTCCCGATCGCGATCGGGTAGCCAACGTATCGGCCCGTATCGCTTGCTAGGCGGCCCCAAGCTCTTCTCGAACGATCTTCGCCCCTGCGCCCAGAGCGCTCAACTTGTCCCTCGCGACGCGACGGGACAGGGGCGCCATGCCGCAGTTGGTGCAGGGGTAGAGCTTGTCGGCATCGACGAAGTTGAGCGCCTTCCTGAGCGTTTCGGCGACCTGCTCGGGCGTCTCGATGGTGTCGCTGGCGACGTCGATGGCCCCAACCATGACCTTCTTGCCCCGGAGAAGCTCGATGAGGTCTATCGGAACGTGGGAGTTCTGACATTCGAGAGAGACGATATCGATGCTGGACTTCTGAAGCTTCGGGAACGTCCCCTCGTACTGCCTCCACTCCGAACCCAGGGTCTTCTTCCAGTCCGTATTGGCCTTGATGCCGTAGCCATAGCAGATGTGCACGGCGGTCTCGCATTTGAGGCCTTCGGCCGCCTTCTCCAGGGTGGCGATGCCCCAGTCGTTCACCTCGTCGAAGAAGACGTTGAACGACGGCTCGTCGAACTGGATGATGTCGACCCCGGCCGCCTCCAGCTCCTTGGCTTCCTCGTTGAGTATCTTGGCGAACTCCCAGGCCAGTTTCTCGCGGCTCTTATAGTGGCTGTCGAAGAGCGTATCGATCATTGTCATGGGGCCCGGCAGCGCCCATTTGATCGGCTGACTGGTCTGCTGGCGCAGAAATTTGGCGTCCTCGACGAAAACCGGCTTGGGGCGAGACACGGCGCCGACAACCGTCGGCACGCTTGCGTCATAGCGATTGCGGATCCGGACGGTCTCGCGCTTCTCGAAGTCGACGCCGTCGAGGTTCTCGATGAACGTCGTGACGAAATGCTGGCGCGTCTGCTCGCCGTCGCTGACGATGTCGATGCCGGAATGGGACTGGGCTTCCAGAGACAGGAGCAGCGCATCCCGCTTGCCCTCGGCCAATTCCTCATCCTGAAGCTTCCAGGGAGACCAGAGCTTCTCGGGCTCGGCAAGCCAGGACGGCTTCGGCAAGCTGCCGGCGGTCGAGGTAGGCAACAGTTTGGTCATGAGGGCAGCCTTGTATCTTCGGTTCGTCAGGAAACGTTTGTGGCCGACCACTGCTCAAGAATGGTCCTGTAAGGAGCGATGAATTTCTCCTCGGCGAACTTCCCCTGCTCGACGGCCAGACGGTTGCGCTCCTCGCGATCGTAGACGATCCGGGTCAGCGAATAGTCCTGGTTCTTCAGGCTCGGCTGATAGCGGGTGCCTGCGGCCGCATTGGCGTTGTAGATCTCCGGCCGGTAGATCTTCTGGAACGTCTCCATCGTGCTGATCGTGCTGATCAGTTCCAGATTGGTGTAGTCGCGCAGGATGTCGCCGGTGAAATAGAAGGCGAACGGCGCGACGCTGTTCGGCGGCATAAAGAAGCGGACCTTCAGGCCCATTTTGCTGAAATACGCGTCCGTCGGAGACAATGCGCTCTGGAGGTACTCGACACCGAGAATGGGGTGGTGGTTTTCGGTGCGTTGATACATCTTGCTGCTGGAGGCGCTCAGGCAGATCACCGGCGGCTTGCTGAAATGCTCCCTGTACGCCTCCGAACTCAGGAATAGCTTGAACAGGTTGCCGTGCAGCTCGCCGAATTTTTCCGGCGTACTGAATTCGGTGCGGTCCCGGTTGTGCTCCGGCAGGAGCACGCTGAAATCGTAATCTCGGACGTAGGACGAAAAATTGTTGCCGATGATGCCTTCCGTCACCTCGTCTGTCTGCCGGTCGACGATGCTCGTCTTCAGGATCTCGATTAGTGGAAACGCGTCGCTGCCGTTGTCCGCTCCGAGATTCATCTCGACCGAGATGATCTCGATCTGGACGGAATAGCGGTCCGCGTTCGGATTGTCCCAATGCGCTAGGCTGTTGAAGCGGCTGTCGATCATCTTGAGCGCATTGCGCAGGTTCTCTCGCCGGTTGTCACCCCGCGCCAGGTTGGCGAAGTTGGTCGTGGCGCGCGTGCTCTCCGAAGGATGATAATCCTCGTCGAAGCGGATCGTCTTGATCGTGAACGTGAAATCCTGGCTCGTCATGATCCGGCACCCCAACTTCCAAGACGATTCTACGATGACGGCCCGCGATTCCAAGATGGCCCCATTTTGCTTAGGGGCCATCTCCATCGGCAGTCATCGCGCCCGTCTTCAGGTGATACATTTCGTCCTTTATAACGGATGAGATAGTTGACAAAAAATGGTAATATCTCATGAATGTATGAGCGCTCGTCATTGGTTGTTGCGAGTGCCGGGAATTGGGCAGGCATAGCGATGCTGGACAGGCAACATCTCTCGATCCTCCGCGAGGTTGACCGAATGGGCAGCCTGACGGCCGCGGCGGAGCGGCTGAACGTCACGCAATCCGCTCTCAGCCACACGGTCCGCAAGCTGGAGGAGCGCTATGGCGTGGCCATGTGGGAGAAGGACGGCCGCAAGGTCCGTCTCACCGAAGCCGGCCGTTCCATCGTGACGCTGGCGCAGCGCGTTCTGCCCCAGATCGAGAGGGCCGAGGAGGCGCTGTCGGACTATCGCGATGGCCAGCGCGGATCGTTGAAGATCGGCATGGAGTGTCATCCCTGCCATCAATGGCTGATGGGCGTGACAAAGCCCTATCTCATGGCCTGGCCTCATGTGGACCTGGAACTGACGACATCATTCGCCTTCGGCGGCGTGGCGGCGCTGACGGGATATGAGATCGATATCCTGATCACGCCGGACCCGATCGAGGCGCCGGGCATTCATTATCTGCCGGTCTTCGACTACGAGCTGGTTCTCGCCGTTCCGGCTGCTCATTCGCTGGCGGCCGAAGAGCATGCCAAGCCCGCGGATCTGCTGGAAGAAACGCTCTTCACCTATCCGGTGCCGCCCGAGCGGCTCGACATCTTCACACAGTTCCTGGTGCCCGCCAACAGCCGCCCGCGCCACCACCGGAACGTCGAGACCACGGAAATGATGCTTCAGCTCGTGGCGGCTGGTCGCGGCGTCAGTGCGATCCCGAACTGGCTGGTGCGTCAGCAGGAGGAGTCGCTCGGCGTTCGAGCCGTCCGCATCGGCGAGACCGGGATTCAGAAAAGCATCCATCTGGGCTTGAGAACCGGCGACGAAACCGTCGATTTCATCGCCGGCTTTCTCGCAACGTCGCGTCGGACATCGGCCTAAATCAAGCCGACATACCTCCCGCGACGCCAAGGACCTCGGATGTTACGACGCTTTGCGCTCGCGCTGCGGCATCCCTTCCGGAACGATGGTCGCCACGATCGAGGCGTCGAGCGCCTCGTAATCTGCAAGACCGATCGTCTGGTAGAGCTCCGCGCGGGTCTGCATCTGCTCGACCATGGCGTGGGTCCCGCCGTCGCGCGCGATGGCCGCATAGAGGCGCTGCTGGGCCTTGTTCGCGACGCGAAGTGACGAGACCGGCCAGATCACCATCCGGTAGCCCAATGCCTCGAATTCGTCGGCGGTGAAGAAGGGCGTGCGGCCGAACTCGGTCATGTTGGCGAGCAGCGGTACGCCCGGCAGGCGGCGCGCGAACTCCCGGAACATCTCGGCTGTCGCCAACGCCTCCGGGAAGATCGCGTCCGCGCCGGCCTCGACGAAGAGCTTGGCGCGCGCGACCGCGCCGTCCATGCCTTCGCTTGCCGCAGCGTCGGTCCGGGCGATGAGATAGAGGTGCCGGCGGGCCTTGGCCGCCGCTGCGACCTTGGCCGCCATGTCATGGGCATCGGCGAGCTTCTTGTCGTTCAGATGGCCGCATTTCTTCGGCAGAAGCTGGTCCTCGATATGGACGGCGCCGGCGCCGGCCTCCTCGAAGGTCCTGACCATGTGCATGACGTTGAGCGCCTCGCCATAGCCGGTGTCGCCATCGACCAGCACCGGCAGCCCGCTCGAACGAACCACCTGCCGGATGAAGAAGGCGACCTCGTCGACGGTGATGATGCCGAGATCGGGCAGGCCCATCGAGGCGGTCATCGCCGCGCCCGAGAGATACAGCGCCTCGAAGCCTGCAGCCTTCGCCTGCAGCGCCGCCATGCCGTTATGGCTGCCGGGAATCCGCAGGATCCCGCCGCGTTCGATCAGGGCACGAAAGCGCAGGCCGGCGGGCTCGGATGGGAGTTCGGATGCGACCAGATATGGCATGAAAAGCTCCTTAAGCCGCGCGGATGGTCGAGGCCGCACGTCCCCGTGCCTCGATCGGCACGAAGACCTGGTTCTCGGGGCCGACATAATTGGCCGATGGGCGGATGATCTTGTTGTCCTGGCGCTGCTCGATCACATGCGCGCTCCAACCCGAGGTCCGCGCGATCACGAAAAGCGGCGTGAACATCGCCGTCGGCACGCCCATCTGATGATAGGAGACGGCGCTGAACCAATCGAGATTGGCGAACATGCGCTTGGTCTGCGCCATGACGCTCTCGATCCGGTCGGCGATCTCGAACATCCTCATGGCGCCGGCCTCGCGGGAAAGCTGGCGGGCGACTTCCTTGATCACGACATTGCGCGGGTCGGCGACCGTGTAGACCGGATGGCCGAAGCCGATCACGACCTCCTTCGCCTCGATGCGGCGGCGGATATCGGCCTCTGCCTCGTCGGGATCGGTGTAGCGCTTCTGAATCTCGAACGCGACCTCGTTGGCGCCGCCGTGCTTGGGCCCGCGCAGCGCCCCGATCGCGCCGGTGATGGCGGAATACATGTCCGCGCCGGTACCGGCGATCGAGCGCGCCGTGAAGGTCGAGGCGTTGAACTCGTGCTCGGCATAAAGATTGAGCGAGGTCTGCATCGCCCGGACATGGGCCTGCGACGGCGCGACGCCGTGCAGGAGATGCAGGAAATGGCCGGCGATGCTCTCGTCCTCGGTCTCGACCGGAATGCGCCGGCCGTTATGGGCGAAATGGTGCCAATAGAGCAGGATCGACCCGAGGCAGGCCATCAGACGGTCGGCGATGTCGCGCGCGCCGGGATGGTTATGATCATGGGCCTCGGGCAAAACGCAGCCCAGCGCCGAGACGCCCGAGCGCATCACATCCATCGGATGGGCCGCTGCCGGTAGCGCCTCCAGCGTCGCGCGCACCGCCGCCGGCAGGCCGCGCAGCGCCTTGAGCTTGGCCTTGTAGGCTGCAAGTTCCGCCGGCGTCGGCAGGCTGCCATGGACGAGCAGATGCGCGATCTCCTCGAATTCGCAGGTCTCGGCGATGTCGAGGATATCGAAGCCGCGGTAATGCAGGTCGTTGCCGGTGCGCCCGACCGTGCAGAGCGCAGTGTTGCCGGCGACGACGCCGGACAGCGCCACGGACTTCTTCGGGGCCGGCTTTGCCGGGATCGTTATGTCCTGGGCCATCTGAACCTCCCTGTTCATGCCACGACGGAAAGGCCGTGGGTCGCCGCCGGCGCGTCCCCGCTCCAGTCGAAGATTCCGGTCGCGCGTTGGGTGCCGAGCATACCGGGATCGACCGTGAAGCTCAGGCCGGCGAGATCGTCGGCCTTGAGCCGCTCCAGCCGCTCGACCATGCCGAGAAAGCGGTCCTGCTCGGACAGGGCGATGATCCCCTGCGCCAGCGTGCGGAATTTCTGGACATATTGGGCACGCGCGAACGGCCGGGCGCCGAGCGGATGGGCATCGGCGATGGCGAGTTCGTCCTCGATAACCCGGCCGTCGGTGAGGGTCACGACGACGCGGCCGCCGAACGCCTTTTCGCGGGGATCACGGCTGTGATAGCGCCGCGTCCAATCGGCATCCTCGACCGTCGAAATCTTGTGCCAGAGCGCGATGGTCTCGGGGCGGTTGGCGCGCTGCGGCGCATAGGAGGCCTCGTGATGCCAGCCGCCGTCTTCGAGCGCGACGGCAAAGATGTACATGATCGAATGGTCGAGCGTCTCCCGGCTCGCCTTCGGATCCATCTTCTGCGGGTCGTTGGCGCCAGTTCCGATGACGTAGTGCGTGTGGTGGCTGGTGTGGATGACGACGCTGGCGACCTTGGAGAGATCGCCGAGCTTCGGCCCCATGCGGCGGGCGAGGTCGATCAGCGCTTGGCTCTGGTATTCGGCCGAGTGCTCCTTGGTGTAGGTGTCGAGGATGGCGCGCTTCGGCTCGCCCTTCTCGGGCAGCGGCACCTGGTATTCCGCCTTCGGACCCGACAGCAGCCAGGCGATGAAGCCGTCCTCGCCCTCCCAGGCCGGCGAGGGCGCGCCTTCGCCGCGCATGACGCGGTCGACCGCCTCGACCGCCATCTTGCCGGCGAAGGCGGGCGCATAGGCCTTCCAGCTCGAAATCTCGCCCTTGCGCGACTGGCGTGTCGTCGTCGTCACGTGCAGCGCCTGCTGCACGGCCTGATAGATCGTCTCGGTCGGCAGGCCGAGCGCCGCGCCGATGCCAGCCGCGGCCGAGGGGCCGAGATGGGCGATATGATCGATCTTGTGCTCGTGCAGGCAGATGCCCTTCACCAGATCGACATGGACCTCGTAGGACGCAGCAAGACCGCGCACGAGGGCAGCACCGTCCAGCCCGCAATGCTGCGCCACCGCGAGCACGGGCGGAATGTTGTCGCCGGGGTGCGAGTAATCCGCGGCAAGGAAGGTATCGTGGAAATCGAGCTCGCGCACGGCCACGCCATTGGCCCAGGCCGCCCATTCCGGTGAGACTCGGCGATGCTGCGACAAGCCGAAGACGGTGGCGCCAGGCTTGAACGGATGCGCCAGCGACTGCGTCCGCGCGCTCGCCACGGGGCGGCGCGACAGCGAGGCTGCGGCCACGGCGGCGTTGTCGATGATGCGGTTGCCGATCATCTCGACGACGGCGGGCTCGACCGGCACCGGATCGGCTGCGACCTCGGCGGTCTTCCAGGCGAGTTGCGCCGCGCGCGGCAGGTTTTCGGCGGACTTATGCGTGCGGACGGAATGGCTCTTCACGACAGGACTTCCTCTTCAGGCAAGGCAATGGGATCGGCGGTGATCGAGACCGGGCGGCCGGCCGCATCGACGGCGACCATCTCGAAGGAGCCACGGACGGCGAGGCGCCGGCGGCCTGAGACGAGCGCTTCGGCGACGACATCGACGGTGACCGTCATCGAGGAGCGGCCGACGCGCGAGACGCTCGCTGTCAGCTCGACGAGTTCGCCGACGCGGACCGGCTCGTGGAATTCGACCTTGTCGGAGGTCGCCATCACCACGGCGCAGCGCGCCCGGCGCGTCGCCGCGACGAAGGCGGCCTTGCCCATCAGGCTCAGGGCATGGCCACCGAACAGCGTGCCGTAATGATTGGCCTGCTCGGGAAAGATCATCTCGATGAAGCGGGTCTGCTCGCGCCGGCCGTTTTCCTGGGCTGCAGATCCGGGCATCGCGCTTTGGTCCTCGCTTGCAATCATCGTCTCTTTTCGCAATATCCGCATATCGAGAGGGCCTTAAAGGGCTGAAAATGCGGAGTTATGCGAAGGCGATGCTGCAAATCTGCAAAGTCTGCGAAGTTTTCCGCAGCCGAGAGGCAAGCCGATGAGGAAGGCGTTCATGGGGGTGCGCATCAAGCGCCTGCGCGAGGAGCGGCAGTTGACGCAGGCCGCGCTCGCCTCGGCGCTGGGCTTGTCGCTGAGCTATCTGAACCAGCTCGAGAACAACCAGCGGCCCTTGACCGTGCCGGTGCTGCTGAAGCTCAACGCGGCCTTCGGCGTCGATGTCCAGCTCTTCTCGGAGGACGACGAGGCGAGGCTGATTGGTGACCTCCGAGAGGCACTGTCGGACCCGGCCATCAGCGAGACGATCGCGACGGCGGAACTTCGCGAACTGGCGAGCAACATGCCCGCCGTCGGCCGCGCGCTGGTCTCGATCCACCGCCGCTACCATCGCGCCTTGGAGCAGGCCGCAGCGCTGGCATCGCGCCTCGGCGACGACCGCCAGGGCCACGCCCCCGTCATCGCGGCGACGCCCTTCGAGGAGGTGCGGGATTTCTTCTACGCCAGGCACAACCATATCGCCGAGCTCGACGATGTCGCCGAGCGGATTGCGCTCGACGCCGGGCTGCCGATCGGGGCCATGGCCGCGGCCATCAGCGACAGGCTGCAGCGTGAGCACGGCGTCCGCGTCATGATGAGCGGAGCTGAAGAGGTAACGGGCGAGGTGCAGCGCAGCTACGACCCCGACAGCCGGGTCCTGCGGCTGTCGCCGCATCTCGGCGCTGGACAGACGGCGTTTCAGGTCGCGACGCAACTCGCCTTTCTCGAACAGCGCCAGGCCATCGACGCGATCGTGGCGGCGAGTCCGTTCTCCGACGCGGGCTCGCGCCGGCTCGCACGCATCGGTCTCGCCAACTATTTCGCCGGCGCATTGATCCTGCCCTACACGGCGTTTCGCAACGCGGCGGAGGCGAGCCGCTACGACATCGAACTGCTGGGCGAGCGCTTCGGCGTCGGCTTCGAGACCGTTTGCCACCGCCTCAGCACTCTGCAGCGTCCCGGTGCGCTCGGCGTGCCGTTCTTCTTTATCCGCGTCGACCGGGCCGGCAATATCTCGAAGCGGCAATCGGCGACCGATTTCCACTTCTCGCGCGTCGGCGGCACCTGTCCGCTCTGGAACGTCTACGAGGCCTTCGCCCAGCCGGAGCGCGTGCTGACGCAGATCGCCAGAATGCCTGACGAGCGCACCTATCTCTGGATCGCGCGCTCGGTCTCGCGCGGACGCGGCGGCTATCATTCGCCGCGCAAGACCTTCTCGGTCGCGCTCGGTTGCGACATCCAGCATGCCGGCCGACTTGTCTATTCCGACGGCATTGACCTCAGAAACCCAGCCGCTGCGACGCGGATCGGCGCTGGCTGCAAGATCTGCGAAAGGCCAGCTTGCCCGCAGCGGGCCTTCCCGCCGATCGGCCGCCCGTTGAGCGTCGACGAGAACCAGACCGCCTTCGCGCCCTACGCTGCAAATTGACGATCAGGCGAGGAATGGCGATGTTGGACCTAAGGGTGTCGGTGACCGGATCCACCAATTGAGCGCGTCCACATTGATCGCGAGCAGTCGCTACTGCGAGATCGGCCGAGATGCGGTCGGATTCGTGTTCAGTTTTTCGCCGACGCCCGAGCTGACAATGGGATCGACCCGTCTGGCTCGAGACCTGTGCCGCCGCGTCGGTCTGATGATCCGACGCAGCAAATTTGCCAAGGTGCGGATAGCCCCGACACGGGTGGAAGCCACGTTCGAGCCAATTGACGAAGAGGAGATCGGTGTTCTTGTGAACCGGATCGACGTCTCCATCAGCCAGTTCCGGAGGGAGCGTCTCCACCCGAGGATCGTCGAGGATATTCTCGGCATCACATCGCGGGAACGGCTCCGCTGGATCAAGGACGGGCGCCTTCCGACATCCGGCAGCGGATCATTCCGGCGCGGCAGACAGGATATTCACTTTCCACTGCATCCTCCGGATCGGATTGCGGCGATTGCCCGTAACCCCGAGGTGATTGCTGTCTGGCGTGCGGCGGATGCCGCCGCGGATGGCGCGGCAATCCCCGCTGTTCACAGCCTGCCGCAACCGGCAAACAATTTATTGACATGAATCAGCCCCTGGCCACTAGATGTGGTTGTCACGGTCTCTCGAATCGCAAGATCGAGAGCTAAGAGGGAAGCCGGTGCGAAACCGGCGCTGCCCCCGCAACTGTCAGCGGCGAGTTCTTAAGTCCAGCCTATGTCACTGGTGCCGCAAGGCGCTGGGAAGACGGACAAGAGCGACGACCCGCGAGCCAGGAGACCTGCCGCGACGACATGAAGTTCCTCGGGCGGGGTGTCCCGGTGGATCGCTTTGCAGCGTCCGCTGGCGATTTTCGCCGCGTCCGACTGTGCCGCGACTCCGCCTCGGCTCTTGCCCCCAACAGATGGGGTTTGAAAGCCGATGTCCCTCGCGACCGATACCATGCGCCCTGCGACGCCTTATGTTGATGCCTCGCCGGGCAGCGAGCAGCGCGCCGCGAGCGAGCCGGGCTTTCAGATCATCCGCCGCAATGGCGGCGTCACGCCCTTCGACGCCTCGAAGATCAGCGTCGCGCTGACCAAGGCGTTCCTGGCGGTCGAGGGCTCCAGCGCCGCCGCCTCGCGCCGCATCCACGACATCGTCGCCGATTTGACCACGCAGATCGTCGCCGGCCTGACCCGCCGCGCTGATGCAGGCCGGACTTTCCATATCGAGGACGTGCAGGACCAGGTCGAGCTCGCGCTGATGCGCTCCGAGCACCACAAGGTCGCCCGCGCCTATGTGCTCTATCGCGAGGAGCGTGCGCAGGAGCGCGCCCGCGCCAAGGCCGAGGCCAAGCCTGTCGTGGTCGCCGCGCCGGCCCTGCGGATGAAGGCCGCCGATGGCGCTCTCGTGCCGCTCGACGCAGTCCGTCTCGCAACCGTGATCCGCGAGGCCTGCGCCGATCTCGATGGCGTCTCGGCGGAAGCCGTACTGACGGAAGCGCAGCGCAATCTCTATGACGGCATCTCGCTCGAAGAACTGGCACAGGCGCCGATCCTGGCGGCGCGCACGCTAGTCGAGACCGAGCCGAACTATTCCAAGGTGTCGGCCCGCCTCCTGCTCGACAAGCTGCGGCGCGAGGCGCTGAGCTTCGTGCATGGCCGCACCGAGCAGGCAACTCAAGCCGAGATGGCCGGGCGCTACGGCGAATATCTCCACGCCTATGTAAAGACCGGCATCGCCAACGAATTGCTCGATCCCGAGCTCGGCCGCTTCGATCTCGACCGCATGGCCGCGGCGCTGAAGCCCGAGCGCGATCTGCAGTTCGACTATCTCGGCTTCCAGACGCTCTATGACCGCTATTTCCTGCATGTGCGAGGCAACCGCTTCGAGCTGCCGCAGGCTTTCTTCATGCGCGTCGCCATGGGCCTCGCCATCCGCGAGATCGACCGCGAGGCGCGCGCCATCGAGTTCTACGACCTGCTGTCGTCGTTCGACTTCATGGCCTCGACGCCGACCCTGTTCAATGCCGGCACGCTGCGGCCGCAGCTCTCATCCTGCTTCCTGACCACGGTTGCAGACGATCTCGACGGCATCTTCAAGGCGGTCAAGGACAATGCGCTGCTCGCCAAATACTCCGGCGGGCTCGGCAATGACTGGACGCCGGTTCGGGGCCTGGGCGCCCATATCAAGGGCACCAATGGCGAAAGCCAGGGCATCGTGCCCTTCCTGAAGGTCGCCAACGACACCGCCATCGCCGTCAACCAGGGTGGCAAGCGCAAGGGCGCGGTCTGCGCCTATCTCGAGACCTGGCACGTCGACATCGAGGAGTTCCTCGATCTCCGCAAGAACACGGGCGACGAGCGCCGCCGCACCCACGATATGAACACGGCGAACTGGATTCCCGACCTGTTCATGCAGCGTGTCACGGCGGGCGGGCAGTGGACGCTGTTCTCGCCCGACGAGGTGCCGGACCTGCACGACCTCTACGGCAAGCCCTTCAAGGCGGCCTACGAGGCCTATGAGTCCAAGGCTGAGCGCGGCGAGATCAAGGTGTTCAAGCGCGTGGCCGCGCTCGATCTCTGGCGCAAGATGCTGACCATGCTGTTCGAGACCGGCCATCCCTGGATCACCTTCAAGGATGCCTGCAACCTGCGCTCGCCGCAGCAGCATGCGGGCGTGGTCCATTCCTCGAACCTCTGCACCGAGATCACCCTGAACACTTCAGCCGACGAGGTCGCGGTCTGCAATCTGGGCTCGGTCAATCTCGCCGCCCATGTCACCGCCGAGGGGCTCGATCAGGCGCGACTCGCGCGCACGGTGAAGACCGCGATGCGCATGCTCGACAACGTCATCGACATCAACTTCTACACGATCCCGGAGGCGCGCCGCTCGAACCTGCGCCATCGCCCGGTAGGCCTCGGTATCATGGGCTTCCAGGATGCGCTGCAGACGCTGCGCCTGGCTGCGGCCTCGGAAGGCGCGGTCGCCTTTGCCGACACGTCGATGGAGGCGGTGAGCTGGTTTGCGATCTCGGCTTCGGTCGATCTGGCCGCCGAGCGCGGGCGCTATCCGAGCTTCGACGGCTCGCTCTGGTCGAAGGGCATCCTGCCGATCGACTCGCTCGAAATCCTCTCGGAAGCCCGCGACGGCGATGTCGAGCTCGATCGCTCCTCGACGCTGGATTGGGACTCACTTCGCCAGCGCGTCGTCACCACCGGCATGCGCAACTCGAACACGATGGCGATCGCGCCGACCGCCACGATCTCCAACATCGTCGGCGTCTCGCAATCGATCGAGCCGTCCTACAGCCAGCTCTACGTCAAGGCGAACATGTCGGGCGACTTCACGGTGGTGAACGCCGGGCTGGTGCACGACCTGAAGGCGCGCGGGCTCTGGGACGAGGTCATGGTCTCCGACCTCAAATACTATGACGGCAAGGTCAGCGGCATCGACCGCGTGCCCGACGATCTCAAGGCGCTCTACGCGACCTCCTTCGAGATCGAGACCTCCTGGCTGATCCGCGCCGCCGCGCGCCGCCAGAAATGGATCGACCAGGGCCAGTCGCTCAATCTCTACATGGCGCAGCCTTCCGGCCGGAAGCTCGACGAGGCCTATCGGCTCGCCTGGCGCCTCGGCCTGAAGACGACCTATTACTTGCGCGCCCTGTCGGCGACCCATGTCGAGAAGTCGACGCTGAAGGGCACCGACGGCAAGCTCAATGCGGTGTCGGCCACGCCGATCGCAGCCAAGGCAGCCGCGCCGATCCTCGTCGACATCCCGCTGGAGAACGGCATGGCCGTGCCCAACGCCTGTTCGATCGACGATCCGACCTGCGAAGCGTGCCAGTGACCGGCGGAACCCAAGGAACCATGACGATGCTCGACTGGTCAGACAGCAAGCCCGAAGCTTCCACCATCCATCCCGCGATCCTGACCGGCAAAGCCGCCGACGCCACCGGCCTCGGCGAGATTGACCGCTCCGGCGGCCGCGTCTCGGTCGACGAGAAGCGGATGATCAACTGCCGCGCCGACGTGAATCAACTCCTGCCGCTCAAATACAAATGGGCTTGGGAGAAATATCTCGCCGGCTGCAACAACCACTGGATGCCGACCGAGGTCTCGATGCAGGCCGACATCGCGCTGTGGAAGTCGAAGGATGGTCTCAGCGAGGACGAGCGGCGCATGCTCAAGCGCAATCTCGGCTTCTTCGCGGCGTCGGAAAGCCTCGTCGCCAACAACATCGTGCTGGCGATCTATCGCCACCTGACCAACCCGGAATGCCGGCAATATCTGCTGCGACAGGCTTTCGAGGAGGCGATCCACACGCACACCTTCCAATACATCGTCGAGAGCCTCGGCCTCGACGAGGGCGAGCTGTTCAACATGTATCGCGAGGTGCCCTCGATCACCGAGAAGGCGGCCTGGGCGCTTAAGCACACGCAGACCATCGAGGATCCGGACTTCCGGACCGGAACGCCAGACAACGATCAGGCCCTGCTGCGCGACCTGATCACCTTCTACGCGATCTTCGAGGGCATGTGGTTCTATACCGGCTTCGCCCAGATCCTCTCGCTCGGCCGGCGCAACAAGATGGTCGGCATCGCCGAGCAGTACCAGTACATCCTGCGCGACGAGTCGATCCATCTGAACTTCGGCATCGACGTGATCAACCAGATCAAGATCGAGAACCCGCATCTCTGGACTAAGGCATTCCAGGATGAAGTGCGCGGCATGATCCGCGATGCCGCCGAGCTGGAAGCCGCCTACGGCCGGGATACCATGCCGCGCGGCTTCCTCGGACTGAATGCCGCGCTCTGCGAGCAATACATGCACTTCATCGCCAACCGCCGCTGCGCCCAGCTCGGCCTGAGCCCGGTCTTCACCGAGACCGAGAACCCGTTCCCCTGGATGAGCGAGGCGATGGACCTCAAGAAGGAGAAGAACTTCTTCGAGACCCGCGTGATCGAGTACCAGAACGGCGGCGCGCTGAGCTGGGAGTGAGGCCCATGTCCGACGCCGCAGCCAGCCTCGTTCCGCCTGGGGCGTCGTCCGTCCTCCTGCTGGCGCGCTCGGCGATCTCCGCGCCGCCGCTGAAGGAGATGGAGCGGTTCCGGGCCGTGGCGGCCGCGCTTCCGGGCGTCGAGTGCGCCCTTTTCGCGTTCTCCGAACAGGGCTCGCCCTCGCTGCGTCACGTGATCGACGACCTCGTCACGCAGGGCTGCGAACGCCTGACCATCGTACCGATGCAACTGCCCTTCGAGGCGAGCTTCCAGGCCTGGCTCACGCGCACGCTGATCCGCTGGCGCGGCAAGGACGGGCGGCCCTGGCCGGAGATCACGGTCGCGCCGCTTCTGGCGAGTGACGACAGTGCTGCCCAGGCCCTGACGGCTACACTCGCCAGCAATCCGGCGCCGCTTGCTCTGGAGACCTCGAAGACTGCCGTCGAGGGCTCGATCGTGCCGTCGCCGAAGCGCCGCGTCCTCGTCTGCATGGGCGGCCCGTGCAACGTCGCGGGCGCCGAAATCGTCTGGGGTCATCTGCGCAACGAACAGGAGAGACTCTCCCTGCGGACCGCCGGCGAAGGCACGATGAGCGCGAAGTCGAGCTGTTTGGGTCCGTGCAATCTCGCTCCTGTCGTCCAGGTCTGGCCCGAGGGCACTTATTATGGCGGCGTCGACGAGGCCGGCATCGACGCAATCATCGCCCGGCATCTGCTGGCCGGAGAACCTGTGCCGGAACTGGCCTATGAGGCCACGGGAAAAAAACAGATACTTCGTTCGAAGGCCGCAAGCGACGACCCTGAGCCGCTGCATCTGCAAAGTTACAGAAACCGCAAATGACAGCGGGGCGCTGGGACACTGACCACGACGCATTGACCCTGGCAGGGTTGCACCCTACTCGTAGTCGCGACGGTTCCCATACGGGATCAAAAGGGAACGCAGTGCGGATGGCTCGCCATTCTATGCTGCGGCTGCCCCCGCAACTGTAAGCGGCGAGCCTTTCGCCATACGCCACTGGGGCATCGGTCCCGGGAAGGCGGTGACAAGGCGCTGACCCGTGAGCCAGGAGACCTGCCGTCAGCCGTGGTCACACGCGAGCGCGTCGAGCGGGGATTCTCGATGGGGTTTCGGAGGGCCGCCTGCGGCCTTTTTCGCCCATGCCCGCCGTGACGTGACACGCCGGAACCACTCGCTATGGGCTTTGCCTTAATATCCGATACCTGCATGGACTGCGGCCTGGCCGGGACCGCCTAGTCATGTCGCGCACGGTTCAATCCTCGTCTGCCACGGCGTCCGACGACAGGCGCAACTTCGATCTGCGGGAAGACATTCGCGCCTATTGGGCTGCGCGGTCGGAGACCTTCGACCTGTCGTCCGGCCACAAGATCCGCTCCGACGCCGAACTCCGCGAATGGGGCCGGCTGTTCACCAGTCTCGCGCCGCTTGCCCCCGGCAGCCGCGTTCTGGAACTCGCCTCCGGCACCGGCGAGGTGACGCGTGTCCTGCGGGCGCTGCAATGCGAGGTCGATGCCATCGACCTGTGCGAACCGATGATCGCCCGCGCCAAGGCAAAGCATCCAGACAGGCATGTCCGCTTCCATCTCGGCGATGCCGAGAACACGATGATGCCCGACGCGACCTACGACGCCGTTATCTGCCGGCATCTGGTCTGGACCTTGATCGATCCCGTGCAAGCCCTCGCAGATTGGCACCGTGTGCTGAAGCCAGGCGGCGTTCTCGTGATCGTCGATGGCGACTGGGTCTCCTCCAGCCTGCGCTCGCGGGTCTTCTCGCGGATATCGGCTGTGATCGACCAACTCCAGGGAGAAAAGCCGCTCTGGGACCAGCGCATGCACCAGTCGATCGTGGAGCGCGTCCACTTCAAGACCGGCCTGCGCCTGGCCGAGCTCGAACGCATGCTGACAGAGGCAGGCTTCACCGAACCTCGCCGATCGCCGGTCAGCGGCATCAAGCGGCGTCAGTTCGTCACCGCGAACTTGAGCGAACGGATGCGCCTGATCGGCGCAGCCGGGCGCACCTTCGCCCTTTCCGTACGCCGGCCCTAATCCTCGCCCTCTCCCGGAGACAGAACGCATGACGATCGACTCGTTTCACCGCCGCGCTCTTCTGGCGGGCGCCGGCGCTTTCTCCGCAGCGTCGCTTGTCCCGGCACGGCGCGTCTTCGCGCAGGCAGCCGAAAGGTTGCGTGTCGTGCAGCCTTGGGCGCTGCGGTCCTTGAAGCTCTCCACAAGCGGCTCCGGCCTCAGCCGCCCCGGCATCACAGAAGGGCTGGTCGCCGTCGAGCCCGACGGCCAGATCGCGCCGGCACTGGCGGAGAGCTGGAGCGCGAGCGCAGACGGGCTCACGTGGCGGTTCAAGCTTCGAGCCGCGGCGATCTTTCATGACGGCTCGCCTGTCACCGCAGCCACCGTGAAGGCGTCGTTCGACCGGCTGCTGCCGTCGGCCCTCTATCTCAAATCAGCAGGGATCGTCTCGGTCTCCGCCGAACCCGGCGAAGTCGTTTTCAAACTTGGCACGCCGTTCGGGTCGTTCCTCGACTATCTGGTCGACTACTCGACCCACGTGCTGGCGCCGGCCTCGTTCGATTCCGCCGGCGAGGTCTCACAGATCGTTGCCACCGGGCCCTATCGTATCGTGGAAGCGGATCTGCCGCGTGGCCTCGTCCTGGCGCGCTTCGACAAGTATTGGGGGCCGAAGCCGGCCTTCGCCAGCGCCTCGGTCGATGCGGTCGTCAACGGCGAGACGCGCGCGAACATCGCCGCGGCTGGAGACGCCGATATCGTCATCAACGTCCCGACGCCGAGCCTGTCGCGGCTGCAGAGTGCAGGCACGGCTCGGATCGAGCGCGTCATCATCCCGCGCGTGCACATCCTGATGGTCAACTGCGCCAAGCCGCAATTCTCCGACGTGCGGACGCGGCGCGCGTTGAACCTCGCCGTCGACCGGGCCGGCATTGCAGCGAGCATCATGCGAAATGCGGCTTTGGCGGCGACCCAGTATCTGCCGCCGCCACTGGCCAAATGGCACTTTGCCGACCTGACGCCGCACAAGCGTGATCTTGCCGCAGCCAACCGGCTACTTGACGAAGCGGGTTGGGCCACTGGCCCTGATGGTATCAGGGTCAAGGACGGGGTGAAGTTTGCCGGCAACCTGAAGACCTTCGCGAATCGCCCGGAACTGCCCGTAATCGCAACCGCTCTCCAGTCGCAGCTGAAGGCCGTCGGCTTCGACCTGTCGGTCAGCGTCGGCGAGTGGCAGGCCATCACGGACGCCAAGCGCGACGGCAGCCTCGACCTCGCGCTGAATTCACGCAATGTCGCAATCGTACCGGATCCGATCTCCTCGCTAGCGCTCGACTTCACCACTGACAACGCGACCAGCCTCGACACCGGCGCGACCAGTTGGAGCCATGACGGTTTGCGCCAGGACGTTGCCGCCTATCTCGCGACCAACGACGAGACGCTGCGCGCGCCGCTGCGAAGGCGCATCGTCGGCGTGCTGCATGATGAACTGCCGGTCATGCCGATCGTCTGGTACGACCAGCTCGTGACGGTCGCTAACCGCATCGGCGAGGTGCCGATCGACCCCTTCGAGCAGCGCTATCTTCTCGAACGTATCCGGACAAAGGCCTGAGCCCCGGTGGGCCCGACGGGGTGGACGCTGTGAAAGCGCTATGGGATGTCGCGGCGCCACGCCTCTGGCAGGCCCTGATCACGGGCTGGTTACTCGCCACCCTCTGTTTTGCCTTCACGCACGCGCTTCCCGGCGACGTCGCGCTCAGGGTTGCGGCCGCGCGGATCGGGGACGACCGGGTTACCGCCGAGGCGGCGGACCGGATCAGGCAGGAAGAGGGACTTGGCCTGCCGGTCCTTGACCAGTACGGCGCCTGGATGATGCGCCTGGTAAAGGGCGACCTTGGTCGCTCGCTCGTCTCGGGCAAGCCGGTTCTGGCCGAGATCATCGATCACGGGCGCTATACACTGATGCTCGGCACGATCGGATGGCTTTTGTCCTATCTGCTTGCGCTGCCAATCGGCTTCTGGGCCGGCTGGTGGCCGGGCGGCGCCGTCGATCGTTTGTCGATGGGGTTGGCCGTCGTGCTGGCGTCGCTGCCGACATTCCTGGTCGGGATCGGCCTGATCTCGGCCTTTGCGCTGACGTTGCACTGGCTGCCGCCGGCCGGATTCCGGACTGGCGCCCACATGATCCTGCCGGCACTGACGCTTGCGCTCGGCCTTGCCGCCTATTCGGTGCGGATCGTGCGCAATGCGGTCGTCGAGGTGCGGCAGGCGTTCTATCTGACCTATGCGCGCATTCGCGGCCACAGCGCGACGGGCGCCTTCCGCCATCACGGCATTCGCAATGCGGCGATACCGATCGTCACCTTCGCTGCCCTGCAGTTCGCCTACCTCGTCGATGGCTTCGTCATCGTCGAAACGCTCTTCAACTATCCCGGCCTCGGCGATCTCCTTGTCCGGTCGCTGCTGGCGCGGGACGTGCCGGTGGTGGTGGGAGCGGCGCTCCTGATCGGCTGGACCTACGCGTTCATCAATCTCGCCGCCGACCTGACCTGCCTGAAGCTCGATCCGCGCCGGTCGGTCAGGGACGCGGCATGACGGCTGCGGCAAATTCCGCGATTGCGGCGAAGCGGCCGGCCAGGACGGCCGCGATCCTGGCTTGCGGCCTGCTGGTGGTCGCGGCGCTGGCGGCACTATCGCTCGATCCGCTGAGCCAGGACCTGATGAACACGCTGGAGCCGCCCAGCCTCGCCCATCCGCTCGGGACCGATCATCTCGGGCGCGATGTGCTGGCGCGCGTCGTCCATGCAGCCCCCCGCTCGCTCGGGATCGCGCTTGTCTGTGTGACTGGGGCCGCGGGCCTCGGCATAGCGCTCGGGCTCGTGGCGGCCTATGCGGGACGCCTCGTCGACATCTGCATCATGCGTCTCTGCGACCTGCTGCTGGCGCTGCCGGGAATTCTGCTAGCGCTGCTGCTGGCCGGCTTTCTGGGCGGCGGCATCATTCCGATGCTGATCGGCATCAAGCTGGCGCTGTGGCCGCAGTTCACGCGGATGAGCCGTTCTGTTGCGCTCGGCGTCCTCAACGAACCGCATGTCGAGGCTGCGCGGCTCGCCGGGTTTCCCGCGCGCACGATCTTGCTGCGCCATGTGCTGCCGCCCGTGCTTCGTCAGACCATGATCCTGGCGAGCCTGGGTACGGGCGCCGCCGTGATGTCGATTTCCGCACTCGGCTTTCTCGGGCTCGGACTGAAGCCGCCCACGCCGGAATGGGGCGCGATGACCAGCGAACTCATCCCTTATCTGGCTGACGCGCCTGTCCAGATGGCCGCGCCTTGCATCGCGATCTTCCTCACCGTTCTGACGGTTTCGGTACTCGGCGAATTCGTTCTGTCGCGCCGGACACGGCTGCCGGCATGACCGGCGGCTTCGCGTTGACTGTCGCGGGGCTGGTCATCCGTGATCGGGCGGGCATCGCCGTCGTCGACGGTGTCAGCTTCACGGTGGCACGGGGCGGACCTCTCGTCGTGATCGGCGAGACGGGAAGCGGCAAGAGCCTCATCGTCCATGCCCTGCTCGGCCTGATTCCGCCGGGCTTCTCGGCCGCGGGCACGATCCGCGTCGGCGATGGTCCGCCCATCGACGCAGGCAGCACCGAGGCCCTGAGATCGTTATGGGCTCGCGAAATCGCACTCGTACCGCAGGAGCCGTCGCAAGCGCTCGATCCGACCGCAGCTATCGGCCGGCAGCTGTCTCAGAACGTTTCGCCGGCGAGGTCGGCCGAGGCGTTGGCCGCAGTCGATCTTCCGCTCGACATCTCGCGCGCCCATCCGTTCCGCCTCTCAGGAGGCATGGCGCAGCGTGTGCTCGTAGCGAATGCGCTCGCCAGCAAGGCGCTGCTCGTGATCGCCGATGAGCCGACCAAGGGGCTGGATGTCGAGAGGATCGATATCGCGATCGACCTTCTGAAGCGGCTGTTGCGTGACGGGCGCAGCCTCCTCGTCGTCACGCATGATCCGATCGTGGCTGAGGCTTTCCCGGAAGGCACCATCGTGGTCCTTCACGACGGTGTCGTCGTCGAAACAGGGCCCACCGTGCAAATCCTGGCGGCGCCGACGCACCACTACACGAAAGCCTGGATCGAGGCCCACCCGGCCTCGTGGCCATCGCATGGCGATCGGGATGGGGCAAGCCGGTCGGCTATTGTGGCGAGCAATCTGGCATTCGCCTATCCCGGCGGGCGGCCTCTCTTCGAAGCGTTGAGCTTCTCGGTATCCCGCAGCGGCGTGCTGGCGCTCGTGGGTCCGAGCGGATCGGGAAAATCGACGCTTGGCGATGTCCTGCTCGGCCTCAAGCGACCTTCTGCCGGGCGCGTCTTCTGGGGGGAGGTCCTACCTTACGAAAATCGGTGCGAACGCAGGCGCCTGCGACAGCGATACCAAAAGCTCCATCAGGACCCGTCCTCCACCTTTTTGCCGGGCCGGACGCTCGGGCGCCAACTGGCGGACCTGAAAGAGGTCGTTCCCGAACAGGGTTTTGAGGACCGCCTGTTATCGGTCATGGACCGGCTCAGATTGCGCAGGGTCCTGCTCGACCGCTTTCCAGACGAAATTTCCGGTGGCGAGGCGCAGCGCATCGCGATCGCGCGACTTCTCATGCTGCGGCCCGCCCTCATCGTCGCCGACGAACCGACATCGAGGCTCGATCCAATCGTTCAGCGCGAGGTCCTCACGCTGCTACGCGAAATCGTCGATGAGGAAGGCCTGGGCCTGGTACTGATCAGTCACGACCGGGCGCTGGTTCGAGCAGTAGCGGATACCATCGTCAGGATCGGATGTTAGAGCGGAACCCGACCTGATTGAATCGGGAAGGATTCCCAAATCAGGGGTGAAGTGGTTCACACTGTCTGCCGGATGGAGGCCGGCAGGCATCTCGAGAGCGCTTTCGGTCGATCTTCGGGTTCGGGTTCTTGGAGCTGTGGCGGCTGGCGCTACGCATCGCGAGGCGGCCGAGCGTTTCGGCGTGAGCGCGGTCAGCGTGAGCCGCTGGCGCAAGCGTGAGCGCGATCAGGGCGATCCGCGGCCCGGGCGGCTTGGTGGCGATCGGCGTCCGGATCGGATCGAAGCGCACCATGACGCGGTGATGTCGGCGCTCGGCCCAGGCCGGGACGCCACGATCGAGGAGGTTCGCGCAATCCTGGCGCGGCAGGGTCTCGCCTTCGGCTTCGGCGAGATCCAGCGCTTCTTCGCCCGGCAAACCATCACGCGCAAAAAAAGACCGCGCACGCCACCGAACAGGACCGCCCCGACGTCCTGACCCGGCGTGAAGAGTGGTTCGAGGATCAGCTCAACCTCGATCCCGACCGGTTGGTGTTCATCGACGAGACCTGGGCATCCACCAACATGGCCCGCCGCCACGGGCGTTGCCGGCGCAGCGAGCGGCTTCGGGTCGGCGTGCCGCATGGCCATGTGTGGACGCCCCCTCGGGCGCAAGCAAAATCTCGGGATAGTCCTTCGCGTGATCGGGTGCTGCCATGTGTCCGGCCTCTGATGCGGCGAAGCTGTGCCGCGGGCCCGTATGGGAGTACGAGGATCGAGACCACATCACTGGAACGCGCTCGAAGCGCTCGCCGTGCGCCTGGTTCTCTCGATCCC